>ERZ834859.752-NODE-752-length-42014-cov-15.962225_pt1 | contig 42014 bp, 38 predicted proteins | sample MGYA00519947_ERZ834859 | MGnify/ENA primary metagenome ERZ834859 (study PRJEB31850, sample SAMEA3708763) | human gut metagenome | biome: human gut; feature: human-associated habitat; material: faeces | place: China | collected 2014 ...
ACCTCCAAAACTCCATCCGTGTACGCCGATGCGCTCGCTGTCTACGTAGGGGAGGGATTTCAGGAATTCAACGCCTTTTACCTGGTCTTTGCCTTCTTCGATGCCGAGACGGCGGAAGGTGGCATTTTCAAATGTTAGTCCGCGGTTGCTGCTACCGCGATTGTCGATGGTGAACATGATATAGCCTTTGCTTGCCATGTATGTGTCCCATCCGCGTGCGCCGTTCTGCCATCCTCCGGTGACGCATTGCGCGTGAGGGCCTCCGTAGACATATACGATTACGGGATATTTCTTAGCCGGATCGAAGTTTGCCGGCTTCATCAGGCGGTAATGCAGGTCGGTAGTGCCGTCTGCCGCTTTGATTGTTCCGGTTTCGATGCTTGGCATCTGGTATCTGTCGTAAGGATTTTCGGCTGTCAGCAAGTTGACTGTTTCTTTGAAGTTTTTGGTGTCTACCAGGTTGATGACGCGGGGTTGGTCTTTGGTGGAATAACGGTCGATAAGGTATGTACCAGAGGCGCTAAGTGTTCCGCTATGTTCGCTTTCCTTGCAGTTCTCGAACGGCTGGCTTATCTTTCCATTACTTACGTTTACTGCAAAATGGCCGCTTCTCAAGCCTTCTACGGCAGTGAAGATGACCTCTTTACGCTTTGTGTTGAATCCTAGGATTTCGCTGACCAGCCAGTTGCCTTTGGTTAGCTGTTTTACTTTACCGGCCTGGAAATAACTACCGCCGTTGGCACTATTATAGGTTTCACCTTTCATGTTTGCTGCATTTGTCTCAAAGAGATAAAGGTGATTGTAGCCGTCACGCTGACTTTGATAGATGAACTTGGTAGGGTCCCACGGCAAAAATACGATGGGGTTTTGCGGTTCAACGTATTTAGGGTGCATTTCTTCATAGAGAACTCCCATGGGTTCTCCTGTCTCTGCGTTGTACTGGCAGAGTTTGGCATGATTCTGGTCGCGGTTTACTTCGATCAGGTAGAGGCTCTTTTCATCCGGTGCCCAGCTGATGTTAGTGAAATAACGGTCTGTCGGATCGCCTGCATTCAGATAAATGCTTTTACCGGTAGCAGGGTTGTAAATGCCTACTTTTACCTGATGGCTCGTCATTCCTGCCATCGGATAGCGTACGTTATTTACTTCGCCTACACGTGCAGTGATGTCTACAAGCGGGTATTGTGTCACCATGCTTTCATCCATACGGTAGAAAGCGAGCAGGTTGCCTTTCGGACTCCAGAAAGTTCCTTTGTTGATACCGAATTCATTGCGGTGCACTGTTTGTCCACAAACGATGCCTTCGGGTTCATTGGTTACTGCTTTCTCATTCACATATAGATTGTTATCTATCGTGTAAGCCACATTTCCACTGGCTGCGCAATAGTCTTCATTATTTGCCCCGTCCTTTGGTTTGAAAGTGCTGATAACCTGATTGTTCTTGAAATCATATACAATGAACTTTCCTGCTATCGTGAATAGCATTTGTGCCTTGTCTGTCCATGGAAAACGGACGGAATACAGGTGTGATAATTTTCCTGCCTTGTTTTCTTCAAGCACTTTGTTGATTTGCTCGCGAGTGATAACCATTGTTTCTTTCCCGGTTTTGGGTTGAATTGAATAAAGGGTATCTACTCCTGGCTTGATACATTCGTCGCCCCACCATTGCAGCCCGTACAGGTTTTCTGCATAGCGGTAACTCTCGCCGCCCGGAATCAGTTCTTCCAGCGTCGGTTTTTTGGTTTCTTGTGCCATAACATTGAATCCGATTGGTAGTGCCAACAATAACAGAATGGCTCTTTTTCCAATTTTACTCATTGCTCTTTTCTTTATTATTTGTTTTTAAATCCTTCTATTTTTACTCTGTCCAAAGGAGTCTGTCTTGATTGGATAATTGCACTTATTTTAGCAAAGGCATTAAATAGGTCGTCAAATTGTTTTTCGTAACTTTCCCTATCAGAAGTAATATCTTCTTCGAGATATTCGATGCGTTGTTTTAATTCTTCCAACTCCTTTTTAGGTATATTGGATAGAAGATATTGGCGCATACGTACAAAAGCACGGATAATATTGATATTTACTTCCACAGCGGTCTTGGACTTGAGGACGCTGGATAACATAACTATACCATATTCAGTAAATGCAAACGGAAGATATTTGATGTTATATCCTTGTCCTGTTTTCAAGGTCGCAATTTGCGACCTTGAAATTGCAACTTCTTCTTTTGTTAGCTCGAACATGAATTCAGCAGGAAAGCGTTCAATATTACGACGTACTTGTTCCTTGAGGCGTTTAGTTTCAACTCCATACATTTCTGCCAAATCAAAGTCAAGCATAACTTTTTGCCCTCTGATTTCGTATATTTTGTTTTCTATAATAGCTATATCATCCATTTTTTTGTTTAGACAGGTTCCAATTTGTGACTGAACATTAGAACTATGATGTAAACTTGAAGTTCCAATTTGGAACTTCAAGTTTTTAATTAATTATTAACTAGTGAATTACAGGGTGAATAAGTTGTTGGGATTATAACCGTTTATTCCTCTTCCTTCTTCGGAATCCTCGGCTCCCGATTTCCTTTAAACTCTCTCGGGCCTCTCGAATCTCTTCCTCCGCGGAATTCTCCCCGTGGTTTTCTATCTCTTTCATCGCCACCTTTGAAGTCGCCACCTTCTCTGCGTGGCTTGTATTCTCCCTCTCTGCGAGGTCTGGATTCGCCGTCCCGACGCGGCTTGAACTCACCTTCGCGGCGTGGCTTAAATTCTTTTCTTTCTCTGAATCTTGGAGCTTGTTCTCCTTCACCCTCTTTCTTCTCTTCGCCCTCTTCCTGGCTCTTGAACTCTTTATATTTTCCGTCAAAAATCTCATATTTGCGGAATTCACACTCCAACGGTCCATTGAACAAAGGAACCTTCTGGCTTGCCTTCAAGCCAATCTGGTCGAAACACTCTTCCCGATAAGAAAGCACCCATGCTTCGTTTCCTACAAATGCATGTTTCAGACGTTCGCCGATCATCTGGTAAAGACCGAGCAAATCATTCGTAGAGATACGTTCCCCATAAGGAGGATTGGTGATGATGATTGATTTCTCTTTCGGCTGTTCGAACTGCTGGAACGGTTGCAATTTTAGCACGATATCTTTCGATACACCGGCAGCTTTTATATTGTGAGTTGCAATCTCATTCGCTTTCGGATTGTTGTCATACCCATAAATCTTATGAGTAAACTCACGCTCCTGACTGTCGTCATTGTAAATCTCATCAAACATATCCGCATCGAAATCCACCCATTTCTCGAAAGCAAACCCTTTACGGAATACTCCCGGAGCGATATTCTTAGCAATCAGTGCGGCTTCTACAGGGATAGTACCCGAACCACACATCGGATCGATCAGATCACATTCTCCACGCCATCCGGTCATTAAAATCATGCCGGCAGCCAATACCTCATTCAACGGAGCTTCTACCGCTTCCTGGCGATAACCGCGACGGTGAAGTGATTCTCCGGACGAGTCCAACGACAAGGTACAGGTAGTCTGTGCAATATGAATGTTCAGAAGTACATCCGGGTTGTTGATGCGTACCGACGGACGTTTACCCGTTTTCTCGCGGAAGTAGTCCACAATCGCATCTTTCACCTTGTACGAAACGAATTTCGAATGGCGGAACTCCTCACTGAATACTACTGCATCGATAGCAAATGTCTTGTTCACATCGAGATATTCTTCCCATGGAATAGCCTGTATTTGATTGTAAACCTCGTCAGCATCTTTGGCCGTAAAGTTCTTGATGGGTTTCAGGATACGGATGGCGGTACGTAGACAGAAATTAGCCTTGTACATCATACGTTTATCTCCTGTAAATGAAACCATACGACGTCCTATTTGAATGTCGTTGGCTCCTAATGCTGTCAGTTCTTCTGCAAGTATCTCTTCCAGTCCCTGGAAAGTCTTGGCTATCATCTCGAATTGTTCGCTCATATAGATTCTTTTGATTTTATTTTTTTGCTTTAGTTTGTACGATTCTTGCTCCTGCGGGCACGTTTTCCGTTACCCAGATATTACCGCCTACGGTTGCATCACGCCCGATGGTGATTCTTCCCAGAATAGTGGCGTTGGAATAAACAATTACATTGTCTTCCAGGATCGGATGGCGGGGGATTCCCTTGATAGGTTTTCCGTCGGCATCCAGCGGGAAACTCTTGGCTCCCAGCGTGACACCCTGATATAGTTTGACGTTGTTTCCGATGATACTCGTGGCGCCGATTACGACACCCGTACCATGGTCGATGGTGAAGTGAGTGCCAATCTTTGCGGCCGGATGGATATCAATTCCCGTTTCGCTATGCGCCATCTCCGTGATGATACGGGGAATCAGAGGAACACCCAGTTCCAGCAATTCATGCGCGATACGGTAATTGCTGATCGCTTTAATGGCCGGATAACAGAATATGACCTCTCCATAGCTTTCGGCAGCCGGGTCACCGTTGTAGGCGGCTTCCACATCTGTGGCGAGTGTACGTCTCATTGCCGGCAGGTTGCTGATGAACTTGGCAGCCAATAAGGCGGCTTCTTCCCGTTGGAGCTCGGTACAACAGTTGCATTCGCCGTCGCCTGCAAAGCAGAGGCCGGCAAGGATTTGCTCGGTCAGCAGGTCGAACAAGCGTTCGACATTGACACCGATATGGTAAGTCACCGTACGGCTGTTGACCGTAGAATTTCCGAAATATCCGGGGAAGATGATGGCTCGCGCCAGTTCGATGATGTCGCGCAGCACTTTTGCCGAAGGCAGCGGGTTGCCGTCCGTATGCTGGTGAAACAGTCCTTTGTATGATTCGCTTTCCGATAGCTCATCGACTGCTTGTGTCAAAATGTGGGTAAAGTTGAGTGGACTCATTATGATATCCTTAAGTTTAAAAGTGGCAACAAAGATAGGAAATACTCGTCAAATATCCTACATATCCCTCATTTATAGTACGTATTTACCATATTTGTGGTATTTTCTACGAACCAATTTTGCGCTACTTTTGTCTTGTAAGAAATAACATACCTCGTTCCACTCCGGATTGTTAGTCTTTTCCCTTAGGGGAATGAGGAATTTAAAAACAGTTGGATTATGAAGAAGATAGCAGAACGCCTTACCGACCTGGTAGGCAACACTCCCTTGCTGGAGTTGAATAATTATAACAAGAATAAGGGTCTGAAAGCCCGTGTTATCGCCAAATTGGAATATTTTAACCCTGCCGGCAGTGTGAAGGACCGCGTGGCGCTTGCCATGATAGAAGATGCCGAGGCAAAAGGGCTGTTGAAGCCTGGTGCCACCATCATCGAACCTACCAGTGGGAATACGGGCGTAGGGCTGGCTTTTGTGGCCGCCGCCAAAGGTTACAAGCTGATACTGACGATGCCCGACACGATGAGTTTGGAACGCCGCAACCTCTTGAAAGCCCTTGGTGCGGAACTGGTACTGACTTCGGGTGCCGACGGTATGAAAGGCGCAATAGCCCGTGCCGAAGAACTGAAAGCCGCCAACCCCGGCTCGCTGATTCTACAGCAATTTGACAATCCTGCCAATCCGGCAATGCACGAGCGTACTACCGGACAAGAAATCTGGCGTGATACAGACGGCCGGGTGGATATTTTCGTGGCCGGTGTAGGGACGGGAGGCACAGTGAGTGGTGTGGGTGCAGCCTTGAAAGCCAATAACCCGAAGGTAAAGATTGTGGCTGTGGAGCCCGAAGATTCTCCCGTACTTTCCGGTGGGAAGCCCGGTCCCCATAAAATACAAGGTATCGGTGCCGGATTTGTGCCGAAGAACTATAACAGTGCCGTAATAGACGAAGTTCTGCAGGTATCCAATGATGACGCCATACGTACGGGCCGCGAACTGGCGAAGTATGAGGGATTGTTGGTCGGCATCTCTTCGGGAGCTGCCGTTGCTGCAGCTACCCGCTTGGCACGGTTGCCCGAGAATGAAGGAAAGACGATTGTAGCGCTGCTGCCCGATACGGGAGAACGGTATCTTTCGACGCTGTTGTATGCATTTGAGGAATATCCGTTGTAAAAGTAAATATTTCTGCCGGTTATCCGCTCCATCAATGTGGAGCAGGTGACCGGCAGATGGTATTTATAGTTCGCTTGGTCTTAACCCGAATGACCGGCAGCTTATTTTCTCTACTTTCACTTCCCATATCTTGACATTGCGTACGGCGGGTTCGGCATATTTGCATTCATTTTCCGTATATTGCTTCATCAGCATGTCGAGTACGCGTCGCTTCTCTTCCATGTCTTCCACGAAGTGTACTTTCCCACGACAGATAACACTGCGCGACTTCATGCTGTAGCTGCATGCCACTTGCCGGTGCATATAAACCAGCTCGTGTCCTTCGCAGAAGGTGATGCAAACTTGCGGGTGCTTTGTTACCATCTCCACTTTACTGCCTTCCGGGCCGGAATGCAAGTATATTACCCCGTCTTGATAGGCAAAGTTCATGGGAACCGCATATGGGTTTCCTTCAAGGTCTGTGATGCCCACTATGCAGTATGGGCATTTACGGATAATTTCCTCAATCTGTGTAGGGTCTGTAATAGTAATTGTCTTCATGTGCAAAGCCTCACCCCCGGCCCCTCTCCGAAAGAGAGGGGAGTGGGGAAGTGGGGATATTTAATATTGTAGGGTTATTCTTTATTTCACTTCACTCAAGTTTCGCAAGTTTTCAATTCATTGCTCTCCTCTCCCCTCTCTTTCGGAGAGGGGTCGGGGGTGAGGTTACACCAGTGCAAAGTCCAGCTGCTTCTTTTCCAAGTTAGCGCGTGCCACCTTAATGGTAATGGCATCTCCCAGACTATAAATTTTATTTTTGCGGCGTCCGCGCAGGCAGTAGTTCTTTTCATCGAATTCGTAATAGTCATCGTCGAGGTCGCGGATGGGAATCATGCCTTCGCACTTGTTCTCATTCAGCTCCACGTAGAGTCCCCATTCCGTTACGCCGGAGATGACGCCGTCGAAGGTCTGTCCCAGGCGTTCGGTCATGAATTCTACTTGCTTGTACTTGATGGAGGCGCGTTCCGCGTTGGAGGCTATCTGCTCCATGCTGCTGCTGTGTTCGCAGAGGGCTTCGTATTTCTGTTCGGACACGGTGCGGCCTCCCTGGTCCAAGTACTTGGTGAGCAGACGGTGTACCATCATATCCGGATAGCGGCGGATGGGCGAGGTGAAATGGGTATAGTAATCGAAAGCCAAACCATAGTGCCCCACGTTATGCACGGAGTAGCGTGCCTTCTGCATGGCGCGGATGGAGACGGTTTCAATCAAGTTCTCCTCCTTCTTGCCCTGGATGTCGTCCAGCAGGTGGTTGATGGACTTGGAGATGTCGGTCTTTGTACCGCTGGTACGCAGCTTGTAGCCGAAACGGGCGATGAACTGTGCCAGGTTGTCCAGCTTCTCCGGGTCGGGGAGGTCGTGAATACGGTATGGCAACACTTTGGCTTTCTTGCCTTTGGGCACGCGGCCTATCTTTTCGGCTACGGTGCGGTTGGCAAGCAGCATGAACTCCTCTATCAGCTTGTTGGCATCTTTCGACTCCTTGAAGTAGACGCTGACGGGTTTGCCCTTCTCGTCAATTTCGAACTTCACTTCGTAGCGGTCGAAGTTGATGGCTCCTGCCTTAAAGCGGTTCTCACGCAGTATTTTGGCAAGCTTATCCAGTTGGAGCACCTCTTCCTGGAAGTCTCCTTTGCCGGTTTCTATAATCTCCTGGGCTTCTTCGTAGGTGAAGCGGCGGTCGCTCTTGATGACGGTATGTACCACGCGTGAGTTCTTCACTTCGCCTTTTTCCGTCATTTCAAAGATGACGGAGTAGGCAAGCTTCTCTTCGTCGGGGCGGAGTGAACAGATGAAATTACACAACCGTTCGGGGAGCATTGGGATGGTGCGGTCTACGAGGTAGACGGATGTGGCACGCTTCTCGGCTTCCTTGTCTATGATGCCGCCCTCTTTCACGTAGTGGGTCACGTCGGCAATGTGTACGCCTACTTCCCAAAGTCCCCCTTTCAGTTTGCGGATGGAGAGGGCGTCGTCGAAGTCCTTGGCATCCTTGGGGTCGATGGTGAAGGTGGTCACACCCCGGAAGTCCTCACGTCGGGCTATTTCCTCGGCGGAGATTTCGGCGGGTATCTTGTCGGCAGCTTTCTCTACGGCAGCGGGGTAGACATAGGGCAGGCCGAATTCCGCCAGGATGGCGTGCATCTCGGTGGTATTGTCTCCTGCGCGCCCCAGGATGTCGATTACCTGGCCGATGGGGTTCTTGGCTTTGTCGGGCCATTCCACCACCTTTACGATGGCTTTGTCGCCCGTCTTGCCGCCTTTCAACTTTTCTTTGGGGATGAAGATGTCGTTGGCAAGCGTACGGTTTTCCGTTACAAGGAAAGCGTATGACTTGGCAACTTCCAGGGTACCCACGAAGGTGTCGTTGGCACGTTCCAGTATCTCGATGACTTCTCCTTCGGCTTCGCGTCCGCGACGCTTGGCATAGAAGGCGATACGCACTTTATCATTGTTCATGGCGTGTGCCGAGTTGCGTTCGGCCACGAATATCGGTTCGCCTCCACCTTCCGGTATAAAGGAATTCTTGCCGTTGCTCTTGCGCTGGAAGGTTCCGGTCATTTCCACGCCGTGGTTGTTCAGCTTGTATTTGTGCTTGTCCACTTCTGTGATGTAGTCGTCCATCGACAGTTCGGACAAGATGTCCATGCACAGCATCTTCAGCGGATGTGTGGTGAGGTGGAGTTGTTCAAAGATGTATTTCAGGGATAATACTTCGTCTTGCTTTGTGTGGAAGAATTCCAGCAGTACTTTGACGAGCTCTTTCTTCTTCATGCGTTTGCCGGCTTTCTTTTCTTTCTTTTTGGCCATAATGTTATGATGTATTTTATGTATAAATAGAGATTCTGTGTCAATCTGTGTAATCTGTGGTGATTACCTCTTGCAAAGTAAACAAATAAATACGTTCCTTCGTTCACTCAGACTTCAAAATATTATCATTCTATTGAAAATAATGAAGGAACGACAGATTGTAATGGATTTATGTACTATATTTGCACACAAAGTGAAGATAGGCTGTACCTTAGACGAAAAGCAGATGGAAATGCAAACTCTGAACAAAAAAGCAGATGCCACACGGGAAAAAGACATTTACCGGGTGACGGTTGTGGGAAGTGTGGTAAACTTTCTCTTGCTTGTCTTCAAATTCTTTGCAGGTATTGTAGGTCACAGTGCCGCCATGCTGGCAGATGCGGTACATTCTTTGTCGGATTTCATTACAGATATTATTGTCATTGTTTTTGTGCGCATTTCGGCAAAGCCCGAAGATGAAGGACACGATTACGGTCATGGCAAGTACGAGACGCTGGCAACTGCCATTATCGGTATTTTTCTGTTGTTTGTGGGATTCGGCATTTTCTGGAACGGGGCTTCCTCCATTTACCGCTTCCTGCAAGGCGGCTCTCTGCAGGAACCCGGTATACTGGCACTGGTGGCTGCATTGGTATCCATCGTTTTCAAGGAAGTGCTTTATCAATATACCGTATTCAAGGGCAGGAAGTTGAATTCGCAGGCGGTTGTTGCCAATGCCTGGCATCACCGGAGTGACGCGTTTTCGTCCATAGGCACGGCAGCGGGTATAGGTGGCGCCATTCTTTTGGGTGACCATTGGCGGGTGCTGGACCCGGTGGCAGCGGTTATTGTCAGCTTCTTCATTATGAAGGTGGCTGTGCAGTTGTTGATACCGTGTGTGGACGAACTGTTGGAGAAATCGTTGCCCGTCGAGGTGGAGGATGAGATACTGAAGACGATTCTTTCTTTTCCCGGTATCAGCTCGCCGCATCACCTTCGTACGCGCCGCATCGGCAGTTATTGTGCCATCGAGGTGCATGTGCGTATGGATGGTAGCATCTCGCTGGAGGAAGCTCACGAGACGGCAACGGCGGTGGAGAACAAGTTGAAAAGGCAGTTCGGCAAAGGAACACTGGTCAGCATCCATGTGGAGCCGGTGAAGAAGAGTAACGAGGCGACAGAGTAACACAAGGAGCGTCAAGGTGACGGACCGGATGAAAAGTAATTAGTAATTTGTAACTGAAGAAGTGGAATCGATTTTAATTACAGGAGCAAGCGGATTTATCGGAAGTTTCATCGTGGAGGAGGCGTTGAAGCGCAAGTTCGGTGTGTGGGCGGGTGTACGTTCGTCCAGCAGCCGCGAGTATCTGCGTGACCGCAAGATACATTTCCTCGAACTGGACTTTGCGCACCCCAATGAACTGAGGGCACAACTCTCGGGACATAAAGGGACCTACAATAAGTTTGATTATATTGTCCATTGTGCCGGTGTGACGAAGTGTGTGGACAAGAACGAATTCGATTTGGTGAATTATCTGCAGACCAAATACTTCATCGATACGCTGAGGGAGCTGAACATGATTCCCAAGCAGTTTATCTTCATCAGTACGCTGAGTGTGTTCGGCCCGGTACGCGAGAGGACCTACGACCCGATTATGGAGAGTGACCCCCCTTCACCCAATACCGCCTACGGACTCAGTAAACTGAAAACAGAACTTTATTTGCAGAGTATTCCGGGTTTCCCCTACGTCATCTACCGGCCGACGGGTGTATACGGGCCGCGTGAGAAGGATTATTATCTTATGGCAAAGTCCATCCGGCAGCATACGGACTTTTCTGTAGGCTTCTGCCGCCAGGACTTGACGTTTGTATATGTAAAGGATATCGTGCAGGCCATCTTCCTCGGGATAGAGAAGCAGGTGTCCCGCCGCGCCTATTTCCTGGCTGACGGGAAGGTGTATAGCAGCCGTGCTTTTTCCGATTTGATAAGGAAAGAATTGGGCAATCCGTTTGTTATTCGCCTGAGATGTCCGTTAATTGTATTGAAAGTCGTATCTTTGCTCGCTGAATTTTGGGCGAAGCGGCAGAACAAGACCAGTACGCTCAATTCGGATAAGTATAGAATAATGAAACAACGCAACTGGCAGTGTGACATCACACCGGCCGTCGAGGAACTGGGCTTCAGTCCTGAGTACGACCTGGAACGGGGTGTAAAGGAAACCATTGCCTGGTATAAGGATAAGGGATGGCTTTAGATTTATTTAAAAGGGTAGAAACCCGTAAGGGGCTTTTTGCGGTAGAGAAGATTACGCTGATATACAATTTGCTGACTTCCATTCTCATTCTGTTTCTTTTTCAGGAAATGGATCATCCGGTGCAGATGCTTGCAGACCGTGTTGTCATTGCGGGTATGACGTTCCTGCTGATGTATCTTTACCGGCTGGCACCCTGCAAGTTCTCTGCCTTTGTGCGCATAGCCATCCAGATGTCACTGCTTTCCTATTGGTATCCCGACACCTTTGAGTTCAACCGGATATTCCCCAATCTCGACCACGTGTTCGCGTCGGTGGAGCAGTGGATGTTTGGTGGACAGCCTGCTGTGTGGTTCTGTGAAAGGTTTCCGCAGATGTGGGTGAGCGAGCCGTTCAATATGGGATACTTCTTCTATTATCCGATGATTCTGCTGGTGGTGGTGTGGTATTTCCTTTATCGTTTCGACCTTTTCGAGAAGGTTTCGTTCGTCATCGTCACCGCTTTCTTCATCTATTACCTTATTTATATTTTCGTCCCCGTTGCCGGGCCGCAGTTCTACTTCCCCGCCATTGGAAGCGACCATGTGGCGCAAGGTATCTTCCCGTCCATCGGTGACTATTTCCATCACCATCAGGAACTTCTTCCCGGTCCGGGCTATGAGCACGGCTTCTTCTACAACCTGGTGGAGAGTTCCCAGCAGGTGGGTGAGCGCCCCACGGCTGCTTTTCCCAGTTCGCACGTCGGAATGTCTACGGTACTGATGATTATGGCATGGCGTGGCAGCAAGCGTCTGTTTGCCTGCTTGTTTCCTTTCTATCTGCTGTTGTGCGGGGCTACGGTCTATATCCAGGCACATTACCTGATAGACTCTATCGTGGGTTTCGTATCGGCTTTCGGCATTTATATCCTGGCCACGTGGATGTTCAAGCGATGGTTTGCGCAGCCGATGTTCCGCTAGTCGGGCACGGTGATTATCTTTCCACTGTCTGTGGGCAATACCAATGTACGCGGATAAACTTCTGCCGGAAGTGAATGCTGGAAGTTTACGATGAGCTGTTTGAGCAGTTTTTTCTTTTTCATAAAGACATATTTATGGGATTCTTTCTTTCTTGGGAAGACGAATATAGGGACTTGTTTCTTTCTGCCAAAGAAACAATGTTTTTTTCTTGCCTCCTTGTTGGCAAGGTTTTGCCTTCCCATTGGCAAGGCTTTGCCACCGCGTTGGCAAAACTTTGCCATAGGCATGGCAAAAGTTTGCCAAGGGCAAGGCAAGTGGTTGGCAAAATTTCTTGCTGACAGACAGTGAGTTATGCGGATGGCAACAAAGCGTGTCATCTGCGTCTGAATACTCCCCCCCTCTCAGAAGCTATTCAAGAAGGGGCGTGAGGATGATTGCTCAAGTATCGGACTCGATGGTAAAAATCGTATGCGGTTTTCTCCTATGGCAGCAACGGTTCTATCTCTTCGAAGATGCGGTACAGTTCCTCCTTCGTCTCTGCCCGCAGCATGGCTATCCGGGTGTCGCGGAAATTGGGAATCCCTTTGAAGAGCGGGCTTGCTGCCAGGTGGCGGCGCACGTGCAGTATGCCCCGTCGTTCATCCAGCAGGTTGACGCTGTCTTCCACTTCCTGGCGGAGTACGTTCAGCCGCCATTCGGAACTCGGCGGAGGGAGTTCTTCGCCCGTCTCCAAATAATGCTTCACTTCCTTAAAGAACCACGGGCGGCCGAAGCTGGCACGGCCTATCATGATGGCGTCCACACCGTAGAGGTCGAAGCATTCTTTGGCCCGTTGGGGAGTGGTGATATCACCGTTGCCGATGATGGGAATGTGCATGCGTGGGTTCTTTTTCACCTCGCCGATAAGTGTCCAGTCCGCCTCGCCGGTATACATCTGGGCGCGGGTACGGCCGTGGATGGTGAGGGCGGCAATGCCGCAGTCCTGCAACTGCTCGGCAAGGTCTACGATGATTTTACTGTTGGCATCCCAGCCCAGGCGGGTCTTCACGGTGACGGGAATCTTCACGGCATCTACCACGGCACGGGTGATTTCCAGCATCAGCGGAATGTTCTGTAGCATACCGGCACCGGCACCCTTGCCGGCAACGCGCTTCACGGGGCAGCCGAAGTTGATGTCCAGCGTGTCCGGATGTGCCTGCTCCACAATGCGGGCGGCTTCTACCATGGTGGCGGTGTCCCGTCCGTATATCTGTATGGCTACGGGCCGCTCTTCATCGCTGATGTTCAGTTTCTGCTGGGTCTTGCCTACGGAGCGTATCAAGGCATCGGCAGAAACGAACTCGGTATATACCATGTCTGCTCCGAAGTGCTTGCACATCAGGCGGAAAGCAGGGTCGGTGACGTCCTCCATCGGGGCGAGGAATACGGGGCGTGGGCCCAGGTCTATATCTTTAATCTTCATAATCTAAGCGGATTTGTCCGCAAAAGTACAGAAAAAAGCCTACCTTTGCATACTCTAATTCAAAAAGAAATGATGAAACACTCAATCAGTGACTTCGAAATCATGGCACCGGTAGGCTCGCGCGAATCTCTCGCAGCAGCCATACAAGCAGGTGCCGACTCCATCTATTTCGGTATCGAGAACCTGAACATGCGTGCCCGTTCGGCAAATACCTTCACTATCGACGATTTGCGGGAAATAGCCCGGACGTGCGACGAACATGGCATGAAGAGCTACCTCACCGTCAATACCATTATATACGACCATGACATTCCGCTGATGCGTACCATTGTAGATGCGGCAAAGGCGGCAGGCATCTCGGCAGTCATTGCCGCTGATGTGGCAGTGATGAGCTATGCCCGGCAGATAGGGCAGGAGGTACACCTCAGCACACAGCTCAACATCAGCAACGTGGAAGCCCTGCGCTTCTATGCGCAGTTTGCCGATGTGGTGGTGCTGGCGCGTGAGCTGAATTTGGAGCAGGTGGCAGAAATCTACCGACATATCCGTGAGGAGAATATCTGCGGTCCCAGTGGAGAGCAGATACGTATAGAGATGTTCTGCCACGGTGCGCTTTGCATGGCAGTCAGCGGAAAGTGTTATCTCTCATTGCATGAAATGAACCACTCCGCCAACCGCGGTGCCTGCATGCAGGTATGCCGCCGTAGTTATACGGTGCGCGACAAGGAGACGGATGTGGAATTGGAGGTGGACAACCAATACATCATGTCCCCCAAAGACTTAAAAACTATCCACTTCATGAACAAGATGCTGGATGCAGGTGTTCGTGTTTTCAAAATAGAAGGACGTGCCCGCGGACCCGAGTACGTGCGCACGGTAGTGGAGTGTTACAAAGAAGCCATCCGTTCCTATCTGGACGATACATTCACCGATGAGAAAATTGCCCGGTGGGACGAACGTTTGAAGACGGTCTTCAATCGTGGTTTCTGGGACGGCTACTACCTGGGACAACGCTTGGGCGAATGGACCAAGAACTACGGCTCTGCCGCTACGGAACGTAAAATCTATGTGGGTAAGGGCATCCGCTACTTCTCAAACATCGGTGTGGCAGAGTTCCTGGTAGAAGCAGCCGAAGTGAGCGTAGGCGACAAGTTGCTGATTACGGGTCCCACAACGGGTGCCGAATTCGTCACTTTGGACGAGGCACGCGTCGATTTGAAACCCGTGCAGACTGTAAAGAAAGGCCAGCATTTCTCGATGAAATCGGTGAAAATACGTCCCAGTGACAAACTCTACAAGCTGGTCAGCGTAGAGGAACTGAAGAAGTTCAAAGGCTTGGATGTGGAGAAACAACGTGGCTAAGTATCAAATAGTAAATAGTCCAATAGTAAATATGAATTATATCTATGAACTTCCCATGAAGGTGCGCGACTATGAATGCGACCTGCAAGGCATCGTCAATAATGCCAATTATCAGCATTATCTGGAGCATACGCGCCATGAGTTTCTGTTGAGTGCCGGCGTCAGCTTTGCCGGACTGCACGAGCAGGGGGTAGACCCGGTAGTGGCACGTATCAATATGGCTTTCAAGACTCCCCTGAGGAGTGGTGACGAGTTTGTCTCCAAACTCTACATGAAGAAGGAGGGTATCAAGTACGTCTTTTACCAAGATATCTTCCGTGCTTCCGACGGCAAAGTCTGTCTCAAAGGCATAGTTGAAACCGTATGTGTGGTGAACGGACGGTTAAGCGATAGCGAACTGTTCGACCGTCTCTTTGCCCCTTATCTCAATCCGTGTGAATCTGTGTAATCTGTGGTGGAATGAACAGTGACGAACGGATTTGCAGCATAGCTCTCACACTTTGCCCCGGTATAGGACATATCGGGGCAAAGCGTTTAATAGAGGGTATGGGCAGTGCTGCCGAAGTATTCAGTCGGCGGAAGGAGCTCCCCGAAATCATGCCCGGTGTGAATCCGGGGGTAGTGACGGCTCTTGATTGTCCCGCTGCCTTTCTGCGTGCCGAGCAGGAGATGGAGTTTGTAGAGAAGAATCGTCTTTCCTGCCTGACGTTGAAGGATGAGGCTTACCCTTCCCGCTTGCGCGAATGTGAGGATGCGCCGATTGTACTTTTCTTTAAAGGAAACACCGATTTCAACCGCCTGCATGTCATCGATATGGTAGGTACACGCCGTGCCACCGATTACGGCAAGCAATTCTGTGCCGACTTCCTGCGCGATTTGGCCGTTCTTTGTCCCGATGTGCTGGTAGTAAGCGGACTGGCTTACGGGATAGATATCCATGCCCATCAGGCCGCTTTGGCAAATCATCTCCCTACCGTTGCTGTCCTTGCTCACGGACTGGACCGCATCTATCCGTATGTACACCGGAAAACAGCCATCGACATGCTGGCACAAGGCGGACTGTTGACCGAATTCCTTACCGGGACGAATCCGGACAAGCATAATTTCGTCAGCCGCAACCGTATTGTGGCGGGTATGAGTGATGCTACCATTGTGGTGGAGTCTGCCGCAAAGGGAGGTTCCCTTATCACTGCAGAGTTGGCGGAGGGATACCATCGTGACTGCTTTGCCGTTCCGGGGCGTGTTACGGACGAATCTTCCATCGGTTGTAACCGGTTGATACGCGACAACAAGGCCGCCCTTATCCAGAGTGCGGAAGAGTTTGTGCAGATTATGGGCTGGGCCGTAGCGGAGCAGCCTGCCCGGACAGAAGGTATCCAGCGTAATCTCTTCCCGGAACTGACGGAAGAGGAGGAGCTCGTTGTGCGTATTCTTATGCGGCAGGGAGACCTCCATATCAATGCGATGGTGGTGGAAGCGGACATACCCGTCAACCGGATGAGTGCCTTGCTTTTTGAGTTGGAGATGAAGGGAGTGGTCAAGGCAATGGTGGGCGGTGTCTATCACTTGCTGACTTGAGCGCGGCAGGTCTCTTGCCTTACATGGACGGTTTCCCGTATTTCATGATGAACTTTTCCGGGTGGTCCGTCGCTATGATGTCTACCCCCAGGTCGACTGCCTTCTGGTTCTCTTCCGTCTTGTCGTCCAGCCCCAGGACGAGTGCCAGTACCTGCAGGTTGTGCTCACGGCATTTCTTTACGAATTGCGGGGTAAGGGAGTCAATCCAGACGACAGCGATGTCGGGATGCAGTTCCTTTACGACATGCTCTATGTCCTTTTCACTTTTGATGTAGGCTTGCAGGGTTCTTACCTCGGGTGCCATCTTTCTGAAGCATTTGGCATGATACTCCTTGCTGAAGGTGAAGTTGCAGTTTTCCAGCATGCCTTCGTCCTTTATCAAGTTCAGTAATTGGTGCAGACCGCCGTTGCGGTAGTCGATGGTGATTCTTAAACCGTGCTCTTTGGCCTTGCGTAGCAGGTCGGTAAGGCGTAGTACCCGTTGTCCGGCAAATCGGGGCGCAAACCAAGAGCCGGCATCCAGTGTGTCGATGTCGGTGGACAGCCATTGGGAGATGGCGCCGGTACCGTTGGTGGTACGGTCGAGGGTGGAATCGTGCAGTACGTAGAAGACACTGTCCTTACTGATGCAGACATCGCATTCTATATTGCCTACACCGTATTTGATGCACGAATCTACGGATGCCATTGTGTTTTCGGGAGCGATGGTGGCGGCACCACGGTGTGCGCTGGTCAGGGGTATCTTGGTGGTGGCGGCAGGCCGTTGGGAACATCCTGCGGTAAGTAGGATTATGGAAAGCAATGCGAGTACCGGTTTTTTCATAATGGGCTCAAGTGGTGATGTTTTCTTCTTTAACAGTTATAAAAGCCATCGAAGATAGCTATTTTTTGTCATTCGGAGAAACGTATGGGCATAAAAAAAGGAGTACCGCTGTACTCCAACCTTTGTTAACCTTAAATCTAATACTATGAAAAAAATCACATTACAAATGTAAGGTTCCCGTTGTTATCTTCCAAATTTCAGAATGTTCCTGCTACTTCTTTTGTATTTCTTTCACTGAATTTTACTGTTTTCGCACACGGATTGACTTTTTGAGAGAGAAGAATCTATTCACAGCGTCCCGGATAAGGCAGAAGTTGCAAATCTGTTTCAATCGTTTCACAGAACCTTTCAGCCTTTGAAAAGAGTGATGGAAAGTGATTTTTATTCGGTAATTATCTTCTACTTTTGTTTATATACAACGCGAAATTATGGGAAAACGCATTTTTATATATGTCCTTTGGCTACTCCTTTTTTGTATGATGTCGGGGCAGGTAATAGGGCAGAATAAGTCGGCAGAATCCCATAGCCATACTTGTAAAACGGTGCTGGCGTTAAAAAATAATTTGCTTTACGACCTGGCCTTGGCTCCGAACATAGAAGTGGAGCTGCCATTGGGAAAGAGGTGGTCTTTGAATGTTGAGTACAAATGCCCTTGGTGGTCTGACAGCGGATGTAATTTCTGCTATCAGCTCCTTTCGGGAGGGACAGAGGCGCGTTACTGGTTGGGAAACCGCCATACGCGCGGAAGATTGTCCGGACACTTCCTGGGAGCATATGCCGAAGGAGGTACCTATGATTTTCAGTTGAAAAAGGAGAAGGGATACCGGGGGAAGTATTACGCAGCTGCAGGAATAACTTATGGATACGTGCGTCCACTGGCTCGGCATCTGGCGATTGAATTCAGTGTGGGCATTGGATACTTGGATACGGAGTACAGGAAATATACTTCTTATGGAAATGACTTGGTTTGGGTCAGTAGTGGAAAGTATCACTTTATCGGGCCGACAAAAGCAAAAATTTCTTTGGTATGGCTTCTAACGTCGGGGAGATGAGTGGTATGAAAGATGCACGGCATATGATTCTCTGGCTGTTCTTCGGACTGTTGCCAATGCTGGGAAGCTGTGACTTCCGCGATATGCTGGATGATTATCCCGTTAGCGGAGTACAGATTAAACTGGATTGGAAAGGGGTGACGGATAAGCTGCCGCAGACCATGCGGATTATCTTCTATCCGAAAGATACTCAGGGGAGAAAGGTTGAAAGTTATCTGCCTGCCGGAGGGGGTGAGGTGAAGGTACCGCCGGGGAAGTATGCGGTGGTGGCCTATAACTTCAATACGGAGAGTATACAGATACGGGGCGACGAGAGTTATGAGACGATTGAGGCTTTTACGGGACACTGTACGGGGCTGGATGTACACGAAAATATGGTTTGGTCGCCCGACCCTTTGTATGTGGTGGCTTTGGACGAGGTGGAAATAGGGCAGAGTGATGTGGCGCTTCCGTTGGACTGGAAGCCGGAAGCGGTAGTGGACCATTATTCCTTTGATATAAAGGTGGAAGGATGGGATAGAATATCGAGCATCATCTGCCATGTGGACGGCTTGAACGGAAGTTACTTTATAGGCAACCGTGCTTGCCATTTGAGCGAGGTACCTATATGTGTGGATACAAAGCGTGAAAACGGGCTTTTATGGGGGTATTTCTCCAGTTTTGTATTACTGAAAGATACCAAGACCCGTGCGGATAGTCCTATGTTGCTGACACTGAAGATTGTGAAACGAGATAAAACGGTTCAAGAGGTGAAGGTAGACATCACGGAAGTGATTGAAACAGCTCCTCCCTCGGGAGGAGGCGAAGAAGAACCTGATGTGGGCGTTCCTGGGTCGGAAATCCATATCGAAGTTCCCGTACCGGAGGACAAGGTTGTGGTGGATGATTTGGAACCGGGAACCGATGAAGGAGATGGAGGGATTGGTGGCGATGTGGACGATTGGGATGATGAGACGGATGTGGAGCTACCAGTGAATTGATAGCAAACAGACAAATAAATATATTAACTTTAATAACAGACAATTATGAAGAAGGTTTTATTTTTGGCTTTGGCTGCAGCAGCAGTAATGAGTTGCTCGGAAAGTGAGGAGATAGAGAATGCCGGACAAAAGGCAGAGATTAAATTGGGAACAGTAGTGGGTAACACTACGAGAGCCACAGTGACTGATTTGCCGGAATTGCAGAAGGTAGGGTTCACTGTGTATGCTTATAATACGGGAGCGACAGCAATGGCCTCCGTTGCGACTTTTGATGCGATGAAGGAATTCATGACAGATGTTAAAGTAACCTATAGTGCTCCCAACTGGAGTTTGACTGGGGGAACATATTATTGGCCAATGACGGATAACTTGCAGTTCTTTGCTTACGGGAATCCGGGTACCGGAGCCTTGACGTACAATCAACCGGCTGCTGGTGCTATATATCCTTCCATTACTTATACGGTAGCAGATGTAGCTGCCCAAACGGACTTGGTAGCCGCGAAAGTGACGGATGCAACCAAGGCATCAAATGCCAGTGGGGTATCTTTGAAATTCGGCCATATACTGACCCAAATAAATTTCACTGTCAAGGCAGCCGACGCTTTGACTTATAAACTGAAAACACTTACAATATCCGGCGTGCACAATAAGGGAACTTATGGTTTTGATGATTCAACATGGAAGTCACAAGAAGGAACAGCCACTTATGCGCATACGATTGCCGGCAGTGCATTGGAAGTGAATACAACGGGTGTGGAAATGAATGCAGCCTGGATGTTGATGCCCCAGACGTTGGATACGAATGCCAAAATCAATGTTGTCTATGACATCTATGAGAAAGACGTTCTTCTTGATACTGTAACTTCCGCCATTGACTTGAATGATACACAAGCCTGGGGTGAAGGCAAAAAGATACGTTATACGCTGACGCTGGCCAATAAGGCGGCAAAAGTAACCTTTGTACCTGAAGTTGGTCCATGGAGTACGGCTGATGATACGAACGTGGAAAAATAAAACGGCACTGTCCGCAATAAAAAACTGAATTACTTCTATTTTATTCATTCCCCGAAACTTCTTTATGAAAGTTTTCGGGGAATGTTTCTTTTATGAGTATTATTTATCTATTTTTGTCACTGCAACAAACAAACAAATCTACTTGCCGATGCCCAACTCTTCTGCTTGCAGAGGTAAAAAACAATGCGCTCAATGTCCCAAGGCTGTGGACAATGCAATAATATATGCTTCCCACCCCAGAGGATTCCATCTGCCGGCGCGAAAGTGTGAGGAAAATATTATAATTTTCCTGCTGAAAGGAGAAGTGCTTGTCAACAGTAAGGAGTATGCGGGAACTGTGTTGCATGCAGGTGAGTTCATCCTTCAAGCTATTGGTTCCAAGTACGAAATACTTGCCATGACGGATGTGGAATGCGTTTGTTACCGGTTCAGTAAGCCTGAATTCTTCTGTGAGGACCGGTATAACCATATTATGAAAGAGGTTACCCCTCCATTGATATTCTATCCTTTGACCATTACTCCCGAGTTGCAGCTCTTTCTGGAAAGTTCCAAGGCCTATTTGTCCGAGGAGAAGATTTGCCGGGAAATACTTTGTTTCAAACGGAAAGAACTTGCTTTCATTCTTGGAAATTACTACTCCGACTATGAGCTTTCCATGCTGATACATCCTCTTGCCCAGTATACTAATTCCTTCCACTACTTTGTCTTGCAGAATCATGCCAAAGTCAAGACGGTAGAGGAACTTGCCCAGTTGGGAGGATATACAGTAGCTACTTTCCGGCGTATATTCAATTCTGTTTTTCATCAACCGGTGTACGAGTGGATGATGGAACGGAGGAAGGAAAGCGTGGTTTATGAACTTCGTTATACGGATGCTTCTATATCAGAGATTTGCTATAAATATGGCTTTGAATCGCTGCCTCATTTTTCCAATTTCTGCAAAAAGAATTTCGGGGCTTCTCCCCGTAGCTTGCGTGCCGGCAATTTATCTGAAGTAAACGGCATGTCATAAAAAAACTCCTCCGGCGGTTTCCCGGCAGAGGAGTCTCTTGTGATATTAATCAAATATAGTGAAAGCTGAGTGATAAATCTGAGCTTGCTCAAAAGGTTTATCCGAAGCGCATCCTATATTATTTGCAGAAAGACCGGATTAGTCTTTCAGTTTCGCAATGATAAAGTCGCGGTTCAGGCGAGCAATGTTGCTGATGGAAACATTCTTCGGGCATTCAGCTTCGCACGCACGAGTGTTTGTACAGTTACCGAAACCGAGTTCGTCCATCTTGCTCAACATAGCCTTGGCACGGCGCAATGCTTCCGGTTTGCCTTGGGGCAACAGGTTCAGCTGGCTCACCTTGGCAGAAACGAACAGCATAGCAGAACCGTTCTTACAAGCAGCCACACAAGCACCACAACCGATACAGCTGGCAGCATCCATAGCCTCGTCAGCGATGGGCTTCGGAATCAGGATAGCGTTGGCATCCTGGGGAGCACCGGTACGTACGCTGACGTAGCCGCCTGCCTGCATAATCTTGTCGTAGGCCGTACGGTCGACCATCAAGTCCTTGATAACCGGGAAACCGGCAGAGCGCCACGGTTCAACAGTGATGGTATCGCCGTCGTTGAAACGACGCATATAAATCTGGCAAGTCGTAGCGCCGGTTGCAGGACCGTGGGGATGTCCGTTGATGTAGAGCGAACACATACCGCAGATACCTTCGCGGCAGTCGTGGTCGAATACAACCGGTTCTTTACCTTCAGAAATCAGCTGTTCGTTCAAGATATCCAGCATTTCGAGGAATGAAGTATCGCCCGGGATATCTTTCATTTGGTATGTTTCAAAAGCGCCTTTTGCTTTCGGACCCTTCTGGCGCCATACCTTGAGCGTAAATGATATATTTTTATCCATTTTCTTTAATTCTTTAAATGTTCAACTTCCCGATTAGCTCTTGTAGTTACGAGTCTGTACCTTGATTGCTTCGTAAACCAGCGGCTCTTTCAGCAATACCGGTTCCTTTTCGTCAGAACCCTGATATTCCCAGCAAGCCACGTAGAAGTAGTTTTCATCGTCACGCTTGGCTTCGCCTTCTTCAGTCTGATATTCTTCACGGAAGTGACCGCCGCAGCTTTCGTTACGGTTCAGTGCATCGTAAGCAACCAGCTCGCCCATAGTGATGAAGTCGTACAGACGGATAGCCTTGTCGAGTTCTACATTCATACCTTCCTTGTCGCCCGGGATGAACAGTTCTTTCTCGAACTCCTTGCGGACTTCTTTCAGCTTCTTCAGACCTTCCTTCAAGCCTTCGGCCGTACGTCCCATACCTACATATTCCCACATAATGTGGCCCAGTTCCTTGTGGATAGAGTCTACAGACTTCTTACCCTTGATGTTCATCATCCAGTCAATCTTCTCCTGAACGGCCTTTTCTGCAGCTGCAAATTCGGGCAGGTCGGTAGAGAAACGGGGAACTGTAATCTGGTCGGCCAGATAGTTCTGGATAGTGTAAGGCAATACGAAGTAACCATCGGCCAGACCTTGCATCAGGGCGGAAGCACCGAGGCGGTTTGCACCGTGGTCGGAGAAGTTACATTCACCGATGGCGAACAGTCCCTTGATGGAGGTCATCAGTTCGTAGTCAACCCAGATACCACCCATGGTATAGTGGATAGCCGGATAAATCATCATCGGGTTTTCGTATGGGCTGACATCAGTGATTTCTTCATACATATCGAAGAGGTTGCCGTAACGTTGTGCAACGACATCTTTACCCAGACGGTTGATAGCTTCGGAGAAGTCAAGGAATACGGCAAGACCGGTGTTGTTCACGCCGAAGCCCTTGTCGCAGCGTTCTTTGGCAGCGCGGCTGGCAACGTCACGCGGAACGAGGTTACCGAATGCCGGATAACGGCGTTCCAGGTAGTAGTCGCGGTCTTCCTCGGGAATATCTTTTCCTTGCAGTGTACCTTCCTGCAGTTTCTTGGCATCTTCCAGCTTCTTCGGAACCCAGATACGACCATCGTTACGCAGAGATTCGGACATCAAAGTCAGCTTAGACTGCTTGTCGCCGTGAACCGGGATACAAGTGGGGTGAATCTGTACGTAAGCAGGGTTGGCAAACCAGGCACCTTTACGGTAGCAAGCCATTGCTGCAGAGCAGTTACATGCCATTGCATTGGTAGAAAGGAAGTAGGCATTGCCGTAACCACCGGTAGCGATTACCACAGCGTGGGCGGCAAAACGTTCCAATTTACCGGTAACGAGGTTCTTTGCAATGATACCGCGGGCACGTCCGTCAATGAGGACAACGTCTTCCATTTCGTAGCGGGTATACAGTTTCACAGTGCCTACGTTCACCTGGCGGCTCAATGCAGAGTATGCACCCAGCAACAGCTGCTGTCCGGTCTGACCCTTGGCATAGAAAGTACGGGATACCTGAGCACCACCGAAAGAACGGTTGTCCAGTGTACCGCCGTATTCGCGGGCGAAAGGAACACCTTGTGCAACGCATTGGTCGATAATATTGTTGGATACTTCAGCCAGACGGTAAACGTTAGCTTCGCGGGCACGGTAGTCGCCACCCTTTACTGTATCGTAGAACAGACGGTATACAGAGTCACCGTCGTTTTGGTAATTCTTTGCAGCGTTGATACCACCCTGTGCAGCGATGGAGTGTGCACGTCGGGGAGAGTCTTGAATACAGAAGTTGAATACTCTGAAACCCATTTCACCGAGGGATGCAGCAGCAGAAGCACCTGCCAGACCCGTACCCACAACGATGATATCCAAACGGCGTTTATTAGCGGGGTTCACCAATTTCTGGTGAGCTTTATAGTTGGTCCATTTCTCAGCCACCGGGCCTTCTGGAATTTTTGAATCTATCTTGATCATAATATTATTTACAATTTAATCATTTACAATTTACTATTTAGCAAGCACCACCACAAATAAGTGTTTTCACAAAGAATACCACTACTACCAGTGCGAAACCGAGTACAACGATTGTAGAATAGATGTTAGAAATACATTTCCAACGATCAATCCATACTTTGTTGTTCCATCCCAGTGATTGCATTGAACTCCAGAAACCGTGAGTCAGGTGGAACCACAAGGCAGCCAGCCAAACGATGTACAGAACAAAGAATACCGGGTTAGAGAAGGTCTGCATAATGTAACCATAACCGTCGGTAGCATGCAAACCACCCAACATAGGCTCGTGGATGATTTCGGCAAACTGCATTTTGTACCAGAAGTTCACAAAGTGAAGAGCCAGACCCAGAATTACAATGATACCCAGTACCAGCATGTTCTGAGAAGCCCATTCTACGTTTTTCGGTTTTGCAGTCACTGCATAGCGTTCATGACCGCGAGCTGCACGGTTCTGTACAGTCAACCAGAAAGCATAGAGAATGTGAATTACGAACAAAGCTGCAAGTCCCGCTGTAGCTACCAGTGCGTACCAGTTTGCTCCGAGGAACTCACAAATCATGTTGTATGCCTCTCCCGAGAACAATGCAACAAGGTTCATCGCCATGTGAAATGTTAGAAACAGGACAAGGGCGATACCAGTTACACTCATCACCACTTTCCGTCCAATAGATGAATTACTTAACCACATAAATGATTGATTTTAAAAAATTATTTAATTGTTTTGATTGAGTTTTCAAGCCTTTTTTTGAACCGACAAGGTTTCGGGTTACGAGTGAACAAGGTTTTGAATACCTTTGTTAAATCGAGGAAAGCCTAATCCACTTGCCAACTCAAAAAAACATAAAATATGCAGTGCAAAATTAGATGTTTTCCACAGATAATACAAGCGATTACGGAAATAATTCTTTAATATGTTGACGAGGTTTTCCCCTCTACATATACCGGCTGCGCACGTGTGCCGGCATTCCGCAACTTCCCCTCCTCTATCAGCCGATGGATATACCGGAGAGCCGTTGTTCTGGTAAGAGTAAAAAGTTCCTGAAATTTCCGGCGTGTCAGGAAAGGTTCCGAACGGAAATAGTCGGCCAGCCGTTTCTCCATCTCCTCATCGGTCCATACCTGCGAATGCGGCCTCCAGTCCGACCGTCTGATTTCTGCCTCTTCCAGCAGTTCCTTCAACTCCGCATCCGGGCGAAAGCGAACCGTCTTTACACTGACGCAGGTAGAACGGGTCGTTTTAGGATCGGACACCTCGGGTGCTTTCAATGTAACAGAAAAGTATCCCAGTCCGTCCAGATGTACCCGTTCCCCACTTTCCAGATGAGAAGCAAGCTGTTCGCTCAAGGCAATCAGCACAGCCCGCACATCACTCACAGTCAGCGTGCAGCACTTGTGTATTTCCTGCGACAGTTTTTCAGTATCCACACAGCGCGAGTGTATAACTTTGGGATAATAACGTTTTTTGTGGGTACCGGCAGTAACCGGTGTCCGATAGAATTCAAATTTTATTGCCATAATATAAGATTTAGGTTTATCGGGCGTCCCACTGCAAGGAGACACTCGTCTCATTGCAAAGAGACAGTCGTCCCAGCCCAATGATACGGGTGTCTCCTTATAGAGAGACGCCTTTCGTTCTCCTACAAATATACAAAATCAAATAGCGGAAAACAAGTGTTTTACAAGAAAATCCATCTTCTGCAGACTACTTGTATCACCGGTTTTCTTATTGACAACAAATAGCATATATCCATCCCAATCCTCCCTATGCCGTTATCAGAAACATCCCAGATAAAAAAACATGGATGCAGATACTGGATTATGAATATATATATATATTTGCGATACAAAGATTTAACCTAATCGTTCATAATATGAAAAACCTGCTATTCATCGCAATATTAATAATTACACTTACAGGCTGTTGGAGATCCCAGGCATTTACCTTTTATAATAAAACAAATGAACCTGTCAGAATGTATTGCTATTATGATTCCCGTAATTATATAGACTCTTCAGCCTATATCCCCCCATCAGGCGATTGTTTTTTTGAATTTTTAACTGTAAAGCTTAAGATTGTGAATGTTGCCAATTTATTTATAAACCATATGGACAGTGTCATTCTTAAGCTACCCAACAGAGAGATTGTATACAAAGACAGCCTGTCTATATATAACTTTTTCTACATGAAAGACACATCAGTTATTAAATCAGTTCCCCATAAAGGGCTACTATACGACGCTATGAAAGAGAGAGGCATGCCGTTACGAGAATTTGAACCGTAACATCTATTATTTTATGCTCTATCATGGAAAAGGCAGGAGATTAGGAGATTATGCTGCTGATACTCAAGTAGTACAATACAATCATAAAAATAAAATGGATGGATATCTATTATCATAGGAATAAATCATCAGCCATACAATGAATCTCTGTAACTTTAGACTATGGAAACATAGTGGTAATCGTTTAAATCTTATAATCCGGTGCTATAAGTTTAATACATTTATCACTATATTATTAATTATCAGCAAAATATATTTATCTGTATTTCGAGCTCACATTATTTTACTTTATCCACAATGAAAGAACTACAAAAACAAATTATACAAGCTTTAGCAGAACGTTTGGCACCGTATGGATTTGTAAAACGAAGTGGAAACTGTTTCACGCGGGATATAAACAAGAATGTGTGGCAAAGAATAGAATTTCCTCCCTCCTATTATCATCCTAGTGTAAAAGCTATATATCCAGGGATTGCAGTAGGCTATAAGGATGAATTCGATTTGCAGCAAAAGTTCTTCAACTTTCATTTCCCCTATCCTCGTTATAGCTATAGCACTTTTTACACTATGCTGCTCAACCTTGTGAGAACTGATGACTTATGCTGGACATTCCGAAAAGAGGAAGATATAATTCCACAAATAGACGATATGACACAAACGGTTGTTAAAAAAGCCATTCCCTATTTGGACTATATATCGGACAGAAAAAATTTGATAGCAGAAATGGAAAGTGGTTTTATTTACTCCAAGTTTGAAACTTGGTGTCATACCAGATTACCCATTGCCTACTATTTAGAAGGAAGAAATGATCTTGCCTTATGGAGACTGAATTATTACATTCAAAAATTTGAAACTGAGTTATCCGGTTATATAAAAGAGGATGAAAACTCCCATTCTACCAACGGAGCAAGAAACAAATTGCAAGATTATATAGAATTTGCAGAAAAATTGAAAAAGGTGATGGAAACAGAATCCAGATAATACTACTGAATACAGAGGAATACAACAATTTAACCCAATCGTTCATAATATGAAAAACCTGCTATTCATCGCAATATTAATAATTACACTTACAGGCTGTTGGAGATCCCAGGCATTTACCTTTTATAATAAAACAAATGAACCTGTCAGAATGTATTGCTATTATGATTCCCGTAATTATATAGACTCTTCAGCCTATATCCCCCCATCAGGCGATTGTTTTTTTGAATTTTTAACTGTAAAGCTTAAGATTGTGAATGTTGCCAATTTATTTATAAACCATATGGACAGTGTCATTCTTAAGCTACCCAACAGAGAGATTGTATACAAAGACAGCCTGTCTATATACAACTTTTTTTACATGAGAGACACATCAGTTATTAAATCAGTTCCAGAAGAGGAAGCACTAAACGAAATGTAAAAGAAAAGCACACCGTTACGAGAATAAAAACGGAAATCTTACTCAAAAGTAAAAACAGAAACATCATAGAAATAGGATGAAACGAAAAAAGACAAGAAACCCAGATAAAATAGCCTTACGCCAAGAAAAACGCATTAAAAGACGAAACATGCGTTTACTCAAAGAGAAAAAGGATTTAAAGCAAGGGAAAATAATATTAACTTGCTTTGTTCTACTATGCTTTTTTCTTCCTTCTTTCAATCTTATTACAAAATATATAATATTACCAATATATGGAAAAGAAGGAAAAGCTGTTTTAGGCGGTGTATTAGTACGCAATAAGCTGAGTAGATACTCTGTCAAACCTCATTACTACTATGTACTCCAAAAAGATGGGAAAACCTATGAGTCTGGTACTGATATCTACGAAGAAGATACGACATATCATATAGGAGACACTATTAAAATTCTATATTTGAAGAGGTTTCCTTCCATCAGTAAACGCATAACAGATAAATAGCATCAAACATGATAACATTATGAGTAGAAAAAGAAACAAAACAAAGCAGCCCAGTATAAAGCACCAACATGACGAGGCTTATTTCCAATACCAAAAGAAACGCGCTGCAATAAACAAAAGAAAAATGAGAGGTATGTGGGGATTACTGGCTGCCATGATACTGGTACCATTCGGCCCTGCATTATTTATGCTGTTCATGTACAAGGTTATAATACCCAATTATGGAACAGAAGATAAGGCTGTACTGGAGCATATTGTTAGATACACAGGAAGGTTTAGCCGGTGGGGAAGACAATATTTTTATACGTTTACAGTAAATGGTAAGACTTATGAGAGAAATTCTAATATAGATGCCGATAACCCCAACTATCAACTGGGGGATACAGTAGATATTATGTATTTGGAAATATGTCCATATTTTAGTATGTGCACAGAAAAGAAATAAATTAGTATCCACTTCTATTATAACATGGATACACCTACAATGAAAATGGAAATCTTACTCAAAAGTAAAAACAGAAATATCATAGAAATAGAATGAAACGAAAAAAGATAAAAGACCCGGATAAAATCGCCTTACGCCAAGAAAAACGCATTAAAAGACGAAACATGCGTTTACTCAAAAGGAAAAGAAATATAAGAAAGGAGAATATAAAAACAATTATATTTGTCATATTATTTTATATTATCTACCTTATTGTAGTCTTATCCTTAACTATATAATATTACCAATATACGGAAAAAAGGTAGGCTGTGCTGGAGCATATTGTCAGACATAAAGGAAAGTACAGTCGATGGGAAAGATGCTATGTTTATAAATTTACAGTAAACGGTAAGACTTATGAGAGAAATTCTAATATAGATGCCGATAACCCCAACTATCAACTGGGGATACAGTAGATATTATGTATTTGGAGATATATTCATATTTTAGTAGGTGTATAGAAGAGGAATAAATTAGTATTCACCTCTATGATAAAAACGTTACTTGACCAGAGTGTATTTCAGCAAGTAACGTTTTTTCGTTATAAGGTGAAATACGCCTACGATGAAAACGGAAATCTTACCCAAGATTTGAACCGGAACATCAAGGATATTCAATATAACTTCCTAAATTTGCCACAACGCATTGAGTTCGGAGACGGAAGTACGACCGAATACCTCTATGATGCCGTATACTATATCATGAATCGATAATTCCCACACTAAAAAATCTGTTCGAAAATGGCAAAAAGAATCGTTACAAGAATAGGCAATGTATTTTGCGCAGAAATTGAAGGAAAATTCAAATGCTTTTTCCAGTACATAGCAAAGGATATGACTCAACTGAACAGCTCTGTCATACGCGTGTTCAAAACACATTATCCCATGGAATATAAACCCGTTATAAACGATATAATAAAAGATGAGGTGGCATTTTATGCACATACCGTGTTAAGAGCGGGAATTTACTTTAATGCATGGTATAAAATAGGGACAGCAAAGGAATTAGGATTAGAAGGGCTACAGAAAATCTGGTTTGGATACACTCAAAGAGACACTACGGAAAAAATAGACGGACTTTGGACTATCATCCCTCTCAATCCTCTTGAGAACTGGTGGATATGGCATGCCAATGAACCGTTCATAAAAATTGGCACTCTTCCCAAAGAATATGAAAATCTAATAGAATTAGGTAGTGTATTTCCATACAATGAAATCGTAATGCGTATGAAAAGCGGATATTATATCTATACTCAAGTAGAATACGAAATTATAAAAAGGAAACCATTGCCGGATTACCACAGTTACCTGAAAAGAGAAGAAGATAAAACCATTGTATATTACCATTTTGTGGGTGACAGTTTACAGCAAAGACTTACTCTTTCCGAAGATGGCACAACTGTATTATCTGTAGAATCAGCGGGCAATCAAGATTCCAATATCGACAGAATTAAATTTTATGATACCAATTGGCGATATGGACATTTTATATCCAAAGAAGAATTTGAAACTATATGGAAAGATAATTGATATCTAATCTTACATAAATAAGGAAAAGATTCAGCGAAAGTAAACCCAATATAACTCATTCGTGATAATAAAGGTAGCTGCTTAAATTTTAGGCAGCTATCTTTTTAAAATCTGTCGATACACTGCCGAATAAAATATTAACTTTGCTGACACAGTTTAATTTACATCCTCTATGAAGAATGCCTTATTTATATTTATACTGACCGTTTTCGCTAATTTAAAACTACAAGCAATAACTCCACAAATTCATCATATAGACAGTATTCTTATACATTATGTGGATTTTAATCTCATGACAACAATTGGAATCAACTGTAATAATTTTGAGTCCTCTTTACCTTATGAAAAGGTCATATTGCGCGACTCAATATACCTTACCGAGTTTAAGAAAATGTTACTAAAAGATAAATACACAACTGAATATCCTGTTGATGTTAGATGCAAAATCTATATGTTTACTCCAAAAGGAGTAGAAGTTACATGTATAGGAAATCATAGTTTACAATACAGGGACAGCCTTTATGAAATCAATCATTTGTTTATTGATAAAATAAAAGAGTTTATTTCAAAGGGAGAGAACGTGCTAAACGATACAATAATACAGCATTCTCCTCTTTTACTCATGAAAAAATCACTTTTTTATGACAGCATCAGACAAAGATGCCTGCCTTTTATGAAAAAAGAAAAAATGGATACTTTAAAAATTCTAATTGATTTCTATATTGACAGACAAGGAAATGCTATAGACATAACGGTCAAAGGATGGAGAAAGCAATCCATTCCTATTACCTTACAAAATGAAATAATAGCTTTATTCCAAGAAAAATTCAAATGGTCTCCGTCCGAAAATCGCCCTTATAAAATAAAACAAATATTACCTTTAACTTTAATCGGGGAATAGATGCACAACGAAACATACGAACAGAAAAGAAGAAGATTATTTGGCAAAGTCAATTACCTACCAGAGTATTTAAATACTCTAAGACGAATTCTAAAAACTGAGGTTACAACCAATCAGCTATTAAGCATCGTAGATACGGATGATTTTTTATCACGAAATAAATCTTGGTTATGTGTATACAAAGAAACAATTCCTTTTGAGGACAAAAGGAAATTAAAGGAAATTGTACACTCTATAACTCAAGATGAAAATGTACCATATTTCATTTGGTTGGACCAAAGTACAAATTGTGGATTATACATGATTCCAAATCTATCTGCTTTTAATTGGGATTTCAAATTTGATGATGATCCAAATGGAATAATCATCCTCACAAGACAAGATGGTAGAGAAGAAATTGTATTAGACTTTTATGAAGAAGACGACCAAAATCTCTTAGATATCAAGTTGAAAATAAAAATGGAATAAAGAATTTGAAACTATATGGAAAGATGATTGATAAAACAAATACTACTCCCTTCGTACAGAATACGAAGGGAGTAGCATTTTAAATTACCGGGAGGTAAATTCTTGAATATTTATTGAGTAAAACACAAGTTGCCTTATTGAATAGAGGAAAACAAAAAACTTAAACATGTACAAGTCTTTTCCTTTAAATTTTATTTGGTATATAAAGGAAATAGACTTGTTCATATTTATTTACATTAGTATCCGTCCTCCGTATTTACGTTAATCCACTTCTTTATGCAAGGAAAATAAGTTTTTAAATTATTTTCTTTTATCTCAATTTCTTCTTTATTACCATTCATGTAAATAATTTCTAAAAGATAAGGAAATGCTGAAACTTTCATAGGATAAATAAAAGTAGCACTTGCCCATCTTGAATATTTTTTCCCTGGTTCAAAAGGTCCTGTAAGATTCAAAATTCTATGTTTTGTATGTTCTGCATTAGCATTTACAGCTCCAACAATATCACTTGATACAGCATCGCCAACTTGGTTTATACCGTAATAATGAACCCTTATATATTTAATTGGTATGTCAGATGTGATAGAGAACTTTGTATCTGTCATCTTTCTTCCCGGACAACAACCAAATGGAGAATCTTTGGCAAATTTAAACTTACTAAAAGATACTTGTGAATTTGCTGCAATGCAAATAAAACAGATGATAAATGGCAATATTCTTTTAACCGTAAACATGTATAGAAATGTATTTAATTAACGTGAGTTCGATGAATTATAAGTACTTGTAAAATTGGTGATTAGCGAAAATTGTTGTATCTTTATAGTGCTGAATTACAAAGATTTACAAACAATAATCGCTATGATCACCGAAAGCAAAGTTATAGAATTATTTTGTATGGCAGATGAATTCTGCAAGTTTTTTGATGCCATGATGACAAAATATACGCTTAAGCCGGTAAAAAAACGCAAATATCACCGTGATTCCACCATGTCCAAGGCAGAAATCATGCTCATCTTGATTCTTTTTCATGATTCGGGATACCGTTGTCTAAAGCATTTCTATCTGGAAAAGGTCTGCAAGCATATGCGGCATCTTTTTCCAAAGGTTGTTTCTTATAACCGTTTTGTTGAACTGGAAAAAGAGGTGGCTATCCCTCTGGCTCTGTTTATCAAGAAGATGCTTTTGGGCAAGTGCACAAGCATCAGCTTCGTTGACAGTACCCCCTTACGTGTATGCAAGAACCAGAGAATCCATATCCATAAAACGTTCAAGGGAATAGCACAAAGAGGAAAATGTTCCATGGGCTGGTTCTTCGGATTCAAACTGCATCTGATATGCAACGAGCGTGGAGAGCTTCTGAACTTCATGATTACTCCCGGAGATGTGGATGACCGTAAACCTCTTGAATACAAGTCTTTTGTGGAATTTATCTATGGGAAGCTTGTTGGTGATAAAGGATACATCGGCAAGAATCTGTTTGAAAGACTATTCGTTAACGGCATACAACTTATAACCAAACTGAAAAGCAATATGAAAGGAGCATTGATAACACTTTCAGACAAACTACTCCTCAGGAAACGAGCCATTATCGAAACCGTAAATGACGAACTCAAAAATATAGCACAAGTGGAACATTCAAGGCATAGAGCCTTTGATAACTTTATCGTCAACCTTCTTTCTGGTATTGCTGCATATTGTTGTTTTCCAAAGAAGCCGTGTATCAATGTTTCACGAACGGTTGACACACAGCTTGCATTGTTCTGAATTCGTCGAACTCACGTTATATTACCATTTTGTGGGTGACAGTTTACAGCAAAGACTTACTCTTTCCGAAGATGGCACAACTGTATTATCTGTAGAATCAGCGGGCAATCAAGATTCCAATATCGACAGAATTAAATTTTATGATACCAATTGGCGATATGGACATTTTATATCCAAAGAAGAATTTGAAACTATATGGAAAGATAATTGATATCTAATCTTACATAAATAAGGAAAAGATTCAGCGAAAGTAAACCCAATATAACTCATTCGTGATAATAAAGGTAGCTGCTTAAATTTTAGGCAGCTATCTTTTTAAAATCTGTCGATACACTGCCGAATAAAATATTAACTTTGCTGACACAGTTTAATTTACATCCTCTATGAAGAATGCCTTATTTATATTTATACTGACCGTTTTCGCTAATTTAAAACTACAAGCAATAACTCCACAAATTCATCATATAGACAGTATTCTTATACATTATGTGGATTTTAATCTCATGACAACAATTGGAATCAACTGTAATAATTTTGAGTCCTCTTTACCTTATGAAAAGGTCATATTGCGCGACTCAATATACCTTACCGAGTTTAAGAAAATGTTACTAAAAGATAAATACACAACTGAATATCCTGTTGATGTTAGATGCAAAATCTATATGTTTACTCCAAAAGGAGTAGAAGTTACATGTATAGGAAATCATAGTTTACAATACAGGGACAGCCTTTATGAAATCAATCATTTGTTTATTGATAAAATAAAAGAGTTTATTTCAAAGGGAGAGAACGTGCTAAACGATACAATAATACAGCATTCTCCTCTTTTACTCATGAAAAAATCACTTTTTTATGACAGCATCAGACAAAGATGCCTGCCTTTTATGAAAAAAGAAAAAATGGATACTTTAAAAATTCTAATTGATTTCTATATTGACAGACAAGGAAATGCTATAGACATAACGGTCAAAGGATGGAGAAAGCAATCCATTCCTATTACCTTACAAAATGAAATAATAGCTTTATTCCAAGAAAAATTCAAATGGTCTCCGTCCGAAAATCGCCCTTATAAAATAAAACAAATATTACCTTTAACTTTAATCGGGGAATAGATGCACAACGAAACATACGAACAGAAAAGAAGAAGATTATTTGGCAAAGTCAATTACCTACCAGAGTATTTAAATACTCTAAGACGAATTCTAAAAACTGAGGTTACAACCAATCAGCTATTAAGCATCGTAGATACGGATGATTTTTTATCACGAAATAAATCTTGGTTATGTGTATACAAAGAAACAATTCCTTTTGAGGACAAAAGGAAATTAAAGGAAATTGTACACTCTATAACTCAAGATGAAAATGTACCATATTTCATTTGGTTGGACCAAAGTACAAATTGTGGATTATACATGATTCCAAATCTATCTGCTTTTAATTGGGATTTCAAATTTGATGATGATCCAAATGGAATAATCATCCTCACAAGACAAGATGGTAGAGAAGAAATTGTATTAGACTTTTATGAAGAAGACGACCAAAATCTCTTAGATATCAAGTTGAAAATAAAAATGGAATAAAGAATTTGAAACTATATGGAAAGATGATTGATAAAACAAATACTACTCCCTTCGTACAGAATACGAAGGGAGTAGCATTTTAAATTACCGGGAGGTACGTCCAGCGCACTTGATGCTCTTCAACCCCAAACATCTATTGACGTACAGGGAAATCCATTCCCGGATTCTGGAGCAATTCCAAGGCTTTTTGCATGCTGCTGTTCTGTGTATTAATCACCTGGAAGTACTCACTCATATTCCAAAGATCGCGGGCTATCAATGCCTTCATCTGTGTTTTGAGAAGAGGAAGAGCGGTTTGATACTCTTCTTCCTTATAAACGGCTCCCACAGACTTACCTATTTCCTTCAGTTCTTCCAGCATGGCAGGAGTTATCTGAAACTCCTTGTTAAAGCGTTTAAAGGTTTTATACTGTTTCAGCCATTCGGTACGATGACGGTCCATCAGTTTCAGATTGAGTTGCATGATGGCTCCCTTATCGCGCAAAGCCAGATAATAATCGGTATACATCGTGGTATCTATCGGAACAAAATAGTCGGGCATAATACCACCTCCCCCATATACAGTCCGTCCCAACTTATGAGTGGTATATTTGAGCGAGTCGGGAAAATGAATGCTGTCTGCACTCAACATTTCTCCGCGGTTGTAACGGTCTATCAAGTCGCGGTTGTATTGTTCGATGCTTTCGTAGGGTTTCTGTATGCAGCGTCCCGAAGGTGTGTAATAACGGGCTACTGTAAGGCGTATCATAGAGCCGTCTGGCAAATCGACCGGACGTTGCACCAGTCCCTTTCCAAAGGTACGACGGCCTACAATCATTCCACGGTCCCAGTCTTGCACCGCACCCGACACAATCTCGCTGGCAGAAGCCGAAAACTCATCGACCAATACAATGAGACGGCCTTTGCGGAAGCGTCCGTTTCCTTCGGCACGGAACTCGGAACGGGGGTTTCTCCGTCCTTCGGTGTAAACTATCAGCTCTTTCTTGTCCAAAAACTGGTTGGCAAGGTCGATAGCAGCATTGAGATAACCGCCTCCATTGCCTTGCAAATCGAGAATCAGATCTTTCATTCCCTGTTTTTGCAAAGAAGAAAGGGCTTCGGAGAATTCTTTTCCCGTAGTAGCTGCAAAGCGGTTGATACGGATGTAACCTGTTTTATCGGTAACCATGTACGAGGCATCCAGACTGTATACAGGTATCTTGTCGCGCTTGACGGTAAACGAAAGCAGTTCGTCTACTCCCCTACGCATAATTTTCAGATTGACTTCCGTTCCTTTCTTTCCACGCAAGCGGCGCATCACTTCTTCGGTACTCATCTTGACACCTGCTATCAGGGTATCGTTTACCTGAATGATACGGTCGCCTGCCAGAATACCTGCTTTCTCGGATGGACCTCCGGATACCGGCTGAATGACGAACAGGGTATCGGTAGCCATATTGAACTGGATGCCGATGCCGTCGAAATTGCCTTGCAACGGTTCGTTCAGCTTACGCACTTCCTCAGGATTGGAGTAAGTGGAGTGTGGATCGAGTTGTTCCAGCATACTGACAATGGCTGTTTCCACCATCTTGTCTTCGTCTACCTTATCGACGTACAAATTGGCTATGGCAAACTCTGCCAGCTGGAGCTTGCGGGAAGGGGAATCGAGAAGTTTATTCTGGGCCAGAAGAATCTGGCTGAACAAACAAAAGAGAAAAAAACAGAGATATTTACTTGCTTTCATACTTTTATATCTTGAAGTGAGAGCGTAAAGGTACAATAAATTCAAAATAGCAGCGTATATTACAGAGAATAAAATAAAAATGCCATTCCGGACAAAGGAAGATACCTTGTCGGGAATGGCATTTTTGACTGTGTATGATTTCAAGGATTAATTCTGGGCAAGAGCAGCATCCAGCAGTGCCTTGATATTGGCTTTATCGGAAGGTACCGGTGCATAAGCATTGATAATCTTGAAGTCTTTGCCGATGACCAGAAAACGGGGTATATAGAGTACACCCCACTGACTGCGGATGTTGGGATCGACTGTGTTATACTGTGTCAGCTCTTTCTTGTGCATCTTGATATAATCTAACCAGGCTTTTTTATTTGTATCGGTAGAAATCGGTACAAAAACGATGTCTTTTCCCTGGTATTCTTTACTCAGTGACTCGAAATGAGGAGATTCGGCACAACACGGACCGCACCATGTTGCCCATAAATCTACATATAAAACCTTTCCTTTCAAGTCGCTTAAATGGCATACCTTACCGTTTACATCTTTCATCTCGATATCGAAGGCTGGCTGTCCGGGAAGTAATCGGGAAGCCTGTTTCAGCTTCGCTTCTACTTCTGTAGCAAATTCTGCATGCTTCATTGTAGCAATGTATTGGCGGACACTGTCTGCTATCTGTGTATTGATTTCTTTTCTTAAAATATCAACATATTTCTCTGCATCGTAGAGTTCTTGGGTCTTGGCAGACAATGTTATACCTTTTCCCCACTCTGTATCAGACTCGCCTGCTATGTATCCCAACACATCGCGTACTACTGCTACATCAAGATATTTGTCTTGATTAAGCTGTGAAAAAATAGGTTGTACATAAGGGGTAATCTGACTTCTAAAGTCATCATAGATAGCCTTGGCTTCCTCTCTGGTCTTGGCTTTATACATCATACCCGAATAACCGGCATAACTGATATAGCTATTTAATACATCGGCTTTGATACGCATTGTTTCCAGTTTCTTGAATTCGGAAGAAACGCTGTCGAGTGCATCCAACTGCTGCTGACGTACCTGAGCCAGACTGTCTACCAATGCTTTGGTGGAAGCAAAGTCTTTTCTTAAATTTCGTCCTGCCTCTAAAAAGGAGCCTCCTTTAGGGAACAGACGATACTTCATATAATTATTGGCTATTGCTCCTTTTCCCTGAAATTCTGCCTCTGTGTTGTTAGGAGTAATTTTTACAGTCATATCATCGCCTGGGGTGAGATATAATGTATTGCGGCTGATGGAATAGTAAGTAGGCTCGGTAATGGTAACAATTGTATCGAAACGGCCTTCTGCATCAGTTATCAAATGTATATCGCGACTGTCGCCCAACATACTTGCCGCACCATCGTATTTCATGGTTACTTCTGTACTGCCCATATCTATGAGTTGACCTTTTAAATGGACTGTAGTGGGCTGTTCTTTTGCCTGCTCTGTACAGGCTGCAAAGGCTATGGTTCCCATAGCTAGAAAATAAGCTATCTTTTTCATCTTATCGATTATTTCTTTTGAATGTATGATTCTACTGTTTGATATATATCTTCGCCACGCAAATCTTTTGCAATAATTACTCCGGAGGGATCTACCAATATGATATGAGGGATTCCTACAATGCAATAACGATCCATCAAAGGACGGATTTCTTTTCTCGGTACAATAATCTGATTCCAGAAACTTTTATCTTCGTCTATAGCCCTTAACCAGTCTTCTTTACTGTAATCGGAAGAAACTCCCAGTATGGTAAAGTTCTTATCTTTAAAGGCATCGTAGACTTTCTGAAGATGAGGGGTTTCCAGGCGGCACCAATGACATCCGGAACTCCAGAAATCGACCAATACATAACGGCCTTTGAAGTTGTCTAAAGAAACTTGCTTGCCATCGGCATCGACTCCTTCAATAAAGGGGGCGTTGCTTCCTATGGCGCACTTCCTGAAGCGTTCCAAAGTATCGGTAATACGAGAATAGAACACCATCTGACGGGCCTCATCCGGATATTCCTGCAAATGCTGAAACACTGTATCGATTGCTCCTACCGTATTGAATGTTTGATTCTGAAAACGGTAAGTATAATACAGATAAAGTCCAAAGGCGGTATGCTGTTCCTTTAATATAGCCTGGTCAATAAACAGGCGGGACTGTTCTCTGCTCTTGTCGTAATAAGGCATAGACTCTGTTTTAATCTTTGCCATCAGTGCTGTATCACCTTTATCGCGTGCAGCATAGAAAGCACGGTCTAACGAATCCAGCATTACCTTATTGCCTGCAACGTTCAACCCGTGTACAAAAGATGTATACCGTTCGTTCAAAGAAGAACCTTCGACCTGTAAATCCAGTTCCTCGTAGTCGCCTTGACGTACGGTAACCTTCATGGGTACAGGTTCAATAAAGAGCTTTGCAAAATGAGTGACCCGGGACATTTCCTGATTCTCTAAAGCCAGTGCATACAAACCAGACTTCAAACTGTCCAGAGAATATGTAAAGGTTCCGTCTTTTACCGGTATAGCAGCTTCTTTTTCCAATGTTCCATACCAATCGTTTGTAACCTGATAAAGGTATAACGAATCAGCCTGTATGGCATCTAATGTTCCCTCCAGTACAGGAGATTGCATCTGGCATCCACTGATCAGCAATGCCGATACAACTCCCATACTCCAATATTTTATTTTCATATCAAAATCTTATTTTTATATCAGTCTCTAGGATTATCCGGCATATTCGGATTGTAACGCAATACGGTAGGCGGTATAGGCAATACATACTTGGGTGAATTAGGCTCAAGTTTGTATGCTGTTCCATTGATTGTATGAGTGATTGTTTTTGCAAATTCCGGCTCGCGGTTCAAGCGTTTCAAGTCAATCAGACGTGTACAACCCACCATTGTCAACTCTCGTCTTCTTTCTTCCAACACAATACGCAATGCTTCGGCATTGTCTTTTGCACTTAATGCTTTATTGTTCAGAATACGGTTGTCGCGCAAAGTATTGATATAGTTCATTGCCTGATCTTTCGATCCGATACGTGCCTCACACTCTGCTGCAATCAGATAGATTTCGGGAGTACCCATCGCTACATTGAAACTTACATAGGGAGCATACAGATCTGCTTCACAGGTTACAGTACCCAGCCTTCTTGTAAAATAGAGCAAGAAACGCTTGTCGTTCTCCTGGTCGTAGAGGGACAATAAATCCTCGGAACCATATACGGAAGCGTTGACACCATATACATAAGGCATCTTACGAATATAGATGTTTTCCGGGCTGTCTGCCAATTCCCGAGGCAAATCGGTACGGCCGAAGTATTGTTCCGGATTAACGACATTGTATTGACGCAAATCCAATAACGAAGAGTTGTTCTCCAACGAAAGACGGGCATTGTCCAATGCTTTCTGATAATCGCCCATATACAGATACATACGGGCAAGCATACCATAACCTACAGGTTTGGAAGCACGATAGGCATTGAGTAATGGACGATCGGGCAAATTAGGGGCAGCCTGATCCAAATCGCTTTTTATCTGGTCGTACACCTCCTGAACGGTAGCACGAGTCAAATTGGTTTTATTAATGTCTTTATCCAAGCTCAGAGGCACTCCCAAATCCGTAGAAGCTGTTTGGGGATCATAATGTTTTGCATAGGCATTGACCAGTGTCAGATATTCAAAAGCACGTCCAACCAGCGCTTCGGCCAACACTTCCTTTTTATGTTTCTCCGTAGAACCGGTAGACTGCATTATATCCGAGATTATTACATTATAGGTATAAATGCGCTGATAAGAATAATTCCACAAGCCATCATCTTCTCCATCTCCAAATACCTTGGAATCGAAGGTATACAAGCGCTGCTGAGGAAGCTCCATACCGTTGAATCCTCCTGTCATATCATCATCTTCGAAAAGAAGAATGTCATCGGTCATATAAATAGGATAAGATTCTGAAGCTTTCATCAATTGAGCATCATTGAGCAATGCTTCATAGTCATCACATGTTTCAGGAATGACAATTCCTTTGGGCTTAATATCCAAGAAATCATTACAAGCTGTAAGGGAGAAACATAAAGCAGCCCCTAAAAACAATATTTTTTTATTCATAAGAGTATTCAATTAAAAATTAACAGATAAACCTAATGTATAAGTAGTAGGGTTAGGCAATGTCAATTGACCTCTTCCATAACCACCCGTAGCTGAATAAGCTTCCGGATCAATATCACCGTTGGCAGCCCACCACCATGCGTCGCTTATCTGACAAATCACAGAAGCAGACTCTATTGCATATTTACGTAACCATTTCTTAGGCAAATTATAGCTAAGAGAAATGTCACGAAGTTTAATATAATCGGCACGTTTGACGTGTACATCGGCAGAATACCATGCCTGAGCATTGGTATAATACATATTACGATTGAATGCCGGTCCAACTCCCGGAATATTTTCATCTCCCGGTTTTCTCCAATGATTCAAGTTTACACGATTCAAATTGGCACTAGGAGCACCAGACAGATAAGAAGAAGTGATGTCACGCATTACATGACCTCCATAGTACACGAACATGAAAGACAAATCAAAGTCTTTATAACGGAAGAAGTTCTTCAACGATGCCGAATATTTTGGAGTACGTGTACCGGAATAAACCAAATCTTCTACAGAACTTACCTGAGAAACTTTGTTTCCATCCTTGTCGTATACCAACACACTACCATCTTCCGGACTTAGTCCTGCATACCGGTAACTGAACAAACTGTTCAACGGATAACCTACTGCAGCTACATTGTAAGCAGAATAATTGAATACACTTTCCTTTGTACCTTCCAGATTAAGCAGTTTGTTCTTGTTATAACTAAACGTAAAATTAGTACCCCAAGTAAAGTCTTTAGTTTCAAGATTAATACTTTGCAAAGAAATTTCTACACCACGGTTGTACATAGTACCATAGTTCTGCAACAAAGTAGACCAACCCAATGTAGGATCTGCATTACGATATCCTAACAAGTCTGTAGTATATTTATGATAGGGATATTCAGTAAATGTCCCTAAAACGTAAGATGGCATATAAAGTCGATAG
>ERZ834859.755-NODE-755-length-41973-cov-5.363352_pt1 | contig 41973 bp, 42 predicted proteins | sample MGYA00519947_ERZ834859 | MGnify/ENA primary metagenome ERZ834859 (study PRJEB31850, sample SAMEA3708763) | human gut metagenome | biome: human gut; feature: human-associated habitat; material: faeces | place: China | collected 2014 ...
AGACCGGAGAAAAAGAGGGGCTATAAGTGAACCGCTTCTCCTCCCAGCTGAGCTACGCCCCCATACAGCCCTGTTATTATAGCAACATTTCCTAAACTTGTAAAGGCCTTTTGCGGGAAAAATCAAAAAAAGATCGGCCTGCGCATACAGCGGCGGCCCGGAATGACTCCGGGCCGCCGCTGTCAGATTATATGTAGGAGTGCTCCACCTGAATCACGGGGACATAGTGGCTGTCGAAGGTGCGGATGAGGGCCCGGAGCTGCCGGGCTACCTCGGCGTCCTCCAGCCGAAAGCCGAAAGGCGTTACCACGTCGAAGATCAGATTGGTGTGGGTGGGGCCGGGGACCATGCGGAAATCGTGGATACTGAGGGCCGGATCGATGCAATGGGCCAGCTCTGTGATCTTATTCCGGAGGACAACGGTCATGCTGTCATCCGTGGCGATGGGGTCCATGTGGATCACCGCCTCGCAGCCCAGCTTCCGGTGCAGCTCCTGTTCGATGTTGTCGATGGCGTCATGGATCGTCATGACGCTGCCGGTGGCCGGGACCTCCGCGTGGAGGGAGATCATCACCCGACCGGGGCCGTAGTCATGGACCACCAGATCGTGAATCCCGGAGATTTCCTTGTGGGCCATCACCAGATCTTCGATTTCTTTAACAAATTCCGGTGTGGGAGGCTTTCCAAGCAGGGGATCGATGGTGTCCTTGGCGGCGTCTATGCCGCCCTTGAAAATGAGCAGTGCCACCAGAACACCCACCCAGCCATCCACCGGGAGCTGGAAGTAATGGCCGATCAGGGTGGCGACCAGAACGGCAGAGGTGGACATGCAATCTCCCAGCGAATCCGCCGCTGCCGCCAGCAGCGCCGGCGCGGAGAGCTTTTTGCCGAGGGAGCGGTTGTACATGGCCATATACAGCTTCACACAGATAGAAGCAGCCAGAATCCCGATCACCAGCCAGCTGAACTCCACCAGAGCGGGGTGCAGGATCTTATTCAGGGACTCCTTGGCCAGTTCCACGCCCATCAGCAAAATCAGCATGGATACCGCCAGACCGGAGAGGTACTCCGCCCGGCCGTGGCCGAAAGGATGGCCTGGGTCCGGCGCTTTGGCGGCAATGCGGAAGCCCAGCAGCGTGACCACAGAGGAACCGGCATCAGAGAGGTTGTTGAAGGCGTCCGCCGTGATGGCGACGGAGCCGGAGAGGGTCCCAGCAAAGAACTTGCCCAAAAACAGCAGCAGGTTCAGCCCGATCCCCACAGCACCGCAGAGAATGCCGTAGGCCGTCCGCAGCTGAGCGGGGCTTTTCCCGTCGCTTTTACAGAAGAAACGGGCCAGAAGCGAGATCATACAGTTTTACACCTTTCTTTTTGAGAATAGAAGGAGACGGTCACTTCCCGCCGGGAATGACCAGCTTCATGTGGCAGCAGAGATCGTCCAGATCCCGGTCGGTGGCGGCGCTGAGCCGCAGGCGGGCGCCGCAGTCCCGGCATGTCAGCTCCACCGCGTCCCGGCGGATCTCCATGCTGTAATCGTGGCTGCCGCAGCTGCAGGTGATGCCGTTGGGCCGGGCGGCGATGTCCTTGAGCTCCGAGAGGAATTCGTACATGATCACATTGTCGGTAAAGGCCTCCGCCTCGCCGCTGTTCTCCTGCGCCTTTTCCTTAGAGATGGCAAAGCTGGCCTCACGGAGGTGATGTTCCACCGTGCCCTCATCGCCGATGAAGCAGCAGAACTGCCTGCTGTCCGGGCAGCTGAGGGCGGTGGCAGCGTGGAGCATCCGCTCCGGCGGACAGACGGCCTCGTGGGTCTGGCCGCAAACGCCGCAAGGCACCAGAATGTGATAGTTCTGGCCGTCATAGTTCGTCCGCAGGACGCTGCCGCCGCAGGAACATTCGATCTCGGCATCAGACGCTTCCAGCGCAAATGCGGAGCGGGCACCCATTACCTGCGCACCGCATTTCGGGCAGATATAGCCCAGAGTTCTCATATCGTCAGCCATAGAGGGCCTCCTTGCATGATTGATCAGATTTGGATATCCTGCGCGTGGGGCAGGTGAGATTGCGTATAGAGGAATACCTTGTCACCCGCCAGCAGCTTCAGGCCGCCGTTGGGGATCAGCGTCCGGTTCCGGCGGCGGACCATGATGATGACCGTCTGTCGGGAAATGTCCAGATCCCGGAGCGGGTGGCCCACCCAGGGATGGTGTGTCTGAAGGATGATCTCCTTTAGCTGGATGCGGACGTCATCCTCATAGACGCCTGCTCCCAGCACAAGATTGTCACCGGGAAGGAGCACCACATCGCCCCGGGGAACAATGATGTCCCGTCCCCGCTGCACGGCGGCGATGATGACGCCCTCCGGCAGGCCCAGATCCCGCAGCGGGGCATTGGCCCAGCGGTCCCGGGGGGTCAGGTGGATGCGGATGAAGTGAATGTCCGCCTCCGTGCCGTATTCGCTGATCCGCTTGAGGCGGGAATACTGGTCCACGAAGCCGGCGGAAATGATACCGGTGGGGATCGCCACCATGCCCACGCCCAGGAAAGTGATTAAAATGCCGAAGATCTTGCCAAGGGTGGTGATGGGGTAAATATCTCCGTAGCCCACCGTCAGCAGGGGGGATACCGCCCACCAGATGCCGGAAAAGGCGTTGGAGAACACCTGGGGCTGCGCGTCATGCTCCAGAGAGTACATACACAAACTGGAGGCGGTCATCAGCACCAGAATGATAAACACGGAGGAGAGAAGCTGCTGGGCCTTGCTGGTAAGGACTTGAGTAATGACGTTCAGGGAATCGTAATAGGCGTTGATCCGGAACAGGCGGAAGATCCGCACCACCCGGAACATCCGGAAGGCCACGGCCCCGGAGGGGAAGAAAAAGGGCATGTAGTAAGGCAGAAAGCTCAGCAGGTCCACAATGCCTGAGAAGGAAAAAATGTATCGGCAGACGGCCTTCCATTCCTTCAGATTGGGATGGTGGTACTTGGCAGTCCAGATCCGCAAAGCGCAGTCCACTGCGAAGAAGGCCACGGTGGCAGCTTCGATCCGCAGCAGCAGCGGACCGCAGGCGGCCTCTGCCTCGTCGAAGGTGTAGGCAATGGTGACCATCAGGTTTACCAGAATGACCAAGGTGTAGAAAATGTCATAGGCGCGGCTGATGAGATCGTCCGCCGTACCAATGTCAATAATGGTGCAGATCCGGCGGCGCAGGGACTCAAGAGACTTGAGATTCGGCATAACCGCCTCCTGATGTGTAGGTAGACGGCACGCTGCCTGGCGGTGTACCGTCGGGAAATATCTTTATATTATAGTAATATCCCTCCGGAATGTAAACAAATTTCTTCATTTTGCGGAAAAGAAACAGGAGTTCCGGAGCGTGTGAGGAAGCCCCACCCCGGCGCGGATGAAGGCACTTGACGCAGAGTTTACAAAAAAATCACAATTACTGCCTTGCAAACCTTCAAATGCAGACGTATAATCAGGATGAAAATTGAGAAAAGGAGGGATGTGCAATGACGATGAACAAGTTCATGGCAGATGTGGATGACCTGATTTTTGACGGTCAGGAGCAGAGCCACAGCGAACGGTAAAACCGGAAGGACCACGCCGAGAGGGCGTGGATTTTTTTATGCTTTTTGAGGGTGTCAAAAATTTCGACTACGCGTAATCGTTTTTCTGAAATTTTTCGTAAACGTTTGAGAAAAAATCGAAAAATTATTCACATTCTTATGTGTATTTAAAGAAAATACGGCTTAATATATATAAAAAAATTTGATAATTCGCATATTTTATGAATGTTAAATGAAAAATAAAGACGAAAATTTAAAAGCTTTCAAGGAAAAAATTGGGCAAAACGTAAAACTTATTTAAAGTAATTCACTCGTTAGGTAAATTTACTTGAAAAAAACGCGCGGTGTTGTTAGAATGATACAGCAAAGTTAGACACTCAATTTTATACAAAACGTTTAAGGAGTGGAAGGAATGGAAAACATCATTTGGGTAGTTTTGCTGTGCGCGGTTCTGGCTCTGCTGTTTGCCGCATGGAAGACCTCCGCGGTCTCCAAGGCTGACGCCGGTACGGAACGGATGAAGGAGATCGCGGGAAACATCAGTGATGGCGCCCGGGCATTTCTCTTCGCGGAGTACAAGATCCTGGTCATTTTCGTGGCGGTGCTGTTCGTGCTGATCGGCCTGTTCATCACCTGGCTCACCGCTGTTTGCTTCCTGATCGGCGCGATCTTCTCCGTGTGCGCCGGTTATGTGGGTATGAACGTGGCTACCAAGGCCAATGTCCGTACCGCTGCCGCCGCTAAGTCCAGCGGCATGAACAAGGCTCTTGGCGTCGCCTTCTCCGGTGGTTCCGTCATGGGTATGTGCGTGGTTGGCCTGGGCCTGCTGGGCTGCGCCGCCATCTATGCCTTCACCGGCAACGTGGAGATCCTCACCGGCTTCTCTCTGGGTGCTTCCTCCATCGCGCTGTTTGCCCGTGTGGGCGGCGGTATCTACACCAAGGCTGCCGACGTGGGTGCTGACCTGGTGGGCAAGGTCGAGGCCGGTATCCCCGAAGATGACCCCCGGAACCCTGCCGTGATCGCTGATAACGTGGGCGACAACGTGGGCGACGTGGCCGGCATGGGCGCTGACCTGTTTGAGTCCTACGTGGGCGCTCTGGTGTCTGCGCTGACTTTGGGCGTGGCTGTGGTCGGCACCTTCAACGGCGCCGGCGCTCTGTTCCCCCTGATCCTGGCTGCCGCCGGTATCGTGGCTTCCATCATCGGCTGCTTCTTTGTCCGGGGCGATGAGAATTCCAACCCCCATAAGGCTCTGAAGATGGGCTCCTATGTCTCCTCCGCCATCGTGGTGGTCCTGTCTCTGGTTCTGAGCAATGTGTTCTTCGGCGGTATGGCCCAGGCCATCGCCATCATCGCGGGTCTGATCGTTGGCCTGATCATCGGTATCGTCACCGAGATCTACACCTCCGGCGATTATAACTCCGTGAAGAAGATCGCCCAGCAGTCCGAGACCGGCCCCGCTACCACCATCATCAGCGGCATCGCCGTGGGCATGATGTCCACTGCCGTGCCCATTCTGCTGATCTGCGTTGGTATTTTCGTTTCCTATCAGGTTGCCGGTCTGTACGGCATCGCTCTGGCTGCTGTCGGCATGCTGTCCACCACCGGTATCACCGTGGCTGTGGACGCTTACGGCCCTATCGCCGACAACGCCGGCGGTATCGCCGAGATGAGCGGCCTGGATCACAGCGTCCGTGAGATCACCGATAAGCTGGACGCCGTGGGCAACACCACTGCTGCTATGGGTAAGGGCTTCGCCATCGGCTCTGCCGCTCTGACTGCTCTGGCTCTGTTCGTCAGCTATGCGCAGGCTGTTGGCATCGGTGATGCCGGCATCAACATTCTGGATTCCCGCGTGACCATCGGTCTGCTGATCGGCGGTATGCTGCCCTTCGTGTTCTCCGCTCTGACCATGGACTCCGTGTCCAAGGCGGCTTACAGTATGATCGAGGAAGTGCGCCGTCAGTTCCGCACCATCCCCGGCATCATGGAAGGCACCGGCAAGCCTGACTACAAGTCCTGCGTGGCCATCTCCACCACCGCTGCTCTGAAGGAGATGCTGGTTCCCGGCGTCATGGCTGTTCTGGCTCCCTTGGCCGTTGGCCTCCTGCTGGGTACCGGCGCTCTGGGCGGCATGCTGGCCGGCGCTCTGGTCACCGGCGTCCTGATGGCCATCTTCATGTCCAACTCCGGCGGCGCTTGGGATAACGCCAAGAAGTATATCGAGGACGGCAACCACGGCGGCAAGGGCAGCGAAGCTCATAAAGCCGCTGTTGTGGGCGACACCGTGGGCGATCCCTTCAAGGATACCTCCGGCCCCTCCATCAACATCCTCATCAAGCTGATGACCGTTGTTTCTCTGGTGTTCGCATCCATCTTCTCTGCCAGCGGCCTGCTGTAAGAGAACTGTCAGAGCTCAACAAGCTTTTCAGACCGGGCTTCCGCATAAGCGGAAGCCCGGTTTTTATTGCCTGCCGGATCGCGGCGGAAGAGCATAAGCATTCCATATTCTTTTTTAAGGTATGGTGACGACCCTTGACAGAGTAATCGTTTGCCGATATAATATGAACGAAAAACCGTCAAAATGCCGGGCCAGCTCTGGAAAAACCGGCAAAATTCGGAACGAATAGAAAAGGAGAGCGGACAATGATCTATTCCAGCGAAGTACAGCGTATGTGCCCGGTGGCCAAGGGCGCGTATCACGGACCGGCCCCCATCCCTGAAGAAGGAAAGTGGGTTCAGGCCAAGGAAATCAAGGATATCAGCGGTCTGACCCACGGCATCGGCTGGTGTGCTCCTCAGCAGGGCGCCTGCAAACTGACCCTGAACGTGAAGGAGGGCGTCATCGAGGAGGCGCTGGTGGAGACCATCGGCTGCTCCGGTATGACCCACTCCGCCGCTATGGCATCTGAGATCCTCATCGGCAAGACCCTTCTGGAGGCACTGAACACCGATCTGGTGTGCGACGCCATCAACACCGCTATGCGGGAGCTGTTCCTGCAGATCGTCTACGGCCGCAGCCAGACGGCTTTCTCTGAGGGCGGCCTGCCTGTGGGCGCTTCTCTGGAGGATCTGGGCAAGGGCCTGCGCTCTCAGGTGGGCACCATGTTCGCCACCAAGGAGAAGGGCCCCCGCTATCTGGAAATGGCAGAGGGCTACTGCACCCGCGTGGCTCTGAACAAGGACAGCGAGATCATCGGCTATGAGTTTGTGAACTTGGGCAAGATGATGGAAGCCGTCAAGAAGGGTGTGGACGCCAACGAGGCACTGGAGAGCGCCAAATCTCACTACGGTCAGTGGGACAGCGCCGCCAAGTACATCGATCCCCGTCAGGAATAAGAGAAGGAGGAATTGGAAATGGCTCTGTTTGAAAGCTACGAGAGAAGAATCGAGAAAATCAATTCCGTCCTGTCTCAGTACGGAATCTCCAGTGTGGAGGAGTGCCGGGAGATCTGCAAGGCTGCCGGCTTTGATCCCTATGAGATCGTGAAGGGCATCCAGCCTATCTGCTTTGAAAATGCCTGCTGGGCCTACTGCGTCGGCGCGGCCATCGCGCTGAAGAAGAATGTTCAGACCGCCGCCGAGGCCGCCGAGGCCATCGGCATCGGCCTCCAGTCCTTCTGCATCCCCGGCTCTGTGGCTGAGGACCGCAAGGTGGGCTTGGGCCACGGCAATCTGGGCGCTATGCTGCTGCGGGATGAGACCAAGTGCTTCGCCTTCCTGGCGGGCCACGAGTCCTTCGCCGCCGCCGAGGGCGCCATCGGCATCGTCCGCAACGCCAACAAGGCCCGGAAGGAGCCTCTGCGGGTGATCCTGAACGGTCTGGGCAAGGACGCCGCCCAGATCATCAGCCGTATCAACGGCTTCACCTATGTCCAGACCCAGTTTGACTACTACACCGGCGAGCTGAAGACCGTCCGGGAGGTGGCCTATTCCGATGGTGAGCGGGCCGCTGTCCGCTGCTACGGCTGCGATGACGTCCGCGAGGGCGTAGCCGTCATGCACCACGAGGGCGTGGATGTGTCCATCACCGGCAACTCCACCAACCCCACCCGGTTCCAGCACCCCGTAGCCGGTACCTATAAGAAGGAGTGCATCGAGCAGGGCAAGAAGTACTTCTCCGTGGCCTCCGGCGGCGGCACCGGCCGTACTCTGCACCCCGACAACATGGCTGCTGGCCCCGCTTCCTACGGCATGACCGACACCATGGGCCGTATGCACTCTGACGCCCAGTTCGCCGGTTCCTCCTCCGTCCCCGCTCACGTGGAGATGATGGGCTTCCTGGGCATGGGCAACAACCCCATGGTCGGCGCGACTGTGGCTGTGGCCGTCGCCGTGGCGGAGAGCCAGAAGTAATAGAAAACTACAGAAAATAGCAAAAAAACAAGAACTTTTTTGATATAAACAAAAACACCCGTTTCATAGAGAAACGGGTGTTTTTACTGTTTTGTCAACATTTTGTCAACCAAATTTTCAAAGCGTGTCCAAAAGCTTAGCTCCTTCCTCTGACATTTTATCGGTTAAATGCTGGTAGATTTGCATGGTCACCTGAATGTTTTTGTGGCCAAGTCTGTGCTGTACATATTTTGGTGATGCACCCCTTTCCGCCAGCATGGTCGCATGGGTATGCCGCAGACTATGATAGTCAAATTTTGGAATCCCCAGCTCATGCCTTGCGATATGGCTGACGTGTTGCATATTGCGGCTATTGATATAGGAACCATCCGGGCGGACCATTACCAAATGGATTTCTGCACCATTCCCATTGCAGTTAAGATGTCCGACATCATCACAGAACCAACGGATGTAGAGGTCATCACAGATTGCACGATTTTGTTCTTGACGTGCTTTTTCACGCTCTAAGGCATTAACAACATCTTGCGATAGTTCAATGGTACGGATGCTATCATATTTCGGCATTGTGAAATACCAATACGAATCTCTACCAGCAATCTTATCTTTTTCCTGCCATAGAATTTGCTGCCGAACCGTAAGTTTTTTTGCGGTCAGGTCAATATCCTTCCACTTCAAAGCAAAAGCTTCTGCAATACGCAGACCACACTTATAGCCAATCAAGAGAGGCAGATAAGAACTGCTTCCCTCCGGGAACCGTTGGAATAACTTCCCCATTTGCTCTGCGGACAGGTACACATGAGGTGCACTTCTGGTTTTGACTTTTGGCGTTGCACGAGTAGAGGGAATGTCTATATACTCCGCAGGACTGAATGGGATGTATTTCAGCGGCTGAACCGCATAGGAAAGACTCCCAGTCAGGATGCCTTTCAGCACCGCTAAGGTGTTGCGGCTATACCCCTGATTGAATTTATCGTTTATTAGCTTTTGCAAAGTTTCGGGAGACAGTGCCGCAAGCCGGTATTTTCCAATGGCAGGCTTGATATGTAGCCGGATTTTCTTATCATAGTTGCTGATAGTGCTGGGCTTGCAGTTGTTTTGACAATATTCCTTCATCCAGAAGTCCAGATAGTCAGAAACGCTGATTTCACTGGGCTTAAAGACTGCACCGGCACGATTGTACTCAGACATAGCTTGTGCACCTGCGGCAGAAGCTTCCGTTTTTGTACGGAATCCGCTTTTGCTGATGGTCTGTCGCTTACCATCAATACGAGCACCCTCAAAACTGTACTGCCAGTAAGGACCACGTTTTCTAAGTCTTAATTCGCTCAAAATATTAGCTCCTTTTCCTTTTGAAAAACGGGGCAGGTGCCCATATTGACACCTGCCCGTAGCCATTACCCAACTGCCAGTTCTTTGATATTCAGCGGATCGCTGAGATCATGGCCCTCGTACCGCTGAAGGAACTCATCCAGCGCCGCTTTGCGAACCCGAATGGAGCCAAGCTTCAGCGCAGGCAAAAGCCCCAAGTTGATGAGCCGATATACGAACGCCGGGTTCGTATGGAGCAACTGACTGACTTCTTTTACGGTGTAGACGGGGGGTGGGGAGGCTACAAGATTTTGTTCATTCATAAAAAAGCTCCTTACATAAATATTTGTTATGAAATTTGAATTTGCAAATGTCAGTCCAAGATGAAGAGACAACTGCTTTTGATAGGACCATTTTAACATACAGGATGAAATCAAGCAGTATTCCAACGGGCAATAAATAGAGAAAAATCCAGCCCGCACAGGAGCGGACTGGATGGCGGATATAAAGTATAATTAGAATATCGTAGGCTGTATAAAACCAGAGTCATTCGTGCTATCTTCGTAGAGTGTGCGATGAACAACCTCAAACATCTCTTCGTGGCGATTGGTATTCCGAATTTTCGCTATTTGGAATTTTTCCAAACTATCAGTAGATTTTTGCCTCAGGGGAGATGCGTATTTCAATCTCTCCAATAAAGTATTTTCACGGGGAATGCATCCGTAAAAATATAATGTAGGGGATTGCCAACGCGAGGTATAAGAATCAACAGAAATTCTGTCCTTTATCAGCATATGGATTCTATCAATGAGCATATCGTCGGTTAACCACTTATGCCCGGCTTCCTTGGCTGCACAGATAAAGTCTTTCGGATGAATGCTCGAAAAAGCAAGATAATCACTGGGTTTACCAGAGAGATGAAGTCCAATTGTTTTTTGAGTTGTGTAGAGTGTTGCATGTTCATCGTAAAGCCCGATCCGGGATAAATCCCCAAGGAGATACTTTTCAAACTGTTCCTTGGCAAATTCAAACCAACCATCTGGGGTCCGCTGCCAGTCGGGTGAAGTGACCTCATCGCAAGCGGCATGAAGCTGTTGTTCCCAGCATAAATCTTTGATTCGGCAGTCATAATCTGTCTGTCGAATAACATTTCGTATACACGCGACTCTCCAGTGAACTGCTGGACATTGAATTATTAAATTTCGATACAGTTTTAATAAGCGCTTGATAATTTCAATTCGGCAGTCAACCCAACTCATAGTGTTTTGCAGTTCTGATGCGGTAACACCTGCTGCACAATCCTCTCTGAATTTTACGGGTCTCTCAGATGCAGCACACTTGATGCCTAATTCCGATAGTAGTACCGTGATTTCAAGAGTTATAGACAGTCCAGTACACATTTCAAAGTACCAAGCATCTTCTTCTGTAAAGTCAAGGTCAAATTTCGGGACTTCACAAGGGGGAGGCAGCGTTCGTGTAAAGTACTTGAGCATATGCACGTATTCGGCCTTGTCCCCCCATATGACAAACCGTTTATATGCCTCTAATCTTCCTTTCTCACAAAAAGTTGGAACAATTAGCTTTATTCCGTCATTTAAACTGTTCTGATCCGAGACACTAATACCGAAAGCACTGTGTTTTTTTAGATGTGAAAATTTGCGATCCAATATTGGTTGATATGTCTCGGGACAATTTAAGGCCGTGATCTCACGTCTGTTAGATTGCTCGCTACGTTTATTTAAATACATTAAAAGAGGAATGTCATATAAGGTAAAATAGTTTTCCGGGTTCCATTTGTAGTAGAATACCGGATACGGGGATGAATGAAGTAAAAATTCAAGGTCTTTATTCAGTTTGGAAAGAATGAGATCATCAGCGATGTCCTTTTCACTGGCATCATGCAGTTCCTCGAATCGCTTGTTTGCTTTTTCAGCGATGCAATTCAACTTATTTAAATTCGGGTGGCGTACTGCATAGATTTCTTGAATAATAGGATGTCCTTTATAATCCAGAAATGTGAACGGGGATTTTCCCATGATAATTGCACATAGCAAATACTGCTTGAGCCATTTATAATTTTCAGACAACTCATGGCGTAAAGGCGAGGAGTTTATCTTGTATCTGCCTTGCCGAGTTTCATCGACTTTACGCCAGAAATCGTTGCTACCGCTTTGCTGTTTATCCATAATGCTTCCTCCATTGATTTATCCTACCACACCTCAAGCGCAAATGCTATTATTTATGCTAAAATTTATGCTTGACAGCCAAATTATTGCTATGATGTACGCTTTTGGAGAATTTGCATTTAAAAATTAGCATATTTTTTAGCATAGAATACATCTTGGAATGTGGTTAAAGTCTTGGTACACAATCAATAAGAAGATGACCACTTGCATCTGTGTAGAGAAACTGACCTACGGTGAGTCTGCGAATTAGAGTTTCGTATTCACGGACTTTTGATGTGTCGGAACAGAGTACTTTTGCGAGAGAATGTACCTGCCGATCCCCCGGGTAAAAATAGCCTCGCAGCGCAGCTTGCTCCAATGCCTGCACAGCAGTCTTGTTATCAATCCACTGGGAGGCAAACCAACCGTTGACATGGTATTTCCGCCCTTCACGCAAGATTCTAACCAACATGCTGGAGTCATTGAATGAAAATCTTTGGCATTCATCCAATAGGACCACCACCGGGCAGGTGTCTTTCGATGCCTGCAATTTATCTGCCCACAAGTCAGATAACAGCAGTTCTGTGATCAAAGACTGAGAAGCACGATCAGGAATTGTATCAAATTGCAGAATGGTAATACCAGGTTTGTCAAATTGCCAATCACAGCCATTACCGCCGGAAAACAATCGGCTAAGATCTTCCAAACGAACCAGAGATGGTTCCATCTTTGCAGCCCGCTCGGAGTCTGCCTCAATAAATGAAATCAGATTGGCAAAAGATGTGGAATGTGGAAAAGCTTGCATAAACAGATTGATTGCACGACGCAAATGAACCGGCTGTGCAGTACCACGAAAACGATAGGCGTCAAGGATAGCCTCCGTCAATCTGGCTGCGGTATCCCCTGCTTCCTCCGTGTAATACGGGGTAAGTTGTAGTGAACGAAAAGGGTTAACCCGTGCTTGCTGTCGAACATCGAGTATGTTGATTCTGGTACTTTTTAGAATTTCCTGCATACTGCTCTCTCTGAAATCGCCGGAGCAGTCGAAAATGTAGGCATGTACGCCTTGCTCTGGCAATTGGCTCAAAAAATGTTTAATTGCGTAGCTTTTGCCACGTCCAGATTGGCCGAGAAGGGCGATATGCCCATTGCTCGCATTTCCCCAAGGGAGGGACATTCCGTCTAAGGAATGCCCCAGATTAAGTTTATAGTCCATAATTCTCCTCCTCAAATTAGTGGCGGCTCACCAAGCCGTTCAAAGACCTCTCGCTTAAACTTATAAACGCGAATGCTTTGAACCCGTCCATATGCGTTGTAGCAGGCGATCCGGGTCAAATATGATTGGGCATTGACTGTTTTACCTGATAGAATTCCTTTTTCCTTTAGTTTCTGTTTTGTAGCAGAGGGGGGACATCCAGCTTCATTGCAAATACGATCAAAAGCTGCCTTGTCGAACGCAAAGTAGTTGCGGTCGAAATAAACGGTTCCTTGAGAATCCGTCGCTGTTGTGCATTGCCCCATCGGAGACAGCGAAAATCTCTTGTTGCGGAGCATGTTTCGCCCGACTTCGATAAAAATTTCTGCCAATCCATCTTCACCCGTTGCCTGTGCGCTATTGATGTCGAGAATTTCCACCAGTCCGTCCAACCAATCAGATTGATTGGCCAAGGGTGGGCAGTTCAAGCGCTTGTAGAAAATCTCGATAAAGCGATGTAGCGCAATCAAGATGCTAATCAATTCAGCAGTTTCTGCTGAGAATTCGTACTGATCAGCAATATCAAATGCAATTGAAATACTTTCCTCTAACAAAGATTGGAGAACAGAAGTGCTATCCATTGCAAAATCGGCAAATGCTGCCCAGTATTCCATTTGAGGAGAGGATTTCCCCAAATTCTTAACAGAAAAATCAAGATTTTCCAATTTGAGTGAAATCACCTCAGGCTGCCATGCCAAATAAGAACCCTCTTTGCCGAGAATGATGGGCGCTGTGCGGAGCGGAATCGAAACAGGGATATCGTCCTTATTGCAAAGATCAAGTTCACCTCGGCGGATAGCCAAACACAGGGCGGAACTGTTCTTAATAACCGCTCCGTTGACTGTACCTTCATAGATAATAAGGGGCTGATCTTTGTGGAATGCGATCTCACGCAAAAATGCAGTAGAGGACATATCCAGAGAAATTACTGGATTAGCGGCCTCACATAACATGTTTTTCAGGTGGGACTCGACACGTGCGCTTGGTAGTTCCAGGAATAACGCATGGTGAACGTGGCATCCCATTGCGGCCAATATTGTGCTCAGAAATGCGATATGCTGCCAGAGTAAAATTGCCAACCGCAGAGGGAGATACGTTATTGCATTAAAATTCTCCGTGAAGCGTTCAACAGCGATTTTGGCCGCAGCAGGTAACACATGCGGCAGCTTTGTACAAGCATGAACGGGGAGCGCGGTTCTGGCACATGTTCCGAGATTCTTAAAGGCTAAAAATTCCCAGCTTCCGCCTCTGGTACACCAGCCAGCAAAAAATGGCACACAAACACGAGTCATGAGTTGTGTTGCAATGCTACGTAGCAGCGTAGCAATTTTTGAAACTGGGCCGTACATGGTGATCTTGCACCCTGCCAATTGGAGATGATTCAAAAACTTGCGATCATTCAAGAAATCATCCACAGTGAGTTGAAACGCATCATGGTGGCTCACCTTGAGTTCAATCAACGCTTCCTGGTTGGTGCATGGGTCAAAACAATAAAGCCGAACATATTCAAAAACGAAGTCGGTAAATTCACGAACCACTCCACTCGGAAGTTGAGCCCAGTATGTATTGCCTTGCAGCCGGTATGCCTGCACCAGAGAAGATTCGCGCAGGTTTTTTTGCGATAGCTGATATTTCAAGCGGTCATATTGTTCCTGTATTTTCCGAATGGTTTCGGTAGCATAATAGAGATGGGGATCGATGTTTGGAACCGGTGCCATGACGGGCTGAATTGGGTCGATGAGGGGACCATAGGGCGTTGCGGACATGTTATTTTCCTCCGTTTAAAAATTAGATTTTAATACTAACTGTTGGACTAATTTTAACGGAAGTACAAGGGAAAAATCTAATTCCAGCGGTACAACTTTTTGGAAAAAACATGACCGCAAAGTGAAATAACGCTTGTCAACTATAGTAAATGTCAGGGGGGACTCATCCGTGTCTGGCAATCTGCAATGTAACTTTGTAATCAGACATAACATTACAGTAATGGGGACCCAATGGGGAAGTGGCGGCATCGCCCTTCCCCTTGCGAACCATAAAATATAAAGGGGACGGTTCTATGACGTCACATAGGAGGAAAAACATGGGAACGAAAAAAATTACACTTCGCATTCCTGAGAACGATTATGCTATCATCGAACACAAGGCACTGGAATCGCATCTAAGCTTAAACCAATATTTGATCAGGTGTGGCTGTGATAATGGGGTAGGGGGAGCGAGACATCTTACCGATTTGATGGGCCGTTTAGGGCGTCTGTATGACACTACCCAGAGGGCAAAAGAGTTGCCCCAATTAAAGGAAGATGTATTTCAATGGCGTGATGATACTATGGCATTGATAGAAAGAATGGCTTAATATGGCTACCTTGAAAGTTATTTGTAAAAACCCTGCTGACAGTTGCTATGACGAAAAGTATAAAGATGCTCTGGCAATCGAAGCAGTAGTTTCGTATGTCTTGAACCCTGATAAGACGCAAGGTTATATTGGCGGGTGGGGAGTATCACCTACCAATGCGGTGCGAGAGATGGAATTGCTCCAAAGGCTTTATCATAAGGATAGCGGAGTCCGCATCCGACATTGGATTATAGGTTTTACTCCCAGCGAGATTGAACGAGCATCTTCGAATGTGGGGGGCGCCATGGATCAATTACTCTGGACTATGGGAGCGCTTCTTGCCGAATACTATAAGGGAAACTATCAGGTTGTTTGGGGCGTGCATCTGGATAAGCCGCGAGAGCCGCATATCCACTTCGCAATGTCCACAGTTTCGCTTGTGAATGGCAAGAAATATTCGGGCAGTAAAACTGATTATTCTGCCTATATCGCATATGCAAAATCTGTATTGCGGTACTATGGAATTAACTTGTGGCCGATTAGCGACCAAGCAGTGAGCAAATATGTCCACACATATTAAATAAAACGGGATGGATAAATTTCTCCATCCCGTTTTAAACGTTTATGACACAGATGATTCCCCACAACTATGGCTCGTCACAGAGTTGTAGTTGAGGTTCATCCGACTATGGTAATCCATTACGCTACCCATGTAGTAAGGCTTTGATAAATCCGCCGTCCGCAGCCAGGCATCCATAGGAAGCAGTTCGGCGTGGTCAGAGTCATAGACGTAGAAGCCGAAGCGGTCTGCGTAGCTTTCCGTGACGCTATTGAGCGCCGCATGGAAAGCTGGGGCAGGCATAATGCCGCTGAACATATCGTAGGACGCCTTTGCCAAAGCCCGTACTGCCGCCATAAAATAGGGATAACTGTTTCGGAAATATCGCGCCTTGAAATCGTGGACGAGGCGCAGCTGATCTCCGTCCCTTATACAAAGGTCGCCAAAGTGCTGTTCCAAACAACGGATTTGGACTGCTCTCGTAATTTCGTCCGTATCCGCTGCCGAGTCGGCCACAGTCTGGAAAAACCATTCCGGCAGACTGTCTATGGTAGCCCTCCGGCTCTCTGAAATCGGCTGCTCTGAAAATTCATAAATTGTGCTGTGCATGGTTTATTCCTCCTTCCCGGCGTATTTGCTGCGGAACTCCGCAATCGTGGCACAAGGGTCATTGTCTACATAACCCCAATCCTTGCTGCTGTCGAAGTCCAAGTAGCCGCAGTCATTCAGCAGTAAAGGCTGTAAAGTCAAAATAGTTCCGTAGAAGTCAACAAAGATACCCCGTGCTAACTGGCAGGGATCACCCCAATCCTCGTCCGCATGGCGGACTTCATACATCTTCATATCTGTGGGAACGCTGGCCCTGTCCACACGCCAGTCGGTAAACAGGGCCGGTGTGCCAAGTACGATGATTTCGTCAAAGATGATCTCATTTGCGTTTTTTCTCATAGTTCATCCTCCTAATAAAAGCGGCCCCGGTATGCCCCGGAGCCGCAGCAGATAGTGTTGTTTATTTCAGCCGGAACACCGGCCCGTGGGGTGTAAAGGGCAGCCTGTTTCCGGCAGGGATCAGGAAAGCATGGGTGCGTTCACGGAGGTTTAGCCGGTCACAGGCCCCATCTGTAATAATGAGCAGGGGTGCTTCTCTCGGAAAAGCAGTATCCTCATCCAGAAGGTCAATTCCCGGTTGCAGCTTTGTTCCACCTCGCCCCCGCACTTTCACCATTCCGGCAATTTCATCCGGGGCCATGATCCCTTGATCGTAGGCGGCAGCGTCGCAGAATACCACCCGGACATGATGTACGTCCCGTGATTCCGCATAGCTGGCGATAGAACCCAATGCCGCAGCCAATAACCCACGTTCCATAGAACCGGATGTATCCAGCAGAACACCGAAGATCCGCTGCTCTGTCTGATCCTCGGGGAGAAACCACGCCGGACGGGGAATGTCCGGTGTCGCACTCTGCCGCCTGCTTAATCGGGCATAAGTTCTCCGAGGTTCCAACGGCTGAAATTGTTCATCAAACCAGCGGGCAAGCTGCACATCCCACGGGATCGGCGGCTGCTGAATGGCCCGGACTTCTTCCATAAAGTCACCGGGCAGCGTCCCCTGGTTATGCTGTTGGTGGTAGTCCAAGCCACGTTGAATTGCGGAACGGTAAAAGGAATCGACCTCCGCACCGTTCTGCGTTTCCCAATCGTTGTCGCTGCTATAAATAATGTCCTTGGGGTCAAGGCTCATGTAGTAGCGGATATTCTCGCACAGTTTGTCATAGACCGTTTCTGCGGACATTCCTTTAAAGTGTTCATCGTACAGCAACCCTTCCGGCATTTGCCCCACGTTCATTTCCACCAGCCAGCCGTTGATGATGTAGTCGCAGGCCACATTCCATAAAATAGGGTCACGTCCTTCCCGCCGTACATCATGCCGCAGGGCAGCGTGGAGAAATTCGTGTGCGAGGACAAACTTCCATTCCTCAAAAGACAGCCGACAACCGGGATTGACGTAAAGTTCCTGTAAACGTGCATTGACCGCCGCAATGGGGACACGCATCCGCTGGACAACGGCCAGATCATCCACCAGTTGAAATCCGGCGGCAACGGCCCCCAACAACGGGTAGCTGCTGACAAACCACTCTTTCGCTCTGTGGTAGCCAGTGTTGTTATTTTTTCGTGCTTTCTGCTCCGCTTTCGTCATCCCACCGGCTAACTGAATGGATTTCCGTAGGGACCGTCTGAGGGAATCGGCAAAGGCGGCTTCAAAGTCACGGAAGCGGCTCACCCCATCCCAGACCATATCTGGCCTACCGTGTGACATGAGACTTAAACTTGTTTGTGGCTGCTTATTTGGCTCCGTAAGAAGCTGACGATACAGCTTTTCTTCATCTGCGGCAGCAGTATTCAGAATACCGCTGACATCCATCGGCGGCGTTCCGATTCTACCGTCCAGTAAAAACCGTGTCACCGCAATGTCACACGCCTGCTGCCATACGGAATCATGGATACGATCTTCCTGCAAGTGTCCCAATCCTAAGTGCAGCATGAGATGTGCAAGCACATACGTCCATTCCCCAATCGTCCCATCCTTGCGCGGGTTCAGGAAGATATGTCCGGAGCTGGTGACATACCCCCAATCATCCTTTGACATGGGACAGCTGTTATCTGTATGGATGTAGGGAATCTCCTCCGCCAGACCCACCAGCGGAGAAGCCCCGATCTTTGCAAGAGCAGCGTCTATGACATTCCCCTGACCGGATTGCTTTTGGTACTTCATAGCTCACTTCCGCTTTTTAAGTAGATTTGGAATGTCCTTAGCGGCCTCCACAACAAACCAGTTTGGCAGGTCTGTCCTGTCCTCCGGCGTGATCGACATTTGGGCAATTTCCAGACTGATTTCCGCCAACTCGATCAGCAGTTCCTTGGCCCGGAATGCCAATGCAAGACTTTCCCCGCTCAGCTTGCTGCGGGATTCCGGAAGTTCCTTGATCAGCTGACTGCGAAAACTCTGAGCGAGGAAATACAGCACATCCCGTTCCTCCGGCTTATTGGGCCATTTCTGCGTCCCATCCAGAATTTTCTTCAAGGAATACTTGCTGCGGACTTGCCGGACATAGGCTACAAATTGTGTAGCGTGAGCGGCAGTGAGACAGCCATAAGCGCACAGAGATAAGGTACTTTCCGGGATGTTCTCTCCGTAGCTGTGCAGAATATCGCTGAGCATTTCCCAGCTTCGGGGTGTGGAGAAAGGTTCCTCCGTCTTGGGCGGCTGTGCCCACAGATGATCCGGGCGGGAGCAGATGTAATCATAGACAAACCGGTGAATACCTTTCTGCGCCGCCCATTCCAGCCAGACACGGCTGTTGGCAGTCAGCTCCACATGAAACATCCGGTTCACCAGCGCCGAGGACATGGGCCGGGTGATGGCATTATCCTGCGCCCGGTTGCCCGCACCGATGACGATAGACCCCTCCGGCAGATGGTATTCCCCGATGCGGCGTTCCAGAATCAATGAATAAAACGCTTTCTGCACTTCATGAGAACAGGCATTCAGTTCATCCAGAAACAGACAGTACGGTTCCTCTCTTGCAATGCTCCGGGGCGGGCAAAATACGCTGCGCCCCTCTACGATCTGCGGCACGCCGATGATATCCTCCGGGGCTAACTGACTGCCCAGCAGAGAAACGCACTCCAATCCCACATCTGCCGCAAACTGCCGTACAATGGCAGATTTTCCAATACCGGGAGCGCCCCAGATAAATACCGGGCGAACAGTTGCCACATTCAGCAGCACATCCATAAGCTGTTTCTGATCTACTTGTACTGGCAAATTCAACGCTGACACCCCTTCCTATCCATACCATAGCAGTTGCGGTAGACAGCCTGTGTCCTTTTAGGAAATTTTCTCATACATCCGGCCCAACCTCTGTGACTTCGCCTGTCTCGCTGTCCACTTCCAGCACCGTGCCGGGAACAGCATACATATCTTCCCCGACATCCGTTTTGATGGTGCCATCCAAGGCCAAGCCCCGCTGAAAGTCCGATTTTAGAGGGGCATATTTCAGGACTTTCTTTAAAACTGTCTTTTTCGCCATTTCTTCAAAATTTGTCTGCCACGGGCCGGAAGAAAAAGACTTGCTGTACTGCTGTGCAAAGGTGCGGACAGCATCCATGCTCATTACATCAAAACCGAAACCACCCTCCTTGGTGCGGAACATAGCATAGACATAGGTTGACTCCCCACGGTCAGAGGCAGCGGGAATGTGCTTCAGCACCGGTTCCAAGCCAAAGGAATAGTTGAAGCTATCATGTTCATAGACCACCTGCGCCTGAATGATGCTGACCTCTCCGCTGCGATAGGCCAGATCAATTAAGCCCTTGTAGCCCAACTGGAATTGGCACTCGCTGCAATGAGTCTTATTATTATAAAATGGGATCAGATACGCCTGTCCCAAAGGCGTGTTTGGCTCCATGCCAAGCTGGGCCGCTGTCATCATAGCGGCAAGAAAAGACTGCGGAGTAGTCTGACCCAGCTTGGGATTGGTGGAAAGGGCTGAAAGCACAATGCGGGTAAAGCGTTCCGGGGTCATGACTGCCGGGAGGGCCTTTTTGATCTCCCCCTGCATCTGCTTGATGTAGGCTTGCATGGACGTTTTTGCGTCCGCTTTTGCCGCAGGCTGCGCCGTGGCTTTCTGGATCATATCATTACTCATCATTTTTAACCTGCCTCTCGTGTCTCTGTCACCTTAAAGGGACGGAGGCTTGTATTTTTGTAATAGGGGGCCAAATCAATGCTGGGGTGGTCCTTGGCAAACTCCTTTGCCTGAAAAGTCCGCCTTGACTGTGACTTCCAACTGATATGGAAGCTGCCGCAGAGGCCGCTTTCCGCTTCGCCCATGTCTGCCTTGATGGTATTCTCAATTTCTCCGATCCGGGTATCCAACGCCTTTTTATCCTCCTTCAGCCGCATATACTCCCGCAGAACGGTATCCCGCCCGAACAGGTCTGCGGTGGTCTGCTCGCTGATGGGGAAGATCTCCCGCAGCGCTGCGGAAGTTGCTTCGGAACCATCTGCGTTCGGGGGCGTATCCTGTTCCACCAGCTTCCAGAAGTCTGCCTCGGCAGCCATGAGCGCGTCAATTTCCGCCTGATCACGTTCCAGAACAAAGGCAAAGAACCCCCGGCCATAGGCCAGAACCGCCAGATACCAACGGTCTGCCCCAGTCACTGCCAGATAGTGAACGCACTGCGCGTAATACTGCACCGGGAACTCCACGCCGTTAAATTGTTTCAGGTCTAAGGAAAAGGTGGTTTTACACTCCAAGCCTGCGTTTTCGCCCATGACCATCCGGTCTACGTCAGCGTGTGCAAAGGGATACTTCGGATGATACAGCATGGCAGGCAGACGGTAGACCCGCTTGCCGGTTTCCTCCATCCAGCGGCGGGCCACATAGTCCTCCAAATCCCGTCCCTGCCGCATGGCTTCGGTGTCCTCTTTCTCCGCTGCCCGTCCGGTTTTATCTGCCCAGACAGAAAAAGGGCTTGTCCATCTGGACAAGCCCACAATCCCGGCAGCATCAGAGCCGCCGATCGTTTTTCTGCGCCGCATGAGCCATTCTTCCCGGCTCATGCCTTTGGTAGATACTCTCTGGATTCCTCGCATAGTGCGTCCCCTCCTTTATTTCATGCAAAGAGCGGCCATCCTGTCCAACAGGACATGGCCGCTCATTACCTTGTTCCAAGTATTTTCCTGATAGGTTTTCGTATTCCGGTGGGGCATACTGTGTGTCACAAGATCGCTGATAGCGTTGATCGCACCCCAAGCAGTCCCCCGGAACCTCCTGATGTCCGGGGCGAAGTAACAGATCATAAACTCGTCTTTGATCTTATCAATGGTAGCCTTTTCCCGCTCGGAGGTTTTGTCCGTAACAGGAAAGAGTTCATTCAGGATTTCCCGGATCTCATCATCCTGAACGGTCTTATTGGCCGCCATATCCGCATACTGCGCCAGTCCGTCCATATAATCCTCTGCGCGGAACAGGCAGTCCCGTGCTTCGTTCAGGCGCTCATGCACATTTTCCGTATGTCGCATAGACCAGGTGCGCTTGGCGGTTGCCAGCGCCACGTTCAGAGTATTATTGCAAACCACCCGCACCGGCGTCATGCAGACCCGGACGCCGCTGCTGCCATCATGGGCGTTGGTAAAGCAGAGATAGGGTTCTACGGCATCACCGGCGATCTGCTGCTCCGGCAGCTTCGCCAGAAGCCAGATCTGCTTGCCGTCCCGGAGAGAACCGGCGGTTTCGTAGCGGACATCCCCACCGATGAGGCCGTCCGTAAACTTGAAAGCGTCCCGGTTCTGCACCACCTTGTAACGATCTCCCACCACACCCAGCACGCTGTCATCGCTGTCCCGCACGTTGGCTTTGAAGCCCTTGATGATGCCGCCTCTGGAATTGAACACGTTTTCCTGACGGACATTCCAATCCAATCCCGCAAAGCGCAAAGCATCCTCACTGTTAGGCGCTTCGGATACCTCCACTCCCAGACCGTGCCACGGTTTCTCCCGCACATACATCATCGTCTCGACATTGGCTGCCATTTTCAAATACCTTCTTTCACAAAATTTCACCGAAAACGCCCTGCGATCCGCTGCCCTATGATACGTAAGATCGCCGAAGCGTCTCCGGTGCCATTATGATAGTATCTAATTGAAATCCGGTACTTTTACGGTTTTGGCCAACAAAAAAGGACTTGATGGCATTTCCATCAAGTCCTTTCTAACTATCTTGTTCAAATTTCGACACGATTTTCTAAAAATTTTGAGTTTTTTCGCAAAGTGACATTGAGTGTCCACATGACTTGCTATACTGAAGCTAACCTCCAAGAAACTTCGGCCCCATGCCTACGCGCGATTGCGCGGGGAAAAATACCGGGTAAATTCTCCGCCCGGGCCGCTCCCGAAAAGGCGGTTGTGGACGCTGTATCTTCGCATGGGTGCCGGAGCGGAGGATCAATCATCAAACATGAGAAACTTATAGGCAGGAACATCCAGTACGGACGAAATCGCAAAGAGCGTATCCAGAGAAACAGCTTTCTTGATGTTGGGCGCTTCTACATGACCGATAAATGCCGGGGTACGGTCGATTCGCTCTGCAAGTTCTTCCTGTGTCAAACCACGCAGCTTTCGATAATATGCAATTTTAAGACCCACTTGCAGATATTCCATCTCGAATTTGCTATTCATACCGTCACCTCGGTAATATGGTAATCGATGGCGACAGCAGTTGACATGATTTTACAATCATATTATTATATTTAACAGATATAAAAAACTAAGTAAAAGTGCAATGGGGAGGGTGAATGACCTTGGAACAGCAGTCTGCCGAGGCAAAGTCGGCCCGCTTATTAGACCTCTATGCGAGGTTCATATCCGGACAGACGCTGAACAAGCAAGACCTTGCCAGCGAGTATGGCGTCACAACACGGAGTATCCAACGGGATATGGAGTCTCTGCGGTGCTTCCTGATGGAAAAAGGATTGTCGCAGGAGATCATCTATGACCGTAGACACGGCGGCTATCGAATGGTGAGCAGCGTTCCATCCGGCTTAACGAACAGCGAGATTTTGGCTGTCTGCAAAATTCTGTTGGAAAGCCGCTCCATGCGGCGGGATGAAATGCTGCCGATTTTGGACAAGCTGGTAGACTGCGCTGTTCCCCCGGAGCAGCGCCAAGCAGTAAAGCTGCTGATAGGTAATGAAAAGCTGCACTATATTGAACCACATCACGGCAAGAGCATTTTGAACGGTTTATGGGAGATCGGACAGGCTGTGAAAGAACAGCGGGTCATGGAGATTGAGTACGAGCGCATGAAAGCACCGAAACTGGTGACTCGGAGAGTACAGCCGGTCGGAATCATGTTTTCTGAGTATTACTTCTATCTGACTGCTTTCCTTGAAAACAAAGATAATTTTGAAAACCCGGATGACCTCTTTCCTACGATTTATCGGCTTGACCGTATCCGCAGTTTTAAGGTCTTGGACGAGCATTTTCATGTTCCTTATGCCGGGCGATTTGAGGAGGGCGAGTTCCGTAAACGGGTACAGTTCATGTACGGCGGCAAGCTGGAACGGATCAAGTTCCGTTACACTGGACCGTCTCTGGAAGCGGTACTTGACCGCCTCCCTACCGCTAAGGTCATCAGCGAAGATGCTGATGGCTGGACGATCTCAGCGGAGGTGTTTGGCAAGGGCATTGAAATGTGGCTGAGAAGTCAGGGCGATTATGTTAGGACAAGTAGAGGTATGACATGAAAAGATTCTTCTGTGATAAATGTGGAAAATGCTGTGAAAAATTGCCAGCTCTTGTGATTGATCCCGGATTAGATGACGGAACTGGGAAATGTAAATTTTATGACTCACAAACCAATTTATGCACTATTTATGACCAGCGGCCAGATATATGCAACGTTGATAAGATGTATAGCGCATTTGCAAGTTTAATGAGTTATGAGGAGTATATAGACATGAATTATTACTTTTGTACAAAATTAAAGGAGGTTTAAAAATGATACCAGTATTAATTGTGTTAGGGAGTGCTGCTGCAAGTGCGGCAGGTCTATTTGTTGGGGCGGCAGCTACAGCAGCAGCTCACGAGGTCGTTCAAGAATCTAAAGATGAATTGAATGCTATTAATGCCGATATGCAGAAGATGACAGAAGATGCAAACTCTGCAATAGCATCTTGTAAAGAAACTTATTCTGTATCGATGGAAAAGTTCGATGATGCGCGTACAAACGCATATTTGTCTGTCCTTCCAGAGTTTACGCAAGTTATGTCCAATATCAAGCATACAGAAATGGGCGGAGATATTACTCTCACCCAAAAATTATCCGAAGTTGATAATGCAGTGGTATCGTGTCAATCAAATTTTGAATATTACAATCAATTTTGGAGCAAAACAGGAACCGCTTTTTTTACGACCGCGCTATTTGGTGGAATTGGGGTCGGTTTAGCAGTTTTTGGCGGACTTGTTTCGAACATTCGACTTTCTTATAAAATTGATGAAGCCTTTGATAAGCGCAATCAGCTCAAATTACAAATTGAAGAAATTAATAGGCAATGTACAAAAGTGAATGGTGTGTCTAGACGAGTAGATACATATACAAAAACAATTATAGAGTTATCAAAAGCAGTCAAAGCATCCACATCTGTTCTGCAAACAATCATTGCTCAATACGGAAATGATTACCGTATGTATGCAGTTTCAACGCGGGAAGCTGTACGCTTGGCTGTTAATCTTGCCATCTTACTAAGTGAAATTGTGCGGACGCCAATATTTAACAACGATGGTTCAATAAATGACGAGTTCATAAAATATGTCACAGCTGGTGAAAAGCAAATCACAAATGGGGGGAACTCTGGTGTCTGCCTTTTATGAACGTTCTGAAGAAGACAATGATAATGGCGAAATTCTATCTATTGCTCACGCCGTAGAGGTGACCCCTGAATATCAGCCGTTGAAACCCTATAGTAAAGAATTCCGCAATCGGGTGGATGATATATCAAAACGCAGACAGTTTAAAGATGAGGCGTTTAATGGCAAGAATACTATTGAAGATATGTATTCCAAGCGGGTAGTACAAAAAGATAGTGCTGATGTTGACCATACATACTCTATCAAGAAGGCTTATGGGGACGCAAGTATATTCAATACGGAAGCCGATATTAAAAAAGCTGTTAATCAAAAGCAAAATTATAAAATAACAGATAGCAGTTTTAATCGTTCTAAAGGCGCTAAAACCAATACGGAGTATCTGATAAAAGAACTACAGCATGGCAATGATAAGAATATCACAGTATCAGAAGCCAGGAAATTAATTGTAGAAGGTACTAAGGCAAAAGCAATTGTCGAGGGGAGTTTGAAAATTCAAGCAATACAGCACGCTGGGGAAATCGGAGCTCAAGCAGCAAAAGAGGGGGCCAAATATGCTCTTGCAATATCAAGCGTTCAAAACCTGAGTGAAGTTGCGAAGGGCGAACTAGAACTAAGTGAAGCCGTTGAAAATATTGTTGTTGATACGGCCAAAGTTGGAGCAACTTCAGCCGCAACAGGTCTTTTCAAATTTTCAGCAGAAGCCATGGTTAAGCAAACGGCTGATAAATTAAAAAATGAGGCAATAAAAAAATCTTTAGAGAAGTTCTCCACAACTGGTGGGGTTGGAGCAGCTGTTACACTTTTTGTAGCAACGGGAAAAACTGTCGGAAAATATCTAAGTGGCGAGCTTGATGAAAAAGAAATGATAATTGAGCTTGGTGAACAAGGCAGCGGTTTAGCCGCCTCAATGGGAGGGAGTATGTTGGGAAAAGGGATCGGTTTCCTTATCGGAAACACCATACTTCCTGGGCTTGGTGGAGGCGTCGGTTACTTTGTGGGCGAATTTATCGGAAGTATGGCTGGTTATATGATTGGTTCGCAAATTTATCATACCGTTATTGATTTCTTCGGTTCAACTAATGCCTGTCCTAAAGATATTCGGATATTAATTGATCAAATGGCTACAGATTTAGAACAAGCGAGAGTCCAATTAGACAAAATTCTGTCAGATATTCGAATAGCGGAAGAAGATAAAATTTCAAATGCAATGTGTTCTCTCTATCAAGGTGTTGCAAATAGCAACTATGAGCAGATAGATAATTCGTTGACTTCCATTTGCGACTTGTTCGGGAGGAAATTAGCTTTTCCGGATCAAAATTCTTTTGATACCTTTATTCTTGATGATAGCCTTTGCATGCCTACATTGTAAAAAATCTTATTATGCAAGGTGTTATTTTAGCAATGTATAATCACTTTGCGAGATGGAGGAATAGATATGGGATTGTTTGATTGGCTTCCTGGTTATAGAACACCTAACATTTTTGATGCGATTGAGTTTATTGATTCCGTTACATCAGATCCTGAAACTGAAGGTAAAAAAGACGGATATGAGCGTGCGGCTAAGGAGTATGAACCTATCTACCAAGACCTTAAACATGAGTATGATAGCGCTATTGCGGAGATTGAATGCCAGAAGAAGAATTATGATATTGAAAGTAGTGTTCAAATCGGTTATTTGTCCAAGCTAGAGGAGAAACGTGACAGTTTGCAAGAACGTGTCAACGCTAAAGCGCAACAGACAGCTTCAGCATATGGAGTTTCTGTTTCAACGCTAATGAGTTCTTTTTCCAGTGCAGGTGTCGTTCAAGATACCAGTTGGGATTTGATGCGGTTTATTACTGATAGTAGAATGCGGAGAAGAAAAGAGGCTGAGAAAGTAGGCTATTCAGAGGCAAAGCAACTCTATGAAAAAAAGTTGAAATCACTTCGAGATAAATTGGAACAAGAGAAGGAAAATGCAAGTAGACAATTAAAAGACTATGCTAACCTTATCTCTAAAATTTTAGCAGAAATCGAAGATAATCAAATGAAAATTGCCGATTTAGAAATTGCCTTGCAGGAGAACTAAATGAGCAGTCAGGATTTTTTGCGTCAACGTAATGAAATTTAAAACAATTTGGATGAAAATTATTTGAGATTGCGGAGTGGTTCTAACGAAACAACTCGAGTAATCGGCATTTTGCAAAACACCCAAGAGATATTAGATGATTTGGACAGGCAGTTTTGTGAACAAACAGGTCTTAATGGAACAGATATAGCAATTCTTTTCTTGGCCATCGGTCTTCAAATTGCACGACAATATTTGCTAACAAAGTTTCCGATTCGTTTGGACGATCAGGTTGCTGCTCAAACTACTTTTGGACACCTCGAGGAGCATTCGAACAGACACCATAGACTATATAACCCCTCTCTAGAAGAGATTATATCCAACCCTGTTCCTTTTGACGCTAATGTCAAGGCTAATGGTGCCTTAAGTGGTGGTGGATATATGGGGCATAGAGTTACCGCCATTGGGCACGATCCGTTGCTTGGTTTAATCTTTGGAACAGCAAATATTGCTACATCTACGCTGACCAATGCACATTTTGATTCTTTTCATATTTATACAGGAACATTAGGTCGTGATGAATTTCGACAGCACGCAAGAACCGATCTGGTTTTGTCATGTACAATGAACAAACTGCTATCAGGAGGGATAGAAGGAAAACAGATTGTTGCCGTGTCTTTAATGAAGGAAATCATTCATTTACGTTCAGATGTAAATACACTCCATAGTTTGCCCTTGCCAGTAGTTTCTGTGGTTAATCCCCAACTTGCCTCTAACTTAGCAGCGTATGGCTTAGATATGGCAAATGTATTAACTGTTGCTAAGCAGGCAACTTATGCAACTATGATAAATGCTCTGATTGCGATGTTTCATGGAATGTTTAGCGATGCAACAACGGCGATGGAAGAAAAACTATATGAGGTTAAGACAAGGAAAATTTTAAGCTATTCCAATATTGTTGCAAGTTCCAGTAATTTGGCGATTGTTGCTATTACGAAAGACTTTCACAAGTTGGACTTAGGCGGTTTGGCTGTGACCATTTATCGACTTATTACAGATAGAAAATTTATTCGACAAGTAAAAGAAGAGTTCATCTTTGGCTCGTATAAGGATATGATTATGAATGATTACATCTGATATAAGTCGATTGTATTCAAATTTTTGGAGGATTCCCAAAAGTAGTATCGGATTTCTTTAAATAATCCTGAAGAAATTGGTTTTCTGCCGGGTACATGATGCACTGAACTTTCCCTGAACTTAATAGTCTTACAGACGTGTGTGGGTTGCCCGCACACGTCTTTTTTTTAGCATTGTGTAGCCCCTTATGGTACACCCAATCCAAAGAAATAGTATAGGGCAGCATTGACAACTAAAAAATACAGTTTATATAATAAATTGTGTAGGAATATTTCAGGACAGGTCCAATCTAATCGGATTTTTTATTAAATGCTATGAAAAGGAGAATTCTTATGAGCAGATCGCTGAGCAACAAAGATGCAGGATTTCGGAATAAGCAGGAAAGGGCAGAATATTTTCTGCTTGATGAGCGGCGTTTGAGACAAACTAAGGTGACAGACCTCGACCGCAAATTGTGGGAAAAAGTTATACAGTTTAGTGATTTTTTTGAAGATATGCTGTTTACGCCGGGGACGATTACATATCCTTTCCTGGAGTGTAAAATATCGGATGACAACGGAAATGAGATCGCTCCTACCGCAGTTTTGCCTGTTGGACTCCACAATTTTAATTATAACAGCTTCTATTACCGCGTCAGAGAGATGACGCCGCCTTATATGGCTTGCTTTAATAAAGCGAATTATTCCCTCAAGGTCGATCCGCGTCATATAGACGATGACTATGTGATTCTGCATGAGATGATTCACATGCATGAGTTTGTGCTTGAAATTTACCCGACTTACTACCATGACGCAATTCTGTATAGTTTATATCATGATTTACGCAGTAAAATTGAAGATTTGGATCGCCGCATGGAACGTCAGGGACATATTGTGATGCAAGAAGAACTTGCTCAATTTGGCGGAGTGCATGATTTATTGTTCCTTCTCAAGAGTTTTGATTTGGACTTGCGGATGAATTATCCTCTTGGAACCGTGTTTGGGTATGGCATGGCGGACTAAAGCAATTAAATGCGTAGCAACTATCACCTGACAGTCAATCAGTACCTCTGTCGCAAGCCGGAGGGCCGTTTGGTGATGGATTGACGGAGCATAAAAACTGTTCCAGACAGGACAATCGCCCGAGCTTGGGTGCTTACTGGTGATTTCCGATCATCACGAATATGGCATTCCTTCACTTTTGACGTATTTTCAGTGGGCACCGAATTTCTAAGCATTTTCACTCTTGATAAAGCAACATAAAAGTAAAAAATACCAAGTAAGGAGTGGTGCAAATGCTTAATGAACAAAATTACACCAATACGGTCAAAAACATGAGAAAGTCTGCGGTGCGGTTAGAGCGTCAGGGAGATTATTGGAGCGAAGAGGACAAGGAAAACCTTTCTAAAATGTTCTTTGAAGGCGTTGGGATCACGGAAATGGCTGTGATTCTCCAGCGCTCGGAGACAGCGATTATTCAGCAGATTGAGAAAATGAACTTGTATGACCGCAGGCTGTATCCGGCTCGGCAGAAGAGCTGCTCTGCGCAGTCTAAGTGCTTATGCGGCACCTGCATGGCGGATCCGGCGTTGTGTCCCCTCCGCAGAGGTGGCCGCTGCTGTCAGGAGGGAGAATAAATGCTGGAAGAGTATCAGGAGATCCTCACCGTAGATGAGGCTTGTGAAGTCCTTAGAATCGGCTACAACGCCATGTATGAACTACTAAGCTCGGGCAAGCTCAAAGCATATCGGAATGGCAGAGTATGGCGGGTTCCAAAGGTCGCTGTGCAGGACTTCATTCTGCAACGAATCAAGCCCAAGGATTGAATAAAATGAGCGCAGGGAAGATCTCTGCGCTCGATTTATCAGCTAATTTTGCAGACTACTACTTTTCATTTCAACTTTTTATGATATACTATATGTAAAACAAGAGTTAGGAGGTGCTCTATGAGTAAGATTTATTCGCTGGCTGAATTACAGTCTATTTTAAATCCTGTCTTTTCCGAACATGGTGTTCGGAAGGCGGTATTATTCGGCTCTTACGCTAAGGGAACCGCCACAGAACACAGTGACGTTGACCTGCTGGTAGATAGTGGCCTTCGGGGACTGAAATTCTTTGGACTGCTGGAAAGTGTGACATGTGCCTTGAATCTTCCGGTAGATTTGCTGGATGTGACGCAGATCGAGCATGGTTCCAAGGTGGAGCATGAAATTCAAAACAGCGGGGTAGCCATTTATGGACAATAAGGATATTCGCGTTTTGGAGAAGCTGTTGCAGCACACAGACGCCATTATGCGTTATTGCCAGAACTGCAAGCAGCTTGCGGATTTTGAGGCGGACTCTATGCGTGTTGAAGCGACTGTTTTCAACCTCATGCAGATTGGAGAACTGGCAAAGACATCTCTGAGCGATGAAACGAAAGAGCAGATCACGGCTATTCCGTGGCGGCAGATATACGGTATGCGTAATCGCATTGTGCATGGGTACGATGGCGTAAATATGCTGATCGTTTGGGAGACTGTCTCCGAAGATATTCCACAGTTGAACCGGGAGTTGGCAAAGATTTTGGCAAAGTTCTGAGCGGATAATGTCAACCTCGTGTCAACCGTTCATAAAAACAAAAAAACATCCTGATAAAAGCAAGTAACAACAAAAACTAAATTCCATTCAAGAAAGCATCAATTTGACTCGGAATTTGTACTTTTTAGATCAGATAAAACAATAAAAATTTGACGTTCCCAATGGGCAACAACCCCATGGTCGGTGCGACCGTCGCTGTGGCAGTTGCCGTTGCTGAGGGCAAAAAGTAAACGAAAAGCCCTGAAATCATAAAAAGTAGGAACTTTTCCAGCAGAAAAACACCCGTTTCTTTACGAAACGGGTGTTTTTCTATCATTAAGTTCAGGAGAGCAGCATCCGGTCATTGCTCAGGGTCTTGCCGGTACCGGCCTTGAACCGGTGGATCAGATCCTCTACGGTCATGCCCGCCCGGTCAGCGCCGGAAACGTCCAGCACGATCCGGCCGTCAGCCATCATCAATGTCCGGGTTCCCAGCTCCAAAGCCTGCTGCATGTTGTGCGTTACCATCAGACAGGTGATGTTCCCCTCCGCCACGATCCGCTTCGTCAGCTCCAGTACCTTTTCCGCTGTGCCGGGGTCCAGGGCGGCGGTATGCTCGTCCAGAAGCAGGAGCCAGGGGGGATTCATGGTCGCCATCAGCAGCGTCAGCGCCTGCCGCTGGCCGCCGGAGAGCAGCCCTACCGGCTGATTCAGCCAATCCTCAAGTCCCATGTCCAGAAGGGCCAGCCGGTCGCGGAAACGAGTTCGATCCTTCTGGGTCAAGCGGGAAAACCAACCGCCATTTCCCGCTGCCAGCGCCAGATTTTCCTCGATGGTCATATTGGGGGCAGTCCCCTTCAGAGGGTCCTGAAATAAACGGCCGATCCGCTTCGCCCGTTTGTATTCAGGCAGAAAGGTCATATTGTGACCGCCTACGGTGATGGCGCCTGCATCCACGTAAAAGCTGCCGGCGATGGCGTTGAACAGGGTGGACTTGCCTGCGCCGTTGGAACCGATCACCGTGACAAATTCTCCCTTGTTCAAATGGAGAGACAGGTCCGTGATGGCCTTTTTCTCGTTGACAGTGCCGGGATTGAAGGTCTTGGAGATGCGTTGAATGTCCAGCATGTCAGTTCCCTCCCTTTCCAGCGGCCAGCTTCCGCTGCTGGAAGGCCGCCCACTTTCGGATGCTGGGAGCTGCAATGGCTAGAGCCACGATGACGGCCGTCAGCAGCTTCAGACACTCCACCGGTACAACCTTGGTGTAAAAGACAACGGCGTAGATAAACCGGTAGATCACGGAGCCGATCATCACCGCCAGCACGCCCTTGGTAACGGTCCGGCGGCCCAGAACCGTTTCACCGATGATGAGGCAGGCCAGACCGATGACCACGATGCCGGTGCCGGAGTTGATGTCCACCGTCTTTTGATACTGGCCCACCATGGCCCCGGAAAGGGCTGTCAGGGCGTTGGATACGCACAGTCCTACCGTGACGGTGAACGCCGGGTTCAGGGACGAGGCCCGCACCATGTCGGAATTGTCACCTGTGGCCCGGATGGAAAGGCCCATGCGTGTTTTCAGAAATGCCAGCAGCAGCACGCCTGCCAGAACGGTGACGGAAGCCGCCAGCAGCAGCTCGTACCAATCACTGCCGATGCCGCTGTCCCGCAGAAGGGTGAAGATCGTGCTGCCGCCCAGCAGGCTCTGGTTGGCTTTCCAGCCCATCGCCATCAGATTGACGGTGTACAGGCCCGTGTTGGTGACGATGCCCGCCAGAATGGAGGGAATCCCCAAGCGAGTCTGCAAAAAAGCTGTGACGAACCCGGCGCAGCTGCCCGCCAGCATGGCGGCAGGAATGGCCAGGATCGGGTGTCCCCCGGCGGCCAGCGTGACAGAGACCGCCGCCCCAAGGACAAAACAACCGTCGGTGGTCATATCGGCGATGTTCAAGATCCGGAAGCTCAGAAACAGGGCCATGGCCACCAAAGCGTATAAAAAGCCCAGTTCCAGAGCGGTTTGTGTGATCATCAGCAAGAGAATGCGCTCCTTTCATGCCGCTGCCCCCGGCAGCAGGCCGGGGGAGCGGGGCGGGGAATTTGACTGGATCAGTCCTTGGTGGTGGTGACCTCTACCACCTCGCCCATACTGTTGAAGCAGGCGTAGTCGGCCTGCTTGCCGATGAGGGCACAGGTGTCTGTGTTGACGGTGATGATGCCGCCGTCCATCAGGTAGTAGTCCTCCATGCCATCCATGCCCTCGGTCATGGCGGTGTAGGCCAGGTCAGCGGTCTGGGCGCCCAGGTCGGTGTAGTTCACGCCGCAGGTGGCGTAGGCGCCGTTGCGGACGAAGGAGTCAGCGCCGGTGTAGTGGGGGATGCCGTTTTTGGCAAGATCTTCATAGATAGCCAGCTCTGCGGCCATGATGACGTTATCGGTAGGAGTAAACACGGCGTCCACACCGGCAGCGATCAGGGCGGAGGCGGCAGCAACTACTTCATCGTTGGTATTGGCGGTCTGTTCAACGTACTCGATGCCCTTAGTATCCAGATAGGCCTTGGCGTCGGCAATGGGCTTGGCAGAGTTGGGTTCAGACAGGGAGTACAGCAGGCCGACCTTTGCGGTGTTGGGATTCTGGGCGAACATCATATCCATGATGAAGTCGGTATTCAAGGCGTCGCTGGTGCCGGTGACACAGTCGATCCCGGTCAGCTTGGCGGTCTCCGGGTCGGAGACTGCGGCGTAGACCACAGGGGTCTTGGTCTCCTCGGCGGAGAGGGCGGCGATCTGGGCGGCGGTGGTGGCGATGGGGATGATGGCATCCACGCCGTCGGCAATGGCCTGGTCGCTCAACTGCTTGAGAATGGTCTGGTCGCCCTGACCGGAGGTGACCTCGTATTCGATCTTCACATTCTTATCGGCGGAGATCTGATCCAGCTCCGCGGTGACGGCGTTGGCAATCTCGTCCAGAGAGGCGTGGTCCAGCTGATTGATGACGGCGACCTTGTAGGTCTTGGCATCGGTTTCGGTGGGCGCGGCGGTGTTCTGGTCGGCAGAGCTGTCGGCGGGGGATTCGGCCTTGCTGCCGCAGGCGGCCAGAGACAGGGTCATGGCACAGGCAAGAGTCATGGTCAGGAGCTTCTTCATCATGTTGTTCTTCATTTTGGGTTCCTCCAAAAATATAAAATGTTTGAGTGGCAGATGACCGTTTTGGCTGTGCCGGGGCCAAACGGAAATAAAAAACAGCCTTCGCCCCACTCATGGGACAAAAGCTGATGCTTCTGCGATACCACCCAAATTGACGTTTATACGTCCGCTCGCTTACGCGTACCATCATACGCGCCCCGATGGATAACGGGTGGGATTCCCGTCGGTCTCTACTTGGTTTCCCGTTCGGACCGCCCTCCGAAGTCCATTCGCCAGCCGACTCCCGCTCCGATCTCACCGCCCGGAACTCTCTGAAAGGCCATCTTGACTGGGTACTGCTCTCCGTCATAGGTTTGCTGTGATTTCCTTGTTGTGCCGTATTATAGGCGCGGAGATTCGGAATGTCAACCCTTTTATCCAAATTTGATGAAGCTGCCAAGAAAGGGGCCAAGAACTGCCGGGATCTCCGTCTGTTCTTACAAAATTGGGGCGAAATAATTCTCTGGCCTTCTGCGGTGAGCCCCTATAAATAGCATCAGCCCCCGCTTGTTCCAACGACAAACGGGGGCTACTTCTGCTGAATTTCTTTCAATACGGTTACCTCTACTTCCATCTATCTGCCGTTGAGAGCTGAAACACTGCCTGCCAATCCATGAAGCACCGTGCGTACAGAATTCATGTCTCACGCGATCCCATAAATGATGTGCTTCGTATTTGACCTTCCGGTAACGCTCTCCGGCGAAGAAAGAGGGTTTCCCATTGAGGGTTTTCTCTCCCTCTTTGTGTCTATAATATATAATGATATTGGCGGTAAGTCAATAGCTTTTGTGCAATTTCAACGTTTTTGACAAAAAGATCTGCGGTGGACAAGCAGGTCGCACAAAGGTGGACCTATCCGCCGAAGGCCGCCAGCAGAGCGGACAGGGAAAGGCCCTCCGTCTGCCAGAACTGTTCCAGCAGCGTATCCAGATTCTCCTCGTTATGCTCAATCTCACGGCTGAACAGCCGCAGGGCCTCCGGCAGTCCTACGAAACGGGAGAGGCGGTCCGTTACCAACACCCCCAGCGCGCAGAACTGCGCCCGCCCCAGCAGGTCTCCATCGTTGACGGCCTTCAGCAGATACCGGAAGGCGAAGTACACGGCGATGCGTTCCAGCTTTTCCGGGTCTTGGGGAGCGAAGCTGGGCAATTCCGGCGCTTGCTCCCATTGCTTCAGCAGCGCAAGCCAGTCCGGTTCCAGAATTTCCAGATCCTGTAAGCACCGGCAGGCGGCAGCTTCCCAAGAGCCGGAACCGGCATCGGTTTCCGCAGAAATCGCCAAAGATCCCGTGCAGAAGGCGGCCAGCTCCGCCATGTTTTCGCTGTCAAATAGCTGTTGGGCCTCCCCGGTGATGAGCAGGAAGTCCCGCAGACGGGCCTTTAAGGGACGGCTCCGGTCCCGCAGGAGATCCAGCAGGCGGTCCCGCAGAGGGACCAGCCAATCCAGCCATTCGTCCCCGTCCTCCGTGGGCTGGTTATCCTGACGCTCCGAGAAGGTCAGAGGGTCACGGGTGCCCAGCAGCAGTTCATTGGCCTTGGGACAGGCGGCAGACAGAGTGATCTCCTGAAAGGGACCGTAGTCCTCAATAAAACGGGGATGCTCCTGGCAGGTGACGGAGGTGGCCTCCGGCCCCAAGGCGCAGTGGATGTCGCAGAGGTTTTCCTGATTCAGAAAGGGACAGCGGCGGCCATCCAGCGGAAAGCAGACATCCTCTCCGTCCAGGGCCATCGCATCCCGGAGCCGCTCGCCCAAGGCTCCCGGAAGCTGCTGATACCGCCGGACCGTGTCCTCGTCCAGAACCACCTCCCACCCGATGCAGCAGCTATGGGGACAGGCCCCCGCCAGACAGGCAAATTGATCAAAATAATCCGGAATACGAACCAGCATGGAAATTCCTCCTGAATCTGGCAGGAAATTTCAAACCAAAAGTTGCAAACGCAACAGATTTTATGAGCCTATTATACGATACTAAGAGCACAAAAACAAGCCTGCATACCTGAGAAAAAAGGAGACACCCTATATGGTACGGAGAGTGATCGAGATCGACCGGGAGAAATGCAACGGCTGCGGCGCCTGCGCCAACGCCTGTCAGGAGGGGGCCATCGGCATGGTGGACGGCAAGGCCGTGCTCCTGCGGGATGACTACTGCGACGGACTGGGCAACTGCCTGCCCCATTGTCCCACCAATGCCATCACCTTTGTGGAGCGGGAGGCCGCCGCGTTTGACGAAAAAGCTGTTGCCGCCGCACAACTGATGAAAAAGGCGGCGTCCCTGAAGGGCAGCGCACCCATCACCCGCAGCGGCTGTTCCGGCAGCGCACCCTTACAGATGGACTGCCCCGGCAGTCAGGCAGACACACTGCATCAGGGAACGGACACGGCTGCCCCCATGCGGTCTGCCCCGGCCTCCCGGCTCATGCAGTGGCCTGTTCAGATCAAGCTGCTGCCGGTACAGGCGCCGTTCTATCAGGGGGCCAGACTGTTGATCGCCGCGGACTGCACCGCCTTTTCCCGGGCGGACTTCCATGAGCGGTTTATGAAGGGGCGGATCACGCTGATCGGCTGTCCCAAGCTGGACGAGGGGGATTACGCGGAGAAGCTGACGGAGATCATCCGTTGCAATGACATCCGGGAGGTCACCATCGTCCGCATGGAGGTGCCCTGCTGCGGCGGCTTGCAGAGGGCGGCGGAAACGGCGCTCCGGGAAAGCGGAAAGTTTTTGCCCTGGCAGGTGGTAACGCTGGGCCGGGACGGAACCATTCAGGAATAATGGAGGTAAATCGTATGAAAGCAACAGTGAATGAAACCTGCATCGGCTGCGGCCTGTGCGCGGGGACCTGCCCGGTGGTGTTTACCATGGGGGATGACGGCTTGGCCCACGGTGGAGAGATCCCGGCCAACCAGCAGACCGAGGCAGAGACCGCCCGGGACGGCTGTCCTGTCAGCGCTATCAGCATTGAGGACTGACGGATAATATCTGCCACAAGTATTCAGCGGAATTTCATTCTAATCAAATTGCAAACGCAGCCGTCTTCGGGAAAATGGAGACGGCTGCGTTTGCGTATGCGGAATCTGATGCCGACGGAAATACCGCCGGGACAGCTCAGACCTTGCAGGTCCAGCCATGGGGATCGGGCTGCGTGCCCCACTGGATCCCGGTGAGGGTGTCATACAGCTTCTGTGCCAGAGGGCCGGTTTGGAAGTTGTTGATGGTATATGCCTTGCCTTCGTAGGTCAGTTCACCGATGGGGCAGATGACGGCGGCGGTGCCGACGCACATGGCCTCCTCCAGCGTTCCATTGGCGGCGGCCTCAAACAGCTCGTCGACGGAGATGAGCCGTTCCTCTACGGGCATACCCCAATCCTCAAACAGCTGGAGGCAGGAGCGGCGGGTGACGCCGGGGAGGATGGACCCGGTCAGCATGGGGGTGATGATCCTGCCGTTGATCTTGAAGACCACGTTCATGCCGCCGCCTTCCTCCACATACTTATGCTCCACACCGTCCAGCCACAGCACCTGGGAATAGCCGTTGGCAAAGGCACGTTCTCCGGCCCGGTTGGAAGCGCCGTAGTTGCCGCCGCATTTGGCCTCGCCGGTGCCGCCCCGGATGGCCCGGACGTCCTCGGTCTCCACGATGATCTTCACCGGCTCCATGCCGTTGTCAAAGTAGCTGCCTACCGGGGAGAGAATGATGATGAACTGGGCCGTGTGAACGCCGTGAAGCCCCAGCTTCGCATCGGTACCGTACAGGAAGGGACGGATGTACAGAGAGGTGCCGGGATCAGAGGGGACCCAGCGCTCGTCAACCTTCACCAGCGCCTTGACGGCTTCCAGTGCGTCCTCCGGGGGAACTACCGGCAGACCCAGGCGGATGGCGGAGTTCTTCATCCGCTCCATGTTGTCCCAGGGGCGGAACAGCTGCACCTCACCGTCAGGACGGCGGTAGGCCTTCAACCCTTCAAAGACCTCGGCGCCGTAATGGAACACACAGGCGGCAGGGGACAGAGAGATGTTCTGGAAGGGGACGATACGGGGATCGTACCAGCCTTTTTCATCGCTGTAATCCATGATGAACATGTGGTCGGTGTAGTGGATGCCGAAGCCCAGCTGATCCGAGGGGAGGAGTGTTCCGGGGTGTGTCGTTTTCGTGATGCTGATATACATGGATGATACCTCCTGAAAAAATAAGAGTCTGTTGATAAAGTGGCAGATTTTCCACGACGGTAAGGAAGAGTGTGTGCGGGAAACCCAAGAAGGGTGTCCTGCGCATTGGAATTAAACATTTTCAGAACTTTTGTAAAGTTCTGAAAATAAGTTCGAGTTCTTTCAAATGTTTTACGCTTTGACAGCCGGATAACCGGAGCGAAAGCAAACAGAAAAGCGGCCCCGTCGAATCGACGGAGCCGCTTGGTGTTTCAGGTCCGATCCTCAGAGGATCGAAAGGGAAACCGGGCGTTGTACCGGGATTCGACAAATGGGAAAATGATGTACCAGAATAATAATGGGTAAAATAATAATGGACGCCAGCAGCAGGCTGGCGTCCAGAATCATAGCGATATTGGAGGGGGAAGAAGCTTCAGAGCAGACGGAAACGGCGCAGACTGCCTGCGCAGAAGCGTATGCAAAAGTAGAACCGGTCATGCAGGTCATCGTTTGTCTTCGCCCTTTCACTCAAGTTGGCTGCAGTTTAGCACGGTGAAGGCGGTCCGTCAAGAGGAAATCATGCAAACGCCCAAGAGATCGGCGGTGTGACCAACAACCTCATGTTTCCGAGCAGGTGATTTTGTAGGAATTTGCGGAAACGGTTGCCGATAGGTCGGCCTTTCCAAATACGGAATCAGGAAAAGGACCGGCAGCGGGGGTTGAACCCCCGTTGGAAATCTGTCATAATAAGAAAAAAACAGGCCGGGCAAGAGGCTCCGGCGGAAACGGATATTGCCCATGAAACAGATCTGTATCGGCATTCTGGCCCATGTGGATGCCGGAAAAACAACCTTATCAGAAGCCCTGCTGTACCGCGCCGGGGCCATCCGCCGCCTGGGCCGGGTGGACCATCAGGACGCTTTTTTGGATACCGACGCCATGGAGCGCCAGCGGGGCATTACCATCTTTTCCAAGCAGGCGGTGCTGGAACTGGGGGAGACCCGTGTGACGCTGCTGGACACCCCTGGCCATGTAGACTTTTCCGCCGAAATGGAGCGGACGCTGCAAGTGCTGGACTGCGCCGTGCTGGTGATCTCCGGCACTGACGGCGTACAGGGCCACACCCGGACACTGTGGGATCTGTTGGAACGGTATCAGGTGCCCACGTTCCTGTTCATCAATAAGATGGATCTGGCGGGCGCGGACCGGGCGGCGCTGTTGGCCCACTTAAAGAATAAACTCAGCGGCGGCTGCGTGGACTTTGGGGACCCGGATACCCTGTGGGAGGAGGCCGCCGTCTGCGACGAGGCAGCTCTTGAGCAATATCTGGAAATGGGAGAACTTCCGGAGGACATGATCTCCCGTCTGATCGGGGAACGAAAGCTGTTTCCCTGCTACTTCGGTTCCGCGCTGAAGGTGGAGGGCGTGGACGCGCTGCTTGCCGGCGTGGAGCGGTATGCCCCCCAGCCGGCCTATCCGGCGGAATTCGGCGCCAAGGTGTTCAAGATCACGCGGGACGCGCAGGGCGCCCGGCTGACCCACATGAAGATCACCGGCGGTGCACTGCACACCAAGGAACTGCTCACCGGCCGGGAGGGGGACACGGTCTGGCAGGAAAAGGCGGATCAGCTCCGACTCTACTCCGGGTCGAAATTCCACCCCGTGGACACGGCGGAGGCCGGGGCCGTAGTGGCGGTGACGGGCCTGAGTCACACCTTCCCCGGACAGGGGTTGGGGATCGAGCCGGACTGGTCCGGGGCGGTCTTGCAGCCGGTCCTGACCTACCGGCTGGAGCTGACGGACGGCACGGATCCCCACACGGCGCTGCAAAAGCTGCGGCAGTTAGAGGAGGAAGACCCCCAACTTCACATCGTCTGGAACAACGGGGAGATCCACGCCCAGCTCATGGGCGAGGTGCAGATGGAGGTGTTGCAGCGGCTTGTTCGAGAGCGGATGGGCATGGAGATCAGCTTTGGCGCAGGGGCTGTCTGCTACCGGGAGACCATCGCCAACGCCGTGGAGGGCATCGGCCACTTTGAACCCTTGCGGCACTATGCCGAGGTACATCTGCTGCTGGAACCCGGCGAGCCGGGCAGCGGCATTACCCTCGCCTCCGTGTGCCCCACGGACAAGTTGGATCTGAACTGGCAGCGGCTGATCTTTACACATCTGTTGGAAAAACCTCATTTGGGGGTACTGACCGGCTCACCCATCACCGATATCAAAATCACCTTGTTGGCGGGCCGCGCCCACGAAAAGCACACCGAGGGCGGCGATTTCCGACAGGCCACCTACCGGGCCGTGCGGCATGGGCTGATGCAGGCGGAAAGTGTGCTGCTGGAGCCGTGGTACCGGTTCCGGCTGGAAATCCCCGCCCAGCAGGTGGGCCGGGCCATGATGGACTTGCAGCAGATGGGCGGCAAGGTGGACCCGCCGGAGACCGTGGGAGAGGAAACGGCCCTCACCGGCACGGCCCCGGTGGCGGGCCTTCGGGATTATGCCCGGGAGGTGGCGGTCTACACCCGTGGACAGGGGCGGTTGTCCTGCGTCCCGGCGGGGTATTTCCCCTGTGCGGAGGCGGAAGCCGTCATCGAGGCCATGGGGTATGACCCGGAACGGGACGTGGAAAACACGGCGGATTCCGTGTTCTGCTCCCACGGGGCCGGTGTGGTGATCCCGTGGCGGGAGGTGGCCCAGCACGCCCAGGTGGACAGCGGCTGGCGCCCGCAGGGGACGGAGCCTGAACCGAAGGAAGCGCCCCCCCAGCGGCGGCCCGTCAGTACCTACGCCGGGACCGCAGCCCAGGATAAGGAGTTGCAGGCCATCTTCGAGCGGACCTACGGCGCGGTGAAGCGGGAGAGTTTTCTTCCACCCAAGGCTCCTAAGCGGCCTGTGGCCGATCATTCGGAGGAAAAACGGCGGGAATTGAAAAGGGCCTTCTCCGGCGAGGATTATCTGCTGGTAGACGGGTATAATATCATTTTCGCGTGGGATGAGCTGAAAAAGCTGGCGGCGGAGCATCTGGACGCCGCTCGGAAGAAGCTGTGCGACCTGCTGTGCAATTACCAGGGCTACCGGAAGTGCCGGGTGATTCTGGTGTTCGACGCCTACAAGGTGAAGGGCGGCCTGGGCAGCGTGGAAAAGTACCACAACATCACCATCGTCTACACCAAGGAGGCGGAGACGGCGGACGCCTATATCGAGCGGGCCACCTACGAGATCGGACGGCAGCACCGGGTTCGGGTGGCCACCTCCGACGGGCCGGAGCAGATCATCATTCTGGGCCACGGGGCGCTGCGGCTGTCGGCCTCCGCCTTCCACGAGGAGCTGATGGAGGTCCAAAAGCAGATCGGAGATACCGTATGGCAGAATAACCGGAAAAACGCCAACAGCGGCGCGGTGCGGGCGGCACTGGAAAAGGCGAAGGAGGACGGCGGATGCTGACACTGTTTACCGCGGCGGCGGTTTTGGCCGCCTGCGCCGGTTTACGGTGTTTTTTGAACCGCCCGGAGCGGAAGGACGCATTTTTCTGGGGAGGACGCATCCGATTGACGGCCCTGTGGAATGACGGCGCGGCCTTCAGCCTGCCTCTGAAACGGAAGCTGGTAACGGCGCTGTCCATTCTGATTTTGCCGCTGGTGTGGGTATTCCGCCGCCGCAGTCCCATAGGGGCGGGACTGGCCTTGGGAGGAGGGCTCAGCAACCTGTGGGAGCGGCTGCGGCGCGGTGTGGTCTATGACTATGTGCAGTTTCCCAAGCTGCCGAAGATCGGCCGCTATGTATGGAATCTGGCGGATCTCGCTATTTTGATCGGCGGATTGCTGCTGGCCCTGCTGGAACGGAAAAAATGAGCAACGCTGCCCGGAGGATATTCCTCCGGGCAGCGTCAGCGTGTCGAAAAAGTCTTTTCGCCCCGCTGAGCAAGTTTTCAGAACTTTATA
>ERZ834859.760-NODE-760-length-41744-cov-11.243158_pt1 | contig 41744 bp, 71 predicted proteins | sample MGYA00519947_ERZ834859 | MGnify/ENA primary metagenome ERZ834859 (study PRJEB31850, sample SAMEA3708763) | human gut metagenome | biome: human gut; feature: human-associated habitat; material: faeces | place: China | collected 2014 ...
GAAAGATGGAAATTTCTGTCCTTCCTGCGGCGCTCCCATGACGGACGAGGCCGTGCAGATGGTGATGGAGAGATTGGAGGCGCTGTATGGAGATAGGTGACAGGGTCGTTTGCATGGTGAGCGGTGTCCGGGGCGTGATAACAAAAATCTACACCCCGACCGCCTCAGCAATGCAGATTATGGTGTGTACAGATGATGGGCGATTGTATCATGCTCCGTATAGTACATGGAGATTGGAGGCGCTGAAAGATGGCTGATATTTGCGACAGTTGTGCTTTCGAGGATGTTTGCCCAAGTGCTCACTTTAACATAACCGAAGCAAGTAAATGTGCATTTTATAAAAGCATTCGGAGGGATAAACCAGACGGGACGTGGTGGAAGGAGACGCTGAAAGATGAATGATATCAATCAAGACATAACCCGCATGATCGTTGAGATGAGGGAGCTTGGAAAGTTGCCCGCACCGTGCAAAGGTGGAAGCCACAATAACCTGTTAAGATATAACAAGCTGCGGGACCGGATTCTTGATAAATTCTTGTCCGCATTTGATGAGGGATATAGGTTGAAAAATTCCAACCGCCCGCCGGAGGGAGAGGAGGACACCTGATGGACATTGAGAAACTGATTGAGCAGTTGAAGAATTTAGAGGCATGTGCCTATGGCTACCATATCAACGGAGAAGTTCTTGGAATGGACTGCTCTGATTTTGAACAAATCATGGTAGATGCCGCTGATGAAATTTCCAAGGTTTCCACGCTCCAGGCCGAAAACGAGCAGCTGCGGGCCGAGATGTCTCAAGCTCGTGAATCTTTAGATTTTGCTCGTACAAAAGACGCTGAAATTTTACGGCTTGGAATGGAGTTGGGTCATCTAAAGAAGCATATGGAAAGATTAACTCATAGGCTTGGCAATGGAGAACTTACATGCAATATGGCAAGAGATGATTGCAGGAAAATGGGTGGGGATTGTCAGATAGATAGTAAAATCCTTGACCGCCTTGCTGCTTATGAGGAAACGGAGCTGGCGCCGGAGGACTTTAAGAGAGCATTCACCGAGGACGCACTGCTAAAACGGACAGGCCAGCTTCTGGGCGTTACGCCTGACCGCCTCCGCGAACTGGCCCAGGCGGACAGGGAGGGGAAAATCTCGAAGTACACCATAGGCGATGCAATTTATGACCGCTTTGGCGATGCCTGGGAGGTTAGAACGGCAGAACTCCATCTCCTTGGCGAAAAGCCCGAATGGATGTACAGGTGTGGTCACGCGGAAACAGATGATTACTGCGCTCTGTGGTCATTTGAGATTTTGACCCGCGAGGAGGCCGAGGCCGCACTACGGAGGGAAAAGGAATGAAGGAGTACATTGAGAGGGCACAGCTCTTAAAAAATCTTGGGTATGATGAAACAAGACGAGCTGATGTCCTTCCTGGGTCAACGTTTGATATTGTTCTGAAAGAGCCCGCCGCCGACGTTGCGGAGGTGAGGCACGGGAGATGGGAGTTTTTAGGGCCAAATAGACTAATTAAAAGTTGTATGTGTGGAACTTGCAGTGTTTGTCATGTTAGGTCAGTATACATCGTAAATACTGCGATTTGCCCCAACTGCGGCGCTCCCATGGACAAGGAGGATTAAAAATGAAAATACACATCCCAGCTTTTAAGGCGATGGCCAAGTGCAACGAGCATATGAACCACGGACCGATTGATATTGACCTAGGGCCTGATGTGGTGGAGGTGGTACGCTGTAAAGATTGCCAATATTACCAGGACGCAAAAATCAACAAGAAGGGATTTCTGATTTGCCCAGCGTCCGGAATGGAAATTACCGAAACGGACTATTGCTCTTATGGCGCTCGCATGGGCAAGCCAAGAATTTGCGAGGTGCTGGGGGTGGAGGTAAACCAGAACTTCCAGTTTAACGACTTCCCATTTGACGAGCCGAAAACTTATTTTGTCGGTGCAAATGGAGAAATCAGAAATGCACGTGGTGGAGAAGTAACCTCCAGCGAACTTTGTTACATTATCAACAACGCTGATTACATCATCCGCAAGCCCCGCTGGACGGAAGAAGAGATAGTGATAGCAGAGCTTATTTTGAGTTTATATGAGAGAAAAGACATTGTTTTTGGACGTTATGAGAATGGACAACTATGGTGGAAAGTAGGAAACAGAGCGAAAAATGATTTTCCAAATAAATTTTTCCCATCTATTCGTCCGAGCAATGAGTTTGATTTAATTGAGATCATCGGAGGCGCAGAATGAGAGAGATCCTTTTCAAAGCTAAGCGGCTGGATAATGGCGAATGGGTGGAAGGATATCCGGTATATGACCGTGCTGATTGCACCTTAAAAAGGCAAGGGAAATGCCAGTGCGCCCATGATGGTAGTCTAATTACGTTTTTCGGCTGGATTGATAACCTCCACGAGTACGATGAAGTTGAGGTTGACCCCTCCACGGTCTGCGAGTACACCGGAATAACTGATAAGAACGGAATGAAGATTTTTGAGGGGGATATCATCCATTGGGCGAACTGGAACGGCGAACAAAAAGAATCCCCTGTATGCTATGACCAAGAGTGGAATAGATTTTGTGTTTGGTTGAATGGCGCTGAAAGCATGGGCGTAAATATACATCTGTCAACGAGCGGAATTGAGGTCATCGGCTCCACCCACGACGGGGAGGGCTACGATGATGATTAAACTGCTTCTTTTTCTGGGCATCATCCTGTCTATTGTCAAAGCAAACGGATGGTTTATAGTCCCGATGCCTGTTTTGGTTTTCTGCTGGGTAGGAAGCTTCGTTTGCTGGATGATTTATTCGTATGCTCTTGGTGTAGGCGAAGGAGCCGCAAAAGAGATGAAAAAGAAAGTCCACGACGGGGAGGGCGGACAGCATGAGGGCAATGAATGACAATCTTAGCGATTGACCCAGGGGACAAGCAGAGCGCCTATTGCTTCATAGACAGCGAAGATTTACGTCCGCTGCGGTTTGGCAAAGCAGAAAATGCCGAGGTCCTTTTGGTGCTCCAGTTGGAGAAGTATGATCTTGTGGTCATTGAACGCTTGGCAAGCTACGGCATGCCGGTTGGACGCAATGTTTTTGAAACCTGCGAATGGGTGGGGAGATTCACGCAAGCAGCACAGAAGCCAGTGGACTACATATACCGCCAGGATGAAAAACTCCATCTCTGCCATGACAGCAGGGCCAAGGATGGCAATATTCGCCGCGCACTGATTGATCGATTTGCAACCCATGATCTAAAAAACGGGAAGGGAACCAAAAAGAACCCAGATTGGTTCTATGGGTTCTCTGCCGATGTATGGGCGGCGTATGCGGTTGGAATTACGTACATAGAAACAAAACTGAAATTGTAAACAAAGTGTTAAGATCGTCTAACAATTTGACCGAAATGGAGGGCTGCGATATAATTTAGACAGAAAATGGTTTTATACATACGCAGGCAAAGAAAATTTATTTTCTTTGCCGCTATGTATAAAACAGAAGATTTTCTTCCTCCTTCGCCCGGCTCCGAGGCGGTCTCAATATCGGGCGTACCTCCTTTTTCTTTGGGAGCGCGAGCCTTGTTCTCGTCTCTCTATCACCCGGCCAGAGCAGATTTTGGTGCAACTCCAAAACGGGTGACCATTCCCAGCTGGGGAAATTTGATGGAAGGAGATTGTGCTTCTATCGAATCAGCAAATTGCTTTGCGGCCGCGAAGTGAACCGAAGCACGTACCATTCGCCATTTCACTGAAAACTGCGGTTGGAGACGCAGACCATTTCAGAGAAGGTGCGTGCGGAAGTGTAAACAGGCCTGCGGAAAGCCTGACAAAACCCGCAACATACCCCGAAAGGGGTATCTGGTTCTTTAGCTCGAAGGTCGAGCAGGCAGCTCATAACTGCCGGGCCTTGGTTCGATTCCAAGAGGAACCACCAAAAATAGATTTTTATTGATGAGGTTAGTTATGGCTGCACGGTTGACAGATAAGAAGAAAAAGAAAATAGTGGCTGATTATCTGGAACTTGGCAGCTACAACGCAGTTGCCAAAAGAAATCATGTGTGTGGGGAAACTGCTCGGCGTGTCGTGGAGGCATCTGAAGATTTCGCAGAGAAACTTAGACAAAAAAAGGAAGAAAATACAGCCGATATCCTTGCCTACATGGAAAGTCGCAGGCAAGCAGTATGCGATATTATTGAGGTAGGACTTTCCGTTCTTCCAGAGAAGATTCAGAATGCACGCAGCGCCGCAGAGGTTACGACAGCGCTTGGGACACTGATTGATAAATTCACAGCCTTTGGCGGTGGTCCTGGGAATGATGCAAAGGAAGATGGTTTGAGCCAGAGCTTGCGAGAGATGGCAAAGGAGTTGGAAAGCGATGATTAGTCCACAACAAAAGAAAATCCTTGCATTCCCATACTCCAAATATGATGCCATTATCTGCGATGGTGCAGTCCGATCAGGCAAAACCTCTATCATGATGTGGGCGTTTGTTCGCTGGGCCATGGAAAACTTCTCTGGTCAGCGGTTTGGTATTTGTGGGAAAACCGTTGATTCATGCTCAAAGAATATTATTGTCCCTTTCACAGCTATGACGCTGGCAAAAGAAAAGTATACCATGCGTTGGCGCCGGTCAGAGAAGATCCTTGAGGTGCGCCGGGGAACTACGACAAATTGGTTTGAGGTGTTTGGCGGCAAGGATGAAAGCAGCGCGGCACTGATCCAAGGGCGAACGCTGGCAGGTGTTCTATTGGATGAGGTTGCGCTTATGCCCCGTTCCTTCGTGGAACAGGCCCTGGCGCGTTGTTCTGTGGATGGGAACAAGAAATGGTTCTCCTGCAACCCAGAAAGCCCGCAGCATTGGTTTTATCTGGAATGGATTAAGAAGCATGATGAAAGAAATGCGTTGTATCTCCACTTCACCATGCGAGATAACCCAGGGCTGACGGAGAAGGTCATTGAGCAGTATGAATCCATGTTCTCCGGTGTGTTTTATGATCGGTTCATTAGAGGGTTGTGGGTTGTGGCGGAGGGGCTGGTGTATCCTATGTTTGATGAGAGAAACATTACGGACGAGGTGCCGGAGAGTGGTGAGTATTATATGTCCTGTGACTATGGCACATTAAACCCATTTTCCGCTGGACTGTGGTGCTGGAATGGCAAGGTGGCTACGCGGGTGCGGGAATACTACTACTCGGGGCGGGATGAACGCAGTAACAAGACCGACGAGGAATATTATATTGAACTGGAAAAGCTGGCTGGTGATTTGCCAGTGAAGTCCGTTGTCATTGACCCGTCGGCAGCATCGTTTATTGAGGTCATCCGGCGGCACAAGAGGTTCAGGGTACAAAAGGCAGTCAATGATGTGATTCCGGGGATTGCTACTACGGCCCGATATATCCAAGACGGGACGATCAAGGTATATCGGAGCTGCAAAGACGCGATCCGGGAGTTCGGCTTGTATCGCTGGGATGAAAAATCCACGGAGGACAAGCCGATCAAGGAGAACGACCACGCCATGGATGATATACGTTACTTCACAATGACCATTCTTCGGCATAAGGTGCGCAAGGCGGGACAACAGCAATATATCCCACTGTGGGAGAGGTGATTTTTTGCTTACATATCAGGATTTACTTGCCGTGGGAAAAGATGAAAAAGCCCGGATGGATTTTATCCAGCAGGCGATCAATGAGCACAAAGGCAGCGAGGCCTATAAAATGGCGGTAGATGCTGAACTATACTTTAAGGGAGAGAATCCGACCATCAATCGCTACGAGAAAATTATATACGATATGCAGGGTCATGCTCATAGGGATATGTACACAGCAAACCACAAGATCGCAAGCAGCTTTTTTGGCCTTGATGTGCGGCAAGAGGTTTCCTATCTCTTGGGCAATGGTGTGACATTTCAGAATGATGCAACAAAGGACAAGCTGGGCAAGAAGTTTGACTTGGAAATAGTCAGAGCCGGGAAATATGCCCTGATTGCTGGCGTTTCGTTTGGTTTTTGGAATCTCGACCATGTGGACGTGTTCAAGTTGCGGGAATTTGTTCCTCTTTATGATGAAGAGAATGGCGCACTGATGGCCGGCATCCGTTTCTGGCAGGTGGCGAAAGACAAGCCGTTGCGAGCAACTCTGTACGAAGAGGACGGATACACGGACTACATCCAGCGTAGCGGTGAAGATATGACAGTCAAAAAAGAGAAGCGGTCTTACATCCTGCATTTGCGTAGCACTGAGGCAGATGGGACGGAAATCTACGACGGCGAGAATTATCCGTCCTTCCCGATTGTGCCACTAAAAAATGGTGAAGATGCTCTCTCAGAATTGACCGGAAAGAGAAATACTGTGGATGCGCTCGACCTCTGTACCTCCAACATGGTCAACAATGTCGATGAGGGGAATCTGATCTATTGGGTGCTGACTAACTGCGGTGGTATGGAGGATCTGGATGACGCAAAGTTCTTGGACAAAGTGCGCACGATGCATATCGTTCACGCCGGAGTTGAGGGGGATGAGGGAGCAACAGCCGAACCGCACACCATTGAAGCGCCGTTCAGCGGTACTGAGGCGACCATCGACATGCTCAAACGTAAGCTATACGAAGATTTCCAGGCGTTTGACAGCTCGGCGGTATCAGCTGGCAATCAAACAGCCACGGCCATTGCCGCCAGCTACACGCCTCTTGATCTCAAGGTAGATGACTTTGAGGCCAGCGTAACAGAATTTATTCTTGGGATTCTGGCCTTGGCGGGCATTGACGATGAACCATCCTACACTCGTAGCCGCATCATTAACCGGGCCGAAGAGACGCAGACCATCCTCATGGGCGCGGAGTATTACGACGACGAATATATTACAAAAAAGCTGCTGACCATCAACGGTGACGCCGACCAATACGACGCGTTGATGGAGCGCAAGGCGGCGGAGGAAACAGAGCGGTTGGAAGAAGAAACATTCCCACCGGAGGTGGAAGAGGAAACCGAGGTGACGGAGGGTGCCGAAGCCTGATGAAGCCCATCGTCTGACCGAAAAGGAACTGGTCGCGCTGGAAAAGCGTATTGCCAAAGTGTACCGAGAGGCGCGGGACGAGCTTTCCGACGCTATCAAAATTTACTTTGAGCGCTTCCGCAAGCGGGATGAGGAAATGAAAGCCCTAATCGGAACAGAGATCAACGGCAAAGTTTGGACGGAGCAGGATTATAAGCGATGGCGGCGCAACCAGATCGGACGGGGAGAACGGTATCAAGACCTGCGGGAGAAGATAGCGCAACGTATGACCAAGGCAAACGAGGTGGCAATCGCCTATGTGAATGACGCCACGCCGGGTATTTACTCCCTCAACCGCAACTATGCGGCGTACACCATTGAAAAAGTGGCCGGAAACGTGGGGTTTACCTTGTGGGATGAATCCACCATTCGGCGGCTCATCGTGGAAGAGCCTGACCTGATGCCCTATTACCCTAAGAAAAAGGCCATCAAACGGGGAATTGATTTAAAGTGGGGTAAGAAACAAATCACCAAGAGCGTTACCAGCGGACTTTTGCAAGGTAAAAGCGTGGGGAAGATTGCTACCGATTTGCAAGCCAGGGTGACGGAGATGAACCGTGCCAGCGCCGTGCGAGCGGCCCAGACGTCCATTACTAGCGCCCAGAACGGCGGACGGATGGACAGCTATAAAGCCGCTGCGGATAAGGGGATTAAAGTGCGCAAGCAGTGGGTGGCTACCAAAGACGGAAAGACCCGCCACAGTCACCAGAAACTAGACGGACAGACAGTGGAATGGGATGAGTCTTTCAACTCCGAATTGGGGAAGATACGCTATCCTGGCGACCCGCAAGCTAAGCCCTCCAATGTCTACAGATGCCGCTGCACCATGCGGACGGTGGAAAAGCCGGGTATAGAAGCGGAACCGAGAAAAATGCGTGTGCGTGACCCGAAAACCGGGCGGAATGTGGTTGTTGAAGAAATGACCTATAAACAGTGGGAAAGGTGGGTGCAAAGCCGCACATACAGTGATATAATAGGAAAAAGAACGTCAAATGGCATTGAGATCAAAATGGTTTCAGCCCACTCAATCGACCGTGGGGACCAAAGAGGCGTGGCATCTTCGCATGTTCTCGATGCTGTGACAAATCCCCTATATGTCCGGGAAGTTAAGACAGACAACAAAGGACAAAAAAGCCAACGCTTTATTGGCGCAGAAGCTACAGTCAACATAAACCCAGACACAGGAAATGTTGTAACGGTATGGAGAACAGGAGCTAGGGAGCGAAAACGTTATGGAGGAAAGAAATAATGTTTTCTCAAAAACAGATTGAGTTTATGAAAAGCATCGGACTTGACATGAATTTTCTTAGGTTATCGGATGATGATTACTGCAAGATAGAGGATACCGTTGGAGACATATATACAGAGGAAGCGCAGGAGCATCCTGATGAGGTAACGGAAAAAATCCTGATTTGTGAAAGTATTTTAGATATGCTTTCAGAAGATGATGCGTAGGGGATTTGCTATGCCAAATGATTTAGGTGGTGTGGTATTTAACGATTACAGCGCCGAAGTGTTGGACGCCATGCACGACGCTGTTGTGCGGGCGCTGGAGCGGTGCGGGAGCCAGGCCGAGGGCTATGCAAAAGACCTGGCGCCTGTAGATACGGGAGCGGGTAGAAACAGCGTTTCCCATCAAGTGGATGAATCTGAACCAGCAGCATATATTGGGACAAACCTGGATTACATGATTTACCAAGAGCTGGGAACGGGCAAATACGCTGAGGGTGGCCGCCCCACGCCGTGGGTCTATCAGGACGACGAAGGAAATTGGCATTGGACAGCGGGCAACCCGGCGCAGCCATTCCTCAAGCCTGCGGTGGCCGACCACGCCCAAACCTACCGAAATATTATTGAGGATGAGATGAAGAATGGATGAAAAAACAATTAAAAAAATAAATTCCGCTTTGTACAACAAAGAATGCGTTGAATTTAGACCTGTCAAGGATGGAATAAGAATTGTTCGGGTTAGGCGAGAAGTAATTGGAACAATAAAAGAAGATTTGATTGATTTTACAAAAGAAAAATGATAAAATAAATACATAGCAATTGAATATTGTTCCTGTCTATAAGCGTTTAGGCAGAAGGGCTAAGTGGAGCTGATTTGCAAGAATTTCTTGTAAATTGGCTCCTTTTTCTTTTTGGTAAACACCGCAGAGGACAGCGGTTTTTATATCACAGTCGCCCCCGAAGCACTGGGGCCGAAGAAAAGGAGACTGATTATGGCACTCACCAGACGCGCCCTCAAGGCTATGGGCATTGAGGACGAGAAAATCGAAGAGATCATCAATATGCACACCGAAACCGTGGAGGGCCTGAAAGCCGATGTGGCAAAGTATAAGGCCGATGCGGAAACACTGCCCGAGGTACAGCGGCAGCTCGAAAAAGCGCAGAATGACCTTGAGGCTGGAAAGAAGGACAGTTGGAAGGTTAAATACGAGGCCATCAAAGAGGAATTTGAGGGCTACAAGAGTGAACAGGCCAAGAAGGAGACCCGCGCCGCCAAGGAAAAGGCATACCGGGAACTTCTGAAACAAGCCGGGGTGAGCGACAAACGCCTTGATGCCGTGCTTCGTGTGTCTGATGTGGACCGCGTGGATCTGGATGACAAGGGTGCTGTCAAGGATGCGGACAAGCTCACAGAAAGCATCAAAAGTGAATGGGCGGATTTTATCCAAACCACAACAACCCAGGGAGCACAGACTGCTGCACCTCCTGTAAATAGCGGCGGGAGTGCAATGACCAAGGCGGACATTTACAAAAAGGATGATCATGGCCGGTATATCATGTCTGCCGCAGAGCGTCAAAAGGCGCTCATGGAAAACCAAATTACATGAAAGGACTGAATTAAATGGCTGCTACGAAAGTTGAAAGCTTGACTAATCCGAGGGATTCTCTCCCCAATACCTATACCAGCGTTACCGCCCGCGAGGTGGACTTTGTTACCCGGTTTAACGATAACTGGGATGCGCTTCGCACCATTCTGGGCATCATGCGGCCCATCCGAAAGACCCCTGGCACGCATCTAATCTCTTACACGGCTGACGTTACGTTGGAGGACGGTGACGTTGACCCCGGTAATGTGATCCCGTACAGCAAGGCCACCATTACTCAGGCGACAAAGGCTGACTTGACCATCAAGAAGTATGCCAAGGCAGTCCCCATCGAGGACGTGGACAAGTATGGTGCGGAAATTGCCGTGGAAAAGAGCGACGACGCTTTCCTGACCAAATTGCAAAACGTGGTGCTGGGTGATTTCTACACCTTCCTGAACACTGGTTCTTTGACGGGAACCGCCACCACTTGGCAGGCCGCACTTGCAAAGGCCCAAGGCGAGGTGCTGAATAAATTCGCAGGCATGGCAAAGGACGTGACCTCTGTCGTCGGGTTTGCGAATGTCCTGGATGCTTACGATTACCTGGGCGCGGCGGACATCACTGTGCAGACCCAGTTTGGCATCAACTACGTCAAGGACTTCATGGGATATTCCACCCTGTTCCTGCTTCCCGCTACCGTTTCTGGTAATACCGCCATTGCGCGGAACACTGTAATCGCTACTCCCGTTGAAAACATTGACCTGTATTATGCAGATCCTGGCGACAGCGAGTTTGCGCGGCTCGGGCTGAATTACACCGTGCAGGGCGAGACCAACCTGATCGGCTTCCATGCCCAGGGCAATTACAGCACAGCTGTGGGCGAAAGTTACGCCATTATGGGCATGAAACTGTGGGCTGAGTATTTGGATGGCATTGCCAAAATTACTGTATCGCCGGGGGGTTAATTGGGTCTGACATCTTAACGCTATTCCCCAGCAGTCAGACCCTATTGGGGAAACAGGTTTCTGATTTAGTCGGCGATGATCTGGAGGTAAAGGCTGACGGATCTGTAATTGGAACATTTCATTATGTTTCTGATTATACGGAGTTCAGCAGCGAGCCGGACGAGCAAAGCGGGTATTACTTCCCGTTCCATCTGACCAAGACAGGAACCAAAATGACCTTCAAGAAAAACGGTTCTCCCACAAAGGAAAACATCCCGTTTGACGCAGATATTGTCTTCCGGGTGGCCAAGGATGACACCTTCGAGATTCTTGTTGATGATTCCAGCGTGGTGAAATTTACCTTTACAGGGGCAACGTTTGAACCGCAAGCCAAAACGAAAGCCCGGGCAAAGCAATAAAAGGAGGGCGGCGTGATGCTGGAGCAAGTTTTGCAACACCTGAACAACTGGTTTTTGGTGCCTGATGGCATTCACTCCGGAGAGTTCACCGTGCAGGACGGCGGTATTACGCTGCCCTTCCTGCAAACAGGGCAGTATTTTCGGGTGGTGGGGTCTGTCTTTAATGATGGCCTCCACCAATACCCGGCAAAGGACATGACCGAGGAAACATTTGATGGCGCTTTGTGGGCGCTGGCGGTGCCGAAAGCGGTCATCTCTCTTGCAGATGAAATTGCTGCCTGGGACGAGAAAAATGGCGTCCCTGGCCCATATACCAGTGAGAGTTTTGGTGGTTATTCGTATAGCAAAGCTACCAATGCAAGCGGCGTGGCTGTGGGATGGCAGGATGTTTTTAAGGGCCGCCTGAATACTTGGCGGAGAATAGGAGGTATTATATGAGCATACTGGATGAGTTCGCCCGATCTTGTGTACTAATGGAGAAAAAGCGTGTACCGGGCAATGAAGGCGGCTGGACTACCACCTGGGAGGAAGGGGCGGAGTTCGTCAACCACCCCTACCTGGATACCTCCATGGAGGCTCGCAGAGCGGAAAAAGAGGGCGTGACAAGCATCTATTCCGTCCTGGTTGACCGGGACTTTCCGCTGGAATACAACGACTACTTCAAGGATAAGACCACGGGCAAGACCTACCGAGTGACCTCTAATCCAGAGGAAACGGAGGCGCCGAAAAGCGCCAGTTTTGCCCTGAAATACTGCACAGCGGAACGAAAGGAACTGCCTGAATGACCTTTACAAAAATCGGAGAAGCGTTAGACAAAATCAGCGTTTTAGGTACGGACTACACTGTTCACTTTATTCCAGAGGGAGAAGAGACACGCTTAAAAGATTGCGACGGATTTTGCGACGAAACCACAAAAGAAATTGTTGTCGAAAACTATAAACGCGGGGAGATGGGCAGCAAAGGCAATTTGGAACTGCAAGAGCAAAAGAATCTCCGCCACGAAATTATCCATGCTTTTCTTTTTGAAAGTGGGTTGGCTGAAAACAGCGAATGGGCACAGAACGAGGAAATGGTGGATTGGATTGCAAAACAAGGCCCAAAGTTGATTAAAGCATGGCAGGAGGCCGGAGTTTTATGACTAAAGAGGCGGCGCTTCATAGTTTTTTTAACTCGTTCAACATACCGGGCTATCCCTCTTCCGCTGTGCCTGAGGACGCCGTATTTCCCTGGTTGACCTATGACCTGACCACCAGCGCATGGGATGGCGGGGAGGTAGGGCTGACGGTAAACCTCTGGTATCACACCACAGACGAGGCCATTCCCAACGCCAAAGCAAGGGAACTTTCTCAGCGCATCGGCTATGGAGGTGTACAAATCCCCTGTGATGGTGGGTTTATCTGGATCAAGCGTGGGTCACCTTGGTGTCAGAGTCTTACATACCAGGAAGATCCAGCTATTAAGAGAAGATACATAAATATAACTGCGGAATATTTCACACTAAATTAAGGGAGTGAACTATATATGAAATTTACACGTATTCCGGAAACTACATTTCAGAAGTTACAGCTGAATGCTGGAATTTTACTGTCTGATTTTACCCCAGGGACTGGAACTGTGGAAGAAGAGGATATTCTTGGAGCAACGTCTGGCGGGGTAAATTTTGTTGCAACGCCAGAATTCTCTGACTTTGGAGAGGATATTGATAATGCCCCGGTCAATGTTCTTGAATTAAAGCGTCTTGATAGCTGGGAGGTTACCATGTCCGGGACTTTTGTGACCGTTGATGTAAACCTTGCAAAAACATTGGTTGGAATTGCGGATATTGACACATCGGACAAAACCCTTGTTAAACCACGCAATGACCTTTTAACGACTGATTTCAAAGACATTTGGTGGGTGGGAGATTACTCAGACAAGACGGGGGCAACAAATGGTGGGTTTGTCGCAATTCATATGTTGAATGGCCTGTCCACAGGGGGGTTCCAGCTGCAAAGCGGAAAAAAAGAAAAAGGACAATTTGAGTTTGAATTTACAGGGCATTACTCCCTTGCGGAACAAAGCAGAGTGCCTTTTGAGGTTTATATTAAGGCTGGGACAGCGGAAGCGGGTGAGTCTTGATGAAAATTTCTGAACTTTCCACAGATCGGGCATTGGACGTCCTGTGCGAACTGACTCCTTACGTTGCAAACATTACAGGGGACAAGGCACTGCTGGACGAATTGGGTAAGAAATTTGATACAAAAGGAAAGAGTGTCGCAGAAATGTACACATTTGCGGCGCAAAAGTGTGCGGCATTGGCGCCGGTTTTACTGAAAGCGCATCGAGCGGATATTTTCGGAGTTCTGGCTGTACTGAATGAAACTTCGGTGGATGAAATTGGGAAACAGAATATAGGAACGACAATCAGACAGATTAGAGAATTATTTCAAGATCGAGAGATTCTAACTTTTTTCAAATCGTGGCAGCAGGAGGAAGAGACAAAGTAATTCTATCTCTGCTGTCAGCACCAAAAATGAGTGGAAGTGCTTATATTTCTGTCCTTCCAACACTGATAAAAAATGCGATTAAAAAAGAACTATACGATATTTATATCACAGATTCTTTGCGTGTAATTGGGGAAAATACAGCCAAGTATGCGGGGGGAAGTTATATCAAGAAACGATGGATTTCATTTATCGAGGACAATCCCAAAAAAGAGCAAACGGGGGAAGAAATTGTCGCTCAAGTGATTGAAAAAACAGGATTGAGACTTATTTCCTCTACATAAGTGGTTGTGGAGAAGGGCTAAGCGGTGCCATTTCAGATGGGAGGTGGCACCGATTAACCTATTTGATCTTTACGCAAAGATATCACTGGACACAAAAGAGTATAAAAAAGCAGTCAGCGATGCAACAAAAGAAAGTCGAGGATTGAGCGAAAAGTTTCAAGAGGTCGCAAAAAGTTCCGAGACGACAAAAAACAAAATAAAGCTGTTGGCAAGTCAATATTCAGCCGCGAAAGCAGATGTAGAGAAATTAACAGATGCATTTAATAAATCTGCGAAAGAAAATGGGTACGCGTCGGAAGAAACGGAAAACCTTGCCCAAGAACTAAGTGCGGCGGAAGAAAAGGCTGCGGCACTAAAATCAGAATTAGATGATTTATCGAACGAGGCTCGCGGGGCCGGAGATTCAGCCTCCAAAATGTCTGACGGTTTTACTGTCGCAAAAGGTGTCCTTGCGGACCTTATTTCAAACGGTATTCAAAAAGCGGTTGCTGCCTTTAGTGGTTTAGTTTCTGCAATTTGGAATTTAGATCAAACGACGGAAGAATATCGGATTGCGCAAGGCAAGTTAAATACTGCCTTTGACGCTGCGGGGATGAGCGCTGGGGCAGCGCAGCAGGCTTACAGTGCGTTTTATGGTATTCTCGGCGACACTGACACAGCGACGGAAGCCTCTCAGCTTCTGGCAAAGCTGGCTCGAAGTGAGCAGGATATTGCTACCTGGACTGATATTGCAGCGGGAGTTTTTGGGACCTTCGGCGACTCTCTTCCCATTGAAGGTCTGATTGAATCTGCGAACGAAACAGCAAAAGTCGGCCAAGTAACGGGGTCTCTGGCTGATGCCCTTAATTGGGCAGGAATCAGCGAAGATGATTTCAATAAAAAATTGGCGGCTTGCACCACAGAGAGCGAGCGGAATCAACTCATTATGGATACCCTTGCGGGCACCTATGATGAAGCCAGTGACGCATTTTATAGAAACAATGACGCATTGGTACAATCCAGGTCTGCACAGCAGCAAGTGCAAGATGCAATGGCACAGATTGGAGGCGCGGTCTCTCAGGTTAAAACGGCGCTTTTAACAGAATTTGCACCGGCCTTGGCGGCGGTTGCCCCCCAGATTGCAAACTTTATTTCTGGGATTGATGTTTCTTCTCTGGTCAATGGGTTCTCTCAGTTTGTGGGATTTTTTGTGAATAACGGCCCCACAATCATTTCTGCGGTTGCGGGAATTGGCGCAGCATTTGCTACTTGGAAAGTGACCTCCTTGATCTCTGGGATTGTTTCCTCTCTCACCAGCTTGTTTGTCCCGGCGACGGTTGCGGCGACAACAGCACAACAAGGGTTAAATGTGGCAATGAAAGCCAACCCAATTGGCGCGATCATTACATTGGTGGTTTCTCTTGTTACCGCGATTGTTACCCTGTGGACAACGAATGAAGGGTTCCGAGATGCCGTTGGCGCAATTTGGGAAGCAATTAAAGGATTTTTCCTTTCGGCAAAAGACGCCATTGTAGCTGCGTGGAGTACGGTGAAGGACTTCTTTTCCGGTGTGTGGGAAGGGATTAAGGGAGCTTTTTCTGCTGTCAAGGAATTTTTCAGTGAAAGATTCCAGCAGGCACGGCAGGCGTCAGAGGCGGCTTGGGATGGAATTTCCAGCTTCTTTTCTTCTGTATGGGAAGGAATTAAAAGTGTTTTTTCTGCGGTTCGAGACTTCTTTAGTGAGAAATTTCAGTCTGCAAAAGAAGCCGCTCAGTCTGCATGGGATGGGATCACAAATTTCTTTAGTGGGGTTTGGGAAGACATAAAAGGCGTTTTTTCGAATGCGTTCAATGCGTTTTTAGACATTGGAAGCGCCATTGTGAATGGGATCAAAAACGGAATATCAAGAGGGTGGAGCGCTTTAACCGGTTGGGTAAGTGATAAAGCAAAAAGCTTGCTGAATGCAGCTAAGAGTGCCCTTGGGATAAACAGTCCTTCCAGAGCGTTTCGAGATGTTGTGGGTATGATGATCCCAGCGGGCATTGCGGTTGGAGTTGACAAGGGGATGCCATCTGCGCTTGATGCTATGTCAAACATGGCAAATCGGCTTTTAGAAGCGGGAAGTGTTGAGGTCCCGGCACCGGCTATCAGAGATGTAAAAGCACTTGATACGGCGAGAGTTAGTTTTTCTGACTCTGGTATTGGAAGATCCTCTGCGGGGATAATCAATGGAATCTCTTCCGCAGTGCAAAATTCAGGACAGAATGGGCCGATTACACTCAATCTTGTTCTCCCGGATGGGACGAAGCTGGCGACATATCTGTTTGACCCCTTGACAAAGTATGCAAAAGCAAACGGAACTCCCATTCTGAATCCGACGTGAGGAAGGTTATGACACAACTTATTTTAGACACAACTGGATACAACATGATCTTGCCAGAAAGCATAAAGGGCGGCTATGTGGTGGAAGAACAGGCGTTGTCTGTTGATGTGGAAATGATTACAGGTCGGATCGTTCGTCAACTGAGAGGAAATGCCTGGCATATTACATATCAGTATGGTTTTTTTGATGATGATACGAAAAATAAATTGATTTCAGTGTGCCGAAAGGGAAAAAGACAAGCAATTACGTGTGGTTTTTTGCCTCCGGATTCCTCTGGACCACTCCTTTATTCAAACTTTCTTGTCATGGCCTTTACGTACCCTAAATTCATGTGGAGTCAGATGCTTCCGGGAGAAAATGGGGATACCGCAAGGCCGCTTTGGGGGGATTTTTCCCTGGAGTTACGAGAGGTGAGGCCGCATGATTGACAGCTCTTCTACCTATAAATTGGCGGTTTATGGGGATGCCAGGCGCGTTGTCCTTCGGGCTGTGATTGATATCAGCAGCCCGGATATTGTATTTGGCGTCGTGAACTCGGATGGAGAGGACGATTTCAGCGTCCCAGGGCAGGTTCATGACCATGTATTTGAGATTGTTCCTTATGCAACGTTGGAATGGAATCGGTTTATTTTGAATGGTGAATTCAATCTCTTTCCCAGAGCAGAGGGCGACCAAGTTGGATTTATTGGAGATTCTTTGTCCAAGGAAGACGGGACCTTTTCTTCTCCAGTTTACGTGGAAGAGACATTTTCCAATGTTTTAATTTTGCAGGCATGTTCGGTCATTTTCCCCACGGCGGTATGGGATGGATATCCCGTTGACTTTAAGATTGAAGTGAAACAGGGAGGCACAGCATATTTTGTAAAAGAATTTAAGGGGAATACAAAGCGAAAAATCAACGTGGATGGGTTTACAGTAAACAATCCAGACGCCATTCGGGTTACTGTTACGAAGTGGTCTCTGCCATATAGAAGACTGCGGGTTGTTGAGATCATCCCCGGCATCTATGAGGAATGGGATGGCAATGTAATCGCGGAATTCAGCTTGAAACACCAGGGGGATATTTCTTGCTTATCCCTTCCGTATGGAACATGTACGATCAAGATGGATAATTTAGACCGGCGATTTGAACCAAGGAATAAAGCGGGTGTTTTTAAGTCGATTGAAGAACGACAGGCCATAGACATTTCTATGGGAATTCGTCTCCCAGACGGGACGGACGAGTATAAGAGCGTCGGGATGTTTTATCAGTATTCTGGAGGATGGAAGACCAGCGATAACGGATTGACCATGCAATGGGACCTGGTAGACATCATTGGTCTCCTGCAATCCAGAGAATTTATTGTTCCAGATTCTTTGCCAGAGACGTTGGAAGGATGGGTCGCTGCTATCGTGGCGCAGCTTGGAGTGAACTTTGAAAACCGATATACAGTGGACGCAAATTATGCGGATACCGCGTTGATCGTTTCAAATGAGGAAGACGTTTCTGGTATAACCTGTGGAGACCTCCTTTTATGGGTATGTATGGCCTCTGCCACTTGGCCAAGAGCAGACGCAGAAACAGGGAAACTTGCTGTCGAACCTCTATGGAATCAAGGAGATAAGATTACGTTGGAAAATTTGATTTCCTATCCCACAATGAAAGCAAATCCCGATGTTGCTGCGATCATTTTCACCTTAAATGACGGGAACGACACAAAATATGTTATTTCCGGCAATTCAACCTCATCAAGTGAGACAAAGTCCGTAGACAACCCCTTTATCAAAACAAAGGAGCAGGCGCTTGCCGCTGCACGTCTTATGTTGTCTACCTTTGGCGGGAATCAATATGAAATTTCAAACTGTGGGAATCCGGCGTCCGAAGTTGGAGACGTTGATACAATTTGGCTGGATGAATCCAATGCCACGACGGCGCGTCGGATTCAGCAGGACCTCTCTTTTTCGAGCGGGGTGCTATCTAATTGCACAAGCGTTTTGCTCCAGGCAGACGGTGCGTTTCTTTTCCAGAACCGGGAAATCATCACTTCGTCAGGGACATGGACAGCGCCGGACGGAGTTCTAAAATTACGTGCCATCCTTGTAAATGGCGGGTCTGGTGGAGGAACCGGGACCGATGGTTCTTGGGATGAAGCCGGTACAGATGGAACAGACGGACAGGGGGGCCTTGTTTGGGCAGGAACAATCACAATTAACCCCAATCAGGTGTTCAATGTGGAGATTGGTCGAGGTGGCGCTCCTGGAGAATCTGGTGGGATAACAAAATTCGGCTCATATTCTGGCGCAGATGGACAAAATTTTGACCCTAACTATACAGACATTGCGTCGGGGGATGCCTTTGCAAGAGACGGGGTTCAACTTCCAACTGCAAATACAGGAGACGGTGGAAAAGGTGGCGCCGGGGGCGTGAAAGGGAATAGACGTGAAGAGAGCGGCACAGATGAGGAAGGTAATTCCTGGAGCAGGACTGTGATCGACAACTACCCCGGAGAAGGAGAAGAAGGTGTGCCTGGAGCTTCCGGGTGCGTCATTTTATATTGGGATATACAGTAGACGAGTGAACTTTTTGGCCGATATCTGGGGGGTGATCTAAATGGCAGAAGAGTGGTCTCCTATTGTGATCTCAGCGACGTTCACGCCAGCGACTGCAAATGTCGGGGATTCTGTATTGCTCCAAGTGATCGTACTTGATGTGCAGACGATAGAGCAAGAAGAGATCAGAGTGTCGGGTGAGTTTCAGAGTGGGGAGGTGTAGTTCATGTCGATAACTACGGTAAAAGCGACGTTCGATGGACAGGAATACACTCTTACATTTAATGAAACGACAAGGAAATATGAGACTGTCATTGTTCCGGCCAAAACCTCCCACAATGAAGAAGGGGGATATTTCAACACAGAAATAACCGCGACGAACGACAAGGGCGTTTCCACCACAACGGATGGGACGAATATCCCTGGGCTTCGGTTGACGGTGCAAGAGGAAGTCCCCCCGACTATTCAGCTATTATCTCCGGCAGAAGGGATATTGACAACCAATGTTCCGACCTTTGTTGTAGAAGCATTTGACGAGGAGAACGGCTCCGGGATTGATCCATCCTCTCTGTCTATGCTGATTGATGGGGTCGAGGGAGATATTTCCACGCAGGCCACGGAGAAAGGTTATCAGTTCACCTATACTCCACGAAATGAACTGAGCGAAGGGAATCACAGCTTGACCGCCTCCATCCAGGACAACGACGGGAATCAAGCCAGTTTATCTTCGGTTTACATTGTAGATACGGTTCCTCCTGAGCTGACAGTGAACGAGTACAGACAAATCGTTGACGATGAATCTATTACGGTGGAAGGGATAACAAAGGATGTGACGACATCTCCTGTCACCTTGCTTGTGGGAGGGGAGGAAGCGGCTATTGATGAACACGGACAGTTCTCACATACGGTGCCGCTTCGCGTGGGGGAGAACTACATCACTGTTACCGCAACGGACAAAGCAGGTCTGTCCTCTTCTTTTCGGCTTTATGTCATACGGCTCATTACAGACCGTAGCCAGGCGGACATTGAGGAACTTCTTACGATTTTATCCAAAGAAGATCAGACAGAAGAAGAACTAATTCAGCTTGCACAGACAAGCTACAAGGGAGCATATAACGAAACTGATATGAACCGGGTTACAACGGCTGCCGAGTTCCTTTCAGATAGCTTATATTCCCGTGGGTATATAAACCCGTATGTTCCAGTCAATCCAGAACCGGGCAGAGATTATTGGGTGAAAGAGGACAAGCCAACATTAGAGCAATCTGAGGGATATGTTTCTAATGTTAAACGGATTCGAGAGACATTCCCCTTTGTACCTGATCTTCCAGAAGCCCCCTCTGATATGCAGAGTTTCACCTTCCAGGAAGCGAACAATTTGGAAAAGATCCTTGTCCAAGTAGAATCCATGTTCCAATGGATGGATAAATCCTATCTCATGGCGGGAGAGGCCATGTGCGGAGAATTTTAAGAAAGGGTGTGTTTTAGTGCAAGACGCCATTATGAAAGGGAACGGGAATTCACGATACCTAAAGACAGTGGGGGAGGCCTTGTCCCTATATCCAACCTATGAGGACTTTTTACAGGCCATGATTGCCGGGACATTTCCCGTAGATTTCAATGGGATCAACAAGGACGGTTGGACCCAGCTGGGAACCCTTCTAAACAAAGCAAACCTTCTCTCAGATACGGTGATCTCCACGCTGGGCCTTTCTACGGGAGCTAATTCAACTCCTAACGATGCTTTCAATGTCCTTGCAAACATCGGCAATGTCCATGTGTGGAGGAAGACGGTTGTTACGGAGGAGGAGATTCCGGCGGGGTACAGATTGGTGGATGACACTACTAATCGAAATAACGTAGGAGATCAAACAGTATCTAACGCATTAATTTTTTTAATTGGGGATACCACTGCTGAACTAAAATATAGTACGGAAATCACTGTAAATGAGAATGGAGTAGTAAATCTTAATTCCGTAATTTCTACAAATAGTGTTCCGAGCCCTGTTACTGTTCTTAACGGTAAATATATACAACTTAGATATTCTTTTGGTAAAGGTCCAGTTAATTTAGATACGAATAAGATTTATTATATACCATCAGACGCAACTGTAACCCTGAATTCTAACAATAATGGCTGGATTCTTGTGAACAAATTACAGTATGTAGATGCTTATCCAGCCGTTCCCCCCGGCACCCACGTCACCTACCTAACTTCCACGAACCGCAACGCTTACCAGGAGGGAGATGATGCGAAAGAGGCGGGGTATGTGTTGGGGGATATGGTGAGTGGATACCTGTTTGCATCGGCGTGGACTGGTAATGCGTCCAATTATTATTACTCCGAGACAATTAAAGTTTCCGATACTGGGACATTGACACAGGAAAATGTAAAAAGTTATACCGCAAATGCCACTAATGATAGCTGGGTTAGTAATATTCAAAGTGCTATTAGAGGTAAATTTATTACTGTGAGTGGAGAAAAAGATAATGGTGGAAGTGAAGGAACTAACCTTGTCTATATCCCCGATGATGCCATTGTCAGTTACTTTGAAAACGGAGTCTCTCTCGGTTATCCATATAATTATGGATTTCTTGTCAATAAAATGCAACAGGTCACCGGCTACCCCGCCATCCCCGCAGGCACCACTATTGAGTATCTGGGGGTGTTGGGGGATAAGACAAGCATAGAAACCGGTTCCTACGTGGGAACCGGAACGTCTGGGAGCGGAAATCCCAATACTCTTACATTTGGATTTGAACCAAAATTCGTCCATATTCAATCTTACAGTATTGGCAACGGTGATGGTACCGGATATGGTTTTGCATTTTTTCTTTCTGGGACCCGCGGTTTTACAATAGGGCCAAGTTCGTCTAACGATTTGTATCCCCTGAATGCCAAATTCAATAAGAATATACTATCCTGGTATCAAAACAATGAATACGCCCAACTAAATGCAAAAAAAGTGAAATATTTTTTCGCTGCATTAGGTTAAGAGAGGAGGCCAACCATGTATTACATTAACCCAACCCCCAACGAATCTGGCAACCACGGCAACCCCATGGGACAACCTTTTCCAAACTGTGTGACCCTACCTGACGATCTCCTGAGCCCCTATCTTGCGGCAAAGGGGTTTGTGACCCTGACCGTGGAAAAGGGCGCTGTGACAAGCCTGGAGACCAACCAGGAGGCGCTGGACGCCTATGAAGCAGACCACCCCGACCTCCCGCCGGAAGATCCGGAGGAACCCGTTACCTGGGCCGCCATGGCGGCAGCAATTCGAGAAGGAGTGAATGACGTTGACTGAAAAAGAGTTTGTTTTGGATACCTTGCGCCGGGCGGGGAAGTCTGCCGCAGTCAACTTGCAAGCAGAATCCCCCTCCATGACCGGCACGGAACTCTGTGCCGCAGAGGAGTATATCCCAGACTTCCAGGCGGCCAGAACTGCCAAAAACATGCTGGAGCGCAAGGCAGGCCAGAAAGATGGCTTTGTCTGCCGGTCCAGCGCCGGGCGGGTGGTTCGTCTCCTCCAGGTCTACGACAGTGAAATCTACCCCCAGGAACCGGAGGAACTGCCCGCCCAGTGGGGATTTGTCTGGTCCACCGACCCGGACAAGGCGCTGCCCTTCCTCTCCCTCTCCACGTCCCCCTACGCCAAAGGGGACTGCTGCACCGCTGGTGGCAAAACCTGGCGCAGCAAGATCGACACCAACACCTGGTCCCCGGAGACGAATCCGGAGTTTTGGGAGGAAGTGGAACCCTGACGAACCATCCCACACAGAGAGAGGAGGACTGTTATGCCCATGGACAAGTGTACCTTTAACCCCGGGAATGAATGCCTGGGGCTGCAAAAGGCTAACATGTTGGAGAAGTCTCTGAACAGCCATTTAGATGCGGCCCGGCAGACCCATAAGGAGATGTATGACCGCATCCGGGCCCTGGAAACTGAGAGCGCACGCCGGGACGAACAGTATGTTCAGATTCTGGACAAGCTGGATGAAATGTCCTCCAAAATCACATCGGCACTCAGCCAGGTGAGTGAGCTCCAGATCAAGCCCGCACGCCGGTGGGAAGGGTTGGCTGATAAAGCAATCTGGGCTGTTTTCGCGGCAGTGATTGCGTTTCTGCTGGCAAAAATCGGGCTGTGAGAGGGGGTGAAGGGAATGAGTGAGAAATGGAAAGCCTGGTGGAAAGCGGCGGGAATCCGTGCAATCAAGACCATGGCAGAGACCGCCATTGCCACGATTGGGGCGGCAGCGGTGCTTTCTGCGGTGGAATGGCCGGTGGTTCTGTCGGCCACCATACTGTCCGGCATACTGTCCTTGCTGGTTAGTATCAAGGGCCTGCCGGAAGTTGAGAAAGAAACTGCAAACAAAAACTAAAGACAAAGAAGGAGAATTCGTATGGCAAACCGTTTTTATGCGAATCGCATGGCAATTAAGGCTATCAGCGAGAAAGAGGGCGTGGACGTAGACATTGCCTCCCGCATGTATGCGCAGCAGCAGGGCTGGACCGGCTGGGAGAAGGAGATGGACGAATGGAACGATATTCAGCGTTCCTACTTGAAGTCTAAGACAAAGACGCTGGCGGATCTGTTCCGATAATCTTGCAAAAACAAAAAACTGCCCCTGGTAAAGGGACAGCAAAAATTGACAATCCGCGGCGCGGCATGGTATGATGGATGCGCCCCGAAAGGGGACAGAAAGAGGCGCTGCACAAAACGGCAGGCGGTTTAGCCACATCCTCCGAAAGGAGGTGAGGCCCATGCCCATTACGATTACGTTACATATCTTTGGATATACCGTAACGATTCGCATTAAAGGCAGAAACCGCCACTCGGCCAAGTGACGGTTTCAAGGCTTTTGCTTTGATCTCTTAACTTGCACGGGCTAAACCGCTTGTAGCAGCGCCCTTTCTGTTTTTCATTATACCATCCCGCCCTGGTTTGTCAAGAGAACAGGCCGGGGACTTTTTGTCCTGCTTGAAAGGAGTGAGGAGTGGATGAGTAACAGCCCACTTGTAACCTACACCAAACGATCCCCTAACCATTCCGGGCGGCGCAACCATGTAATCGACACCGTTTCCATCCACTGCATGGCGGGCAATGCCAGCGTAGAGACTTGCGGGGCCTTGTTTGCCGACCCGTCCCGCAAGGCCAGCAGCAACTACGGCATTGGAAGCGACGGACGGATTGCCTTATATGTAGATGAAGCAAATCGGTCCTGGTGTACCTCCAGCGCCTCCAACGATCATCGGGCCATCACCATTGAGGTGGCCAACAATGGTGGGGCGCCGGATTGGCCGGTGTCAGACAAAGCCTACGCCGCATTGCTGGACCTATTGACGGATATCTGCCGGAGAAATGGGATCAAGAAACTACTGTGGAAAGGGGATAAATCCTTGATCGGCCAGGCGGACAAGCAGAATATGACGGTTCACCGGTGGTTCGCCGCCAAGGCCTGCCCGGGGGATTATCTATACAATCGGCACGGAGAGATTGCCGCCGAGGTCAACCGGCGGCTGGAAGGAGAGGATGAACCCATGGATATTGCAAAGTTGATCTCTGAAATGACCAACGAACAAGCCTACCAGCTCATGCAGAAAGCAGAGCTCCACGCGAAGACGCTGTCTGAGCCCGCCTGGTCCCAACAGGAGGGACATTGGGCAAAGGCTGTGGCAAATGGCATCGTGGATGGCACCAGCCCGGAGCGCCCCATGAAACGGGATGAGGTGATTGCAGTGCTGGGGCGAAAAGGATTACTGTAAATTATGTTTGCTCAGAGGTAAATGGAAAACCCCTCTGGGATATATCCAGAGGGGTTATTTTAAGACGTCAGTTGAAAGTATTTCGTTTATATCATGGTTAAAATCTTTGTAAGATGCAATACAGTCCGAAAGATAATCTAATCCTATTTCTGTAATTGACAAGTATACGCGGATTCTGTTATCTTCACTCACTTCTTTAGATGCAACACGGACAAAACCTAATTTTTGAAGTTTATTAGATAAAGCGTATAGAGTACAAAAAGAAATTTTTCCGTCACTCATTTTTGAAATAGATGACATAATTTCATAAATGTACATAGGTTTCTGACGCAACAGAAAAAGAACCAACATACTTGTTGTTGCTTTTTTTAGTGACTCGTGGAGAGAAGCAGGTGTTCCTTTGATTTTTGCTTGTATAATGATCATCCCCTTTATACAAAGAATAATTCATATTTGTAAATATGTCAACTGTTAGTCCTCTTTAACCAGAAAATGGAGGAGTTTGATTTATGAAGATTCCAGAAGGAACAGTAAACGAATTAGAAGAGTGTAAAGCATTATGTTTAATCCTCTTTGATTTGCTGGCACAGAAACAAAATTCAAGCCCAGGACACATTGAAACAAGACGAGCATTGAAAGCGATTCCGCTTGTATCTGAATTTGATGCAGTTTTAGCGCGATGCACACTGAATGATGAGGACAAAGCTATTTTGAGGATGCATTATGTTCAGAAAAAAGATTTTCGATATATCGGTGATTCTCTTGGGTTTTCCGAACGTACAATTAAAGAGAGGCACAGAGAATCACTTCGGAAAATTTCCCATGTACTTTGACCACCCTTTTGGGTGGTCTTTTTTTGTGCTTTTCCTGTATTTAGGATGAACATTTTAGCGAAAGAATTGCAATAGAATAAAAATTAAAGGAGGATGCAGTGAATAGTGGAAATAACCACTGGCCAATAGGCGCGGACTGTATCCTTTTTTATTTAGGTGGTTTTATGTTTGTTTATTACAACCCGAATCCAGAAAAGAAAAACGTCGGGGATTGCACAATAAGAGCTTTATCAAAAGCGTTAGGACAGAGCTGGGAAAAAACATATATCGGAGTTGTGCTACAAGGGTATCAAATGGGAGATATGCCATCGGCAAATCATGTTTGGGGGGCATACCTCAGAGAGCATGGATACCGAAGGAATCTGGCAGAGGAAGATACAACAGTAAATTCCTTTGCAGACGGGAACCCCGAAGGGACCTATATTCTTGCCCTATCTGGACATGTCGTTTGCGTGCAAGACGGCACCATTTACGATACTTGGGATAGTGGAAATGAAATCGTTTTATATTTTTGGGAGAAAGGATAACAAAAATGGCTTATTAATATTATCCAAGCTATCAGTCTCCATATTATCCGCCACCTGTGCCGGATCATCTTGCACAGCTTCGTGGGCAACAGCCATTCCAAGCTCCTATGCAGGGACAACCGGTTCCGCCACAGGGAAACACAGCTGGAAATGGGATTATCTGGGTGCAAGGGGAAGAAGGGGCAAAAGGGTATTTAGTTGCACCAGGAGAAAACCGTTTGCTGATGGACAGTGAAAACTCCACGTTTTATATCAAATCAACTGATGCGTCAGGGATGCCCATGCCTCTTCGAGTATTTGATTATACCGAACGTATGGGGGGCAAGAAAGCCTCACAATCCGTGCAGGAATCGTCTGTTCAGTTTGCCACAAAAGAGGAATTAGCCGCTCTGGCTGCCCGCTTGGACGCTCTGACAGCGCAGAAACAACCTGCAAAAGAGCAGGGATCTAAGGAGGACGAGAGTAATGCCTAATCCGATTTTTCAAGTTCTTGGTGGCGGGAATAGCCAATCCAATATGATGCAGCAGTTTCAGCAGTTCATGAATCAAATGAAAGGCAAGGACCCAAACGCTATGATTAACGAATTGGTGTCCAGTGGCAAACTCACCCAATCCCAACTGGATGCAGCCCAGAAACAGGCCCAGCAGATGCAAGGAATGTTCGAGAGGATGCGGGGGATGTTTGGGAAGTGAATTAATGAACGAGAAAATTGTCTTTATTTCTTAATATCATATTGTATTTTTCGAATATTAAATCATCGAATTAGAATGTTCCTTTAATCAAGATCGGAAGAAATCTGTATTAAGGATCATCACGATTTAGATTTTTTTCAATTTTTTTGAATGAGTCTACAATACTTTCCTGAATTTCACAAAATTTACTATTTATTTCTATTGTTTGTTTGCAGATGGAGCAACACGGTTTCCCAAACGCCTTTTGCTTCCCATCAAATATTTTACAAAAATAGCATTTCAATCTATATCACCTCATCACATTTTCTAATATTTTATCATAATTGTATGGGCAATTCAATTTCAATCAAAATCCGTGGCCACGGTTTTGAAAATAAATCTACAAAGGAGAAAAAACAATGAGTCTTTCTTCGGACAATACTGTGATGACCATGCCAGTAACTCCTGCCTATCAGGGCGGCGGTTATGGTAATTCCATGTGGGGTGGAGATTGGGCCTCCTGGATTATCCTGTTTCTGATCTTCGGCATGTTTGGCTGGGGGAACGGTTTCGGTGGCGGTTTTGGCGGTAACGGTGGTACCAATGGCCCTGGCTTTCAGGGCTGGGCTACTCGCGCCGACATCAACGAAGGCTTTGCTCTGAATGGTTTACAGAATGGACAGAATTCCATTCGTGATGCAGTGAGTAACGGATTCCATGGCGTTGATAATGCCGTTTGTACTCTTGGTTATCAGACGCAGCAGGGCTTTAATGCTTTGGGGGCACAGATGGCTCAGTGTTGCTGCGATACCCAGCGCGCTATTGATGGTGTGAATTATAACATGGCCACCCAGGCATGCGATACTCGAAACACTATCCAGAACAGCACCAGGGATATCATTGACAATGCCAATGCGAACAGCCGAGCCATTCTTGACTTCTTGACCCAGGACAAGATTACAACGCTGCAAGCCGAGAACCAGTCTCTGAAACTGGCTGCCTCTCAGGCTAATCAGAACAGCTATTTGACAGCGACTCTGGATGCGCAGACCAATGAGCTGATCCGACGCATCAACCCCATGCCCGTTCCGGCCTATCAGGTCCCGAATCCTTATGCCGGTTGTGGGTGTAATCCCTGTGGCTGCGGCTGCTAAAACCTAATACATCAACTTTCCGGCATGACCGGAATGTTCGGCCCCGTGCCGATTTTGGAACAAGCGCGGCGGGGCAATAGCCTCGCCGCTATCTTTTTTGAAAGGAATGATCTTATGGCTGAATTTACTGGCGTATTTGTGCAGCAAGTGGCTGCGGGACAGAATGTCGTATTTACAGAGACCCCCGTGAGCGGATCTAATTGTGTTGTACATAGAGATGGTTCTGGCATCGTTACCTTGCGCGGTATAACAAATCAATGCCGAGCCCGCTACAAAGTTGTATTTGGCGGCAATATTGCCATTCCCACAGGCGGCGCAGTTGGACCTATCTCTATTGCTATTGCAGTGGAAGGTGAAGCATTGGGCAGCGCCACTGCTATCGTGACCCCTGCCGCGGTGGACGAGTTTTTCAATGTGTTTGCTGCGGCCTTTATTGAGGTTCCCCGTGGCTGCTGTGTGACTGTGGCAGTCAAAAATACCAGCACAGAGACGATTGAGATTGAAAATGCTAACCTGATCGTTGAGCGTGTGGCCTGAAAGGAGAGTCAATATGTATATGCATGAACTGAAAGAAAAGCTCTGCGAAGAGCTGAAGGAAATTGCTCGCAAGGGCGAGTTGGGCGCCGGAGACCTGGAGATCGTCCACAAGCTGACTGATACCATTAAAAACCTGGACAAGATTGAGATGCTGGAGGAACACGGCGATTACAGCCGGGCTGGTGACTGGGAGGCCGATATGCGCGGCACCTATGGACGAGGCTCCAGTTACCGTGGCCGGAAACGGGATTCCATGGGCCGGTATAGCCGGGATGGACGCATGTATTCCCGCACCGATGCTAAAGAACACATGATGGACCAGATTGAGGATATGATGAGTGGTGCCAACGAAAGAGAAAAGGAAATCCTGCGCCGGGCTATGGAGCAGCTGGAGAAAGCGTAAGGGGGTGCCCCCATGCTTGACCGCAAGGAAATAGATATTGAAATTGCCCGTTTGGAGTATGGGGAGAGTAGCTACCCGGCTTATGCCAAGCTGGCAAACCTTTATACTATCCGGGACTGCATGGATCGGGAGGAAGGAAAGGCGGTTCCTATTGCTTATGATGGAGGGCATTCTACTTCCCCAGATCCTCCCCGCTGGGGGGAAAGTGATTTCCTCTGTGAGGTGAAGAATAGGGACCCGGACGCTGTATGGGAAATAATAGATGACCTTATGGACACATTGCATACTGTTAATCCCCGTGTATATGAAGGAGTAATGAGAAAAATAAGATACCTGTGACGTTACATGCAGGTTACTAACAATCTCGCAACGGGAGAGAGTAAAGAAAGCCCTGAAACCTTTTGGTTTCAGGGCTTTCTTTGGTGGACGATACAGGACTTGAACCTGTGACCTCCCGCACGTCAAATATATACGAATCATTTTTTATATTACATAACGTTGATTTTCCTTGATTTTTCAATGTTTTTTTATTACTTCAAACAAGAAGAGTTAAGAGAAGATGATTTCGGTTACTAACAAATTTCTAACGCTCGACTGCCTCAACCAGTGTGTCAATGTCGATGTGAGTATAGACGTTTGCTGTCGTGGAATAGTCTGCGTGGCCGAGAATTTTTTGTAGCACTTCAGGAGACATCCCCTCCTTGACCGCCCTTGATGTGTAAGTGTGTCTGGTTGCATGCGGAGTATGCCGCTCAATACCGAGACGCTTTAGAAGTGGATAATAATTGCGTCTCCGGTAATTCTCAAGTCGCTTTTCTCCTACATACCCAGAGAGCAGGAGCGGCCCAGTTGCTTGTCCGGCAAAGTATTCAAAGTGCTTCCGCCCTTCTGGCCGGATGGGGATTACCCTTCCTCGTCCTGCCTCCGTCTTTGATCCACCGATCACGTATGTTTTGTGATAACTATTCAGAGGGAGGGAAAAAAGTTCTCCTATCCGCATTCCTGTCGATAGAAGCATTAGAATTATCCTGGCTGCTTCGCTTCCATCTTCTTCTAATTTTTTGATTTCTTCTTCTGTGAAAATGTCTTTTTCTTTTTTTATACGTTCCGGAACCTTGACGAACTTTGCAAAATTTGTTGTGCAAATTTCTTCCCGGATCGCCCATCGAGACATTTGGGTAATGAGTTGCTTATACTTTGATACGGTTGATTGTGTTTTGTCCATGTGCTGGTCTATAATCGACTGAAAATCGACAGTTCTTAAATCCCGGAATTTTCGCCTATGCAGTTTTTCGAATATATCAAATGCCCTGTCATAGGAGGAAATACCACTTTTGGTTATTTCTTTGTAGTGTTCCGTCTTCCACTCATCAAACACCTCGGCAAACGTCATGTTATACCGATCTGACAGATTACGTCCTGATAATCCCTCTAACGCCTCCATAGCACTTGTCTTAGTTTCGTAGTATCCTATTATTACTCGGTTCTTTGCGGCCACCCAGGGCCGTTTCCGGCGCCCCTGGAGCTTATATACAGTCCCTGTTCCATTTGCTCTTTTCAAAGCTTTTCTTTTTTCGGCAACCTGCTTTTTCCCGCATAAAGGGCAAAAGATAGAATATTCTGGTATTTCTTTTTTGCACTTGATACATAACATTGACAATACTCCTTCCATTCGTTAGAATAGAAGGGAAGATAGCCCTTGCAAAGCATCTTCCCTTCTACAACCGTCCTCGGTGCGCCAACACCGGGGGCGGATTTTTCATAATGTGATTGATGTTTTTTGTTCTGGTTTGTTTGGAATAAGGGCGTTCAGTTCTTTTAAGAACTTTGCCCATCCAATGGAGGCCCCAACTACTTCAAAGACAATCGTTTTCTCTTCATCTTCGCCAGCGTAAGAGATCAACAAAAAGTTCTTTATTTCTCGCTTGTGCTTTGCGCCGATCCCTGACATACCTCCGACGATAGTTCCCAAAGGACCAAGAAGAAGAGTCCCAACCGCTGCGCGGCCAATAACGCTTTTATCTTTTTCTAAAATCTCCGTTTCAGAAGCAAAAACAGCAGAAAGAATTTTGTTGATCGGTAAGTTAATAATAGGGCGCTTGAAGACTCTTGCTTTAATCCGTAAGACGTTTTCGTTTTTTACAATAGTTGCATTGATTGCATCTCCCAACTGATATTCCGGCAATCCATCAACCGCCATAAAATTTACGCTTCTATTTTTATCCTTGTCTTTGCTTGTGAAAATAGGCATACAGAATACCTCCAATCGTGTCACCTTGAACAACCCATATTATTCCTTCCGAGCAGGAACGGGAAATATTGAACACTGCCCGTTCCTGCATCGGGATTCATTTCTTAAAGGAATATTTTTATTCATTCAAGGTTGTTTACGGCATAATCGGCTTCTTCCTGCGTAAATTTTTCTCCGTATTCAGAAACGAGCTGATCCCGGACACCTTCCTTTGACATATTCATTGTTTCGTAGTATGTCTTCGCCTTCTCAAGCGCATTTGCCTTGTAGTCGGCTTCCAGATTATCAATAGCATATTGAGCAGCCTCTGGCGGGAAATTTTCTCCGTATTCAGACACAAGCTGATCATAGATTCCTTGCTTTGACATGTGCATTGTTTTGCTATATGTCTCGGCTTTCTTTAGCGCATTTTTGTACTCTGTGGGGACATCTGCATCTTTTTTCTCTTCCGATGTTTCCTGGTTGCTCGCCGGCTGTTCTGAAGTGGCAACGGGATCTTCATTTGAGGGAGTTTGGGGCGTATTATCATTGCCGCCGCCAGCGATAGCAGCAATTATGATAACAACGACAACGGCTAAAACGATCCACTTTGCTTTTCCCTTTTTCTTTTTCTCTTTTGTCTCCATGATGGATACCTCCAATTATTTTTATATATCACGTAGCCCAATCTATGGACTAACGTCGATATCTGTCGGATAGTTTCACTTGCAAATATCGAACAACCGTTCTATTATTTATATAAAGTCGAAAAGGAGGAGTCGACATGAATATGGAAGGAATTTATTGGATGATTCAGGAGAGCCCGGACAAAAACCGTATTGAAACTGATTTAGAGCTACTTTTTGGGGTACGTGATATTCGTGAAATTACTGATCCACGATTAGATACGTTTATTAAACAGGTATTACCCAAAATAAGCAGCTCTTTTGATCGCTCAGAGGTAGATGCTATATGAAAGAAGAGAAAAGAAAGAAAACAGAGCGATTAAAGAAAGAGCTTCAATACATCATAGAGAGAAATTCTAATGAAGAATTTTTGAGAGCCATGATTACCCGTGCAAAAATATTAGAAAAACTGATCTGCTGATCTTCCAGGCCCCGGAGAAATCCGGGGCTTTTTATTTTCCAGATAGATTGTCGATCATTTTTTTTACAGCGGCTTTTTCATCATCATCCAAAAACCAATAAGCCTTAATAATCCGTTTAATTAAATCATCATCTGATATGTTGATTTTTTCCATGATCTCAAGGAATTCTTCGTCTTTATCTCTTTCCATGTGGGGTTCACCTTCTCCGGTGCGAAGCCACACTTCGGATATGTTGAACTCTCGGCAGATATCTGCAATTGTTCGGTCACTTGGTGTTTTCACTCCAGAACACAACTGAGAAATAAATGCTTGAGATACATTTAAGCGTTCTGAAAAAGCTGTTTTTGTGAGTCCACTGTCCTTAACACACCATGCAATTCGATTGTTAATGGTCTCCACTTTTTACACCTCCTGTCTAAAATCCATTAAAACATAAAGATAGAAAAAAGTCAATAGAAAATTTAACTGAGTTATAAAAATTGCTTGACAGAGAAACTTGGTTATGTTACTATATAACTAAGCAGTGAAAAAGAACGATAAAATGGATCGATAGTAAAGCGGTGAAATCAATTTTGACTTTGAATTTTTTCGGTATATTGCTTTGCTTGCTGTTGGCTTTCTGAGCTGGGCTGAATTTGGGGCGGGTGCTTACTCGTTGGAAGGTAGAGTCCCATGAAAGCGACGATCAAGGCGAGAACGGCGACAATAATGAGAAGGTGATTTATTGAGTAAGCGAAAAAAGCCAAGCTGTGATAGCAGGCCAATAGTAGATGACAAGCCCACCGACGACCGTAGCAACAAGACCAGAAACAAGTCCAAGGAAGAATCCCTTTCGTTCCGCTACTTTTTCTCGATGTTCTGCGGCGGCTTGATAGGCAGCCTGCTCGGCACGATACTGGTCAAATTCCTGACGGAGTTTTTGTAATTCACTTAGGTGTTTCCCAGCAGAGGACTCTTCCAAAGAGATAGTTTCTGTTTCTAATTCAGTTTCAAGTATATTTTTTAGTCGGTTCAACTCTTCTAAATTTTTATCGTTCATAAGATGTTCCTCCTTATGGGACATTTTACCAAAATAGAAAGGTGGTGACAACATGATTGATCTAAAGAAACTCTCTGATGTTCAGAGCGTGGTAGACAGTCTTTCTGGACTGCCAAAAGAAGCCCTGTTTTATATTGCGGGGTATGCAGAGGGATGGAGGGACAAGCCCAAAAAGAAAAGAAGAAAAAGCAACGGAGAAAAACGACCCCGCCCTTAATCGGGCGGGGATCTGGAGAGTGATCTTATGTCTATTGGGACGAATCTTCGGAAAATTCGAATTTCAAGAGGATTTACACAAATGGAAGTCGCGCGGCAGATACGAGTATCTAATCAGGCTGTTTACTTTTGGGAATCTGAAAAGCGAATTCCTGGAGTTCTCCATCTCAACGCGTTGGCGCGATTGTTTGAATGTGATATCTCTGATTTTTTACAAGAGAAAGAAGGTAACAGAATATGACGAATTATAAGGTCAAAGTTTTGACCATCGAGGAAGCAACCGAAATTTTAAGAGCGGCTGGATTGAGTATATCACCCGATACTCTTAGACGCGGTATCAAACAAGGAGTATACCTTTTTGGGACATGTATTGAGGGCGCAAAACAGCCTATTTTCCACGTTTATGAAAAGCTGATGGAAGAGTGGATGAAGAAAAGAGGTGAAATTGATGAACCCAGTACAAGAGATCAAGCAACGCCATGACATGGACATCCTGCTGCGGGCCATTGCCCCAGCGGCCAGAAAGCGCCAGGAGGCCCGGCGCAGAAGGGAGGTAGGGAAGAGCCGGATCAACGCCGCCTTGGCCCGCCGGGGCATTCCCTTCCGCGCGGTATGAGGGGCGCGGTGTATCGTCTCTGCCGCCGGTGCAAGCAGCGGTGGAACGTGTCCGCCCTGGAACCTGGAGAGAAGGTATATCTCTGCCCCAGGTGCGAAAGGGGGTGGGGATATGGTGAAGATCAACGGGGTCAAGGTGCAGACCGAAGGGAGGAAGCCTTGGAACACCGTTCCCTCTGGGCCCGGCTGTGACCGGCGAAAGAGCAAAAATGGGGTTGTCCCTGTGTGGGATTCCCCGGAGAAAATCCAGAAGTGCTTGCACTGTACCAATCCAGATTGCAACGGGCGCTGTCCGCGTGAGTTTCGCACGAAGCAGGGCCGCCCCCTTATTCCCATGCCGGAGGACTTCCCAGAGAAGGAGAAGCTTCTTCGATACCATGAGCTGATCGACCATTACGGCGTGAATACCACGGTTATCACCCGATGGAAAAAAGAACTCCGTGGAAAAAGCGAAAAATGAACTCTGCCGGTTTGCAGCACCGGCAGAGTTCAGAAAGGAGAATACTTGAAAAAATAAGCTATGTTTCTTCCGCTTAACTTTATTGTAACAAAAATTGGAGGTTTGTCAAGATGGAGGAACGAATTAACTTTTTCCCCAAAAAGGTGGTTATAGAGGTTTCTGCCAGGACATGCCGGAACTTTATTATGGACACATGCCTGGACGACTTCATGGATTACATGTTCTTATATAACAGTTTCACCATGTCGGCCTATCTGGATGAGAAGATGGACCTATTCCAGGAATACCTGGACTGCGGCGAAAAGGGGGAATGACTTATCGGGATTCCAGTTTTGATTTATGGCAAGAGCGGGTCTGGGAAGTCCCGTTCCCTGAAAAACTTTGCCCCAGATGAAATCTTTTTGATTAACGTGGTGGGCAAACGCTTGCCTTTCCCCGTGGCCTTCCGATACCAGATGAAGACAGACAGCTACCAGACCATTACCACTGGCCTGCAAAAGATGCCCACCAAAACCGCTGTCATTGATGACGCTGGGTACCTTTTGACGAACACTTTCATGAAAGGTCATTCCGCACCCAAGTCGGGAAGTTCTACGTTCGACCTCTACAACGATATCGCGGACAATTTCTGGCGGCTGCTGATGTTCATCCAGTCGCAGCTTCCAGAGGATGTCATCGTCTATATCCTCATGCACGAAACTACATCCGATTTTGGAGAAACCAAGCTGCGGACCATTGGAAAGCTGCTGGACGAGAAGGTTTGCATTGAGGGGATGGTCACAATCTGTCTGCGCTGCATGGTGGAAGGGGACCGCCATTTCTTCCGCACCCAATCCAATGGAATGGACATTTCCAAGTCGCCCGAAGAAATGTTTGACCTGGAGATTGAGAATGACCTGAAATTTGTCGATCAGCAGATTAGAGAGTATTGGGGGCTGCTCCCCACCACATCTCCCAAGGAGGCGACAGACAATGGCTAAATTCTCCCGCGGGGTGAAGGAATATATCCGCGCCCGCGCCATGGTTGAGGTGACGTTTCCCGTTGACTTTAAGGATAACGTGGACATTAGCTGCTATCAGTGCAAATACTACCGCCGCAACTACCGCAGCTGCGGTCTCAACGGGGAAATTTGCGAGTACCCAGACAAATACATCGGGAGTAGATGCCCCCTTATATTTTACACCAAGGAGGAACAAAGCGAATGATTCAAGCACCGGAGAACAAAGCTGACATCAATGAAGAATTAGACAGGCTGTTAAAGTCCTGTTTAAGACTTATCCATTACCAGGAAGAAGTCATTTTCTCCATGATCGGTATTCTGGATACAATCCGAAATGAATTAAATCAAAAATCGTAAACTTTGATTTCTTGAATTTCGAGCAGACCATTTCTTTCTGATGCTGTTTGAATTGTATCCATCAAATGTTGAATGTGCCCCATATCCCTATACTCTGCTGCTTGGCCACATAACGGACAGATTATTTCGTGGGTATCATTCATGGACCGGTCAATGTGAATTGCTTTTTTGCAATATTTACATTTGCAGACAAACGAGAATAACATAACGTTTTTCCTTTCGTAATTGTAAGAGATAATTAATCTTATCACGAAATGGATATGAATCGCAAGGAGGAACAAAAACTATGATTCAAAAACCGAAAAATTGGGATTCCGTGCAGGAGTTCTATGACCGTCCCAAACTCCCCCTGGACGCCTATGTCTGCCGGGTCAAGCAGGTATCCTTTGCGGATACCAATTATGGTCCCCAGCTGCTGATCCTCTTCGACATTGAGGAGGGAGAGCAGAGAGGGTTCTTCTCCAAAGAGTTTAAGGCCAACACCATGCAGGATAAAAAGTGGAAGGGGGTTATTCGTCAGTTCTTGCCCAAAGACGATGGGACTGACAACGACGAACGGACAAAGAGCTCCTTCAAAGGCTTGACCACCGCCTTTGAGCACTCCAACCCCGGCTACACCTGGAACTGGGAGGAAACTTCCCTGGTGGGAAAGTTGGTGGGCATCCTCTTCCGGAATGAGGAATGGTCCTATAACGGGAAAACCGGCTGGGCGGTACGTCCTTTCCGCGCCATGAGCGCAGATCGGGTCCGCAACGGGGAATACACCTTGCCCCCGGATAAGCCCTTGAAAAAGGCCACAGCGCCCTCGAACGGCTTCGCCGCCATTCCTGATGATGGGCCCTTGCCCTGGGACAATGACAGTGGGGACGGACCGCTGCCGTTTTGAGAAAGGAGCATAAAATGGAAAAATTGCTGTTGACCCGGAAAGAGGCCGCTCAGACCCTTAATATCAGTGTGGACACATTGGACAGGTTGAGAGCAGCCAAGTTCATTCAAGGAATCAATATTGGCGCCCGGGTTTATTTTCCCCCGGACGAATTGAAAGCCTTCTTATCCAAACGCGGGGGTTCGATCTATACCTCTGGGATTCGCTTATGATTTCAACAGGGAAGAAGGCAAAAGATGATTACACTTTCTTTCACGGAAGAGGACAGGACGTTGCTTCTCAACCTCTCCAGCATCCAGCGAGATCGGGTGTTTTTCGCCCTTCTCGCTGGGGGAGAGGCAGCAGAGGATTGGGGGGAAGTGGAACGAGATTCTTTGGCATCAATCCGAAAGAAGATTGCGGCCCGGAAAAAGACTGCGGACAGGGTAAAAAAGTATAGAGAGCGTTACTGTAACCGTTACAGTAACAGTTACAGTAACGCACCCCCGCCCTCTCCTCCCCCCTTTCTTCCCCCTTCCTCTCTTTCCCCTGAAACCCCTATCTCTCTATCCCCCTATAATCCCCCTTTCTCTCCCACCCCCCCACGTAAAAGGGCGCGCGCGAAAACGGAGAAGAAAAAAACTGCCGGAGAATCCGAACAAGGGCCCAAGGTCCAATGGGCGGAGTTTGTTTCCATGACCAATGCCGAGCACCAGAAGCTGCTTGACACTCATGGCCCCGCCGACACCGAGCGTTTGATCGAGATTCTGGACAACTACAAAGGGGCGACGGGGAAGACCTACAAGAGCGATTACAGAGCCATTCTGAACTGGGTGGTAACCCGGCTCCAGGACGAGAAGAAAAAGCGGGCAAAGGAGGATGATCCATTTGCAAGACTTCCCAACAAGGGCCCAATCATCGACAAACTCCCCTCCGCGACTGACGGATGCTGGGACGACGAACCGTTTTGATTTCTTCGCAGCACAGCGGAAACGGGCGGAACTTTTCAACGCGACCCCCGGGACGCTGAAAGGCTATCATTGCCCCACGTGCCATGACCGGGGCGGGTACATGACGGTGGAGGAAAATGGGGCGCTGCGGTTTCAGCGCTGCAAATGCCAGAGCATCCGTGACGCCATGGGGGCCATGGACCGCAGCGGAATCCCGCCGGATGCCTTGGCGGCTTGTACCTGGGAGAACTGGAAAACGCCGGAGAACTGGCAGAGGAGAGCACTTGCCATGGCGCAAGACTACGTACAGCAAATCGCGGCGGGAGATCCCTCCTGGTTCATCATCTGCGGGACCCCGGGCTGCGGGAAAACGACGTTATGCACCACCATTTTCCGGGCCATCGTTGAGGGCGGCAAACCCGGCCTATATGTTTCGTGGCGGGAGTTTGCGCGAAGGGCCAAGGCGGTTGGAAATGACCGGGACGATTTCCGGGAGGAAACCGAACCCTTGAAAAATACGCCGCTGCTCTATCTGGATGACTTCTGGAAGGGGGAAATTCGACCGGCGGACGTGCACCTGGCATTCGAGCTGATTAACGCGCGATACATCAGCAAAAAGCCCACCATCCTTTCCAGCGAGAACACGCTGGAGGCGATTCTCCGGGGCGATGAAGCCATCGGCTCAAGGCTGTTTGAGATGGCAGGCGGATATTACATGGACTGTTCCAGAGCAAGGAACTGGCGGACAGCAAGGAGGCAGACATGATTCACAAAGGCGAAATTTACATAACCGACCGATACCGAGGCGGAAAGAAAGACTACGGCAGACCGGTGCTGATTCTCTCTTCCGCCGAGAACAACCGGGAAACCGGATGCGTGGTGGCGGCGCCCTTGGTGTCCCGGGAACGCTACGCGGCGGCGTCCCATATCGCCGTGGAGAGTGTCCAAGGCAAAACCTATGTGGCGGTCCTGGAGCACGTCAAATCGCTGCCGGAGCGCAGCTTGCAGCGCAGAAAGGACTACCTCTCACGGCATGCCATGGCCCGGGTAGAGGGGACCCTCTGCCGCCTGTTGGAGCTTTGAGCCATGTGGGAGATCACCGTAAAGCTGCGGCCCATTCCGTCCAGCCTTGAGAATCCCGAAGGAACGCGGGAGGCGATTGCTTGTGACCTGGAGAAATACGGGACCGTGCGTTATGTGGACATCAAAGACAGCGCATTCAAACCAGAACAGATAAAACTGGAGGAGACGACATGATTCTAACGGGCAATGAAATCAAACTCCAACGGGGGGCGGGCAATATCATCATCAGCGATTGGGATGAATCCCGGCTGGGCCCAAACAGCTACAACCTGCGGCTGTCCCCCGAGCTGATGGCCTATAAGGAGGCCGTCCTGGACCCGAAGCAGGACAACCGGACGGGGCGGCTGGTGATCCCGGAGGAGGGCCTGGTGCTGCACCCCGGGCGGCTCTACCTGGCCAAAACCATGGAATATACCGAGACCCACAACCTGGTCCCCATGCTGGTGGGCCGGTCCTCCATTGGCCGCTTGGGCATCTTTGTCCACGTGACCGCCGGGTTTGGCGATGTGGGCTTCTCTGGGAACTGGACCCTGGAACTGACCTGCGTGCAGCCGGTGCGGGTGTACCCCGGCATGGAGATTTGCCAAATTTATTATCAGACCACCACCGGCGAGATTTTAAGACAATATCACGGAAAGTACCAGGGCAGCCGGGATGTGGTGGCCAGCCGGATCTATCAGGAATTGTCTGGTGGTGATTGAATATGGGAATGCATACAGAAGCAGATAGAGAATTTGAAAGGCGGCGTAGAAAGGTCAGACGGGAGAGCGGCCTATGCACTATCTGCGGAAGAGAAGACGCCTACACAATGGCTGGGAGAGCGATGTGTGAATATTGCAATCAAAAGTCAAGGCGTTGGAGCGAAAACAAAAGAAGCAAACCAGAATACGCAGAAAAAATGAGGGAAGAAAGCCGAAAGCGGTATGCAAAAATGGTCGAAGAAAACATTTGCCCGAATTGCTACAAGAAAAAACCTAATGACGGGCATTCCCTCTGTGAGCGGTGTCGCATAAAGCATAGGAACCGTGAGCGAGAAAAACGAAATCAAGAGGGTCAAAGGACTTGGGAAATGGCGCTGAGTGGAGAAACCTGTTTTTTCTGCAAATCTCCCGATGTTGTGCCGGGGAAGAAATTATGCCAGGCTTGCATTGATAAGCGGGTAGCATATTTGCACGGAGGGAAGCAAGGTGAGAGAAAAAAAGAGCGAGATCAAAACCTGCCCGGTGTGCAAGACGAAATTCCTTGCGATCGCTAAAAACGAAATTTATTGCAGCAGAAAGTGCTATATCGCTAAGCGGTATGGAAAGCCAGCGAAGAAGAAGGAGGAGACCCCATGACAAGAAAAGAAATTCTCGCCGCTGCGGAGAAGTGCGTGTGTGGAGATCGGGAGCAGGATTATGGAATTCCAGAAAATAGCTTCCGTTTGATTGCGGAATTCTGGCACACCTACCTCAGTGCGAAGTGTGTTGCCGCTGGGGTCCATGTACAGTTAGAGCCGGAGGATGTGGCGGCCATGATGGCCTTGCTCAAGATTGCTCGGGCATCTGTAAACCCTGAGCACATTGATAGCTGGATTGATTTGGTCGGATACGGTTGCTGCGGAGGAGAAATAGCGACAAGAGAAACCGATGTAGGTGGGGAATATGAAAAAGATTGATTATGGGAAAGATTACTTCGTTTCCGAAGACGGAAAAGTTTTCTCGAAGAAGCGCGGGAAAACAAAGGAGTTAAAGCCGATAAAGAAAGGGCATGGAGGCTACGTAAAGGTTAGGCTGTACGATGATGGGAAATGGAAAAATTTTTTTGTCCACAGGCTTGTTGCTGAGGCATTTATAGAGAATCCCAATAATTTTCCGATTATAAACCATATAGACGAAAACAAATCTAACAATAATGTTAGGAATTTAGAATGGTGCACGACGAAGTATAATGTAAATTATGGGCAAGCAAGAAGGAAAATGAGTGAATCCATGAAAGCGCACTTTGAGAAAAATCCGTCAGAATATGATCGAGTGCGAAAACAGTTGCTTGGGCGGTCTCTATCGAAAGAGAGTAGAAAGAAAATTGCATCTAAATTGTCTATTCCGGTTGAGTGCTTGCAGAATGGAGTTGTTGTTAGAAAGTATAGTTCAACTAAAGACGCGGCAGAAAGTATAGGGGCTGATTCATCAAATATTTGCGCAGTGCTGAAAGGTCGAAGGAAAAGAACAGCCGGGTACGAATGGCGCTACGCAGCTTGCGGCGGGGAATTGGCGACGCTGGGGGGAAAAGATTGAGTATCACAAAAGGAATGTTTACCAGCACAACGGATCTCTGGGAAACACCGCAAGCATTTTTTGACCAACTCAATGCAGAGTTTTGTTTTTCCCTGGACGCATGCGCTCTGCCGTGGAATGCGAAGTGTGAAAGGTACTACACCCCAGAGCAAGACGGATTGTCTCAGATCTGGACCGGTGTTGTATGGTGCAATCCTCCTTATGGACGGAAGATCGGGAAATGGGTCGAAAAAGCGGCTTCCAGCGTTGCAGAAGGTGCCACGGTCGTGATGCTGCTGCCAGCCAGAACGGATACGCAGTGGTTTCACCGGTACATCTATCACCAGGCAGAGATCCGGTTTGTGCCTGGACGTCTAAAATTTGTCGGCGCCAAATGGAATGCACCGTTTCCGTGCATGGTTGTGATATTTAGGCCGGGGAGGGAAGAACAGAGATGACGCAGGAGGGGATGGAGTGAGCCTAAAAGATTTGATTGCTGATGTGAACGTCAACGAGATTTGCGAACACATCGAAACCGAAACATTGTCAGAATGGGTAAACGCACGGCAGGAAGCCGCCCTCTCCGCCCTCCGTCCTGTCAGCCGGGAGCAGGTGGAGAAGGTGTGGAGGGGGAAGTGGAAATATAGTCATACAAGCGAAATAGATCATTTTGCTGTTGTTAAATGCTCAAAGTGTGGATACGAAGCGTTTGCGATCTCCCTTTTTGTGAAAGATGGAAATTTCTGTCCTTCCTGCGGCGCTCCCATGACGGACGAGGCCGTG
>ERZ834859.773-NODE-773-length-41108-cov-3.241639_pt1 | contig 41108 bp, 49 predicted proteins | sample MGYA00519947_ERZ834859 | MGnify/ENA primary metagenome ERZ834859 (study PRJEB31850, sample SAMEA3708763) | human gut metagenome | biome: human gut; feature: human-associated habitat; material: faeces | place: China | collected 2014 ...
AAATGTCTTTTTACTACACAAATCCTGTAATCTCTTCGTACTCTGGCTTTCCAGTTCATCTGTCTCTGTCGATGTATTTTCATACACTTGTGCGATTTCATCTAAGCCTTTATAATACTGTGTTTTCTTAAAAGAGCCATCCGGCCAGACGTAGAGATGAAATACATTTCGATCCTGTAATTCCCCTTTTCCTGTCACAATCAAATGATTTACCCCATTTCTTTTATCTTCCATCGTGTAATTAAGCCCACAATCCTTAGACAGCTCAATCTCATCAGAATGGTCTACAACCGGTACTGCTTCAATCAAAACGTATCCCGGGATTCCTTTCTCACGCTTATGCCGAATACTCAATCTATATCCTACAGATTTCAGCATCTTTGTAATACCTTCCAGTAATGTACAATAACGATCGAACTGATAATTACTCACTGCAGCACCCGTATCTGTGCCAGACACAACATACAATCCGTCAAATTCCGGTTCTATCAGTTTCTTAAGAATTGCATTTAACTCCCCAGACACCACCCTGTAATCACTTCCGGCCGGCGGCTCTATTACTTTCATTGCCATGCGTCCACGCCATGTATAGCCTTTCAGCTCTACATAATCCAGAGTTGTATCGGTCAACACATCTTCGATAATTCCGCCAAATTCCGTATCTGGCACATACACCAGATTTCCGAATATCATTTTTTCTGTCCAGTTACATCTGGCAATCTTAATGGAAAATTCCCTATCTTTGTTAGCATCAAAGGTGCAATTCGCATCTAACAGTGGATTCGTTCCTATTTCTCTGCTCCTTGTCGCCAGAATTACCATGCTGCCTCCTTCCGCTTCAGAAACACATATAAATCTATTCCGAAGTCTCCGCTCCAATTTACTGATATCAATCCGGATGGGATTTTCTTAAAGACAGAATAATCATATCCACGGACATCAAACAAATTCGCCGTTGTTCCATTGGAAAGATATTTCATGATCGTCTGCTCCGAGCTGTTTATAATCAAATATTCATTCTTCTCTAACGTAGTAAGGACTTCATATGGATAACCATTCATCAATACTTTAGGATTTACGCATGGTCCGTATATGATCATTTCGAAATCGGACGGAATAATATGATCAACTTCAAATTCTGCAGTCCCTCTTTTCCCGTTCATAAAATCAAATGGAAAATCACAAGCAAAATCCAAGCCGCTATCTGCAGTTATTTCTTTTTGTGGAAAAAATCTTTTTTCCAAGACCGTGATCCAAGACAATTCCGAAGCAAGGAATGTAAGCTCTACCTCCGTATACACATACCCTTTCCATCCTGTTTTCTTGGTTGTATAAATCTGACACGGAAGAAATGTATCATTGACATACAAACGTCCGTAATTGCCCGTTTCAGCATCAACAGAAATGATTTTATACAATGTTTCCATGTTCTGTATGAACTCTTCTCTCTTTCCAAATACATCCAGTGTCACAGTTTTCTCATATCCGCTGTCGCTCTCTTTCCACGTACTGTCAAACCAGTCCGCATCTATTGTGCGAAAAGGTGCCCTGGTCAACCAGAGCACCGCTCCCTTGCTGTTCTTATAATATGCCTTTATCATAATGCCGGCACCGCTCCTTTCGGTAATGGCTCATCAATTCTCTTTGTTCCCAGATAGATTGGACGCTTCGCCATTTTTTCTGCAGCTCTCATCTGGATCCTTTCTAACCGGTCATAATCGATATCTTTTCCTCCATCGAATCCCGGATAATTCTTTACTCTTCCAATTGTCTTGTCTGCAGTTCTCGCCGATAATGCAAGATCTACGGATCTCTGTAATCCAGATACTGCTCTCTGTACTCCTACATTCATGGACTTGATCGGAATGTTCTTCTCAAATCCAATTCCCATACCAAGAGCCATCATCTTACCTACCTGATCACGGAATACCCTGGATGGCGAATGGATCCCAAGAGCACTCTTTGCTGCATCTAATGCCTTGTTCGCCGCACTCTTCGCTGCTTCCACGATTGCACCGGCTGCACCGGTTAACCCGCTGGCAATGCCCTTTATAATATTCATTCCAACACTGCCCCAGTTCACACTAGTAAAAGCGTTTTTAATCTGGCTGATCATACTTGGAATCTTTCCGATCAATGCCGGTATTCCCTGCACCAGTCCAACAGCGAGTTTACTTATGATCTGCACTCCTGCGGTCAGGATCTTTGGAAGATTCGTTACGATGGTCGATGCAAGCTTTCCAATAATCACTGGTGCCTTCGCTGCCACCAATGGGATTGAATTTGCAATTCCACTCGCGAGGCCTTTCATTAAGTTAAGTCCTGAAGTAATTAATTGTGGGAGATTGCTTATCAATGATGTGACCAATGTCAGTATCATCTGTACTGCACATGGTATCAATTGAGGTAATTGTGCTGCCAGACTGCTCGCCAATGTTGATATAATGCTTACTCCGGCAGTAATCAATGCCGGCAGATTCACCGTAATTGCATTTAGGATTCCCATGATCAGCGTTGCACCCTGAGCAACCAATCCAGGTAATGCTGCAGTAATTCCATTTGCGAAATTTGTGATTACTTCCGGTCCTTTTGTCTGCACAAGCAATAGCAACTGATCAATCTGTGTGCCAAACTGGCTGTAGATCAATCCCATACCGGCTACGATAATAGCTGCTCCTGCACCAATATTGATCAACTTGAAAAATGTTGGCGCAAAGGACGCTACTCTTGATAAAATCGGTGTAAACGCATCCCCGATAAAGCCGGCGTATTCGGATATCTTTGTACCGGCTTTTCCCAGAACTTTGAAGACCTTCGCTGAAACGGCTGACATCTTTGTGCCAAGCTCTGCAAATTTCTTTGTTATTCCAGGGAACTTTTCAGCAAGCCTAGGACCAATTTGTCCAATAGCTCCACCTATCTTTTTAACAGTATCAGTTACAGCTCCAGTGATTTTCCCGCCCGGACCATTTGCCCAGGACTCAGCCATAAATCCACCAAGATCTTTCAGTCGGGGAGCAATCTTCTCTCCAAGATCCTGGAATGGAAGTGCGATGCTTTCACCAAGATATTTGAACTCGCTACCTATCTTTTTGAATGTGGCACTGGCACTCTTTGCCCCTTTAGGTACTTTACCTATAGATGTGACAACTCCGTCTATAATGCCATTAAATCCATCGGTCGCAGTTTTTACATTTTCAATCCCTTTTCCAAATATGGACAACGCCGGAGCTGATCCGGCAATTACAACTGCCATCTTTCCAAGATTTAACAGTTGATCACTGTTCATCCCCTTTAGCTCATTGGCTAATTTGGAAATACTATCAGTAATACCTTTTACTTGTGGAACAGCACCGCCGATTTTCCCGGCAAGTGCGCTGACAACATCCATCCCCGTTTTCCCTAATCTTGGGATGATCTGTCCTAAATTTGTAAAAATATTCTGCGCTGCAGTCCAAAAGGTCTCTACAAGATCGTTTGCACTTATAACTCCAGCTTCAAAGTTTTCCCAAGCTGCTTTGGCAGAATTTACAGAACCTTCAATTGTAGTCGCTGCCTCTTTCGAAGTAGTCCCAGTAATTCCCATCTGCTTTTGCACAACACTGATGGCATTTACAATATTTCCAAAGGATAAGCTACTTGCATCGACTGTAACACCGAGTTCTTTCTGGACATCGGTCATCTTTGACGCATCAGAAATGAGACGTTTCATCTCTTCCTGAGTACCGCCATAACCAAGCTTTAAGTTATCAAGCATAGTGTAGTTCTGTTTTGCAAAACCCTGATAAGCGTTCTGGATGTCACGCATGTTCGTCCCCATCTTATTCGCATTATCAGACATATCCACGATAGCTCGGTCCGCATAAGATGCTGCTTTCGCAGTATCTCCGCCAAGACTCTGTAACAGCGATGCTGAAAAGCTTGTCACTGTTTCCATGTAGTTGTTTGCTGACATTCCTGCAGTCTTGTATGCCTTATTTGCGTTTGCTATAACCGTATTCGCACTGTCTTTGAATAGAGTCTCTACACCACCTACCTGTTGCTCCATGTTGGCAACTACGCCGAGCGACGATTTTATAATTGCCGCAGCTCCTGTTCCGACTGCTGCAATCGTCCCGGTCATTGCTTTGCTTACAATAGATAATCCAGATTTTCCAAGTTTTCCAAGCTTACTTATACCGTCATTAAATCCCTTTTCATTTATCTTGGTATCAAAATTTAAATAGCCGTCTGCCATACTATCATCCTTTCTGATAGCACGGCTCAACGGCTCACATGTGCTTTATATCTTTATTTTTACTTCTCTTTTACACTCCCGACAGTTAATATACACACCATCGCATTTGGCGGTATCATCATATATCAATAATTTCTTGCCGCAATAAGGACACCGGAACCATTTTCTTTCTGTCGGGATTTTAATTACATGTTTCATCACGCAAACATATCTCCAATCTCATAATCTGTCATTATTCTCCGATTCTTCTTTTTCAGCGCAACTATCTCCTGTATCTTTTTAATTCTTTTGCGCTCGTCCTTATCTTTAATTGTTCGGAGATCTATGCTCCGGTACATAATTCTCTGTTTGATCTCTGTCTTTTCCGGAAGGCCAGCAAACAATGTCTGGAACTCCCACCAGTGCATATACGGAATCGTCTGCAGATTAATTCCATACACCTCTCGGAATGCACTGTAAATACACTCTGCATCTTGTTCAAATGAATACAATTGCTTCGGTGCAGATCCGGTAATACTCTCATCCTCTTCTGCGTTTTCTGTTTTCATTGCCAGAAAATCACCCAATGCATAAACTGCTGTTTCCAGATCATCCGGAATCCCATCTATGTACCAATGCAACAACAGTCGGCACTTAATTTGCCAAGGGACTTTGGCATCATCAATCAATTGTATAAAACGGATCCATTCTCTAAAATCGGTTTCAACTAAGAAGCTTTCTCCATTTACTCTGACTGTTTTCGGAAATTCTTCGAATAAAATATTCATAACATTTTACCCTTTGTAATGCTGCTTCTTTTTCTTTTCCTGCTGTTTGTTGTAATAACGTCTCTGCTGTCTGTTTCCATGTTCCTGCACGTTATATCGATCATATTTTTCGAAGAACTCTTCTGTCTGAGTATTTTCACATTCTGAAAGTTTCTCTCCTGCTTCTATACATAATGCATAACTTGTTCTCCCTTGGAACATAGCTTCATGCGTTCCTTCCCCGAAAAGATAATCGAAAAAGTTAAAATAGCACTGACACTGAGCTCTAAACAATTCTGCTGTTTTCCCTGTCTTTGGAACTTTAGCTACATCTTCCGACAGCTTCTCTTTTGCATATTCCAAGTCCGTCAAAAAATCAGCATCTGTAAAATCCACTTCCGCTTCAAAATCTCCAAATTTAAAAAGGCTCATCGGCTCACTCTCCTATCTTTCTTTATTCCGCAAATGTACATGTCTGCCAGCTGTCCGTTGTTGTAGCAGTTCCCTTGATGATTTCCCCGGCTGCTTTCAGACTTCCCTTGTAAATCAATGCGTCTGTTCCATCACCTTCTGTATCCGGGATCACGCTCCAGTCACGTTTTCTTGCCGTACAAGTCGTACTTTCTCCTGTTTTCTCATCAAATAGATCTACAACCACAACGGTTACCTGTGCATCTGATCCAAGAAGCTCATCATCCGTGATCGTAGCAAGCTTTTTCTGCACTGCATCATTGGTATATAAATCAAACTCATAATCCATAGACGGAGCATAACCCACCACGTCAGAGCGTTCACTCGCTTCATCTACGTACTGCCTGCTGTATTCGGTAGAATTTTTCCCATCAGACAGCGATGTGAATCCTGTCATTCTGGTGTATGTATTTCCATCACCGGTTACATCCATAAACGCAACACGCTTATGTCTGCCTACTAATCTCTTTTTATTATCTCCTGACATTTCTATACCTCCTGTTCATATATCAATCTGCAAATCATCTGATACCGTCCCAGATCAGCTTCTGTGCTAAACAAAAAGCCGGACTGCAACACTTCAACTTTAACAGCTTTGTGCTCGTCCAGCTCTGGGAGAATATCATTCATATTATTTTTCTCAACCCATTCCTCAAAAGCCTGATAAAAACCACTGTTGGCAATCCCGGTTCTTGCATCGCCGTCATATGCTTCCTTGCTTGTGAATGCGAATTGAAACTGTTTCAGACCTCCGCCATCCACATACTTCTTGTAATTCGGATCCGCACCAATCGGATCAATGGAATACTCCATCCCATTTCCAAGATAATTAATGTTAATCTTCCGATCGTCAATATCCGGATTCAACAGCACATAGTCACGAATGCTCTGAATAATCGGTTTTTTACTGTCCTGCAAGTTTCTCAGCTCCTTCTTTAATCCTTTCCTTATGGCTCGCCTTCATCGTTTCGAACCATCTTGCTTTTGTTTTATGTTCATAATAATGCCGACGGGCATAAGGTGTCAGATACTCAATGGAACCGGATCCGATCACTGTGCCAAGCGTTGCCGATTTGATCATCATACCGGTGCGTCTCGGTGTAAGTGGATTCATATATCGCAGGCACTCTGAATCAACAAATTGTTGCGCTTTGGAAAAGCTTTCTGCCTTCCGTGCGGCAAATCCCGGTGCCCACTCAATCTTTGCGGTCACGCTACCGTTTTCATCTCTTGATGTGAATACGCTGCCTCTTGGTGTCGTGATTCGAAATTCTTTTTTCTGTGCCATTTACTCACCTTCAATCTTCCAATGTGGCAATCCGCCAAAGCGATTATCTGACCAGGACAACACTTTGCAGTGCCTCAATCGTACATCTTTCAGATCAGCCGGCTTCTCAATTTCCTGATTATACTCGCCGAGTACAATCTGATCATCTGTCTGAATGGTCCAGTGTTCTCCCGGATCTTTCAGTTTTTCATATTCTTCCGGTGGAAGATACTGATCCGCATTCTCCACATCGGTAGGAATACGGATCTTATATACTTCTGCACTGTTTAGTCCGGAATCTCCAACGGATGCTTTGTGATCAACATATACGTGAACATTCTCAATAACGGTTCTATGCCAGGTATCGAAACGGGTGAGTGGATCGTACCCACGGTTATAAACAGTTATCGTTGCATTCGTTAACATCATCATCCACCGCCAAACTCAATAATCCTGTATTGATCAGATATACTTCTGCGATTTCATATAACATCACATTCAATGTTTTATTCATATCATATGATACTGAATATCCATCGTTATTTTCTGAAGTCTTTCCATCGCGCTGATCATACCTATATGCGCAATCGCACATTTCGCAAAGTGCTGTTTTTGCTCGTACCGGCCAGTTGTCTTCTTTCATTCGATCAAATGTATACTGGTTAAGTCTTGCACTCATTTTTAATTCCAAGGAAATCCAGCGATTCTCTGGAATCAGAGAACCACCAAAAGAATCCTTGTAATATTCATAAGTTACGTTCATAGCATCACTCCTTATGCTGCAGCAGTGTGAGCATAAATTGCAACTTTCTTATTGTCTTTCGCTTCTGCAATACCAACTGTTCTGTAACCAAACTTCCATGCATCAGCATCCTGATTCTGTTCTGGAGTAATAATCTTTGAAACAACGTGTTTCTGATTCTGGATAACAGCATTTTTATCTACAATCAAAAAGTCAATCGCTTTTCCTCCGGTTGTTGTGTAACCGCCAGCTCCACCAGCTGTCAGTGTAACTTTGTCAAAGAATCGGCTTGATGGAACTTCCTGAATTCCTGCCCAACCTTCCATTACTTTCTTCGAAGCCGTTGTATCCAGATCTTCAATCATTCCTTTTAAAGTTGTTGAGATATACAGAATGCAGGTCTCTGTTTTTGCCTCTGCATTCTTAATAGCTGTCTTACCCGCACGAATCGCTACAATTCCTGCCTTTCCATCAGCAATTGCCCCAGTTACTCTATTATCGGCAGGTGCGTAATTCGCGTATTTTGCAAGTCTCCATGTGTCTAATTCTGGAACTACCCGTGTTCGCAGAAATTCCCCAGACAGACGACTAAATGCAAGTCCCGCAGTTTCAATATTGTCCATTGCATCTACAGTAAACATACGTCCTCGGTCATAGTCACATTTCTTAGTTTCGTACTCAAGTGTTACATCACCAGCTACATAACCCGTCTGTTTGTTGTAATCGGCTAATCCGCTCATTGTCATCTTCGGAATCAAAATCTCATTTGCATTTGCACCTTCCTGGACTAATTCATTCGGTCCATCCAGCATAGCCGTAATGGATGCCAGCTTATACGCTTCATCAAGCAATGTCGAATATGTTTTTCTTAATGCAATTGTGTTTGCCATATTTTATTACCTCTCTTCTTATTTCTGTGCAGGCAGTCCCATAGCAGCACGAAGAGCAGACATTTCATCGCCACCAATATCCTCTCCGCCATTTCCACCGGTACCACCTACTGCATTGTTAATTGGTTCACTCGCTCCAAACAAATATCCGTCTGACTTCTTCACTTCTTCCAAAGCCTTTTTGATATCTGCGGACTGATTTTTCGATTCTTTCAGAGTATCAATATCCAGCATTGCAATAACAGCCTTTTCGTTTCTTCCACCTGCAGTCTTGACTGCTTCTTTGATAGAATCCATGAATACACGATCTGCCTCTTTCGCTGCGTATTCATCATCTTTCGCTTTCAGATCTCCCTGAAGCTTCGTGATCTGCCCTTGCAGATCTTTTACGTCGACACCTTCAAACTCCTTCAGCTTAGCATTCACATCATCTAGAGAGGTCTTGTAGTTGTCCCTCTGTGAAACTGCATTATCATACTCGCTTTTAGTACGATAATTTTCTTTCCAAGCCTTATCGAAATCCACTTTTTTATCTGCCGGGACTTCCATACCATACTCTTTCAAAATCTCATAAATATTTTTCATAGTTACATTCCTCCTGAAATATTTTATTGACCGCTCTTTCAGCGGTATGGGATATAGCCGGTTAGACCTCCGGACGGGTAATTGTCCAGTTTATAGCCTTATGACAGGGCATAAAAATAAGACGCATAACCCTGCGTCTCAAAGGGAGATAAGTGGATCACCTCCTAAGATTGCGTACAAAAATACCACCGGCCTTTCGACTGGTGGTAGCTACATGGATAATACTTTCATATCATTCCATAATTCCTTTAACTGTTTATCATTTATTTTATGTTTATCAAGCATTGACTTGGCATCTGTATAGAAATTAGTCTCACCTTCTGGACACCTGCATATAAACGGCTCATCATCTCTCCACGAAATATTATATCTTTCTCCACAAAGAATAAACTCGATATCTAATCCTATCTCTATAGCTTCTGACAGCTCAGACAAGTTCTCAAATTTTGCATAATCTTTATACTCAATCATTTCATTCACCTCTTCTCGAGAATATCTTTATTGGCAATTTCATGCCCTAATTTAAGTGGATTATCGTGCTTTGCTTCACGTTTCAAGTTACCTTTTTCATCAAGATACCAGTTATGATAATGTGGTACAATCGGATGTTCTTTTGAATTTCCGTGATCCGTCATATCTATGTCTAATCTTGGCCTTCCATCATTTCCGTAATATCTACGTCTCTGCAAGGCACCATCTTTGAAATTATCAAACACACTATTCGGAGTACCTTTATACGGGATAGAATGTACTTCTCCTATTTGTTTCTTCTTCAGTGCTTGACTCTGCCATTTTACATCTATATATGCTTCACTAATAATTTTCCATTTCTCACTATCATTATATTTCATCTGGCCGAAATTAACAAGCGAACCAATATAATCTCCCAGAACTTCTTTATACCGCTTATACTGAGCCACATCCTTGGATGCATTCTCAATCATTTCCCGCGGAAACAATGCATTCTGTCGTTTGCTATTTGTTGCCACCCGACCTTTCATATCCAGGTAAATACGCTCACGTTCTTCCGTAAGCTTCATTTTCCGGCAAAATCTGGAATATTCATTTAACTGTCCTTGATACTTTGCTTTATGCAGCAGAATTTCATCCGGATCAGCCTTGCCTTTCTGGAGCAGTCGAACCTTTTCTCTTTGCGCCCGCATCGCCAATTCCATCTGACGTTGCTTTTGTTTGGCTTCATACAAGGTATATTCCTTATCCCCAAAGTTCTTCGGTTCACTCTCTTCCAGATTCTTGGCATCCAGCCATTCATCCGACCAGTTACGTTCGGACAATCCCGGAAAGAACGGATAATAAGTATGATAGCAGTTCGCGCCAAGAAGTCCCGTGACCGTTCCCAAACCGCATACTGAATACAACTGTTGCTTTGACCATACACGCCCTTGCCATACTGCATGTGTCGGTCGTGCACCTGCATGCCATTCTACCTCAAAATACTCGGTGCCAAGCTTCTGTGCGTTGTACTCAGATATCTTTCCGGTAATCTGACTGACTGCAGTCATGACCGCTCTCCTTGCAGCCACATCCACCCGATCGGCTCTCCCTGAAGCATAATCAATCTTCCGAAGTCCGCTGTTCGTGAGCTGTGTAACTACTCGTCTCAGGACACTGTTATAATCAAACGCGCCGGTTACGATATCATAACATGCTGCATCCAAATATCCGGAATACACCTGAGCAAGTGGTGTCAGTACCTTCCTATCATTTCCATAATCCAAATAAAATCCAAGTGAATTGGTTACATTCTCCAAATCTTCACAACTCTGGTCAATAATTGCTTCTGTGATTCGCTTAAGCTGCTCGTTCTGATCATACGGTATATATTCTGCATTGATCTGTTCATATACATCCTTATCTCGAACATATTCCTTTTCGATTACCTTATCGTACAGCTCAAACATTTCCGGATAGGAAGCATTGAGCGTCTTCATGATTTCCCGTTCGATATCCTCTGAAGAATGTCCCAGGATCCGTAACCGATTAATTTGCCAATCTGCAGTACTTGTGGTCTCACCAGTCTTAACGATTCTCCTAACAATGTCTTGCATGATTCGTTCTTCCAGATCCTGATATCTGGCGGCAATCTTACTGGCCATCTTATTCTTGTAATCATCTCGCATCTTACTCCATCACCTGATTCTGTTCCGGAATTTTTGACTTTGCGGTCGCTTCGTCCTCGTTGTACCATTTCATGCGATATTCAACCAGACTCATAACACCCATACTTACGTCTTGCCTGTCCTGCTGCCTTTCTGATTCTTCATCTGCCAAGATTGAATCATTGAACTCGCAAGTAAATTCCACACCAGACATATAAGAACCATTGTAGAAAGCCAGCGCATTTACGAATCCATTTAAACATTCTTCGAGCTTCTCCTGTATTGCAGTAACACGATTGTATTTTCTGGTCTTTGATGCAAGCACTTCCGTGGCTGTCTTATCCACTTCCTGTGCGTCAGACAGATCTCCGTAAGCAAGACCAACATTGAACTCAATCTCTCGTTTGTATTCTTCTAATCCTCTTCGAAATGCTTCATCCCTCATTGCAGGAGAATATTCTTTGTAAAGTTCTTTATCTTTACCATCTTCAAGGTTCATTCCTTTGTAAAGACGCTTTTTCAGCCTTGGCAGGTAAGTCTTACCACCTTTATTCTTTAACGCTCTCTGGTCTACATGAATCGCACGCTCTCCAGAATCATACTCCCAGTCAAGACGTGCCGCCTGCACATCCGCTTTCTTGATCAATCCTTTTGCTGATTCGTACACTGATACACCACACGAAGAACCATCCACCTTATTTTCGATTGGATTCTGATAATATCCAAAATCCATTTCTGTCATGCCGATATAAATAATCGGTCCAGGTTGAAGATTCGCCCATTCTGCGACTGCTTCCAGGCTGCATCTCTGCCCGATATCACTTCGGCTCTGCGAATGATAACATTTATTTTCAATGGTCAGATTCCCATTTGTGAAATAATGTCTCTCTACCCTGGTATAATAGTCATTTTCACCAATACACTTTACAACCAGAAAAGCAATATCGTTCGGAACTCCGTTATCATCAAAACTAATCGGAATGAATTTATCTGCAGCAACATACTCAGCCTTGTCTGAACCGAGCGGTCGGAGAACCATTGCTCCAATGGCAAGACCGGTCTGCAGCTTCTTGTTCATATCAGATAGACTTTTCTGGAGAACTTTATCCATATTATCATGATTCAGGATCTTAGCTTCCATTTCAACAAGAACAGAATCTGCAAACTCACGGCAGATGCCCTCTTCCAATTTCAAGGATTCTACTGTATCGTCACACCATTCTGCATTCCCGACCAGCATTCTTTTCCATTCATTGATGGCATCGATCATGGCCTGTGACAGTGCCACATCTTTACCAATTATATTTTTTAATGTCGTGTAATTAAACATGCTTACTATCCTTCCCCATAGTCTTTTTAATCCATCAAACATCTTCCACCTCTTCTATCAGATCTCGCATATCCCGTTCAATTGTATATTCAAATGCATCCAGGCTATCAATATCGGTGCTACCATCATCCAGACGCTCATCTTTATCTTTCACGTCTTTATTCCATACCGCATCCGAAAGTGCTGTCTGCAGGGACTTGCAATCCTCTGTAACCCAGAACCTTCCAGCTCCCATCAATCGGATCGTACAGCGAATCCGATCAATGATAGATGCTTTCTTCGCTTTTCTTACAATCATCCAAGGGAATCTCTTTTCCACTGCATTTCGGATGGAATTACCGAGCACTGTCTCCGCATTATCGTAGTAAACGGATTCCACATTACAGTACTCCACATAATCGCCTTGTTTTTTGATCACACTGTATTTATCAATTACCTCTTGAATAAAATCGCAGAATAACTGATCCAGCATATTGCTGTCTATGTCTTTTTCCTGGTCTTTTGCCATGACTCGCTTAGACATAATCCCTATCACGTCTCTGTAATCGTCTGTATATCCTCTGGCCACAAAAGAATGACCGGACTGATTTCCTCCGAAGTCAAGTCCGATCTCTATCGATACGATATCATTTTTTCTAAATTGTTTACACTCTGAATCATCTGCAGGTTCTTCCAATACTTCACACCGGAACTTCTCCGGATCATCTGCAAAGCGTTTATAAATTGCTCCTTCTGCTCTCTTCCATAATCCAAGAATTAAACGATCATAGTAAATTGTACCTTCATACTCTTTGCACAGCTGCTCAACAAATTCCTGTGGAAGAAACGGATTATCAAAGATTGTGTATCTCTGCAAATAGATATCCAGTTCGTCATTATCCAGAAACTCTTTCAACCAGTGTGTTGGATGTTCTGGGTTACAAGCTCCATCAAAGCACGAATACGGCTTATCAAGTCGTGATTTCAACATCTGAAACACTTCTTTGTTCCATTTCGCAATCTCATCGCCGTAACAATATTTGATGCTGGCTCCCTGTATCTTTGCTACCTGGCTGACTTTCTCTGCTCCCAGGCAATACACTTCTTCACCGCAGACCATTGCCATATTCCGGTTATTGATCTGCCCGATCAGTTCCTCTGTATAAATCTCACGCATTGGCTGCAGTACGTTTCGTTCAATCGATTCCTTAGACACACCGAGAATAACATTTAGTCCCGGCTTGCCAGCCCTCTCTCGAATACGGAATGGAATCACAAAAGCTGTATCCACATAAGACTTTCCGGAACGAACTGCCCCGGATTTAATGTTCCATCTATGAGTTGCGTTCACAATATATTCATTCTGTTTCTTGCTTAAACGCATTGTCCCGCACCTCTTTTAATATCTGATCCAGACGATCAAGCGCATCGTTATTCTCATTTTCGACTGTGATGGATTCTTTTCTCGCTTTGATCAGTTCTGTTTCAGCCTTCTTGTTCTCCAAATCTTCCTCGGTTCTGTTACTCTGTCCGGAATACTGCGCCACAAACTTCGCAGCCTGCGTATCTCCATCTAATGCAGCCTTAATCTGAGCCATAAGAAGAGCCGATTCCAAAGTACACTCAACTCCGAGTGACTCTAAAATCGGCTTCCATTCTTCGTTATCTATTTCTGCAGTAAGCAGCAGGTTCAACGTCTTCTGGAAGTTTGCCTTCCTACGCCTTGCCTGCCCACTTGCTTTTCCTGCTATTTTTGCTAATTCCCGGCGTTCCTCCGGAGTTCGATTTCTATTTGCATCTCTTATGTTTTCATAGCCCGCCACTTCACCACCTTCAATTCTGGTTTATTTTTTTGCATTAGAAAAGCACCCCGGAGGGTGCCTGTACATTCTATTTATTTATATTGTCATAAATTATTTTTTCTACCGTCTTTAGAAAATTTGGAATTCGATCAAACATCCCATTTACACATCCAAAGAATTCCTCTCTATTAATTTTATCAGCTGGTTTTTTTATCTTCCAAAGCCTCTTTGCAAATTCGTTCATACTCTTCTTGAACCTTATTAGAATGTTCTTCAATTTCTCTCATTTTTTCGATAATTTCATTAACTCTGTATGTATCTTTTCTAGTTTTTAACAATATTTCTAGTTCTATTTGCTTTCTCGCAGCAAAATATATGCTTTCGTAAGATGAAAAATAAGTCTCAAAATTCAACTGTGTCATTGTTTTCTTTAGCACCGCACACATATTAGAGCTTGCAGATAAATAATCTGCAGAAACTGATGCGAGCCTATTGAAATATTCTATTTTTTCTTCCCTTTTGGCTAGTTCATTATCATTGTTAATTGTTTCTTTGGTATTTTCTCTAGCCTCTTTATTAGTTTCAAACATTACATATAAGGTAATCATGCCTCCTACGATAGCGCCTAAATAGCCTCCCCAAAAGCCAATCCAATCATTTTGAGTATCAGTTATTATAAATTTAAAGTTAAACATAAATGCTATAAAAAGCGGAATGCAAATTAACATAATCAGTGTTCCTATGGTGATTAAAGATTTGTGCTTTTTCATAATTTTCTCCTCTTTTAATAAATTTAGTTTTATAATATCCTATTCTTCGACATTACGCAACGTAAAAGACACCCGGCATCACCAGGTGTCCTCTCTCGGTTTTATTAGGTTGTTGGAGAATTAATCGAATGATTTAATATCTGTTCATCAATTCCAGTTTATACTCTATCACTTTTTAAGCGAACATTGCCGAACATTATTCTAATTTTTCTAAAAATCTATTATGCCGCATCCGGCAATTATCTTCCGTATACTTAACTTTTCTCTTTGGAAAATTCTGATTCATGCGTAATGCAACCTGATACCATGTCAGATCATCGATATAATACAACCGAAAGATCATCCGCAGCTCACTCTTTTCTATCGTCTCTATGTATTCATCCACCTGTATCGTCAGCTCCAGGAGTCCCTCTTCCAGCTCTTCCAGTCTGCGGATCCGTTTATTCAGCAATGATTCTTTCCGAGAAATAGCCGTGACCGGTCTGCCGGTGATCTTAACCGTTCCCAGTGGTTTCTTTCCCTTCTTCCCGCATGATACTGAATCCATAACAACTTGTCCATTCAATCTGAATAATTCTTTTTTATTCTGCTCAATTCTTCGTCGTAGGTCTTTTATCTCTTCTTTCATATCCGCATACTCAATCAGAATGTTCTTGTCCACCGGCATCTACTCCCTTCGTTATGTCTACTCCCATCTTCCGCAAGTAATCCTCCACTGAATAGCTCTGATAAGCTGCTGGTGTATGGAATCTCTCACTTGCCTTCGCATCATGACTTTCTTCCAACTCCTTATAGTGTTGCTGATCATCCAGCTTTATCTGTCTTCTGTCTCTTCCTCTGTTCACTCATTTCTCAGCTCCTTCGTCGTTTTGTTTGTATGGTTCCGGCAATGGTGTCCACTGAACAACATTGGCTAGAACAGGAAAACCTGTATTGGCATTTATCCAGCACTCTATGTGATCAACGATTTTAAAATAGGCAAATATGCACATTCTGTCCTCAATGCTACATTCAATATCAGCTACTACAATCTGTCTATCTTTTGGTAATCTCTCACTGCATGGAATCCACTTGCCGAAATCGGCACTCTCCTCCCGATCTTCATACATCGCCAGTCTATCCACCAGCTCCTGTTTCTTATTCGGGGACCAGTATCCGGTTTTCATTCCGCTTTTTCTTTCATGTGTTAATCTCTCCATGATCTATTCCTCCACATCCTTTATTTTCATCCGCGCACCTTTCTCATACTTCGTGCATTCCTCTACCTTACATCCACGACTGTGGTTCATAAGTCCGGCATAATCACAGCTATTCACTGTCGGCCGGTTGCTCCGGAACTTACAAGTCTTGCACAGGTGCCGGTCTGAATTGTCTACTGCTGGTTCTTTTTCTTTCTTCCGGAATCTCGCTGCATGATACCCAACTGTTCCGAACGGGATACCGGTCCGATCAGCGATCTCACGATTGGTATATCCTTCCTCTACCAGTTTCCGGATCTTCTCTTTCTTATCTTCGATATTGTCCGCCGGAAGATCTATCGTTGCTTCTTCCATCCTTTCCTCCGGCTTCTCTGGGGGGGGTAATACTTTCCTGTGTTTCATGCACTGCCCGAATGATTTCTTCCGGATCTACCTGATCAGCTTCTGTCATCTCCTGCACAGCCTGTTCAAAATCCGGATTTACGACTGCTGGCACATCTACCAGGAAGTGATTCTCCGGTTGATCAAGGATATCTGACAATAGCATTGCATTCATGCTGCCGTCTTCTCCTATCCAGAGTGCTGTTACTGGTTTGCCCTTTATGTAATATTCCAATGCTTCTTTTAAGTTCTTCTCTACTAACATTTACTTCGCCCTTTTCTGTTCCACACTTTTTCTAAACATCCACGATGTAAAAATATCTCAGTACCCCTTTTTGTTTTTATGTATTCGATTGTTTCAAGATCATCATCCTCCCGGATGACTTCATCACATCCGGGACAGATAACAGGTGCCTTATGCTTTTTCACCCATTTTTCTATCATACTTTTCTTTTTTTCTCACTTAATATCATCGTACTACGCCTCCTGTTGTATCTTCCGGATTCTTGCCTTCAGGCTTTCCATCACCCAGTTCTGTACATCATCCTTTTTCTCCAATGCCAGCATGACATCCTCATCTCTAGTGCCACTACTGACCAGATGATGGATAATCACTTTTTCTTCCTGTCCCTGCCTATGCAGTCTTTTATTTGCCTGTGTATATAATTCATAATTCCAGGTCAATCCGAACCAGATCACGTGATTCCCGCCCTGCTGCAGGTTCAGACCATAGGCGCTGCTTGCCGGATGCGTAAGTAAAACATCTACCTCGTGCCGGTTCCATGCATCCTCATCCTCCGTCGTGTGTAGTTCTCTTACCCGGAGTTTTAGTTTTTCCAATGCCTTCAGGATCCGTATCCGGTCATGCTGAAAATTATAAAACACCAGAACTGATTTCCCCTGCAGGCTTTCGATCAGTTCTAGGAATGCCTCTATCTTGCATCCGTGGACTTCGTGGATCTCATGCTCCTCGTCATAAATTGCCCCATTCGATAACTGCAGTAATTTATTACTTAACGCAGCTGCGCTGGTAACGCTGATTTCTTCTTCATCTTCCGGAAGTGCAAGGACCATTTTTCTTTCCAGCTCCTTATATGCCTTTTCTGCTTTTGGATCCAGTGTAACCGGTACCTGATGGTAAATGATGTCCGGAAGCTGTAAATAATCTTCAGCTTTCATGCTGATGCAGATATCTGATATCTTTGCAAGAATACTCTCTTCCGTTCCCGGTTTCGCCTTGTAGTTATACACAATGTTCTGTCCCCGGTCTCCGGGATCAAAATACCGTTCACGGAATTGTGTGTAACGTTTTCCAAGTCGTTCGCCACCGTCCAGCAGAAATATCTGGCTCCAGAGATCTTCTAATCCGTTCGGGGAAGGTGTTCCGGTCAGCTCCACCATCCGGGTGATATGGCTGCTCATGCTTGCCAAAGCTTTAAATCTTTTTGCTTTATGGCTTTTGAACGAGGAGGACTCGTCCACGATCACCATGTCGAACGGCCATGCCTGTTTATAATAATCCACCAGCCAGCATACGTTTTCACGGTTGATGATATAAATATCAGCCGGGATGTTTAATGCCCGGATTCTTTTTGTCTGGCTTCCCAGTACCTGCGATACCCGAAGCATTTTCGTGTGCTCCCATTTATCCTTTTCCTTCGTCCAGGTTCCCTCAGCAACTTTCTTCGGTGCGATCACCAGAACTTTTCTGACCTGAAAGCGGTTATATTTTAATTCCTTGACTGCGGTCAGCGTTGTGATTGTTTTTCCAAGCCCCATGTCAAGAAACAACCCGATCTTGTTGATCTCTATGATTTTCTGAATGCAGTGTGCTTGATAGGCATGTGGTTTAAATTCCATGTTGCATTTCCTCCAAGAACTCTTTCACGTCTTCCAGCCCATACAATACCCGGACATCCTGCCCCAGATCTTTTAATCTTGTGATCTGCACTCTCTGCAGATTAGACAGCTTTCCGGTTTCTGTTTTCAGCTCTATGAACTTTGGTGCTTTTCCCGGAAGGATCACGATCCTGTCCGGCACCCCGTCGTTCCCGGGACTGACGAACTTGTACGCTCTGCCTCCCTGATTCCTTATCCCGTCCACCAGCCTTTTTTCTATCTCTCTTTCCAGCATTGAACATCCCTCCTGTGTTGCTGTTGCTCGCGTACGCACGTGTATGTACCCCTGTATTATGTGCGCCATATACGCCATATACGTATTTTTATTATTTATTTCTATCTTCATATATAAAATATGGCAACATTGGCAACATATTATAGAAAACCCTTTGTTTTTCAGGATTTCAGCGTTTCCAAAACCGTTGCCATTCTCCATTTTCTTTTGTAACATTGGCAACACAGCCATTTTTTGCCCGTTGCCAATGTTGCCGTTAAGTTGCCGTTATTTTTCCAGTATGGCGACACTTTTGGCAACGCACTCGAAACCTTTTTGAATCCCGTGCGGACCATATCGCCGCTTAGACCGATTGGGCTTCCACCCTCTTAAGTTTCCAAGTATCTGGTTGATTTCCCTACTGTCTGTTCGTTTCATGTACTTTGCCTCGCCTCCAAAGCACTCTGTCCAGATCTCCAGGGCACACACTTTATCCCTGTCTATGAGCTCTGTTTTATCGTCCAGATGAAGATTCCCATTCCAGAACTGCTTTCTCTGAAACAGGCTCAATGAGTCCCAGTTTGACGGTATTTTCCGTTCAAGGAACTCCCTGATGATGCCCTCCTTTCCGGAGGTCTCTCTGTGGCTTTCCTGCATCTCCATAGCGATCTCTTCTTCCTCCCTGGACATATACAGAGGTTCTCCCATTTTCCAATATGCATAAGCCTCCGCCCATATCTGGTCCACCTCATCCGGCAGATCATTCCACACTGATTTTCTCGCCGGATGTACCCCTACATCTACCGGCCAGAACCGGCGGTTTCCTGTCATATCTTTTAAAAACTCTTCCTCGTTACTAGTACCGAAGAACACACACCGTCTTGGATATTTATTCGTCCTGCGCCCGTAGGCAGCGCGATAAATGTCGTCCGTTTTACTCAAGAATTGCTTGACAGCATTCGTCTCCTGTTTGGTCATAGCTGTCAGTTCTCCGACCTCATTGATCCACGTTCCCTGTATCAGCTCTGCAGACTCCTTCCCTTCAAAACTGGTCAGTGAATCAGAGAACCATTCTTTTCCAAGGATACTTAAGAACGTACTTTTACCAATTCCCTGAGGTCCGGTAAAGATTGGCATGTAATCATATTTCACTGCGCCAATCACAGCTCTTGCGACTGCAGCGCACAGGGATTTTCTCATGACTGCGTGGGTATATATGTTATCTTCTGCACCCAGGTAATCCGGGAGCAGTGTATCAATCCGCTTTTTTCCGTCCCAGGTTACACTTTTCAAGTATTCTTTTACATCGTTGATTTTATTCTGACTGCTTACGATCAGCAGTGCGCTGTCTAATTTATCCCTCCCGGTGATTCCATAGAACAGCTCCATATAGTTATAAAATCCCGCATCGTCTTCGTCTTTCCAGCGGCGCTTTTCTGTCTCTTTGCTCCAAGGAACTCTTCCAAGAATAAGCCCACAACTTGCGAATTCATCCGTTACAATTTTGCCTTTTAACAGAGGATCGTTTTCCAGAACCAGTACCGCATTATTGATCGTCTTTGCTATTTTTCCATTTCCATCTCTTGTAAGCCGGTCCAGCCACGCAAGATCCAGTTCTTCTGAAGAATCCTCGTTGTCATATGAATTCTGTGCTTTCTCAAAGGTTTCTTTTGCTAATAATCCGGATACGGCTTTATCGTTGCTTGCAAGCTTAGTCATGGATATAAACGACGGCAGCTTACTGTTCGGTGTACCCTCTTTTGCATTCTGGTCCTGGTCCCCATACATATGTAATCGGATCAGATCGAATGCATTCACCAAGAGCCCAGAGCATGGATCTGTTGCATGATGACTATATAAAAACAGATCTCCATCATACACGATCGCCCCACCGATCGTTGAACCGCCTGTATAGGTATATCTTCCTTCCACATCTGTCGGCTCGTACATGCCAGGGATAAACTTTTCCATTGCCTGCGTAATGCTGTAGGTTCTGCAGAATGCCCCGATGATTCCTTTTTTCTCTGTCGGGTTCTCCTGTTTTGCCAGCCTGCGTCTTTCCACTGCATCCGTTCCCGGTACCTGTGGCCATTGGGATATATCCGTCCAGTCCCCGTACATCTGCAAAAGTCCCCGCAGACTGCAGAATGGGCGGTCATAAACTTCGCATATGTATTCACTGTCCCTGCAGCAGCTCGGCCAGTACATCAGTCTTGCAACATCAAATGTAGTCGGGTCACAGAATTCGATTCCGATCAGTGATGCCAGCTTCCTTGCTGCAGGTTCATACTCATCTGCTGTTGCTGTCCTGTCTAAAGGTACGATTACTCTTAATCTCGGCGCATATCCGCAATGTTTTCTGGTGCTGTACACTGCAGCGTTACACCCCAGCCCGGCCACACGCCGTAAGATATCTTCTGTTCTTCCCGCCGGAATATTATCCATATCCAGTGTCAGAAGATCTCTTCCTTCCACGTAAGCTGCTTTTCTTATATCACCAGCAAATATGCCGCCTACGAATCCGCCTACATCTTTCAATTCATCCTGTTTCACTTTTGCATAGCTTAAATACTCTTCCAGTGTTTCTGTGCTACGCACCGGTGTCTTCAGCTTTTCTACAAATTCAGCCCAGGTGAATTCCATTCTCGGCCAATGTTTTGTTTTTCGTGTTCCTGCCATACTGATCAGCAGCATTCTGTTATTCTCCACCTTATGGCCTCCTAGTCTTTCATATAATAATTGCTTTCAAATCCGGCACCTTTCAGTATCAACCCCGGCGCCCATGGTATCGGCTCTGCCATCAGATCACAAATTTCATCAACCGTTGTCCCCATCGGCGCATCAATGATAACCTCATCATGCACATGGAATACCACCTGTAATCCTTTTGCATCGATTCTTCTTAATGTTTCTGCCAGGCAGTCCCTTGCGATTGCCTGTACGATATTCTCTGTCATCTTTCCGCCATAGGTAGAAGTCACTTCCCATTTTCTGGTCTGCTGGCCAACCGTATAATAATGGATTGCCAGCTTTCCAAACTGATTTTCCTTCAGAAAAGGTCTCGGATAATAAAGTTTTCTCCCACTTGGCAGTTGAACCGTCAAAAAATTCTGACCGTATACAATGTCACTTTCAAGATTGAAGATCAGGTTATATATTGCCTGCGGCTGTGCGGTCTGCATAACTAAAAGTGCTGCTTCTTCTACTGCATACCACAGATCTCTGATCCTCGGATTCGCATTTCTCCATCGGTGAACGATATCCGGAAGTTCTTCTTCTGACAGTCCCATATTTAACGCTCCCATTGCGATCAAGGCGTTTGCTCCGCCCTGATATCCTAATGCGAGTGTTGCAACCTTCCCTTTCTGACGCAGGGCATATTCCGGATTTCCTTTCGCGATCTTTTCTATCGGTACGTGGAACATCTGTGATGCAGTAGCTTCGTAGATTTTTCCATGGGTGGCAAATACATCATTTACCCATGTCTCTCCTGCAAGCCATGCTATCACTCTTGCTTCAATCGCAGAAAAGTCTGCAACGACAAATTTATTTCCCTCTGAAGGGATAAATGCAGTCCGGATAAGCTGGGATAAAGTATCTGGTACATTTCCATATAACAGTTTGATCCCGCCGTAATTTCTGTCCTTTACAAGCTTTCTGGCATAATCCAATGTTTTGATATAGTTTCTCGGAAGGTTCTGCATCTGTACTAAACGTCCTGCCCACCTTCCGGTTCTGTTTGCTCCGTAGTACTGCGTAAGTCCTCTTACCCTATCGTCTTTTCCTTTTGCGGTATCCATGGCTACATATTTCTTGATTGATGTTTTTCCTAATTGCTGCCGGATCTCTAACGCCCGTCTTACATCATTCGGAAGATCATTTGATAATTTTTCCGTTACGGTTACCTTCTGCAGGTTATCCATTTCCACACCGTTGTTGTGGATCCAGTCTAATAACTGCACAGAGCTATTCGGATTCTGCAGTCCGGTTATTGCCCTTGCTTCATTTTCCAAAAGCTCTGTGCTATGATCATTGATCTGCAGTGCGCCGCTTATCAAAGCTGTATCTACTTTCACCCCGAATGCATTCATCCGGATATCCATCTGCCAAAGTGTTTCTTCCTCTTCCGGAACGGGAAATGCCTCCAGTCTTTTAAGGATCGCACTCTCGGTCACAACATCCTGTTTACAGTATTCCTTGAACAGCTCCCATTTTTCTGGTGCATGTTTGGGAAGATTCCAGGTACGACGACCATTATTTTTTGTTGGTTTGCATGGAACACAAAAATAGCGGATCAGTGCTTTGCCTGTTGCAAGTTTTCTTTTATCCTGCGGGAGTCCGATTGCCTTACCTGTTGCATCCAGTCCCGCTGTATATCCACAGTACAGTCCATGGATCATGGTACATTTCCATTGGCAGAGTGGTGTTTTATATCCGGCTATGTTCAGACAGTACCATTCAAATGCTGCATTATACGCATGTTTTACAATCTCCGGATTGCTCAAATCTTCCACTATCTTGTCCGGTATCTTTTCTCCCTGAGACAGATCTACGATCTGTACGCTTTCATCTCCATATCTGTATGCAAACAAAAGAATTTCAAAATCATCTGACTGTGCATAACGATATAACCCGGCTTTTCCAATATCCACACTGCTTTTTGTTTCTATGTCTATACTTAAATGTTCCATAATGCTCTCCTTTTGATAATGGGAAAAAGGGCTTTCTGCCCCTTCCCCTACATCGGTAATCCGGTAATCGGATTAATCTTCGCCGGATTCCCTACCGGCGCGGCTGTTCCAAACACCGCCGCTGCTTTTGGTACGCTTCCACCCAGCACTTCGCCATCTTCCAGTTTCTGTACTGGTCCTAAGCCACAGCCGATCCCTTTCTTTCCTCCGAACATATACGGGAAAAATGTTACATTCACACGCCCATACATTCCGCTGTACACTTCTGACTGGTTGATGATCGGATTTCCCTGACTATCTACAACCTCCGGTGGATAATCTGCTTTCGCTGACGCGGTGAACACCCAGTGTCCTTTGCACTCTGGACCAAATTCCATCCCGTCTGAAGGTCTCACTCCGTCTCCGTCGTAAACTGGTGTGGCAACGATCGGCGGACACACGCCATTCCATTTTTCAGAGATGCCTTTCTGTTTTGCAGCCTCAATAGCTGCATCAATTCTCGCTTTTGTATTCACATCGGACTTCGGAATCAGAACGGTCACCTGATATTTCTCTTCCTGTCCCTGCTGATATGCATATGGTTTAAATAAATGTACAAATGAAAATCTCGCTCTATCTGTTGTTACATTGCATAAGTTATTCATGTTATTTTTCCTCCTTGAATGCCTCTTCGGCGGTTACTATATTTGTAATTGCTTCTCTTTTATCGGATTCTTTCACGAGTGTTGGTTTGCCAGATTTCTTTACCACGAACTCTCCGACCGCATCCTGAAAATCCTTTTTCCCGATCAGTTTTTCTACCTGTGCGAGAGTCAACGGCTTCTTCTCATAAAGCATTTCTTCCATCGTCATTTCTGATTTGATCAGTTTATCGAAAGCCGCATCCATATCGCTCCAGTCTCTTACGCTTCTTCCTTCTACGGCTTTCCATCCAGGAACATCTTTTCCGGCAAGGCATTCACTTAACGCCCACTCCTGTAAATCCTTTTGATACTTCACAATGTCCTGTAACTCCAGCAGTCTCTTTCCTGCTTCCTCTGCGCTGATCAGCGGCGGCATCTCACCGATATTGAACGCTTTCTTTACGTTGAAATCAGATCTTGCCCGGCACTGCGCTTTCGCTCTGCAGAACCGGCAAGCTTTTTCATCCGGATGATATTCCCCTTTTCCTTCAATGGCGAGTGCTGCTCTTTCTTTTACTTTTTCGCCGAAGGATAACAGTTCCTCCAGTGTGCATGTCCATCCCGAAACATGATCGATACGTGGCTGTACGATCGTCATGCAGATCTGTTCGATGGGATACAGCATCTTATATGCTGCATATGCACCCAGAGCATACAGCAGCATCTGCGGATTCTGCTCCGCATCCACCTGTACACCTTTGCCGTATTTAAAATCAAATACATGCACTGTGTTTCCGTAAACCATTACACAATCTGCAGTACCGAATCCTTCCGGGATCCAATTTCCAAGATCCAGTTTCTGCTCAATTGCAACATATGGTGCAGTATTCAGATTCAATGCCGTTACCTTCAGATAATCCAGATATTCATCTGTGTAACGTTCCATCTCATCTTTCCAAAGATTTTCTTTTTTCAACTTATTTGCACGCGTCGTATATTTTTTCTTTCCAAAATCTGGAGTATAAAAATAATGTCTCGCTTTTAACTCAGCCAGCTCATGTGCCAAGGTGCCTTCCTTTGCTGCTTCAGAAGTCGTATCCGGGAAACCTTCTTCCAGCTTTGCACTCGGTGTGCACACCAGCCACCGATGTGCTCCTGAAGCGCTCAAAAGCGCATGCGCCCTTTCTGCATGTCCCATTAGATATTTGCCCCCATTCCTCTAAGTGCCGTTGCAAAATTACCGTACTGATCTTTTGGAAGAGCCGGCAGAGCTTCCACTCCGTATCCTGCAAGAAGTTCCTGCAGCTGCGCCTGCATTCCTTTGTCCATCAGTGTCATTGCCGCGTTTGCCAATTCATCCAGAGTATATGTGCGTTCTGTTGTAGGCACCGCTGTAACTGGTGGCTGAACTGGTGTTACCGGAGCCGGCTGCTGAACTGGTGCGACCGTCGGTGCTGCCTGGGTGATCGGAGCTGTTGGTACTGCCTGAACTGGTGTGGCTACCTTTTCCGCAACTTTGTTTGCTACCGCATTGCTCTGAACTGCTGTTTCCTGTTTTGTCCCTAGTGATTTTTCTGCGAACTCCTTTAAATCTTCATAGCTTTCAAATGTAACTGTAATCTGTGCCATTATGTATTACCTCCTAATTTTTCAAGCCCTGCGTGGGCGATATTTATGAATTCATCCTCTGTAAGGCTGATTCCTTTTGTCATCTTGGTGTGGTCATCGGACCATCCTCTGATATCAAACTTTTCTGGCTTTCCATACCAGCTGATCAGATTTAACTCTTTGTGATAAACATCTGAGTCATTCTCTTTTGGCAATGATAAGATGTTTTCTTTTATCTCGTAATTATTTGCTGTCATTATTTTCCTCCGCATATCTGGCAGCTACTTCTGCCAAGGTCTGTACAACATCAAAGATACGTGTCACAGCACGATATGCCTCGAGTTTCGTCTCAGAAAAAGGTTCCGAACCATTCAGATGGTTCGTTATTCTTTTGCATAAATCTGCCGCAAATTCGCTGAGTTTCTTTTCCTCTTCTCTTGCGGTGCCTTCTGGAATTGTGTCTGCCATCGCTAAACCAATGTACATTTTCAATTCTGTCTCTGTGATTTCATATTTCTTTTCTTCTGCCATTTGACTAATTTCCTTTCTTCTCATATAATATAGTTGACTAATTTTCTGAGCGCCCAAAGCTTGCCGGCTTATACGGGTGCTCTTCTTATTTCCACGTCAGATCAAAGATCTGTCTTAACTGATCCGGCGTATAGATTTTTGCTGATGGCACCGTCACACAGCTGATCAGGTAGTTTCTCCGCACCTCTACGGTATTTGAACCCTTGCTGATCGCATTTAAGTGCTCCTGAATTCTTTCCAGTTCTTTCCGGAATTCATGATCATCCATCAGCCTTGGTATCTCTTGCAATGTCCTCACCTCCTTCACTTCACAAACAACCAGATAAATAACATTGCATCGAATGTAAGCCCGATTACTCCGCCAATCAGTAGTTCAAACACCACTTCCCGGATGATTCTCTGCCACTTCGTTCTTGGTCCTCTTCTTTTCATGCTTGTCCTCCCTTCTACCGCCTAAGCGGTTTTCTCTTTCTGGTATCCCAGATATCCAACAGCTACACGATTCAGCTCATTCACGATCTTTGCTCGCTCCTCTGTAGATAATGTAGCCATGTCTCTCTCTACTCCATCGATGATCACGATGTTTATATGTTTCAACTGCATCACCTCTTTATAGGTTATGTGGAATGGTTTGTACTTGTTGCGGTTCTCTGATATAATTTTCCTATCAAATGATGAAAGGAAAATTGACATGCTTTCGTTTGTATCAAGCATTAATTTAGGAAAAATTATAAATATTTTATTAGAACCATCTGTCACGCTCACGCTTGGCATCTTTACTTTACTAATTAGTCGAAACTCTAATCTCTCTACTGTAGCTCGTGAAAGACTCGATAAGGTCTATCACCCACTCTTTTTAGAAATTGAACCTTTTCTTTACAAAAAAGTATCTCTCGATGATATATACCCCTTTCTTTCTAAATACTATGAATTAGAAAATTCACACTCGCTTCTTATTGACCCCGTTTTACGTCAAGAGATTCGTTGGCTTGAAAAACCATCTGCTCTGCAGGAGAATAAATATGGCTATAATCAATGGTTTCGAATTTGTGACCGAATTTCAAAAACATATGACAAATTATGTAAGCAAGCCCATATTCCTGTCCGCAGCATTTCTTATCGGATCAACTACGAACAATATCATTCAAAAATCCGCATGATATTCGCTTGTATATGGATTGAATTACCAGCAATTGCCTTTTTCAGTCTAATACTAGGTTTCTTGTCCACACGTCTTTTGATTGTTGCGTATATGTTGTTCTTACTATTTCTGTTGAAAATATTTTTGGACAACTTGTAATAGCACCATTATGTAAAGGAATATAATAGCTATCGTTTCTCTGGGATATTTGTTTATCAGATATCCCATTATTAAAGTAATTCCAACAATATACAGGCCAACCGCGATTTCCAATTTACTCCCTCCCTTCTTCTGAACCTGTTTCATCTGTTGCTGAAATTAATTCATCCACAGTACATTTCAGAATATCGGCTACTTTCTTAATGTTTTTAACTGTTGGACTCACACTATTTCCCCATTTGCAAATACTGCCCGTCGATACATTTGCTTTTTCCTCTAACTTGTTAATCGAAATCCCACGTTCTTTTGCAAGTTTACAAATATTTTCGTAAATCAAATTTACACCTCCTTTTTCAATATAAGTTCTGAAAAAATCACTAAATATTATTGACTAACTTCTGAAAATATCCTATAATTTGAATTACCACAAACAAATAAATAGCATATTTGCCATTCTGATTATTTTTGCGATTTTTTCAGAACTTGTAATTTTATTATACGCGATATATTCAGAATGTCAAGAAGTTTTTGCGATTTTTTCAGAAAGGGCCCAAAAATATGAAAGAACGTATTAAAAGCTTGTGCAAAGACTATGGAATATCAATGAACAAGCTCGAAGAAACTCTTGGATTCGGAAAGGGGTATATCAGTAAATTAGGAAACAGTACACCTAATGCTACGAAAATAAAGAAAATTGCTGATTACTTCAATGTATCTGTCGACTATTTAATGACAGGAAATGAATCAGATACAGAAAAGTATTATTTAAATGATGAAACTGCGCAGGTAGCACAAGAGATATTTGAAAACAAAGAACTGAAAGCGCTGTTCGATGTCCAGAAAGATATGGATCCGGACGACTTAAAAGCTCTGCATAGCATGGCTCTCGCGCTTAAACGAAAGGAACGTGGTGATATTGACGACACCGGATGTTAATGTCGTTCTTATGGACTTTCCTAGTAAAAAAGGAAATGAAATGGTTGTTCCGAACGAAGACGGAAGCTACACGATACTGATCAATGCCGGATTGAATTATGAATCTCAGCTTAAGGCATATGAGCATGCCATGAGTCATATAACAAAAGATGACTTTTTAAAAGGTAATGTACAAGAAATTGAATACTATGCTCATCATCCACACAAAGATCCAGAACCGGCTCAAATCTATCTTGATCGCATCAAACAACTGCAAGTGGAACGAAGACGATTAAAGAAGCGGATTGCTCGTGATCAGAAACGTGTTGAATTTATTCAGGAACATTGCGATATGTTCCAAAGAGCTGAACACCACTATCTATATGGTGATGATTTATAAAATATGAAAGAGAGGAAAATGTATGGAGTTCAATGATGTAATTAAACAATTTTCAGAAAGGATACTGTCTTTAAAAGACACCATCACTACAGAAGAATCCACAAAAATGTCTCTTGTAGTGCCTTTATTTCAACTTCTTGGGTATGATGTTTTCAATCCAAATGAATTTTGCCCAGAGTATATTGCTGATGTAGGAATTAAAAAAGGCGAAAAGGTTGATTATGCAATCCTTGAAAATGGACAGCCGAATATTTTAGTCGAATGCAAAAGTTGCTCAGAGCAACTCGACAAACATTCGTCTCAACTTTTTAGATATTTCGGGACATCTCCTGCTAAATTTGGCATTCTTACAAATGGCATAATATATCGTTTTTATACAGATTTAGAAGAATCAAACAAAATGGATCTTGTGCCATTTCTAGAAATAGACATGGCAAATTTAAAAGATTCTTCCATCAATGAATTAAAAAAATTTTGTAAAGATAATTTTGATAAGGACAAAATATTTAGTACTGCCGAAGAGCTTAAATATAGCAGTCAAATAAAAAACATCTTAACAAAACAGTTTGAATCTCCGACAGAAGACTTTGTTCGATTTATTTTAGCGGATATATACGATGGTCAAAAGAATCAGAGAATAATTGAAAAATTTACGCCTGTGGTAAAACGAGCTTTCTCTTCTTTTGTAAATGAAATAGTAAATAGTAAAATTTCTTCTGCATTAGCTGACGATTATGATAAAGATGAAGAATCAGAACCCGAGATCAAAGAACCCGCATCAAAGATTGTTACAACGGAAGATGAAATTGAAAGTTTCTACATTATTCGCGGACTTCTTGCTGGTATCGTACCCGTTGAAGATATAGTTCACCGTGATACCGAAAGTTATTTTGGAATTCTATATAAAGACAATAATAGAAAACCGATTTGTCGACTCAATCTCGATGCAAGAAATAAACAGCTTCTCATCCCGGATGCTAATAAAAAATTCGAGCGTATTTATATCGACTCTTTAAACGATTTGTACAAATACAAAAACCGTTTAATAGAAGTTGTAAAGAGATATATGTAATTCATCCAGTATCTCTAACCATAAATACACTGCCCTCTTGATACGATAGTATTTGTATGGCGGAGACATCTGATTGAATAAACAAACTCTGGAAAAATGAAACAATTTGAAACAAATAATACGAAGGGAAAATACGTATGAAAAAGAAAATTGTAGCAATTATGCTTTCCGCAGCGCTGGCAATGTCTTTTACCGCCTGTGGCAATTCAGACACTTCTAAATCTGATACCAAGAAAGAAGAAACTTCTAAAGACGGTGGAACACTTAAAGCTGAGAAAAATATTCTGAGTGTAGAAGTCACTCTTCCGGCATCAATGATTAATGGAGATTCAACCACTCTTACAGATGAGGCGAAAGCTGCCGGTGTAAAAGAAATCACTCAGAATGACAATGGATCCATTACCATGAAAATGACAAAGAGCGCTCACAAAAAACTTCTTAATTCCATCAAGGAAAGTGTCGATCAAAGCAATGGCGAAATGCTTTCAGACAAAGAAAATTATCCTTCTTTTGATTCTATCACTTACAATGATGATCTTACTGAATTTACTGTTAATGTCGATTCGTCTCTTTATGGCGGAATGCAGGGTTTCGCTGCTCTTGCATTCTACATGGAAGGAAATATCTATCAGGCATTAAATGCAGTTCCTGAAGATCAGCTTAAAACCGTTGTAAATTTTGTCAGCAAAGATAGTGGAGAAGTTATTGAAAACGGTGATTCTTCAAGCATGGCGAATTCACAGTCAGATTCAGAAACTATCGCACAATAACAGTAGTTACAAATAAAAACGCCCCAGTGTTACCAGCACTGGGGCATTGAGAAAACTATACTTTGCAAGGAACTTGCGGTATAATCCTCTCCCTCACAGAGACTATTATATCACAAATTCCTGGCACCGTGTAGGTGTTATTTTTGTACCCATTTTTACGTACACTTAAGAAGGAAAGGTGATACAATGAGCGTAAAATATGCATACGGCTACATCCGGGTATCCACACACGATCAGGAAGAAATCTCTCCGGACTCCCAGGAGCACCTCCTCCGGGACTATGCAGCCAAGAACAATATTGTAATCATTAAGATCTTCACAGATCTCGGTATCTCCGGAAGAAAAGCCAACAAGCGTCCCGGCTTTCAGGAGATGATCGGACTGGCCAAAGGTGACGATCATCCGGTTGATCTGATCCTTGTATGGAAGTTTTCACGATTTGCCCGGAATCAGGAAGAATCCATCGTATACAAGTCTCTTTTAAAAAAACAGCACAATGTAGATGTCGTGAGTGTATCTGAACCACTCTCCGATGATCCCTTTGGCAGCCTAATCGAGCGTATCATCGAATGGATGGACGAATACTACTCTATCCGATTATCTGGCGAGGTGTATCGAGGTATGAAAGAAAATGCACTCCGCGGAGCATACCAGGCACGTCCGCCGCTTGGCTACAAGGTTGTGGAGCATGGCAAGCCGCCGGTGATTGTTCCGGAAGAAGCAAAGATTGTTCGGACTATATTCGAAAAATACACAAATGAAGGCATGAGCTTCTTTGATATCGCCAGATACCTAAATTCTTTAGGACTCAAGACTTCGCACGGAAAGCCATTTGAGCGAAGATCTGTCGAATACATCATCCAGAATCCTTCCTATTGTGGCATGATCCGGTGGAACCGGACAGAGAACAGCACCAATCGTATCAAAGATAAGGACGAATGGATTGTTACAGAAGGGCAACAGCCGGCTATTATATCAAAGGAATTGTTTGAATCGGCACAGGAACGATTTAAAGCCACCTACAAGCCGGTCGGCAAGCGCCCCTCTTCCACTTATAAGCACTGGCTCTCCGGACTGCTGAAATGCCCGGATTGCGGACGCACCTTAACCTCAATCACTATGAAACGAGTCAATGGGGAAAAATATTCTTACTTCTCCTGCTATGGATACAGTAAAGGTAAATGTAAAAAGCCGAACGGCATCAGCTCACTGGTCCTTGAAAAGGAAGTTCTGGCCAGTATCAAAGAAGTATTGGCTACCAAAGATATTGTCTATGAATTGCGTGAATATCAACCCACAGAGCAATTTGATGAGCGCAAGGCTATAACAGAACAATTGGAAAGTTTAAACGGCAAAGAGGAACGAATAAAAGCCTCCTACCGGGAAGGGATTGATACACTGGAAGAATATAAAGCGAATAAAGCTATCATTCAGAAAGAACGGGAATCCTTAGAACAACAATTAAAGGATTTGAAAAAGGCAGCGCATAAATCTGATCAGGATCCAGCGGATGCCATGCTGCAGAAGGTCCGGAGTGTGTACGATATTCTCATCTCCAACAATTATACATACGTGCAAAAGAACGAAGCCCTAAAGCAGATCATCGACAAAATTATCTATGATCGTAAGAATGATTCTCTTAAAATCTACTTTTTCTTATACAGGTAAAATGCCCGCAAACCCAGTAAAAATCAAGAGCTTGCGTGTACTTTATAGGTTATAACAATTTGGTTGACACAATGGGGATCCAAATCATTAGGCGATCAGGGCTACTCCCCTATCGAAATCCTACGCTATTATTATGGTGATGACATGTACATCAACACCGCCGAAGCCATCTCCGGCATTCCGTCCTCCTGGCCTGGTTATACTCTGAAGATTGGCTCATCCGGCAACAAAGTCCGGCAGATGCAGGAGCAGTTAAATGTGATTGCAGGTGCTTATCCGGCTATTCCAAAGATCACTGCTGACGGTATCTATGGACCGGCAACTGCCGAAGCTGTCCGGGTATTTCAAAAAGTCTTTGGACTGCCTCAGACCGGAGAAGTGGATTATACGACCTGGTATAAGATATCGGAGATATATGTTGGAGTGTCACGGATCGCGGAATTAAACTGAAAAATAGCTTTATATGTTATTGTAATTTGGCTGATCAAATTGGATTCTAAAAATCGGAAAGAAATCAAAATTGATATCTTTCCGATTTTCACCAACATCAGCGTAAGTACTTTTATTTTAATTTATAATCCAGATAATGTTCGCATTACCAAATCTACATCCTTATTCTCCAACTCCTGAATAATATGTAAATATGTTTTCTGCGTGGTTGTCATACTTGCATGCCCTAATCTTCGTGCCACACTGGCAATAGATACTCCTGCAAATAATAGCAGCGAGGCATGCGTATGTCTAAGTCCATGAATGGAAATTTCTGATATTCCACATGCTTTACAATGTCTGGTAAGCACGTCATTCACTGTTGAATTATATATTTTGGTTTCACCTACAAAAATAGGTTCATTCTCCGGTAATCCTTTTGTTACTTCCGAAAACTTCACTACGATCTGCCAATCAATCTGAATTTTCCTTACGGATGATTTATTCTTCGTAGGTAAGAATCCACCATTTCCTTTATAATCCCACGTTTTGCTAATGGATAACGTCTGTCTGGCAAAGTCAAAATCTCCCGGCGTAATTGCCAGTGCTTTCCCGTCTTTGCAACCAGTAAAATAAACCAGTCCCAATTTATCTCATCTTTAATATCCAAGTGTGCAATTAAAGTATGCAGTTCAAACTGATTCAGGTATTTAATCTTTTTCACCCTTGGAGACTTGCCTTTAATAATAGCCTTTCTGGTCGGATCTCTTTCTATCAGCCCATCATCAACCGCATCTAAAATTGCGCCTTTTAATTGATGGTGGAAATCCAAAGTAGTTTGTCTTTCATGCTCTTTCGCATAATCATTCAGCAACTTCTGATATGTCGTTCTGGTAAGCTCACATACTTTTAACTCAGGGACAAGCTTCTTAACCCATTTCTGAGTCATCAAATACTTCGCCATTGTAGCGTCTCTGATGGCACCTCTTTTATATACTTCGATCCACTGCTGATAATAATCATAAAATAATTGTGTTTTGTTTACATCATTCTGCATAAGTTAATCTCCTTTTCTTTACATTTACTTACGCTGATATAAACACTTAACAATGATTATATATCTTATGCAATATCAATCAGTGGTTTAATCTCTTCGTCTAATACTTTCTTTAATTCTTTCATGCATTGTGCATAATATTTAAATTTCGGAACAGCTTTTTCCTGCACCTCTTTGTACATCGTATAATCTATCGTTGATTTGATCACACTTTCGTTTGGTATTTCTCCGTTTCTATAGTGTAATGCGGCATACATAACGTCTTCTTTTGATGCATACCAGGTACGACAAAAGTCAGAAACCACTTTATCAATACAGTCGTGTTTCATATTTTCAACAATATTCAAAATGGATTGCCCTCTGTATTTTCTTTCATCTAATTCGATTTCATATACCAGATTAGACATAATATCTGCTACTTTTGCATTATCTTTTCTCATCTCTTCGATGTATTGTTTCACTTCTTCAATCTGTTTCTGGCGTTCTTCTGAAGAAATCTCTTCTTCATCTTCGTTCGGTGTAACAATATTCTGAATCAGTTTAATAATATACTCATAATCAATCTTCGTATTGCTGTATGCCATCAATTCATAATCAGGATCTACTTCTATCTCCTCAGGTCCTACTGGCGGCTCACCTTTTTCTTCTCCATCCGCAAGTTTAATCTCTTCCATTACGTTCTGATAACGGCCGACATATTTTTCATATTCTTCTTCTGTAATCCTATATTCTTCCAACATGCTGTCATTATATTTTGTAAATGATTTTATCTGTGCGAATAAACGGTCAAATGTCTGAAACATCTTGGCAAATACTCTCTTCTCGTTCAATGACATATGTGCAACATCATCCGGTGTTTCTGCTGACACACGTAAAGCTGCCAATGATTTTTTGAATGCCGGTTCTACTTTATCCCATTCTGCCAGGATCGCTCCTTCCGTGCTTCCGGCAGAGTATAATTTCACTGCATTATCCACGCTTTCTTTGAACAATTTCGGTGCCTGAAATGTTACAATCTGTCCATATGTTTTATTCTTATCAAAAATACGATTCGTTCTTGAAAAGGCCTGAATCAAATCATGTGGTCCCATCGGCTGTCTGTCTATGAAAATTGTAGACAGACACGGGGCATCGAAACCTGTCAACAGGCGGTCAACCACGATAACCAGATCCAATTGCTCGTTTCTGCTTTTGAACTTTGTGTCTTTTCGTGCAAGCCGTTTATTTAAATTGCTATTATATCCCTGAATCTGTGAAAAATCATATTTAGTACCAAACATTTGATTGTAATTATCCAATGACTGCTGCATCTTTTGCTGATTCACATGTGAACCTTCCTCATTTTCTGTCACAGAGTATGTAATTGCGAATTTGGGGAAATCCGGAAGTACCTGCTTTATCTTTTCATCAATTTCCAAAGAAGTCTCACCTTTTTTTACTCTTGTAAGCAAATCATAATATTTCTGGGCCATCTGAATCGAACTTGTCGTCAGAATTCCTTCATACGTCTGTCCTTTACCATTCTGAAAGCCTAACTTGTGATAAGACTTATTTAAAATGATATCCAGTACTTTTAGCATATGAGTCTCATTATCATACACGTTGACATTCGTCTCATCTTCCATATTCTTTGGTCCATTATGCTCTACTTGGAACCCAAGTACTGCATTATCATGAATTGCATTCTGAATCGTATATTTGTGAAGTCGTTTACCATATAATTCTTCTGTAGTACGTGGAAGATCACCTAACTGAGGATACGGATTTTCCCCAAATCTAGGTGTGCCGGTGAATCCGTACCACAGTGATCTGCCAAAAAATCTTTCCAATTCTCTCTTGGTTCTTGGCGTAACTGCTCTGTGACATTCATCTACAACAAATGCAATTTTCAGGTTTTTAATTTTGTGATATTCCGGTGTACCTTCCTGCAATTTTTTACTGATCAATATCTGCATTTTCTGGATCGTCGTTACAATAACCTGCCTGTCATCTGATTTCAACTTTTTCTTAAGGTCATTTACGTTATCCGTCTCATCAACATCTACCAAATCATTGTTCGCATATGCCTGAAATGCCATCGTTGTCTGCGTATCCAGATCTTTTCTGTCAATCAGAAAAATTGCCTTATCAATCGCCGGAATATCCATTAACAGATTTCTCGTAGCCTTGTAAGATGTCAATGTCTTTCCTGAGCCTGTTGTATGCCAGACATACCCGGATTTACCAGTTTTAGAAGCCTCTCGTATAGACTCAATTGCGTGAATCTGATATGGTCGAAGCAAGATTAATCTCTTTGCATCCTCATCCAGTACTGTATATCTTGCGATCATTTCATGTGCTTCTGGAATTCGAAGTACACTTTTAGCAAAATCAAGATAATTTGTTACTGCATTATTATCCCTGTCTACCCATCCACTCATAAACTTAGGATTTAATTCTGTATCATTTGCTGCCGCAAAATATTTGGTATCTTCCCCGTTACTAACTACAAACATCTGTACTGCAGAAAATATTCCCGTAAACTTACCTTCTCCAATATATTTCTTTATCTGATGGAATCCATCCATATACGAATGTTGTCTGTTTTTCAATTCAATGTGAATCATTGGAAGGCCATTAATCATCAAGGTTACGTCAAACCGTCTATCTCTTGCCGGTAATGTATCATCTTCCTCATTTTTTAACGCACTATACTGATTAATCACTTCATACACACTGCTGCCGCCTGCGATATGTTCATGATTCATAACCACAAGATGCAACCTTTCTGTATCTCTTTGTACATGAACCTGTACTTTTCCATTCTCACCAACTAACCACTCGCCAGCTTTGTAGAAAGAAGAAAACTGCAACTGATTCTTCACCTGTTCAAATTCGGATTCAGATAAGGATTCTCCATTCAACCTGTCTTTATTATTCTGTTCCAGGATATATTTAAAATTCTTCCACAAATCCTCTTCTGTCTTTAAATCTTTACGATAGGTCCATTGAGAATCTCCGTAAATCAGTTGATCAATCAATTTTTCTTCTATTATTTTCTCTAATTCTGGCATTTTAGCTGCCTCCTTTGTGATTATTAATGTGATTTCTATGTATTTCAGGATGTTTTTAAGGTTATTTTGCTTATGCTGGTGAAGAGTAATCATCTCATCAAGAAACTTAAAATATGCACCTATCTTCCCCTGTTCTTCCTGTGATTTAGGATAATCAATATCTGTATCCTGCATAGCAGATTTTGAAATTGATGTCACTTTAATGCCTTGCATCAAAGGTATCAACTGATTGTGATATGCACCAGAATTTAGATAATATCCCAAATATCCAGAAGCAAATTTTTCTATTGGTCTGTATGGAATGGTATGAAGACCAGACAACACAACTTCATCATTTAAGCCCGCTATTTCACTGCATTTTCCAACAGTTGAGTCCTCAGCTGTATCAGCAACAATCACATCTCCATTTTGCAAGAAGGAGGCTTTATATTTTGATAGAACATTTTCATCTGTTATCATTGGAAGTTTCTCTTTTCTTACGTCTAAAACCTCTCCAAACTTGATAAGTACATCCCCATAATGTACATTTTTTGCAATGCCTGACTCGTCCGATAAATTGGCTCTGGAAAGTGTGTTATTCTGCAAGCTAAGCAGTACATTCCCCAACTTACGCTGTTCCCAAGCGATCAGTTCTTCTTACTTTCCATTAATATACTTACGCTGGTGAAGAGTGATGAGGTGGTCGAGGTTGGAAAAATAGGCTCCGATTTTCTTTTGTTCTTCGTCATTATTGGTAATGAAAATATCAATCTTACCAATCTCATCCTTATTGATTTTCTGTGGTATCGCAGTTACTAATGTACGTTCTCTTAAACCTTTCTGAAAAGCATTAGTTTTCATTGCATTACTTAAGAAATATGAATCAATTCCGTTTGGTTTGAGCAAAGCCAAACTCACATAAAATGCCACTTTTTCTGCTGTTTCTACCACATTCGTAGTACCAACATCTCCAATCCTAGTCATCAGAATATCACCTTTTTCAGGATATACTTTATAGTCTCTTTCAAAGGCTTCTTCAGATATATATTTTTCTGATTTAAGTGTTGCAATATTTTCTACTGATAAAAACATTATCCCAGAGTCTTGATAGTCAGGAGTTTGGTGAACTCCATCATAAATGCCTACCAATTCCCCCAACTTACGCTGTTCCCAAGCGTTTGAACTCATTTTAATACAAAATTTGAACTTACGCTGAATCCCTGTAATTGTTCATTTTTTCAAAATATCTTCTCGTTTTTAATCCAACAATTCACCTGCTTCATATGAACATTTTATATAATCTGGATTACTATAATATACATTTGAATTAAAATCTGATATTTCGTCGCTAATGAATGAATTATATACATTCTTAATAGCTTCTACTACATTGGTATACAATCCCATAACATTCAATATCAACGTTTGATATACTCTTCCAATCGAAGTTACTGTTGGAACACTATATTTGCAGGTTGTAATATTGTCAAAATTTCCCTCTACAATTTGATATTCTGCAATCCACTCATCACATATCTGTTCATAAGAGAGGCAATGATTTACACCCGCAACTTTTAATTGATGCAATATGTCTTCATCTGCCATCTTTCCAACTATATCTTTTACTTTATTATGAGTTTCTCTTGCGACAAACTCAATCATTGAACATACATAAAATAAATCATCTTTATTCCACTGTGTCGTCATCCACACTTTCACTCCTTTCATACGCCAAACATTCTAATGCTCTCATACTATGAAAACTAATCTGATGTGACGGATGCTTAAACTTTGCATATTCCCAGAATACAGCTTTACTTATATTTCCACTTAAATAATCATTTACAAAATTCCAGATTGTATCATCTGCCATTGGACCTTCTACAATATCATATTCGTGTACTTTTCCAGCCCTGCATTCTGCAATAAAATCTAACCATTCATCACACATCTGATCAAATTTCTTTATTTTTAATTGTTTATTTTCTGTATATGAATATACATTAATTATTCCATGTTTATGTTTTCGTTCTGCCCATCTATATGCCTGTTCATAATTTTTTGTACAGTAAAATCCCCATGAGAAGTCTTTTGTATATCTTGTCTTTCTGATCTCAGGAAATTCTACTTTCTGACCACTTCCATGATACAATTCTATTTTTTTGTCCATCTTTCTCACTTCTTCCATATTTTTATACTTTAACTTTCTTTTCACTTATTATTACCTAAAATTTCTTACTATAGATTATTCTCATCGTAAGTCTCATTCTTCTACAACATAATTTTCACTAATTCTATCTATTACTGCTTTCTTAATTTCAATGCCTAAAAGTATAGTTATTTTCTATGTAAACATATTTTGCAACATAAATTTTTTAATATTCTGTAATTCTTCACACTTATGCTGGTGAAGAGTGATGAGGTGGTCGAGGTTGGCAAAATACTCTCCTATTTTTTCTTGTTCTTCTACTGATGGCATTAAAATCCGCATCATCTGTGACGGCTTCAAGGTAAAATGCCTCATAGTTCCGCCAGCTGAAGCAGTATCAACATAAGACTTGGCATTAGTTGTTTCAAAATATGTTTTCAAATATTGTCCTACTAACTCCCTTGATTTAGATGTTCGTGCATATAAAACAGCTCCGCCTTGTACATAAATTGGCTTTTTATCAGTAATTAAAAGACTTTTTCCAATCTCACCTCCGCCGTTAAAAAGAACATCATCCTTGGTTGGTACACCTGTTCGATTTTTATAAAACTCATATCGTTCTTGGGAGATAAATAGCACACCATCTGTATTCTCGTTTGTAACATCACTGGCTCTAATATATGGAACTCCTGTTTCTGACCATTCAGAATTGGGAATTCTTGCACTGTCTTTAATCTCACAAACCTCTCCGAGCTTACGCTGTTCCCAATCATCAGTAAATCCATCAAATCGAATATCTGGAACTTTTTCCCCTTTTTTTGGAAACATTTTTTGAAGCATAAATTTTTTTAATTTCTTCGTTTCTTCACACTTTCGATGGTGAAGAGTGATGAGATGGTCTAAATTTTGAAAATACTCACCTATCTTAACTTGTTCTTCCATATCAGAAGGCATCATCATTTTCCAACCATCTAATTTTGACGTGCTAATAAATGGTTGATCAGAACCTACTGCTTCAACTAATGTATGTTTTAGTATCTCCTGTGACAAAAGCACATACGTGAAATCTTTATCACAATCAGTTTTATAAACAATTTTTCCGGCTCTTTGATAGAGTAACGAATCATTATATTTACTAGGAATTCTCGCTATTTTGAGATTTCCATTTGTAATCGGTCTATTTAACCCGACCACAATGTCGTTCTCTTTTAATAAGAATTCTGGATAGTGTTGAACAAAAGATTCTGGTAAATGATTTAAGTTATCATCATTTATTATTCCATGTTGAATTGACTCTCCATTTATCAAGCCAACTCCTTCATCACAATAGTCACTCATTTTAAAAGCATAACCAGAACTCATTTTATAACAATCAGAGAACTTACGCTGTTCCCAATCATCTGTGTATCCTTCAAATCTAATCGTCGGTTTTCCCATATCTATTTACCCTCCATCATGCCGATCAGATCATTCAAAGAAGTCATAATCGTTTCATCTGTAGAAGTTAATTGTTTCATAAGTGATAAAAATTCTCCTTCTACCTTTTCAATTTCTTCATCAGTCTTTTTCATATCTGTCAACAGTGCATTCAGGTCAATCGGTTCCTCTTCTTCAAAAGTATCTACATATCGAGGAATGTTAAGATTAAAGTCATTCTTTTCAATATCTTCAAAACTTGCAAGAAATGCCTCTTTTTCTACCGTTTCTCTCTTTGTGTATAGATTCATTACTTCGTCAATATGCTCATCCAGCATTTCATTCTGCTTCTTGCCCTTATTAAATTTCTTAGACGCATCAATAAATAATACATCCCTGCCATCTCTGTGTTTCTTCAATATAATAATACATGTCGGAATGGATGTATTATAGAATAAGTTTGCCGGAAGTCCAATGACTGCATAGATATTACCTGCTCTAAGTAATTTCTCTCTGATTTTTCCCTCTGCTGCGCCACGGAAAAGTACTCCGTGTGGTAATACAATCGCCATCGTTCCATTATTTTTCAGATGGTATAATCCATGTAATAAGAATGCATAATCCGCTTTTGATTTTGGTGCTAATACACCATATTCACTGAAACGCTCATCCTGTAAGAATCCTGCAGCAGCACTCCATTTTGCCGAATATGGTGGATTCATAAGTACCATGTTGAAATCAGTCTCTTCTCCAGTTGGCCAGTCTCCATCAAGCGTATCACCATTCCGAAGAACCTGATTCTCCGGAACAATTCC
>ERZ834859.776-NODE-776-length-40834-cov-9.840727_pt1 | contig 40834 bp, 31 predicted proteins | sample MGYA00519947_ERZ834859 | MGnify/ENA primary metagenome ERZ834859 (study PRJEB31850, sample SAMEA3708763) | human gut metagenome | biome: human gut; feature: human-associated habitat; material: faeces | place: China | collected 2014 ...
GAAGTACAGTAATGTATGGAGCTGACTGTTACTAATCGGGTGAGGGCTTGACCAAGGAAACGCAAGGTAAACGAATTCTCAAGGAAATGTCAGCATGTATGTAGTTTTGAAGCGATAATTATTTAAAAACAGTAGTCGAAAGACTGCTGTTTTTTTCGTATAAAAACACAAAACTCCATGTAAACTCCATAAATATGTGTTATTCTTTTTTTAGTGTTTTACAGGAGGAACAGAAAATGGAAAGGATATTGATTATTGAAGATGAACCGGATATACAGGAGCTTTTGAAAAATTATCTGGAAGAAGAGGGATATGAAACCGAACAGGCACTGGATGGAATTGAAGGGATTGGGAAGTTTCATAAAAGGGATTTTGACCTGATTCTTCTGGACGTTATGCTTCCGAAAGTGGACGGCTTTGGAGTACTGGAAATGATACGCCAGGAATCAGATGTTCCGGTAATCATGCTGACTGCTCTTGATGATGAGGCGTATCAGATGAAGGGATATGATTTAAAAGTTGATGAATATGTGACAAAACCGTTTTCTATAAAACTTCTTCTGAAAAAAATAGAAGCCGTTTTGAGGCGATATGGAAAAAGTACAAAAAAAGACGGGATTTTTTCTTACAGAAAGCTGAAATTAAATTCGGAAAGCTATCAGGCATGGATGGAAAACGAGGAGCTTTCCCTGACACAAAAGGAATTTGAGCTTTTGAGAGAATTTCTTTTAAATCAGGGCAGGGTGCTTACAAGAGGACAACTTCTGGATGCTGTGTGGGGAATGGATTATTTTGGAGAGGAAAGAATTGTAGATACCCATATAAAAAATATCAGGAGAAAAATGAAAGAAGATTATATAGAAACGATCAGAGGGGTGGGATACCGAATTGCGAAATTACATTAAAAGAAAATTAAGCTGGAAGATTTTTCTTCTTACAGCAGTGATCTTACTTGGAATTTCCGCGCTTACTTATGGATTTGTGGCATATTTTATGCCCGTAATATATACGGAAACCCTGAACCAAAATCTGGATAAACGGGCAGAAAATCTCTCGGAAGTTCTCCAAAATTATAAAAAGGAGCAGGGAATGGAGCTGATTCAGGAATTCAGTATGAATTCGCAAAGCGGGATTATGGTTCTGGACGATAAGGGAAAAGTTGTATACGAGCAGAGTTATCCTTTTTATGAAGGAAGCTACGCTGTGGAGATGGCAGGGGAAGATACTATGGCAACTGCGACAGAATCAGCTATAGTAGAAAACGATGTATCGTTAAGCATGGAAGAGCTGGAAGAGCAGGCAATGGGAAGGTATCGTCTTTCTTTTTCAGGAGATACAAAAGACTATACTCTTCTTGTTTTTGGCTCGAGAGAGCAGATAAACCAGACAAAAGAGGCTCTGACAAAGGTGCTGCCCTGGCTGATTCTGTCTGTATTTCTTGTTGCTTTTTTCATATCTGTTTTTTATTCGAGATATTTAACAAAGCCAATTCTTTATTTAAGCCATATTTCTCAAAATATGGCACAGCTTGATTTTAAAGTGCAAAGCACATTAAAAAGAGAAGATGAAATAGGAATCCTTTCCGGAAGTCTGAATACACTTGCAGCAAATCTGGATTCTGCTCTTACAGAATTAAAGGAGACAAATAAAAAGCTGAAAAGTGATATGGAAAAGGAACGGGAGCAGGAAAAAAAGAGAATGGAATTTTTTGCGGCTTCTTCCCATGAGCTGAAAACACCTGTCACGATTTTAAAAGGACAGATAGAAGGAATGATAGAAGGGGTAGGAAGCTATAAGGACAGAGATAAAAGCCTTTTAAGGGCAAAAGAAGTAACAGAGACACTTCAGGATATGGTACAGGAGATTTTGATGATTTCCAAAATGGAGGCGTCCGGATTTATATTGAAAAAAGCAGATACAGATATGGCAGAACTTTTTCGCATTCAACTGGCAGATTTGACCCCTCTTTTTGAGGAAAAACATATGAAGATGGAAGTGCATCTCCCGGAATCTTTAAAATGTAAAGTAGATGCTGCTCTGATGGAAAAGGTGATCAGGAATATTCTTGTGAACGCTGTCCGGTATTCTCCAAAAGGTGAGAAGATTTATATCCGCCTTTTTCAGGAAGAAAACTCTGTTACAGGACAGGTAGAAAATTTCGGGGTGCAGATTCCGTCGGAAAAAATAGATAAAATATTTGATGCTTTTTACAGAGTTGATACTTCGAGAAACAGCAGGAGCGGGGGAAGCGGTCTGGGTCTTTATATCGTAAGGGAAATTCTGGAATTGCATGAAGCATCCTATAAAATAGAGAATACAGCCTCAGGAGTGCAATTTACGTTTCAATTTTTTTCGGAGAAATGATTCTCCATAGAAAACACAAAATATCTACATATGTGCTACAAAACACGGTGTTATTTTATAATCATCAAAACGAAAGGAGTATATAGAATATGAAAAAACAGAAAGTAACAGCAGGTGTTCTGGCAGCACTTATAGGAATCACAGGAACGACGGGGTATCTTCAGGAGGTTAAGGCAGTTACCTTTGCATACAGTGACGGGGAAATGCAGACCTGTAATTTAGAAGAAGGTATAGTGGAAACAGTGGAAGAAGATACAAATGAGGTATCCCGGGAAAATGTCAGCATATCGGTGGAAGCTTCAGAGGAAATGGCAGAGGACAGCGGAATATACACATATGCCGCAGAAGAAAACGAATTGTTTCAGGCAGTAGGCATCGACTGGGACGAGAAGAAAGAGAGTTTCGTTTACGACGGAGAGCGTCTCACAGCAGTATGGGTGGAAGACGGAAGCTTTACCAGTTTTGACAGTGAAACAGACGACGGAATCTGCATTTACATTTCGAAGGAGAAAAAGGACAATCAGGTGATTCTGGAAGCGCATGAGATGTCTCCGGAGGAATTTGCAGAGTTCTATAATGAAAACAATACGGACGGAAATAAAATTTCTGTCAGGAAATCACAGGATTCATAAAATATCAGCAGAAATACCGGTTGGAGAGATTCAGCCGGTATTTTTTGTGGGAGAAATTCTTTCTTCTTATTCTTTCTATAATCATATCAGAATTTATAATATAATCTGATTTCAGAAGCACCAGGATATAGTATAAAATAATCGATATTTGTGGTTTTTGAATGAATAAATTGTACATTTATTGCAATGAATGTGAATGATATGTGTTCTTGCACACGTTTTTTTGAATAAAACACCATAAATATCGAAATAAAAACAGGAAATTCTGCTTTTTTATACAAAATAGTTGACAAAAAAATACGGGGGGGGGGTATAATTTTATTGGAAAATATTGGATATAATGACAAAATCCTGCAAAACAGCAGATAGTATTGTGACCGAACATAAAATTGAATGATATAGACATGACATCTTTTAAAGCGCTTATCTGTAAAATCTATATTGGGAAAGGAGATATTATGGAAGGAACAAAAAGAAAAGCTAGGAGGTTATGTGGACTGATTGGCGGCATGTGCCTCTTGTTTTCAACAACAAAGGTATATGCCGCCGATTGTTATATAGAGGTTCAGCTTGAAGATTTGAAAAGTCCGTATTCTGACTGGGAAGGAGTCACGCTAGGGCTTTATGACGTAGGAGAAGTTGCACAAACAGGGGAACCCTCTATTGATTCGGTTTATGGAATTTCAGAATATCCACAGACAGCAGAGACTTCCCAGAAAGCGGTGCTCCAGATAGAAAAAAAACTTGAGGGAGAGCCGGTCATGAGCAGAAAAACAGATGGAGCCGGAAAACTTGTTTTTTCAGGAATAGACAGGGGCGTGTATCTGATACGTGCAGAAGAGTCCTCAGAATATGGAACCATTACCTCATCATTGGTGCATTTGCCTTATTATGAAATTATAGATGATGAAGAAAAGGGACCTCTGTTCAGTGTAAAAGTAAATCCCAAAGCTTCGCTGCCCGGAAAACCGACGGTTCCGCCGGTAACAGCAACAATAACGCCAACTCCGGATTCCCCGGGAAGCCCGGGAGGAAATACGCCGGGGGATCATTCAAATCCGGGAAAGGCTGACGGAGCGAAAACAGGAGATGAATCACATGCTGCAGGATATGGGCTTCTCCTTGGAATTTCTGCAGTATCGGCTGGTATTGTGATATGGAAAAGAAGGAAGGTGTCAGAATGAGAAAGTTATTACAGGAAAAAGGAAGCGTTTTTAAAAAGATAATGTCCTGGATTCTGGTAATGGTAATTCTGTTTACCAGTGCGGATATGAGTTCTTTTGTTGTAAGCGCTGAAAATCAGAAATCAGGATTGTTAAGTGACGGCGAGTCGGATTCCGGAGGAGGAGAGATTCTTACAGATGGTTCAACAGAACCCCCGGCAGAGCAGCCCCCGGCAGAACAGCCCCAGACGGAAGAACCTCCTGTACAGGATTCTGTAGAGGGAGAAAAAGAAGCCGGATACCTGACGGTTAAGGTCTTCAATGATGAGAATAAAAATGGTGTGTGGGACGAGGGCGAAACAGGAATCAGAGATCTGGATGTAAGTCTCAGTCTACAGGATACAGAAGAAAAGATGCAGATACCGGCGTCCGGCGATGGCGTATATGCTGCTGACGGGATACAGGAAGGGACTTACACAGTCAGACTTTCCGCAGCGCCGGAAACTGTAGCGTTATATAATCTTACAGAAAGCGTTTTTCTTTCTCCGGATGGAAATAACATTTTTTATCCAAATGCAGAAGATACCTGGTTTATTGGCTGGAACAATATAGATGTAACAAAAAACCATGAACTGGTTCTCGGACTTCAGAAAGATGATCTGGAGAAAATCGAAGAGGAAATCGGAGATGGAGAACTTCTGGAAACAGAGGAAGGTGTATTTTTTTCTGCAGAGCCGGAAACAAGAGCAACAACAGCTAATGGTTTTCTGAAAAGAGAGTATATTTATTACAAGGGTCATAAGGTAGATGTCTGGTTTGATAATGGAAATTCAGCAGGCTTCAGCGGTTGTCCAAGCTACAGGTGGATATTCAGAGCATCGGATAATAAGATACTTTATTGTATTGAACCTTTTGTAAACGGAATCGACAAAGGAAATTATAAGGGCGGCGGAAATATGGCAAATGCGTATGGCGCAGAGAAAGCACGATATATGCAGCTTTGCGCTTACTATGGAGCTGATTACGCATGGCCGAATGCTGGTTCTGACTGGAGTGTAAAGGCACTGTATTTTATGGCAGCTCAGAATCTGATCTGGAAGCAGATGGGTGCGAAGCATTTACAGTGGTATCAGTATAAAGCAGATTATCATGGACATTTTCATCCGGGATATGCAATTAATATATCATATTATGAAAATCAGATTATAAACAAAATTAATAATCATTCCAAGATGCCGTCTCTTCCGGCAAACCAGAGAATCGACCATGATTACGCCAATCCGGATAAGGTGTATTCTTTTACAGATAAAAACGGAGCGTTGGGAAACGGCTGGCAGAGTTCTTCATATAATGTAGAAGGCTGGTGGATAAAGAGTTTACCGGCAGGAGTAAATAAAGCATGGATTGAAGGCAATCAACTTAAATTTACTCTGAAAAAGGATGCTTCGATTGATGGAAAACAGATAACATTCCCTTTGGAAAAATGGTTTTCTTCCCGGGGTTCCAATCAGTATTATGTGTCCACTAATCCGCGGCAGCAGTCTCTGATGTATCAGGGTTCTATAGCAAATATTCCTTATAACTGGTCTGTAACAGTAAATCCTACAGGTCAGGTAAAAATTCAAAAAGTAGATGATACAGGCAAGGCAGTTCCGGGAGTTTCATTCAGATGGGGAACAGATAAAAACAATCTGAATCATACCACCGGAAAAACCGGCAGCGACGGTACGGTAACAATCCGGGCGAACGCAGGAATGATTTATGTTCAGGAGAATGAGGTTCCGTCGCACCTGATAAAAGACGAAACTGTTAAAAGTGTACAGATTCAAAGTGGAAAAACAGCATCGCTTACTTTTACAAACCAGCGCGTTACCCGTAACGTAAGTATAAGGAAGATAGAAACTTCTACAGAGGATCCCATTGCAGGAGCAAAATTCCAATACTGGAATGAGGAAAGACCTGATACAAAATATACGGTAACGACTGACAGTAAAGGAGAATTTATTTCCTCAGTAAAATTCCCTGTGGGAAGTCAGGTAACTATGGAGGAAATAGAAGCAGCGCCGGGATATGAGCTGCCGCCTGAAAACGAGCGGAAACAGACGATTACGGTTTCTCTGAATGAAAGCGATAATAAGTTTACTTTCAAAAATACAGTAAAAAAACTTCCTGTTAGATTGAAAAAGATTAATGAGCGTACAGGCGATCCGATACATGGAGGCGTTACTTTCAATATAGGACCGAATCTGAAGGATCCGGAAATGTATGAGGAGTTAACTACCGGATCTGATGGAACCGTAACAACAAAAGAGTACCCTCATGGGACAAAGCTTTTTTATCAGGAGATAAAAGCGCCATCAGGATTTCAGGTGGACGATACCGTGTATTCTGTAATTGTAGATGCCAGCACTTCTTCAGAAGTGCAGACGGTTATTGTACGCAATGAGGAGGCACCCATCAGTTTTTCCATAAAGAAAAAAGGCGATGATGGAAGACCGCTTGCAGGAGTTCAGTTCCGTCTGGAAAAGAAGATAGGAAACAACTGGTATACTATGCATTCTAATCTAGTTACAGATAAAAATGGAAAGTTAAATATTCCCGGCACATATGACAGGGAACTGATTATAAACGGCAGACTCCGCCTGGTAGAAGAGGAAACTGTTCCCGGGTATAACCTTCTGGAGGAACCGTTTGTATTTAAAGAAGAACATCTGGATTCAGAGGAAGCGCATGCCGAGGTAACGATTACAAATAAAAAAATTCCTACCAGACTCGTTATAAAGAAAAAGGATAAGGATACAGATCTTCCGCTTTCCGGTGCAGAGTTTGAAATTACAGATGAAAACGGAAAAAGAATCCAGCTTCTGAAAACAGATTCCTCGGGTCAGGCAGAAACAGAAGAGCTGATGGCAGATACTGTCTATTATATAGAAGAGATTACTGCACCTTACGGCTATAAAAAGCTGGAAGGTCGTGAAAAACTGAAATTGGACAGCTCAAACAACTTCCAGCTTGAAAGAGTATATGAGAATGAAGCATATTATGGACAGATTAAGCTTCACAAAAAAGATCAGACGGGAAAAAATCTGAAGGGAATTGAATTTACAATTTACAAAGGTTATACACCGGTAGAAACTCTTATTACCAATGAAGATGGCTATGCAGAGTCCAAACGTCTTCCGGCAACCGACAGTTATCGCATTGTGGAGACTTATGCTCCGCCTCAGTATGTAAGCAGTGGACTGGATTATTCCTTCCGATTTCTGGAAACGAATGATGGTATAGTGGAACAAAGAGAAAACTGGACCATGACCTTCCACAAAAATACTCTGACAGCAACCTTTGATGTAACGAATAAGGAGATTTTTGGAAAAGTTACCATAAAGAAGGTGGATTCTGAAGATAAAACTGTGAAGGTAAAAGGAGCAAAATTTGAACTGCGTAACCGCTATACAGGAGAATTAATTGATTCAGGAACTACAGATGAAAGCGGAAGCTGTACATTTGAAAATGTTCCCCTTGTAAATCCTACTGTGAACAGCGAACAGGGTTACTATTATATAGAAGAAACATCTCCAGGTGAGAACCATATTCTTCCGGAAAACACCAGAAAGTATTTTTCTCTTACCGTATCCCGAAAAGAGTTGGAAGTGCAGTTTGAGAACCCTCCGTTTAAAGGAGACATAGAGATTACAAAAGTGGACAAGGACGATCCTTCAAAAAAACTGGAAGGTGCGGAATTTGCCATTTACCGTGCAGACAATCTGGATAAGGTAATTTATACAGCCAAAACGAACGGCGAAGGAATTGCCCGGTTTGATAATCTGAGGTATGGAGATTATGTGATTAAGGAAACAAAGGCGCCTCTGTATTACAGAAATGACCGGGTAAATGGTGGAAACAAAGAATACTGGAATGAGGAGATAGGAGGATATTGTGTCACAATTAAAGAGAATGGTCAGGTTATTCCTCTGACAATTACAAATCCGAGATTGCAGGTACGTGTGAAAGTTATAAAGTATGCAGAAGGTAAAATAGCTACATTAGGTGGAGCAGAATTTAATCTCTGTAAAGCAGATGGAACTGTTTTAGAAACTTTGGTAACTTCACCTGTAGATGGAGCGGTATATAGTAAAAATTATTATGCAGATGAGCTGGGAGAAGGAGCATATCTTATTGAAACGAAAGCTCCAGCAGGATATGAGCCGAGCACAGATAAAATCTTTATTAAATTTGACCAGAACTCAGAAAATCCAATATTGGAAATTGTGAAAGAGGTTGAAAATAGAATAAAAGAATCGGAGTTTAAGTTCCAGAAGGTGGATGAAGAGGGAAACGGTGTAGATGCTGACTTTAGCATTGAGGTGTATAATGCGTCAAGAAATATACATTGGAGCGACTATTATTTTGATTGCTGGATTAGTACAACAAAAGAAAACACGTTTGCAGATTTATCCGGATTTTATAATAGCTTTAATAATACATTAGAGCGTCATAGCGAAAATAATCTTTATGATGAATATGTGCTGACATTTAGGGAAGTAAGAGCAGATGAGTGGCATCAGCCTGTTGAAGGGAAGTTAGCTGAACTTCAATATCGTCTGACCTCTTCCGGCTGGACAGTAAAACCGTATAGAGAAGGTTCATTAGGTCCAGGTGTTACATTTGATTACAACACAATGACTCTGACTGCAGTGAATAAGACTATACCGGTTCGGCTTAATGTGAAAAAAACAGATTATCACGATAATTATTTAGCCGGAGCAGTTTTCAGAATTATACCGGTTGGACAGGAAAACAAGGCAGTAGAAGTGACATCTACAGGAGATGCAAATGGTGTGACCGTAGAGCTGCCATATGCGGAGGAATATATAATTCGAGAGATACAGGCGCCGCCGGGATATTTTAGGGAGCGTCAAGACACTACGGTAAAAGCTTCGCAGTTGTCATTAATAAGTAATGAAACGATTTGGTATTATTACGGAGAAACATCTGTAGGCAATAATAAACAACCGGAATTTACAATCAAAAAAATAGGTTCGGATCAAAAGCCACTGGGAGCGACATTTCGTATTACAGAAGTAAAAAACAATATGGGTCTGAATCAGTCGATAACAGTTTCAACACAGAAAGAAGACGGAGTAGTCCGAGTAGACTTGTCTCCATTTTCTGAATTTATGAATATATCATATGCAACTGGTATATTAAAAATAGAGGAGCTTTCTGTTGAAGATTCAGACTACCAGATGTTGGCACAGCCGATTTATGTAGAATGGGAGACATACCGTGCTAGTTGGACATTTAAAACAGTAGTTTCAGGTTATGATAATCCGGAAAATGTGTCGTTTGAGAGTAAAGAAAATGTTATTACGATTACAGTTCCTAATAAGAAGAAGAACTACAGCTTTAATATGGTAAAACAGGGAGAGCCTGATGATAATGAAAGAGTATGGGCAGATATTATTATATCTGTGAATGGCTCGGAATATTCAAAAACGATTTCATCTGATGACTTATTAAATGTAGATGATATATTTTCCGGATTGACAGATTCAAATGGATATTGGATTAGGATTGAAGAAAAGGACACTACAGCAGGATATGAAAAAGTTCCTGTTATGGGATTCAGGTATTACCCTGATAAAAAAGGACTGGATAAGTTCCAGGATGCAAATGGTCCTGTTTCGTTTGAGTTTGATGAACAGGATAGTGAAAAGATTATCATTAAACTTACCAATACCCGTTCTAAGATGCGGCTTCGTTTCAAGAAAACAAACGGAAGCGGAACAGCTCTTGCCGGCGCGGAATTTGAAATAACTACTCAATCTCCGTATTTTTCAAAAACGTATACTACCAAAGGATACCCGGATGGAGAGACAGTGGAATTTCCTTATGCTCAAGAGATAATCGTGGAAGAAATAAAAGCTCCTCCAGGACATATAATGGGAAAACAGACCAAGTGGACGCTTACTCCAAATGACTTCCATTCCATTGATGATATTAATAATTCCATGTATGAATGTGATAAATTATTCACAACCCCGATTGTCAATGAAAGTCAATATAATCTTTCTATTAAGAAAATAGACGGGGATGGACAGCCGGCAAATGCTACATTTAAGATTATTGGTTCAGGTGGAGTTTCCGGAACATGGGAAGTACCCACAAAAGAGGGAGCTGCAAGCTTAAACTTTATTGTGGACGATCTTCTGAACAGGTATCCAGATTGGGATAGAGCAGAACTGATAATTACAGAAATTGCAACAGATGAAGGTCTGTTGATTCAGGAAGGAAACCTGGCAAAAATCATTGTTGATCTTTATAAGATAAGAAGCTCTTATGGTTCTGGATATTTTCAGCCGAGTGATTATGATGGAAGTTCTGTATGGGTAGATTTCGACCCACGGGATATGACGACTCTTGAATTTACGGTAAGAAATGAATTTATTCCTGTAAATCTTACGTTAATCAAAAAGGAAGAAGGCAAGGAGAATGTATACCTTGCAGGAGCAGAGTTCACAATTACAGTTCACGGAGGAAATTCCGACGGAAAACAAATAAAAGTGGAGACAACAGGTACTTCTATAGGAACAACCGTAAAACTCCCCTGGGCGGAATCCTACTCTGTTCAGGAAACAAAAGCTCCGGAGGGATATATCCTTGACCCGACAATTTACGATTATACGCTGAAAGATTTTCAGAACCAGATGGATGCAACGGGAAGTATACTTCTTGCAAAGAACCATTCAGTCACCATGACAAATACGCCGATTACAGGAAAGATTCAGGTGAAAAAGGTAGATGAAGATAATAATAAGGCTCTTGCCGGAGCAGAATTTGACATCTACAAAGGAAGCCTGAACCCTGGGGATACGTATGAAAATGTACAGGAACCGGGATACAAAAAAGTCGGGACAATTACGGTAGATGGCAGCGGAATTGGCGTATCAGCAGAACTTTCTTATGGAGAATACCTCTTAAAAGAAACAAAAGCGCCGTCTGGCTACCAGATTACAAAAGAGATTTATCCAATAAAAGTAAGCAGAGAAAACGAAACGGTTTACGTTCAGATTTCCAACAGGAAATCAGAGGGAACTCTGAACATTGTAAAGGTAGATGAAGAGACTTCAGCTCCCCTTGCCGGAGCAGTCTTTACCGTTCACCGTAAGGATACGAATGAACAGGTAGGTGACAGGCTGGTAACAGGTTGGGATGGAAAAGCTTCCATGAGCCTGCCTTACGGCGAATATTATGTGAAAGAAGTAAGCTTCCCTTCCGGCTATGCGTCAGCATCAGGAAAGACGTATGATTTCACTCTGGACGGTACGCACATAGAAGTGACAAAGAACATCTCCAATACAAAATCAAAGTATGCTCTCAGACTGTTTAAGACAGACAGGGAAACAGGAGAATTTCTTGCGGGAGCAGTTTTCGGATTGTATGCAAACGATGCAGACCCGAAAACAGCGGAACCGATTCAGAAGTTTACTACAAATGCCAACGGAAGTGCCGTTGTATTTCTGGCAACAGGCGGACACTACGATATTTATGAGCTGCAGGCGCCGGCAGGCTACCAACGTCTGACAGAGAAGTTCGAGGTCTATGTAGACGATAAAGTGCCTACAGTAGAAATTACCGTAGAAAATACAAAACAGAGTCTGGATATTGAGATTCACAAAACAGATGAAGCAGATAAGCCTCTTGCAGGAGCAGTCTTTGAAATCAGAAATGCAAAGACAGGAGCTCTTGTGGCAACGACAGAGCCTACAGGAGTAACGGGAAAAGTAACGGTACAAGTTCCGGCAGGAGATTATGAGTACACAGTAACGGAAATTCAGGCGCCGGACGGCTACGTACTGGATTCAACTCCAAGACCAGTCATGATAAATAAGGGAAATCAGGACGGGGAAATTATTTACACTGCAGAGCCGGTTGAACTTACAAACCGTCAGATGAAGGGCAACATCAAACTGGTTAAAGTAGACGGAGGAAGCCAGAAACCACTGGAAGGCGCAGTCTTTGGTGTGTATGACAACAATGACAAGCTTGTAGATACCCTGATTACCAATTCCAAGGGCGAGGCAATGTCAAAGAACCTGCCGAATGGAAGGTATACTTTGAAAGAGCTGACACCGCCTCCTGGATATGAGCATTCTGAAATGACTTATAATGCAGAGCTGACAGATACAGAAACGTTGATTACAATAACTGCAGAAAATACTTCTCTGAAAGGCGGATTTACTATTAGGAAGGCAGACGCACAGAAATCTGATAAAGTGCTTTCAGGAGCAGTGTTCCGTGTATATGCTTCCTATGAAGAGGCAGCAAATAATGGAAAGTATATTGCAGAAAAAACAACAGAAACCAATGGACTTGCCGTATTTGAAAATCTCTCTTATGGAACTTATTATGTGAAAGAGACAAAAGCGCCGGAAGGATACGAACTGAACACCCGTATTTTTACAGTGACAGTAGATGGGGAAAGCGCAGAGAATCTTGTACTTGAAGTAGAGAATCATAAGAAACTGGAAAAAGGAATTTTCCGTGTAAAGAAAAAAGATGCAGATACTGGCATAGCCCTGAAAGGTGCAGAGTTCCTGGTAGAAGGAAACAGTTACAGCCATACGTACCCTACAGGTGAAGATGGAACCTTTGAGACAGAGGAACTGGCTCCGGGAACTTACACAGTGACGGAGACAAAAGCGCCGGAAGGTTATCGTATCAGCAAAACTCCAACCAGATTAGTGACTGTAAAGGCAGGGGATGGAATCGAAGCATCTTCTCCTGTTGTAGAATATGAGTTTACAAATGAGAAGATTCAGTTCCCCATTCGTATTGTGAAGACGGACGATACTTCTGAGAATAAGCCTCTTGCAGGAGCAGTATTTGAGCTGTACCGTCTGAATGAACTGGGCAGTCATGAAGGAGAGGCTCTGGAGACGCTTGTCACAGATATAAATGGAGAAGCAACTTCCAAAATGCTTCCTGTGGGAAGGTACCAGGTAGTGGAAGTAAATCCTCCGGAAGGTTATAAGCTTTCCGAGAACCCTTCCCAGATTGTAGAGATTACAAAGGATACTCCTCAGGAAACTCTGGAATTTACAGTGATTTTCAGAAACAGCCCGGAACTGGGAAGTCTGAAAATATTAAAACTGGCACTGCCAAATAAAGAGGCAGAGGAAACTCAGGGAAATCCCCTTGCAGGAGCAGAATTTGAAGTTACCAGCGCTTCTTCCGGTCAGACTTACAAAGAAACTACCAATTCAGAAGGAGTTGCAGAGTTTAAGAATCTTCCGTTTGGTATTTATAATGTGAGGGAAGTAAAAGTTCCGGCAGGTTATGAAGATGACAGTGCTTATTTTGGAACAGTTGTAATAGGAAAAGACGCACAACAGGTTGTTGAAATTACTGCGTACAACTACAAGAAGTACGGAGCGCTCAGCCTGAAAAAGACAGACTGTGAAACAGGAAAACTGGTGGCAGGAGCTACATATGGAATTTATACCAAACTGGCTGATGACGGAGATATAGCTCCGACATCATATCTGGGCAAGGAGTATGATTTGGTTACTCTTCCGGATCAGGCATATGTAACTTCAAAACAGTTGGAGCTTGGTACATATTACGTAAAGGAAATCAATTCTCCACCTGGATATAAACGGAATCCGAAAGTTTACGAAGCAACGCTCACAGATGAAATTCCTGTTGTTCAGATTGATGCAGAGGATGAGCCTTATAAGGGAAGCGTATCCATCCACAAAACAGATGAACATAAGAATCCGTTGGAAGGCGCAGTATTTGCCCTTTATACAAAGGAAGACTATGACAAAATGCAGGAGGAATTAAAACCAGGAGAACATGCCCCGGATGTTCCGGCAAGTTATCTTACAACAGACAGCCAGGGAAATGCCAGCAAGGAAGACCTTGTTTTAGGACAGACATATGTTCTTATAGAGTTCGCAGCTCCGGCAGGGTATGAGCTTCAGTTTGAAAAACAGACGTTTATACCTACTGCTGAGAAAATGCACTTTACATATCAGGCGGTTAATAAAAAGAAGAAAGAGCTGATTATTCATAAAGTGAATGAAAGCGGCGATCCTGTCAGCGACGTTATGTTCAGCGTATATCGTTTCGGACCAGATGGAAGACCGGAGACGCCGGATGATGGCGAAGCTGTTGCAGTTCTGAGTCCGGGAATTACCGGTGATGGCATTGCGCGAATGGATATCAGCCATCTTGAAAACGGTTGGTACTATGTGAAGGAGACACAGGGATCTGAAATGGGATATGAGGTTTCTCAGGAGATTATTACCTTTGAAATCACAGACGAAAAGAAAGAGTATGAATTCACTTTCGTCAACTACAGACCAAAAGGTGAAATCGAAATTCAGAAAAAGGATGAGCTTGGAAATCCTCTTCCAGGCGCAGAATTTACACTGAATATTCCTGGTCCGGACTGGTATAACGGTAAAAATCCAAATGATTTGAAAGAAGTTGCAAAATTCGAACTGGATGAAAACGGTTATGGAATCCTGAAAGACATTGAGGCAAGTGTATACGTGATTCGTGAGACAGAAGCTCCGGCAGGCTATAAGCCGGCAGATGATATTCTGGTTGTTATGCATCGCGACGGTACAGAGGGTATAAAAAATGACCGTGTATATTACTACTATCACGCAGACATTGTCAACAAACCGATCACAGGCTGGATTTCCATTCAGAAGCAGGCAGATCTTGATGACGAGCCGGTGACAAATATGGATCTTTCCAATGCAAGATTTGAAATCCGGGATGCAAAAGGAGAACTTGCAGATACTCTGATTACAGCGAAGGACGGCACAGCAGTAAGCCGGGAGCTTCCTGTGGGAATCTACACCATCAAAGAGACACAAGCGCCCCAGGGAACAATCCTCAATGAAAAGGAAGGAACTGTAAGCATTGACGGAACAGGTGAGAATGATATTTATACTTATACTCACGTAAACCAGGTAGTAAAAGGAAGACTCCAGATTAAGAAGGTAGATGGGGATGATTCGAGTCAGACTCTTGAGGGAGCGGAATTTGACATCCTGAAAGAGGACGGTACGCTTGTAGAGCATCTGGTAACAGGAAAAGACGGAATTGCCACCAGTAATTACCTTCCATACGGCTGGTATATCCTTCGTGAGACAAAGGCTCCTTCCGGTTACGCTCTTCAGATTCGGGATATTCGCTACTTGATTCAGAAAGAGGAGCAGCTTCTGGATATTGTTGTAGAAAATATGAAATCAGAAGACGCAGAAGTTCTGGTTGTGAAGTATGATAAGGATAATCCGACACATTACCTGAAAGGTGCACAATTTAAGCTTTATGGAGATAAAGAGCTTTCTCAGCAGATAGGGGAAACCTTTACTACAAATGATAAGGGAAGAATCTATTTTGGAAAAGACTTGAACCTTAAGAGAGGAAAAACTTATTATCTTCAGGAAACAAAAGCGCCGGATGGATATGTACTTGATGAAACGGTTCATTCCTTTGTTCTGAATCCAGACGAACCGCAGTCCATTGCCCTTTACATTGCAAATGAAATGGGAAAAGGATATATAAGGTTTGACAAAACCGGTGATATGCTGGAAAGAATGGAAGAGGATGACACTTATCCAAATCTGAAAAAACTGATTTGGAGTGAGCAGACATTGATGGATGCGGAAATTGGCATTTATGCAAAAACTCTAGTTACCCTGGACGGCAGGACGTATCAGGAAGGGGAGCTGCTCCAGCGCCTGAAATCTGGAGAAACAAGCCGGGCGCTTCCTCTTGGAACGTATCAGTATAAAGAGCTTTCTGCACCGGATGGCTATATCCTGGATGAAAACTTCCATGATATTGAGGTAATAGAAAACAACGTAACAGAAGCAGAAGCAGCTCTGGCAACGCTTAAGAATGCCCATGCTTCTGTCTCCCTGAAACTTCATAAAAAATTCAAAGATGGCAACACGCCGGAAAAACTCGAAAAAGTAATCTTCGGGGTATATACAGCTTATGAAATTAAAGAAAATAAAGTGACAATTCCGGCAGAAACCCTTCTTGGAATTATAAAAATCAATGAAAAGGGACAGAGCATTGAGAATCATCTGAAGCTTCCGGAAGGAAGGTATTATGTCATGGAGCTGGAAACAGCAGACGGTTACGTTCTGGACGGTCACAAATATCCGTTTACAACAGGATACCAGAACGAGGACAGAGTAATCGAGATTTCCTCAGCAGAAAATCCGATTGTCAACGAACCGGTTTATGGAACCATCCGTGTTGAAAAGACAGGTGATATGTTTACAAAGGTAGAGAAACTGGTAAATCAGGAAGGAAAATACCAGGTAAACAGACCGGTTTACGGAAAAGGCGAGCTGAAAGGCGCAGAGTTCGAAATCCGGGCAAAAGATGAAGTGGTTGTAGACGGAAAGACATTTAAGCCGGGTGATGTGATTGACACGCTTATAACCGGCGAGAGGGATGAAAGTATTAAGCTTCCTCTTGAAACCTACATTTTAGTGGAGACAAAAGCGCCGGAGGGTTATATTCTGGACAATGAACCGCGGGAAGTTACGATTCTTCCGAATGAGGAACCTGTGAAACCTTCTGTTGCAGTCCATACAATGGAAAACGAGAAGGCAGTGCCGGAAATCGCTCTGTATAAGAGCTTTTTCGGAAAGACACAGGAAGAGGCAGCAGAGCTTTACAAAGAGGTGTTGTTTGGAGTTTATGCGCAGGAGGAAATCAGAGGAGTAACAAACGAGGCAGTCCTGAAAGCAGACGAGCTGGTAGGGTTGATCCGGATAGATGAAACAGGAAAAGGAATTCTGAAAGAAGATACCGTCCTTCCGTTTGGAAAGTATTATGTGAAGGAACTGGAAACAGCAGAAGGATACCAGGTATCTGAAGAAGAATATTCCTTTGAGGTCACGAAGGACAATGTGGGAACAGGATCTGTTTTGATTCCGGGAATCGCGGAGGATACCCCGGTAGTGAACCTGCCGGAAGGCGCAGAAATTCCCTTTGCATTCCGGAAAATCGGAGAAGACGGTCAGCCTCTTGAAGGCGCAGTTTTCCGGCTGTATACATGTAAGGAAGAGCATGATCACAGCCAGGAAGCCGGAACAGAAGGAAGCTGCTGGAAGGAAGTTTACGGACTTTCTCCGAAGACAAGCGGGGAAGATGGAATTGTAGATTTCGGAATCCTTCCAGATGGAACATACCAGTTAAAAGAAACAGAAGCACCAGAAGGATATGTATTGCCCGCAGGCCAGTGGAGGTTTACTGTAAACTCTAAGGCTATTCCGGGAGAACATATAACATTTACGCCTACAGGCGGTGCACAGCCTCCGGCTTTCCAGAAGGCGGAAGAGGGAGCTGTATACCAGTATCAGGTAATGAACCGCAAAGCAAGGCAGATGCCGTTTACAGGAGGAACAGGTATGCTTGATTATGCCGCGGGAGGAGGTGCACTTCTGGCATTGGCAGAGCTTGTAAACAGGCGTCGTAAAAAGAAAAACAAAGGGAACGTACAATAACGTACGGGAGAATGAAAGGAGAATGAGCATGAAAGCATTTAAAAAAGTAAGTGCGTGGCTGCTTAGCCTGGGGATGGCTGTATCCCTGATGGCTGCTGTACCTGTAACGGCAGCCGAAAAACAAGAAACAGGAAGTATTACAGTACATAAGTATGTAGTGGAAACTACGGAGGAGTATAATGCTCTGAAGAATAAAATAAACCGCACCAACGGTAATGAAATTGATTTTTCTCAGCATGACGATTTGAAAGACCTGAAACCTATGGAAGGTATCACGTTTAAGCTGGAAAAAGTGGTAGATAACGGAACAACTGAATTAGATCCAGGAACTGCTGAGAAAGATGATAGCTTTGAAGAGCAGACACTGACGACTGATGAAAACGGAGAGCTTACTTTTGCAGATCTTCCGCTCGGTACTTACAGACTGTCAGAGCAGACAGACCCACGTGTGGAAAAAAAGATGGATACTGTCCTGATTTCTGTACCTACATATAATCAGGAACATAAAACAAATTCATCAAAACCGGAATTCCTTTACAACATTCATGTGTATCCAAAGAACCTGATTCACCAGGACGGACCGGATATTCAAAAAGATGTTGTGACAGAAGGAAATGATGATGCCACAGTAGACCGCTACGCACCCTTTGAGTGGATTATCCTTTCCGAGATTCCAGAGGATATTAAAAGCGAAGAACAGAAACCTATAAAATATGTCATTACCGATAAGCTTGACCCGCGTCTTGACTTTGTAAGCGACGTGTCCCTGGAGTTCAGAACTGCAAACAAGCAGACAACGACTGCGATGACAAAAGACACGGATTATACATTTTCAGCAACTGAATTATCAGGACCTGAATATGACGAATACAAACCAGGTAACCAGAGCAGCCTTACTTGGACGCTGACAGATACAGGTCGTGGTAAATTAAAAGATTACGCAGGCGGACATGTTGTTGTTAAATTTGAAACAAAGCTAAATGAGAAGGCAGACCTTGGAGTTGCAATCCCGAACCAGGCAGGCCTTGATTACGTGAACTGGAATAATCATGAGTATTTACCGAAATCTGATATTCCGGAAGTACACACTGGCGGTATTAAAATCAAGAAAGTAGATAAATCAAACCATAATAAGGTGTTGGAAGGCGCTGAATTTATGATTTATCTCAAAGAAGAAGATGCAAAAGCAGGAGATACCAGCAAGGCAGTAAAGAGAGATAGAAAACCGTATGTAGTGAAATCAGATAGTACAGGTATTGCATTCTTTGACGGTTTAAGCTATGGTAACGCGACAGGTCAGAAACCGGCAGAAGGTGAAACAGATTACTGGATTGTAGAGACAAAAGCGCCTACAGTAGGTGGCATTAAGTACAACCGTCTCCGCGAGCCATTTAAAGTAACCATATCTGCCACAAGCCATAATATGGCTCAGGAAGATATGTATGTTGTTTACAACGCAAAAGATAACTACGAGCTTCCGTTTACAGGTGGCGCAGGCCTTATCGTATTCCTGGGAGCAGGTGCAGTCCTTCTGATTGCAGCTTATGTAGTTTCCAAAGGTGGAAAGAGCAAAGCGGCAAAATAAAGAAGAATGAGTAAAACAGAAGTCTGCCATTTATGAAGAACCGGCAGAAACGAAGGAGGGGGAAGGTTTCCCCTTCCTTTTGTCCGGAAAGCATAAAATATATCGGGGCAGATATGGAAGACATGAGAGGCAGAATGAACAAAAGAAAGATTTTAACATGGATCCTCCGGATTGCGGGGATTGCGGTTATCCTGTATCCGCTGACGCTGCGTGTCCTGTCCGGGCTGAACCAGTCGGAGGCGATTGCAGGATATGAGGACAGCGCGGCATACTATAACCAGGAAATGGTTGCAGAAGAATGGGCAAAAGCAGAGGAATATAATAAAAGTTTAAGCGGAACGGAAGTGAGGGATCCCTTTGTTCCGGGAAGCGGCGTGGTGATCCCCGATAATTACATGGAAGTGCTGAATATTGACCGTGGAATTATGGGAACGCTTGATATTCCCTGTGTAGATATCAACCTGCCTATTTACCATACTGTGGACGCGGAGGTGCTGGAAAAGGGCGTAGGCCATCTCCAGGAGACGGCGCTTCCCATTGGAGGGGAAAATAACCACACGGTTTTGAGCACCCACAGAGGGCTTCCGGAAGCAAAGCTGTTTACAAATCTTGACAAAATGGAAATAGGAGATGAATTTTATATCCACATTTTTGACAGGACTCTGGCATATAAGGTAGACCAGATCAAAGTAGTGGAGCCGGACAATACCACATATCTGAAACCGGAAGAAGGCAAAGATTATGTGACGCTTCTTACCTGTACGCCGTATGGCATTAACAGCCATCGTCTTTTAGTGCGGGGAGTACGGACAGAGTACATAGAAGAGGCGGCGGAACAGACGCCTGTTAAGGTAATACGGTGGGAAGGTTACCTGGCTGCGGCAGCCGGGGCGCTGACTCTGATACTGATTATCCGGGCATACAGAAGAAGGAAAAAGAACAGGAGGAAGACAGAATGAACAAAAAACGGACAGTCGTTTCAGGACTTCTTATCATGCTTGCATTTGCAGGCTGCGGCGGAAAAGGCTCAGGGGAGCCGAAGGAAACCACCCCGAAAGCCATGACAGAGGATTATCTTTCCTATATGAAAGAAGGGGAGTATGAAAAGGCAGCTGCTCTGGTCGGGGCAGAGTTTGATCCGGACAGCTACGAAAACAGTGCAGATCTCCAGAAAAACGCCATGAAAGCAGCCTATGGAGAAATGGAATACGAAATCGGAAAAGAACAGGTGGAAGAGGGGAAGGCAACGGTTACGGTGCAGATAACAAACGCCAACTATCTTTCCGTCATGGATGATGCGATTTTCGAGACAATGAAAAAACAGGAAGACGACGCGTATACGGAAAAGCTTTTCAAAGAAAAGCTGGAACAAGCAGAGCCCATAGAAGCAGAAGTTCTGGTAAATTACCGGAAGGAAGACGGGAAATGGGTATTTGATGGAAGCAATTCTCAGCTCCAGGCAGCTATGCTGGGATATTTGTCAGCAGAATAATAAAAGAGAAAACAGGAAGCATCATTAAAAGTAGCCAAAGCTATTGATTTTATATCTGCGACCGTGTATTATATTTTACAGTCACATACAATTTACAGCTTAGGTTTGTATGTGAAATATATATAATTCTGCGTATACGGAGGAAAAAGAATGAATCAAAATAATAATCTTCTCAGAATATGGTATCAAAAACCGGCGAAAGACTGGCAGACAGAAGCCCTGGCAGTTGGAAACGGATATATGGGTGCGCTCATATTCGGCGGAGTGAAGAAAGATAAAATCCATATTAATGAGAAGACAGTATGGAATGGAGGTCCTTCCGAAAAAATCAATTATAAATATGGAAATACCAACCCTGCAGATACAAAGGAAGAGCTGGATACCATAAAGAAAGACCTGGATGCTCTCCGTAAAAAACTGGATGATAAATCAGAGCATGTATTTGGTTTTGACGGCGATTCTTACCAGGCGTGCGGAACAGATACAAAAGGGGAAGCAATGGACTGGCTAAATAAACTGATGGGCGATTTAACCGGGTATGAAGATCCGCAGGACTACGCGAATCTTTATATTTCTGCTGATGTATCAGATGAGGCGAAGGCAGAGAATTACGTCCGTGATCTGGATTTACGCACAGCTCTTGCAACCGTTTCCTATGATTATGAGGGAGTTCATTATGTAAGGGAATACTTTAACAGTTATCCTGATAATGTTCTGGCAATCCGCCTGACGGCAAGTGAAAAAGAGCGCATTACCGTTTCTGTTGGATTAGAAGACTGCACAGGCGGAACACAGTTATCCAATGTAGTGGACGGAGATACCATTATCATGAAGAATGCCCTGTTAAGCAATGGCTTAAAAACAGAAGCACAGGTGAAAGTGCTTCCGGAAGGCGGAAGCATAACTTCTGATGATACGCATATTTGTGTGGAAAAAGCAGATGCGGTTACGCTGCTTCTTGCATGTGGTACAGATTATAAGATGGAGCTTCCTTCTTTCCGCGGAGAAGATCCGCATCATGCAGTGACAAAGCGTATCAATGATGCTGCTGAAAAAGGATATGAGGCGTTAAAAGAAGCGCATGTACAGGATTATTCTGCTCTGTTTTCCCGTATGGAGCTTAGTTTTGACGAGGAAATCCCGCAGATTCCCACAGATGAGCTTTTACAGAAATATCGAAATATGGTAGAAAAAAATGGCGGTATCCTTCCTTCTGAAAAGGAACAGAGGGCGATGGAGGTGATCTGCTACCAGTTTGGACGTTATCTCACGATCGCAGGCTCCAGAGAGGGGGCGCTTCCTACGAACCTTCAGGGCGTATGGGGAGAAGAGCATTTTGAATGGGGCGGTGATTACCATTTTAATATCAATGTGCAGATGAATTACTGGCCGACTATGGCGAGCAATCTGGGCGAATGTCTCCTTCCTTATCAGGAGTATCTGGACGTTCTTCGTGAGGCAGGCCGTACAGCCGCAGCTTCCGCTTTCGGAATCAAAAGTGAGGAAGGTGAAGAAAACGGCTGGCTTGTAGGCTGCTTCAGCACACCGTATATGTTTGTGACAATGGGACAGAAGAATAATGCGGCAGGCTGGAATCCTATCGGTTCTGCATGGGCGCTTCTCAATTCTTATGAATATTATCTTTACACAGAGGACAGAGAATTTTTGGAGAGACTTTATCCGTCCATGAAAGAGGTGGCAAATTTCTGGAACGAGGCTCTTTACTGGAGTGATTATCAGAAACGATACGTTTCCGCACCGTCTTATTCTCCGGAAAACGGACCGATTGCAAACGGCGCCTCCTATGACCAGCAGTTTATCTGGCAGCATTTTGAAAATACCATTCAGGCAGCACAGATTCTGGGAGTAGATGAGGAGCTTGTCCTTAAATGGAGAGAAAAACAGGCGAAATTAAATCCTGTGCTTGTCGGGGAAGACGGACAGGTAAAAGAGTGGTTTGAGGAAACTCACATCGGAAAAGCGCAGGCAGGCGAGCTTCCGGAAATCAACATTCCTCAGTGGAGACAGAGTCTTGGAGCAGAAACAGGCGGACAGCAGCCGCCGCATCGTCATCTGTCACATCTGATGGCGCTGTATCCATGTAATATTATCAGTAAAGACGCGCCGGAATTTATGGACGCGGCAATCGTTTCTCTGAATGAGCGCGGTCTGGACGCAACAGGATGGTCAAAGGCACATAAACTGAATCTCTGGGCGCGCACCGGTCATGCAGGGGAGGCATTCCAGATTATCCAGTCCGCAGTTGGCGGCGGAAACTCCGGATTCCTTACAAATTTGTTCTCCTCTCACGGCGGCGGAGCCAATTATAAAGAATATCCGATTTTCCAGATTGACGGAAACTTCGGTTATACAGCAGGAATCAATGAAATGCTTCTGCAGAGCCAGCTTGGTTATATTCAGTTCCTTCCTGCACTGCCGGATCAGTGGAAGACAGGATATGTAAAAGGAATTGTTGCAAGAGGAAACTTTGTGCTTGATATGAAATGGACAGACGGAACGGCAGAATCCTTTACTGTGACTTCACGTAATGGCGGTTTATTTACCGGTGAATATAAAAATCTGTCAAAATATCATGTGACAGATGCAAATGACAATCAGATAGGGACAGAAAAACAGGGAAATGACAGAATTGCCTTCTCCACACAGCCAGGAGAAACTTATTATATTAAAAAATAATCTGAAAAATCAGTCATAAATTCCCCCTTCCCCCGTTAAAATGAAAGTAGAACAGATTTCCGGGAGAAGATTATGAAAGGGAAAAGAATCAGGGCAGTCATAAGCTGTCTTCTGGCGGCGGCGCTTTTTTTTAAGCCCATCTGCATATGGGCAGAAGAGACAGACGAATCAGTGGAGAGTCAGACTCTTGTAGAAGCGCCCAGCGCGGTTCTTATGGAGGCGCAGACAGGAACTATTATTTTCCAGAAGGATATGGACACCAGAAGAAGTCCGGCAAGCATCACAAAAATCATGACTTTGATCTTGATATTTGACGCTATAGAAAACGGTTCGCTGAAGCTTGAAGATCCTGTTACAACAAGCGCTTATGCAAAATCAATGGGCGGTTCTCAGGTTTTTCTGGAAGAGGGAGAAACCCAGAGTGTGGAAACCATGATAAAGTGTATTGTCATTGCCTCCGGAAATGATGCAAGCGTGGCAATGGCGGAGCATATCGCGGGAAGTGAGCAGGAATTTGTCCGGCAGATGAATGCAAGGGCAAAAGAACTTGGCATGGAAAATACAAATTTTGAAGACTGCTGCGGTCTTACGGACTCCCCGGGACATTATACAACTGCGGGAGATATTGCGCTGATGAGCCGGGAGCTGATCACAAAATATCCGCAGGTTCTTGAATATTCGTCCATATGGATGGAGGATATTGTTCATGAGACACGAAAAGGTTCCAGTAAGTTCACACTGGCAAATACAAATAAACTTCTCAGAAGTTTTGAGGGCTGCGTGGGATTGAAAACAGGAAGTACAAGTGTGGCAAAATACTGTTTAAGCGCAGTTGCAAAAAGAAACGGGATTACCCTGATTTCTGTAGTTATGGCAGCGCCAAATTATAAAGTAAGATTTAAAGACGCGGCTTCCATGCTGAATTACGGTTTTTCCAGATGCAGTCTTTATGTAGACAAAAAGCAGTCAAAGCTTCCGGGGATAAAGGTTGCAGGCGGAGTCGAAGATGAGGTATCTCTTCGATATGAAGGGGAATTTCAATATCTGAGCACAGAGGGAAAAGAGCTTTCCGATATAAAAAAGAAGCTCGTGATCCCAAAAGAAGTAAAAGCTCCTGTAAAGAAGGGGGAAAAGGCGGGAGAGATGCGCTATTATATGGGAAAAGAAAAGCTTGGAAGTGTTCCTGTCCTGTATGAGAAATCTGTGCGAAAAGCTGTGTATAAAGATTACATAAAACGAATGTGGGAAGCATATCTTCTCTGAAAAAAGGCAGGTTTGCCGATGTGAAAATAATGCACATTGGAGACCTGCTTTTTTTGACAAAATCCTGAGGTTAGGGTTATAATACAGAGGTACAGAAATTTTTACATCATGGAGGAAGTTATGGAAAATAAAGAAAAACAACCAAATAAATTAAAGCTTCTGGCAAGGTATTATAAACCGTACAAGGGGCTTTTTCTGGCAGACTTATTTTTCGCCATTTTAGGGGCGGCAGTTACCCTTGTAATTCCCCTTCTTGTGCGTTATATTATGAATACTATAGGAAATATGCCCGTATCTGAGGCAAAATCAGCCATTCTTACCATTGGAGCAGGAATGCTGGGGCTGATTCTCGTGCAGCTTGGAAGCCGTTATTTTATTACATATTACGGGCATATGATGGGCGCATATATTGAACACGATATGCGTAACGAGATTTTCAGCCATTATCAGAAGCTTTCCTTTACTTTTTATGACAATCAGAAAGTGGGACATCTTCTGTCAAGGATCACAAGCGACCTTTTTGACATCAGCGAGCTTCTTCATCACGGACCGGAAGACATTATTATTTCTGTGATCAAGCTTGTGGGCGCGTTTCTCATCCTTGTAAATGTAAACGGAAAAATGGCTGCCATCAGCTTTTCCATTGTAATTGTCATGCTTTTTTACGCGCTTATATTTAACAGAAGAATGAAACACGCGTTTAAGGAAAACAGAGCCCGTATTGCAGATATTAACAGCCAGATCGAAGACAGCCTTTCCGGGATCCGCGTTGTAAAATCTTTTGGGAATGAAAAGAGAGAGATGGAAAAATTTGCAAAGGGAAATGAGCGTTTTGTAGCTGCAAAGCGCCTGACTTACCGTTACATGGCAGGATACCATGCAGGAATGGATTCCTTTACGACTCTGATCACAGTTGCGTCTCTTGTTGCGGGCGCGTTTTTCCTTACAGACGGAACTTTAGATGCAGCAGGCCTTGTTACCTTCCTTCTGTATATCAACAATTTTACTGAGCCGGTAACGAAACTTGTAAACTTTACAGAACAGTTCCAGAACGGATACAGCGGATATGACCGTTTCCTGGAAATGATGGCGATCGCGCCGGATATTGAAGATGCGCCGGACGCAGTGTCTCTTGATAAGGCACAGGGCGGAATTGAATTTCAGGAAGTTTCCTTCCACTATTCCGATGCAAATGAGGAAGTGCTTTCTCATGTAAATCTTCAGGTAAAGCCGGGAGATTATGTGGCGCTTGTGGGAACATCAGGAGCAGGAAAAACAACGCTCTGCAGTCTGATCCCGCGATTTTACGATGTGTCCTCCGGAAAAATCCTTCTGGACGGCACAGATATAAGAAAAATCAAATTAAAAGACCTGCGCCGTCAGATTGGAATCGTGCAGCAGGACGTATATCTTTTTGCCGGAACGATCATGGAAAATATCCGTTACGGAAAACCAGATGCAACAGACGAGGAGGTTATCCGCGCGGCGAAAGCTGCCAATGCTCATGATTTTATTATGGAAATGCCGGCAGATTACGATACAGATATAGGGCAGAGAGGTGTGAAGCTTTCCGGAGGACAGAAACAGCGTCTTTCCATTGCGAGAGCATTTTTGAAAAATCCGCCGATTTTGATTTTCGACGAGGCAACGTCCGCTCTTGATAATGAAAGCGAGAAGGTAGTGCAGGAATCTTTAGAAAAACTTGCAAAAGACAGAACTACCTTTGTGATTGCCCACAGACTTTCTACAATCCGAAATGCAAGAAGGATTCTTGTGCTTACAGATGACGGGATTGCGGAAGAGGGAACCCACGAAGAGCTTCTTCAGAAAGATGGTGTTTACGCGAAGCTTTGTAAGGCAGGGCTTTGAGAAGGGAGTAAATAATGAAGGAAATCAAAACAGAGGATGCAGTAGGTCATATTCTTTGTCATGATATTACAGAAATTGTAAAAGATGAAAGAAAGGGCGTACTGTTTCATAAAGGGCATGTGGTCCGTGAAGAGGACATTCCCGCGCTTTTAAGAGTTGGAAAAGAACATCTTTATGTATGGGAGAAAAAACAGGGAATCCTTCACGAAAACGAAGGGGCGGAAATTCTCCGCCAGATTTCCCAGGGAGAGGGAATGCACCCCACAGAGCCAAAAGAGGGAAAAATCGAACTGATCGCAGACAGGGACGGTCTTTTAAAAATAAGAAGAGAGGCTTTGAAAGCCGTAAATTCTCTCGGAGAAATGATAATTGCCTCAAGACACGGGGATTTTCCGGTGAAGAAAGGACAGAAAATTGCCGGAGCAAGAATCATTCCCCTTGTAATTGAGGAAGAAAAAATGAAGGCTGCAAAAGAGGCAGCAGGAGAGAAGCCGATTTTTGATATTCTTCCTTTTCATCACAAAAAAGCGGGCATTGTCACAACAGGAAGCGAAGTAAAAAAAGGTCTGATCCAGGACACGTTTACTCCTGTTCTTGAGGAGAAACTGAAAGAATACGATGCGGAGATTCTGGGACATACGACGCCGGGAGACGAAAAAGAACAGATTACAAAAGACATTCTGACCTTTATAGAAAACGGCGCAGATCTTGTGCTCTGTTCCGGAGGAATGAGTGTGGATCCGGACGACCGCACACCGGGAGCTATCAAAGATACAGGAGCAGAGGTGCTTACTTATGGAGCGCCGGTTCTTCCGGGAGCTATGCTCATGGTGGCTTATTATGAAAAAGACGGAAAACAGATTCCGATCATCGGGCTTCCGGGCTGCGTGATGTATGCAAAACGAACGGTATTTGATCTTCTTCTTCCCAGAATTATGGCAGATGATAAGATTCTTCCGGAGGAAATCGCAGCTTATGGGGAAGGCGGACTTTGCCTGAATTGTGAAACCTGTACGTTTCCAAACTGTGGATTCGGGAAATAATTTTCAGAAAAGGGTGTTTCATGAAAACATTTAGAACAAAAAAGTATGAGATTGTTTCGTCAAAAATAAAAGAAGGGGAAATAAAGTTTGCTTTTTTAACTGACCTCCACGGGCTGGAGTTCGGAGAGAATAACAGTGATCTTCTCCGGGCAGTCAGAGAATTTTCGCCGGATGCTGTTCTCTGTACAGGAGATATGCTTGTAAGAAGCGAGCCGGATACCCTGGGGACAGCAAAGACGCTTCTTAAAAACCTGGCGGAAGAATATCCCGTTTATTTAAGTCTGGGAAATCATGAATATAAGCTGCTGGTGTCGGAAATTTATGAAAGTATGCGGGAAACGTATAAGACATATGAGCTGGAGCTGGAAGAAGGCGGTGTTCATATTCTTCACAACCGGCATATGGAACTGACTGTAAAAGAAAACAGAATCTCTGTATACGGTCTGGAGCTTCCTCTTGATTATTATGACAAAGCCTTTTCTCAGAAGCTTACAGCGGAAGAGATAGCGGGATTTCTGGGAGAACGAAGGGAAGATTTCAGCATTCTTCTTGCTCACAGCCCAAGATATGGAAAGGCATACTTTTCCTGGGGAGCAGATCTGATCCTGTCCGGACATTATCATGGGGGCGTGATGCGTTTCGGAGAAAATATAGGGCTTGTTTCTTCTCATCTTCGGATTTTTCCGCCTTTTTGCTGCGGGAAGTTTCAGAGAGGGGAGCGGCATATGATCGTAAGCGCAGGTCTTGGGGAGCATACCATTCCCGTGCGCATTCATAATCCGAGAGAGCTTGTCTGTATCACAGTAAAATCACCGAAAGAGGACTGTTTATGGCAATACCGGTAAAATTAAATGTATTTGAGGGACCGCTTGATCTGCTCCTTCATTTGATTGATAAAAATAAAATTGACATTTATGATATTCCTATTGTGGAGATCACAGATCAGTATATGGAGTATATCCATTCTATGGAAAAAGAAGATCTGGGGGTTATGAGTGAGTTCATGGTAATGGCAGCCACTCTTCTTGATATTAAATGTAAAATGCTTCTTCCGAAAGAAGTCAATGAAGAGGGAGAAGAAGAGGATCCGCGTGCAGAACTTGTGCAGAAGCTTCTGGAATATAAGATGTACAAGTATATGTCTTATGAGCTGAAAGATAAAATGGACGCTGCAGCCAATGTGTACTACAGAGAGGCAGATATTCCAAAAGAGGTGCTGAAATATAAAGAGCCTGTAGATCCGGCGGAATTGCTCCGCGGTATGACACTGGAAAAGCTGAATGCGATCTTTAAATCCGTTATCCGCAGACAGGAAGACAAAATTGACCCGATCAGAAGCAGGTTCGGAACCATCGAGAAAGAAGAAGTCAGCCTTTCTGAAAAAATGCTGGAGTTAAAGGAATTTGCCGGTACGCATAAAAAATTTTCTTTCCGGGCGCTTCTGGAAAATCAGCGTTCCAGAATCCAGGTGATTGTAACCTTTCTTTCTGTGTTGGAGCTGATGAAAATGGGGCACATTCATGTGGATCAGGAAACGCTTTTCGGCGAGATTGAGATAGAGGTATTGACGGAGCCGGATACCTGGAAAAATTTAACGGAATTTGCAGAAGAATAAAAGAAACGGAGAATTTCATGAATATAAAAGAAGCAGAGGGAGCCATTGAGGCAATTCTTTTTGCAATGGGAGACGCGGTAGAGCTGACACAGATCGCAAAAGCTCTTGAACAGGACCCTTCCACGACAGAAAAAATCATACATAATATGATGGACCGTTACCGGGAGGAAAACAGAGGGATACAGATTATTGAACTGGAACAGTCGTATCAGATGTGTACAAAAAAAGAATACTATGATTATCTGATCCGCATTGCAATGCAGCCAAAGAAGCCGGCGCTTTCTGACGTTATGCTGGAGACGCTTTCCATTATTGCTTATAAACAGCCGGTTACAAAGGTGGAAATAGAAAAAATCCGCGGCGTGAAATGCGACCACGCCATCAATAAGCTTGTAGAATACAGGCTCGTAAAAGAACTGGGAAGACTGGATGCTCCGGGAAGACCGATCCTTTTTGGAACAACGGAAGAGTTTCTTCGTTCCTTTGGGGTACAAGCGCTTGATGAGCTTCCTGTTCCGGATCCGGTTCAGATAGAAGATTTTAAGGCAGAAGCAGAAGAGGAAATTCAGCTAAAGCTGGACGTATAAACAGAAGGAGGGAATGGCGATGCCGACAACGTATACCCATGATTATTTTGGAAAAAAAGTTTATCAGAAGCTTCCGGAAGAGATGAAACGCGTCATAAGAGAAAACGGGGAGCTTTACAGAATCGGGCTTCACGGTCCGGATATTCTGTTTTATTATATGGTGTCTAAAAATCCGATCACCCAGTTTGGAGTGAATATGCATAAAGAAAAAGGCAGAGCTTTTTTTGAACAGGGAATGGAGACGGTGCGCCGTACAGGAGATAAGGCGCTTCTTTCCTATCTGCTGGGCTTTGGCTGCCATTATCTTCTTGATTCCTACTGCCACCCCTATGTAGATGAAGTGGCGGAAGCGGGAGTAATCTCTCATACTGTTCTGGAAAAGGAATACGATCGTTTGCTTATGGAGGAATCCGGGAAAAATCCGTATATTTACCGCCCTTCTGACTGCATTGTTCCAAGGTATCAGTGGGCGAAGGAAATCCATAAAGTCCTTCCAATGGTAAAAACAATAAATATTTACATTTCCATGAAAATGATGAAGCTTCTTACAAATCTGATGGTGTGCAATGACGGAGAAAAAAGAAGAAAAAGAATAGAGAAGCTTTTTAAACTGACAGGAAGTAAAAGCGCCATGTCTCTTCTGGAGCATTTTATGAAAAAAGAACCGGTTCCCGGATCTTCCATTCCGGTTGCAAAGCTGAATCGGCTGTTCTGGGAGGCAGTAGAAGAAGTGCCGGAGGAGCTTACAGAGCTTTACAGTCTCTCAAAGGAGAAGAAAAAACTGTCGCAGAGATGGGACAGGACGTATAATGGGTAATTTTTTGATGCATTGAATTTGGAGGGTTCTTTATGAAGAAAACAACTGCCGGTAAGATTTTTCTTACCCTAATAACCGCGCTTTCTCTGTTGAGTGTATTCATTTCATCGTGGATTTTTGTTCTTGCCACAGGTGTATGTGTTTTTGGGTGGGTTGCGCTTTGGAAAAAAAGCAAAGAATCATAAGGAATGTCAATTTCAGTTTTAAGGAGGGCTTTATAGCCCTCCTTTTATCAATAGCTAAAAATCAACTATATTTTTGTACATAGCTTTATGGAAAAAATCTTAGCCTTATACCTGTCTAGCAAGAGGGTTTTTGAAGGTGCGGAATACTCCGGTCTGTTCAAGTAGTCTTGTGATTGTGAAGAAAATAATGGAATCAATCGGCCACATGATCAGATTTTTCAGTGCTCTTGCAGGAAGGATTGCAAGAAATCCTTTTCCGTACAGCATATCCAGCCATAATGTGTTTAAGAGCACGTTCACAATAACAATTACGACAAGCTTGGCAATCAGCACTCTTTTCAGAGTCAGTTTCTGACGGTAATAAAAGCAGCCGTAGATAAAGGCAGCCAGCATGGCGTTAAAGGTAAAGCCAAAGAAAAATCCGCCATCCGGTCTCATAAAATATTTTACAATGTCCAGGATTCCGGCAAACAGACCTCCTGTAACAGGACCAAAAAGATAATCCACAATCTGATTGGGGATACCGGAAAATCCGATTTTAATATAAGGTCCAAGGTTGATGGTTGCCACTGAATTAAGAATCAGTGCCAGGGCTGCCAGCATTGCGCTCATGGCAAGTGCCGGAACACTTTTCAGCTCTTTCGCTGAAGTAAGAAACATATTTTTTGTTTCTTTCATAAAAAAATTACCTCCTTTCGCAGATACCTGACCACAATAGGAGATAATCATATGTACTTATCCTCTGTTGCAGCGAGATGCAATTTATATACCGCAAGATTTCTCTTTTCGTCTTCCGGCAACTCTCTATCCGGAAAGCACTTTACGCATATAAATTTACTCTGCATATCTTTTTATGGTGTTATTATAATTCTCTATCATGAAGTGTGCAATATCTTTTTTTACATATTTTCCAATTTTTTGATTTTACATAGATTGTGTTGTGATAAAGTGATATACTGTAAACATCTATACGAAGATAAAGGAATTTTATAACAGATGAAATTAGAATATAAAAAAGCATATATAATGAATATGTATACAGTCCCGGAATATAGAAGAAGAGGAATTGCGTATCAAACTCTGGACAAACTGGTAAAAGAAGCAAAAGAGAGGGGGATTTCCGCAATATCTCTGGAAGCGACAGATATGGGACGCCCTTTATATGAAAAATATGGATTTGTAAAGATGGATCATGAAATGGAATTGATATAGGAGGGATTACACGGAATGAAAAATATGTATAAGTTTACGACATCAAAAACAATCACTACAATTTTTGTATATTTTTTGCTGTTTCTGGCAGGGGATTTATTTGGAAGCCTGCCGTTTGATTTTGTTTTTTCTTTTATAACATTGCCGTGCAGTGAGTTATATATTATTTTAAGAATGCTGGGCTGTTTTATTCTTACGTTTGTGCTTTTTTGGTTGTATACAACAAAGCATCTTCACTTAAAACTGAGTAATTTTGGAATTACATTCAAAATGAAAAGCTGGGGAATTGTGCTGTCTGTTTTACTTCCTGCGTTTGTCATTGTTGGGTTTTTGATGACAGGAGCAAAAGTGGAAGTGAATGAATTTACGTTTGGCAGAACATTATTGATTGTAGTCGCTTCTGCTATGATTGCTTTAAAATCAGGAATATTGGAAGAAATGTTGTTCCGTGGTTTTATTATGAAACTTCTGGAAAGCAGATGGAATAAATATGTGGCAATTTTTGTGCCGTCTTTTCTGTTCGGTCTGGTACATATTCCCTCTATGGAGACGTTTACTGTGGAGGGTGTGATGCTTCTGATCATAAGTGGCACATTAGTAGGAATCATGTTTTCCCTGGCGGCGTATGCAGGAAAATCCGTGGCAAACAGTATGCTGCTTCATGGTGTGTGGAATTTTGTTATGATAACAGATATTTTGCATATTACAACAAAAGAAGGGATTTACGGAGAACCTCTTTTTTCAATGATCATCTCCTCAGATAATATCTTACTGACAGGGGCTGGTTTTGGAATAGAAGCTTCCATAATTGCCATAGCGGGATATGCCCTTATCTGTATTGTGGCAGGGGCTATAGGGAAACACAAAACTGCATAAAATCAGGAGGATTTTGTATGAAAAGGGAATTAGGAATTGCCAGATGTGGTCTTGCATGTTGTTTATGTTCAGAAAATACTGCGTGTAATGGCTGCGGCTCAAGTGGGTGTCCGGACAATGACAGATGCGAGAATAAAAAATGTTCAATGGAAAAAGAACTGACACACTGTTATCAGTGCGATCAAGATTGTAAAAAAGGATTATTGAGCAAGATTAAGCCATATACATTTACTTTGTTCGCTAAAAAATATGGAGAGGAAATACTGTTAGACTGTCTGGAGAGAAATGAGAAAAAAGGAATTGTCTATCATCGAGAAGGGATAAACGGAGATTATGATGAGTTCGATGATATAGAAGAACTTATGAAATTCATTCAGACAGGGGAACGATAAAATATGGAAAAAATAATAGCGATATTCTTGGGAATTGTTATTTTTATGAAGGGTATCTTTTGGATTAAAATGGGAAAATCGACTGATAAAACAAAGTATATTTTGGGAGTATCTGCTATCATAGTGGGAATTTTGATGTTGGGTTCCGGAATTCTTTCTTTTATGTGAAATAAGGTGGTAAACTACAGGTCGAATCGACTAAACTATCGGTTAATTGAGTATATTTGAGAAAAGTGTTAAGGTGAAATCATCAAACACAGGGAGGAATTAATACATGAAGAAAACGCTTGGCACAATGATTTCATCATTAAGAAAAGATAAGGGAATGACACAGTTGGAACTTGCAGAAATAATGGGGGTGACAGATAAGGCTGTTTCTAAATGGGAGAGAGATTTGTCCTGTCCGGATATAAATTCAATTCCCAAACTGGCAGAAATTCTGGAAATCTCTGTAGAGGATTTAATGCAGGGAAAGACGGAAACAAAGGAACAAGATACAAAAGAAAAAAAGGAAAATATAAGCATAAATAAAGTAGATGAAATAATTGATACCGCATTAAAAGGAATTGGTATTGCTATGGGAATTGCCGTAACAGTGTTGTCTGTTCTCGGAGAACTGGAAATAAATGCAGCATTTACTATGTTAGGCATTGGATTGGCGGGAATATCCATTTCTTTGTTAAAGGATAAGACAAGCGAAAAATAAATTTTGACAGCGTTTTTGTATTTTAGGCGGGAAAAAGTGATTTATAAAAAAATTCAAAGAAGAATTTTGTATTTTAGGCGGGAAAAGATGATTTATAAAAAATTCAATGATTACCCCTTTGCGAGTTCAATAGAACTTAAATTTGGAGACAGCAATAGGAAAGGAGATCCAACATGCCTGTGATCGTTCATATATTTACTATATTATTTGCGATTCTCTGTTTCATGATTATTAAGAAAAAACGTTATAAGGAAATGCCGGTTATATGTTTTATCATGTTTGTTTCCTTTATCAGTTTCGGCATATCTTCCCTGATTGCGATTTTTGCGCCTTACGGAGAAATTCTGTCATATCCCTGTATGATAATGGCATTAGGATTGCTCCTGCTTTTGGTGGGAATCAATGATTTGTATTCGATTTTTCGCTGTACGAAAAGAATCGAGGGAGTTTACTGTGGGTATAATACATATTATGGCAGTCATGGAGTTTCTTCTTATAGTCCTGTTTTTGAGTATACATATAATGGCGCATTGTATCATGAGCAAACCACGCAAACAGTATCCCGCAGGCAGCTTACAAAAAATATGACGAAAGGAAATCGATATTCCATATATATAAATCCGAAGTGTCCCGGTGTTTATGTGCTTTTCAGAAGGCTGCGGGCGGGCGGCGTGGTATGTTTTATTATCGGAACGGCATTTATGGCAGCAGGGGCAGTCATACTATATGCGTTATTTCATGTGCTTTTTTGACAAAAAAATTTTAATACATATTCTTTCCACTTCCGAATATACTTTTAGCAGATAGAAATAATCATGAAAAAGCTGCGGAGGACTGGGAATATGAAGAGAGGGAAAGCTGCCGCTGCCGGGATTCTGGCGGCGGTTTTATTTTTTGTACACATGGCTGCGCCGGTAGAGGCAGAAGAAAAAGCTCCGGGAAACTTATATGCCCTGTCAGCAGTTTTGATGGACGGAGATTCCGGCAGAGTTCTTTACGGGAAAAAAGCAGACGTTCCACGACCGAATGCCAGTACGACAAAGGTTCTTACCTGCATTCTTGCTTTGGAAAATGTGCCGGGAGACGATTATGTAAAAGTTTCTCAAAATGCAGCTTCCCAGCCGGAAGTAAAGCTCCATTTAAGAGCAGGGGAACAGTATTATATGGAAGACCTTCTGTATTCCCTTATGCTGAAAAGCCACAATGATACTGCCGTTGCCATTGCGGAGCATGTGGGAGGAAGCGTGGAAGGGTTCAGCCGCATGATGAATGAAAAGGCGAAGGAAATAGGCTGTGAAAGTACCCACTTTATCACGCCGAATGGTTTGGACGCAGTAGACAATGGAGGAGAACACCGCACAACTGCCCGGGATCTTGGGCTGATCATGCGTTATGCCATTCAGAACGAAACCTTCTTAAAAATCACGAAGACAAGAGAGTATTCTTTCTGGGATATTGAGAAAAAAAGACAGCTTCACGTGCAGAATGCAAATGCGCTTCTTGATATGACGGACGGCGTTCTTTCGGGAAAAACAGGATTTACGGGAAAGGCAGGATACTGCTATGTCTGCGCGGTGGAAAAAGAAGAAAGAATTTTTATTATCGCGCTTCTGGGATGCGGCTGGCCCAACAATAAAAATTATAAGTGGAAAGATACGATGGAGCTTCTTCAATACGGAGAAGAAAATTTTGAATATAAATCTTTATGGAAAGAGCCGGAGATTCCGAAAATCTTTGTAAAAGACGGGATTTCCAAAGAAGAAGGATTTCAGCAAAAAGCGTATGTGGGAGGGTATGTTTCCGTTACGGAAAACGAGAGAGACAGAAAAATACTTGTAAGAAAAGAACAGAAGATCACGATGGAGGCAAAATTTAAAAAAGAGCTTTCTGCTCCTGTAAAAAAGGGGCAGAAGATAGGAGAAGTTACGTTTTGCCTTAATGGAAAAAAGCTGATTTCCTATCCTGTTCTGGCGAATGCTTCTGTGAAAAAACTTACCTACAAATGGTATGCGCAGCAGGTATTTCAAAAATATTTTCATTAAAAACGCTCCGCGCAGGAGCGCACTGCGGCGGAAAAGAAGTATGTCGCTGAAGCGACCCGCCGCAGGCGGAGAATCCTGCGAGCAGTTTTTTCTTACGGGATAAAAAAGGAATCCATATCTACATGTTCCAGAGTCAGAAGTTTTATTTTTTTGTCAATGCCTCCCGCATAACCTGTAAGGTTTCCATTTGCTCCTACGACTCGGTGACAGGGCACAATGACAGAAATTTTATTATGTCCCACTGCGCCGCCTACTGCCTGGGCGGACATACGGGAAATCCTTTTTCTGGCGGCAATCTGCTTTGCAATTTCTCCGTAAGTCATAGTTTTTCCATAGGGAATGGAGCGGAGGATTTCCCACACTTCTTTTTGAAAATCAGATCCGGTAAGATGCAGGGGAAGGGTAAAGCCCGGTTCTTTTCCGGAAAAATAAATGGAAAGCCATTTTTTCACATCTTTAAAAAGCGGAATTTCTTTTTCTTCTGTTTCTTCGTTAAGACTGCTTGCGAAGTATTTCTGACCATCAAACCATGCGCCTGTTAAACCGTCTTCTTCTGCAGCAAGAAAAAGCCTGCCCAGGGGCGAAGGATAAGAGCTTGTATATTGCATAAGCGTTCCCCTTTCGTAATGTTTTGTACTGTCATTTTATCATAAATTTTTCCGGAAAAAAACGGGAAAAAAGCAATCCTATTGACGGGGGTTGTTTTTCGTGATAGCCTGTTTCGTAGATATACGTATGAAAAAAGATGGAGGGATTTTTCATGGAAATCATTCGAAAAGGAACGCCGGGAGAAGGAAAGCGGGTGCGAAAGCGGCAGAGAACCGGTTTGAAATCCTGATTCCAAAATTATACAGAGAGCCGGAAGAGACGGTGAAGGAACATATTTTTCTGGAAAAAGACGGGGAGCTAAAAGGGTTGCTGCTCGCGCAGACAATGACCTGGAACGTGGACGGGAGAGAGCTGCTGACAGGACACATAGGTACCGTGTGCGCGGCTTGGGATTACCGGGAGCACGGCGTTATGAGCCGGCTGATGCCCGCAGCGATAGAAAAACTGGAAAAAGCAGGGTGTGTGCATTGTTCTGAATGGGCAGCGTCAGCGATACGAACATTTCGGGTTTATTCCGACAGGCAGCAAGACAGAGTTTGTATTTAATCCGGCAAATGTCAAGGGGGAGCCGGCAGAAGGATATGAACTGAGGGATTTTACAGCGGAGGATCTGGAGGAAACAGTGGCAATAGCAGAACTGCGTCTGGCAGACGGGAAGTATTTAAAACCATTATTAAAGCGGCTGTTTGAGAAAGGATTTTCCCAGGCGATGATAAATATAGCGCCGGGAACAGAAGAACAGGCGGATCGGGCTGCCGGCAGGGGAAGTAAAACTTTTGATAGAGGGTCATGGACTTTTGGAGATAAACGTAACGGAAGAGGGCGTAAAAGCCCGTATATGCGAAGGGCAGGATAAAGATTACGTATGAACAGGCAGTACATCTTCTGTTTTCTCCGCTTTCCACGGAAAGAGAGCTGTTATCCGGACAATGTCCGCTTATGGCGAACTGGTTTCCGCTTTCGCTTTACATAGAAGAAAATAATTGCATTTAAAAAATAAAAAGTGAGAAAGCTATTGAAATTTCACGAAAAAAAAGGTACAATTAAAATTGGCTAAATTTTTGGTTATACTTTTAAAATTTTTATAAAATGGAGGGCAAACTAGAATGAGTAATGCAACACAAAGCTTAGCGGGCGCAAGAATTACTTCTTTGCTGGACGCAAACAGTTTTGTTGAAATCGGACAAAGTGTAACAGCCAGAACTACAGATTTCAACATGGCTGAAAAAAAAGCACCTTCTGACGGAGTTATTACCGGATATGGTGTGATTGACGGGAATCTGGTATACGTGTACAGCCAGGACGCTTCCGTATTAAACGGAACAGTCGGTGAGATGCACGCAAAGAAAATTTCCAGACTGTATGATATGGCAATGAAGACAGGCGCTCCTGTAATCGGACTTGTTGACTGTGCAGGTCTTCGTCTCCAGGAGGCGACAGACGCTCTGGAAGCTTTCGGAGAAATTTATCTGAAAGCAACACTTGCTTCCGGAGTAATTCCGCAGATCACCGGTATTTTCGGAACATGCGGCGGCGGTATGGCAGTTCTTCCGGCTCTTACAGACTTTACTTTTGTAGAAGAGAAAAAAGGTAAAATGTTTGTAAACAGCCCGAACGCACTGGAAGGAAATCATATTTCCAAATGCGATACATCTGACGCAAAATTCCAGAGCGAAGAGACAGGTCTGATCGACGGTGTTGGAACAGAAGAAGAAGTGATCGGAAAAATCCGTGCACTTGTAAGTCTTCTTCCATCTAATAACGAAGACAACGATTCTTTTGTTGAGTGCACAGATGACTTAAACCGCGTATGTGAAGACCTCGCAAACTGTGCAGGTGACACAGCCCTTGCACTTTCCAGAATCGCAGACAACGGTATCTTCCTTGAAACAAAAGATGCATACGGAAAAGATGTGGTAACAGGCTTTATGCGTTTAAATGGAGCAACTGTGGGCGCTGTTGCAAACAGAAGCGAGATTTATGACGAGGAAGGAAACAAGGCAGAAGAATTTGACGGAAGCCTTTCTGCAAGAGGCGCAAGAAAAGCAGCAGAATTTGTGAAATTCTGTGACGCTTTTGAGATTCCGGTTCTCACTCTTACAAACGTAACCGGATTTAAAGCAACTCTCTGCAACGAAAAAATGATGGCAAAATCTGTAGGTGAGATGGTTCATGCTTTTGCAGACGCAACTGTTCCGAAGGTAAATGTGATCATCGGAAAAGCTTACGGAAATGCTTATATCGCAATGAACAGCAAAGCAACAGGCGCAGATATGGTATTTGCATGGGACAATGCAGAAATCGGAATGATGGACGCAGACCTTGCAGCAAAGATCATGTACGCTGATGTAGACGCTGCAACATTAAAAGAAAAAGCAGCACAGTACAGAGAACTTCAGTCCGGCGTGGCTTCCGCAGCAGCAAGAGGCTATGTGGATTCTGTGATTTCTCCGGCTGACACAAGAAAATATGTAATCGGAGCATTTGAAATGCTGTTCACAAAGAGAGAAGACCGCCCATCTAAAAAACACGGAACGGTCTGAGCGAGGTGAAGCATATGAAGCATATTTTTAAGAAAATCTCCGCTGTCCTTGCAGCAACAGCCTGTGCGGCGTCTCTTACAGTAGCCGGTACAGCCGTTGTGTGGGCAGAAGAGGAAATCGATGCCAACGTAAAAGAAGCTCTTATTGCCACAGCGGAAGGGCTTACTGAGACAATTATTCCTCTTTCCGAGGAAGAGATCGACGCTTATATCGAATCCGGTGATGAATTTACTGTATCCGCAATGGAAGCATGGGAAGGCTCACTGGAAGAAGTTGGAGAGAAAAGCGCAGACCAGGGAAAAGCAGGAGAAACAGAAATCGTGCTTGCAGACGATCAGTATACAGTAACTGTACCGGTCCTCTTTGAAAAAGCAGACGCAAATTTTGTTTACCTGTTTGACGAGCAGGGTACGCCGCTTTCCATGACTGTAGATGTACAGTATCCTATGAGCGTTACTTTACAGAGAGCAGGTTTAAATACCCTGATGGGTCTTGGAACCGTATTTATCATGCTGATTTTCCTTTCCTTTATTATTTACCTCTTTAAATTTGTACCGATGATCTTCGGCAGCAAGAAAGAGGAGAAAAAGGAAGCACCGGCTCCGGCACCTGTTGTTGCGGCGCCTGTACAGGAAGAGACAGACGATACAGAGCTTATCGCCGTGATTTCCGCAGCGATCGCAGCAAGCGAAGGAACAAGTACAGACGGATTTGTTGTCCGTTCTATCCGTAAAGTAAATCGTAATAAAAGATAAATGACATTAGGAGGATTTTAAAATGAAAAGTTATACAATTACTGTAAACGGAACAGCATATGAAGTTACAGTGGAAGAGACAGGAAGCGTTTCCGCTCCTGCAGCACCGGCAGCAGCACCAAAAGCTGCACCGAAAGCAGCTCCAAAGGCAGCAGCTCCTGCAGCAGGCGCTGGCGCAGTAAAAGTTACTGCTTCTGTACCGGGTAAAGTTGTAAAAGTTGTAGCTTCCGCAGGACAGGCAGTAAAAGCCGGTGACAGTGTTGTGATTCTGGAATCCATGAAAATGGAAATTCCGGTAGTAGCTCCTCAGGATGGCACAATTGCAAGCATTGACGTTGCAGAAGGTGCATCTGTAGAAAACGGAGATACTTTAGCAACAATGAACTAAGACGGGAGGGAATCAAATGTCTTATGTAGTAGATACCGTGTCCAACCTGATCCATCAGACCGCATTTTTTAATCTGACATGGGGAAACTATCTGATGATAATCGTGGCATGTGTGTTCTTATACCTGGCAATCCGTCACGGATTTGAACCGCTGCTTCTCGTTCCCATTGCTTTCGGTATGCTTCTTGTAAATATTTATCCTGATATTATGGCAAGACCGGAAGATATGTCAAATGGAGTGGGCGGACTTCTTCATTACTTCTATATCCTGGACGAGTGGAGTATTCTTCCATCTCTGATCTTCATGGGCGTAGGTGCCATGACAGACTTTGCTCCGCTGATCGCAAATCCGAAGAGCTTCCTTATGGGTGCAGCGGCACAGCTTGGTATTTATGTAGCTTACTTCCTTGCAATCTTCCTTGGATTCAACGGAAAAGCAGCAGCAGCAATCT
>ERZ834859.777-NODE-777-length-40830-cov-14.713648_pt1 | contig 40830 bp, 35 predicted proteins | sample MGYA00519947_ERZ834859 | MGnify/ENA primary metagenome ERZ834859 (study PRJEB31850, sample SAMEA3708763) | human gut metagenome | biome: human gut; feature: human-associated habitat; material: faeces | place: China | collected 2014 ...
TAAACCCAATGAGACCGACAATTGCCATGAACAGATAGCAGCCAAGCTTCATCATGTTTGTGGCTTTGGAAAACGCAAAAACATCCCTGTTTCTTGCGCTTGTGCGTAAAGTATTTTTATTAGTACCAATGATTCTTTTGCTGCCTCTTATATTGCCGGATCCGGTCGTTGCCGTTTACCTTGCAGAGCCGATTACAGATACACTGGCATGTACCGCAACAGTTACAATGTTTGTCAGATATTATCGAAAATACCTGTCATCTTTACAAAAATAACAGTAGATCGTCCATGCGACTAGATAGAAAAAATCCGCCGCACTCCTGCTGGGAGCGCGGCGGAACTTTCTGGCGGATAGGGTGGGATTCGAACCCACGAGCCGCTTGCGCGACTACCTGATTTCGAGTCTTTTATGCAACTGTGACGGGGGTGTCCGTTTTGGGGTCGTTTCTGTAAGCCCCGTACCCGCCGAAAGCCGCTTGAAATCAGGCTTTTTCGCTCAGAAAGCCTTGCGGGACGGGCTTTTTGGGAAGTGGGTTCAAATCGGCATTTTTCCCGATTTTGGAGAGAAATGCGGGAAGATAGGAGAGAAAAATCGGGAGACGGCCATACACCGCAGAATAGAGCTTCCAACCGACGAAAATCTTTTTTTGAGGTGTTACAAATGGATGTATTTCCCGTTAACTGGGACAGCGTTCCCGAAGTGATGAACAAGGAGCAATTTTTCCGAATCTGCCACATCAGCAAGTCCACGGCGCTGCACCTGCTCAAAAGCGGCAAGGTGCCCTGCGAGTGCTCCGGCAAAAAGACACGGTGCTATAAAATTCGCAAAGAGGATGTGAAAGCCTATCTGGAGGAGCGGGCGATTTTTCCTGAACTCTACTCTGCACCGAAGGGCTGGTACGGTACCCACTATGTGGCGAGGCTCTCCAAGGAGCTGCCGGAGGACACGCTGCGGCAGATGCACGGCTACTATGAAAAGCTGCTGCGCAAATACCCGGATGTGGTCACGGTAAAGGATGTGGTAACTCTGACCGGCTACACCCTGACCACCGTCCACAACTGGTGCAGCCGTGGGTCACTGAAAGCCTTCCAGAAGGGGCTGAAGTTCTGTATCCCGAAAATCTTTCTTGTGGATTTCTTCTGCTCCCTGACCTTCCGCTCCATCACCCGCAAAAGCCTCTGGCATATCCAGACGCTGAATGAATTCAGCAGGAAGATGAGGCGGAAGAAGTAAAAGTAACCGCCTCTGCATTTCCGTAGAGGCGGCTGCTTATCAATTAGTCATCATCTTCGTCATCCGGCCAACCGGATATGATATGTAATTCACCTGAATCCATATCCATTGCCATATTATCTCCCATACGCATCAGCAAATCGCCGTCAGAGTCAATTGCCATATTGTCTGAGATTGTATGAGCAAAATTTCCGGCATCGTAGTCAAAAAAGTGTTTTCCCATAAATAAAACTCCTTACCCAATTCTAATGATTTCGTGATCTCTTGTTCCGTATATCCGTTTAACTTGATACAGGGATTCACCAATCCAAAATGTGATTCTGTCTCCAGCTTCTTCATTCGTTGCAATATTAGTACAGAGCAAATTGCTTTTTGCGTTTGTTCCTCCGCAAGCTAACGGCAATATATGATGAATGTTCCACCCACAATATATTTCTTGCCCATAATAGTTTACAGAGAAGTTATTGTTACCATAGCCGTCTTTACACATTAAATTCCCGTGAAAATCCTCTGCATACTGTTTGCTGCCGTAGCACTCTTCCCAAAATCGCAGAGCGTTGTATTTATTGATTTTCATTACTTTCACCCCCAATCTGGACAAAAAGTAAAACCATACACATTATGCGTGTATGGCCTCAATCTATCCGAATTGGAACTTTACACGCACAACAACCAAGACGGTCACCTAAATGACTGTCTAAGAAGTATGGTGTAAAGCTTTGATACAGCAACTGGGCCCACCTCAAAGGAGAGGAAAATCTCCCGGAGCCTATCTTGTGGGTTCTCAATGGCGTAACGAGAATTTTAATCGACATTGATAGTATCTAGGAATTACATATTTTAAGCTTGTAGAAGTTTTGAGTCCGTTGTTCTTTTCGGATTTCCCGTCGCTCCGTCATACAAGTTACTCAAATTTAACATAACCTACACTATAAATTATATCTTGGAAAGTAAATAATGTCAATTAGAAAATCTGCGATTTAGAAATTCGCACACTCGCACCTGCCTTTCGGTTTTGGTAGACTGTAACCGAAAGGCGGGTGCATTTTGCATTGCAGACCTGCCGGGGAAATTTTGAGTGGGAGGATCACATATGGAATCGCTATTTGAGCAGCTGGGCGGCACTTACACAAGGCAGGGCGACTATTGCCTACCCGATGTTTGCTTACCGCCCGAAGAAGAACGCCCCATCGGCGTTTACGGGCAGCGGCGGCGAGTTTATCTGAAGAAGCATCACCGGATACTGTATTATAACCTGCTGACCGCAGGGGTGCTGGACGGGCACCTTGCAGACATCGAGGAGCAGGCGCAGGAACTCTTTCTTCGGCTGGTAAAACAATATGCAGACACCGAGGGCGTGACGGAGAGGTTGAAGGCCAGCGAACCGCAGTCGTGGGTGCGGAAGATGAACGGCATCCGAAACCGAGCGAACGAGATCGTGATGCAGGAAATTGTATATGGGTAACGAGCAAGCGGAGGTCGATGGCCTCCGCTTGTTTTGTGTGCAGAAAAAGAACAATGCTGTTTTGAAACGACATTGTTCCGAACTTTGTTGACATTGTTCTTTTATTCGGGTATAATGTACTTGTGATTTTATGCGTGGAGGTATCCCCTATGGCTGAAATGATCTCGGTAAGAGAGGCAGCAGTGCGCTGGAATATAACGGAGCGGAGAGTTGCGACGCTCTGCAAGAATGGGAGAATCACCGGTGCGAAAAAGCAGGGCAATCGTTGGCTGATTCCCGCTGATACGCAGAAGCCGGCGGATCAGCGGCTCAAGACGGGCGCTTTCCGCAAGACGGAGCGCGTGCCGAAGCTGCCCCTGCCCATCGGCGTGTCCAACTACTGCCTTGCCTCGTCGGAATACTACTACATCGACAAGACGATGATGATCAAGGACTTTATCGACGAGCGTCCGATGGTGACGCTGTTCACTCGTCCCCGGCGTTTCGGCAAGACGCTGAATATGGATATGCTGCGCACTTACTTTGAAAAGAGCGACAAGGATACCTCCGTCTACTTCCGGGATAAGAAGATCTGGGCCTGCGGCCAGAAGTACCGGGATTATCAGGGCAAGTACCCTGTGATCTTCCTGACCTTCAAGGATGTGAAGTTCGATACTTGGGAGGAGACCTTTGCAGCCATCCGGGACATTTTCGCAAAGGAGACCCGGCGGCACAAAGAACTGCTGGCCAGCGATAAGTGTGACGAGTACAGCAAAAAGACCTATGCAAAGCTGGCAGACGGCAAAGTCAGCGAGGTAGAGCTGGCTTCTGCACTGCTGGACCTGTCCTCTATGCTGCACAAGCACTATGCCGTTGCGCCTATTATCATCATCGACGAGTACGACACCCCCATCCAGCAGGGCTATCAGAAGGACTATTACGACAAGGTCATCCGGTTTATGCGGAACCTGTTTTCCGGCGGGTTCAAGGATAATCAGCACCTGTCCTTCGGCTTCCTCACCGGCATTCTGCGGGTGGCCAAGGAGAGCATCTTCAGCGGGATGAATAACCTGTCCATCAACTCCGTGCTGGACAACAAATACAGCGCCTACTTCGGCTTCACCGCCGACGAGGTGATGGAGATGGCGGAATACTACGGCGCTGCCGATAAGTATGACGAGATTTGCCAATGGTACGACGGCTACCGCTTCGGCAAGACGGAGATTTTCAACCCGTGGTCGGTGGTCAACTACTTCAGCAACGAGTGTGAGCCGAGGCCCTTCTGGGTCTCCACCGGCAGCAACGATATTATCGGGGAAGTGCTTGCCCAGGCGGACGAGGAGATTTATAACCGTCTGACCTCCCTGGTCAACGGCGAGACCTTCACCACCTTCATCGACACCGGCGTGATCTATCCGCAGATCAAAAGCAATCCCTCCACCATTTACAGCTTCCTGCTGGTGACCGGCTATCTGAAGGCACTGAAAACCACGCCCTCCTTCAGCGGCGATTTTATGTGCGAGGTCTCCCTGCCCAACCGGGAGATTTCTCTGGTGTATAACAAGGAGATTTTGCAGCGGCTGGAGAATCTGATCCCGCCGTCCACGGCGATTTCCGTTCAGGAGGCCATCTTCTCCGGCGATAACGCACGGCTGAAAGCGCAGATCCAGACGCTGCTGACCCAGTCGGTCAGCTCCTTCGATACCGCCGGGGAGAACTTCTACCACGGCTTTATGCTGGGACTGTGCGCCCTGCTGGGCGGCGCTTTCGTGACCTCCAACCGGGAATCGGGCGACGGGCGCTATGACATTCAGCTGAAGCCCACGCAAAAGGGTCTTCCGGGCATCCTGATCGAGCTGAAAGCGGAGAAAAATTGCAGCGACGAAAAGCTGAAAAAGCTGTCCGAGACGGCCTTGCAGCAGATCAACGACAAGAAATACGAAACCGAACTGACGACCGCCGGGGTCAGGACGATTTATAAATACGGCGTGGCCTTCAGCGGCAAAAAGGTCGAAGTGGCGGTTGGATGAGGCTGACGAATTTCAAAGTATCAGCTTTCGGCTTCCAAAGTATCAAATTGATACTTTGGCGAAATCCCAAAGTGCCAACACGGCGGTTCCAAAGTGCCAAATTGGCACTTTGGGCATGAACTTATGAATAAAACCATATTGGAGGATGCAAGATGAGCACCAATATTTCGAAAAAGAAGCGGGACGATCTGCTGGACAAAATCAAGCAGATTCGTGCCTTTATCGCCGCAGCACCGCAGGATGAGAATACGGGCAACCTGCTTTCCTACCTGTCCGAACTCGAAAAAGATGTGAACGGGAAAAAGTACGGTCTCGTATTCGAGGAGCATCGGGAGGAAATCGATGAGGTGTTGGATACCCATACGCCAGTACTGACCGAGGATGCGGACCTATTCATTGATCACGGTGTGCAGATGAATTTCCTCATAGAGGGGGACAACCTTGCTTCATTGCAGTTGCTTGAAAAGACCCATAAGGGAAAAATTGATCTTATATACATAGATCCGCCCTACAATACGGGAGCAAAAGACTTTGTATATGATGATGCGTTTGTAGACACTACTGATGGTTTCAACCACAGCAAGTGGCTCTCATTTATGAAACAACGGCTCTCGCTGTCGAAAAAGTTGCTTGCAGCTCACGGGACGATTTTTATATCCATAGATGATAATGAATTTTCGCAACTAAAACTACTATGTGATGAGGTCTTTGGTGCAAACAATTACGTAGGCACTATTCTATGGAAGAAGAAAACAAATGGCAATAATATGGGCTGGCTTCCTCCTGTACACGATTACATATTGTGCTATTCAAAAGAGATAGGCAAGATTTATGACTTTGGCTTCGAAGTTTCGGAAGAAGATATTCTAAAAAACTATAGCAATCCTGACAATGATCCACGTGGACCGTGGACAACTACCGACTTATCAGCAAATCATAAAGGGCCATATTTCCCTGTTACTAATCCTAAAACCGGGGATGTTTATTATCCTCCGTCTGGAAGATACTGGGTATTCAATGAGCAGGAGATACAACGGAGAATAGCCGACGGAAGAATCATTTTTGGGAAAAGTGGAATGGCCCGACCAGTGCAACGGGTGTTTGCTAAAGACCGAAAATTTTCAAAGCGCAAAGTGGAATCTTGGTGGGATAACCACGGGATGAACGCAGATGCAACGCAAGAGCTGAAAGATATTTTTGGAGTTGCGAAAGTGTTTACACATCCTAAGCCAACTCAACTCATCAAGGACATTGTGAAAATGTCGTGCAGTAAAACTGCAACTATTCTAGATTTCTTTGCAGGCTCTGGTACAACAGGTCACGCTGTTATGAAGCTCAACGCAGAGGATGGTGGAACCCGCCGCTTTATCCTCTGCACCAACAACGAAAACGGCATTTGTCGGGATGTGACCTACGAACGCATCCGCCGTGTCATTGATAAAGAAGACTATGCCGCCAGCCTGAAATACTATAAAGTTGACTATGTACCTATTTCGGATCGTATGTACTACGAGTACGCCGATGAACTGCTCTGCCATATCCGGGAGCTGGTGGAGCTGGAAAACGGCATCAATTTTACGGGCAACGAGGAAATTGCCATCGTGCTGACCGAGGATGAATTAGCCGCATTTATTGCCGACAAAGACCGCTTTGCGAAATGCCGTCGGCTCTATATGGGACACGACCTCCTGCCCGACGAAGCACAGGAAACGGCACTTTTCAAAAACAAGATTGAGATTAGTATTATTCCGGATTACTACTACCGAGATTTGCAGGAGGGCTAAAATGGTAGAATTCTTAAAAACACTTGCGATAGCTTGTATTCCAGCCATTATAACAGGAATTGTGACATATATTGTTGCTCGCAAAAATGCTGCTTCGCAAATCAGTATAATTAAAGAACAAAACAAGCACGATTTAGAAAAGCTTATGGAGCAGCACAAGGTTGATATAGAGCATCTCAAAGAAGCTCACAGGCTGGATATGGAAGCAAAAGAACAAGATCATAAGAACAAGCTGGAATTGCAGCAGAAGGAATTCGAAAACAGCCTGCTTAAGCAACAAAAAGATGGTGAAAATGCAATGGCAACAGAAACTATCAAAGGTGTACTCGGTATGTTTGGCAGTGCGGTGACCACAGCAATGGACACCCCGGAAGCAAAGCAACTGTTGAGTGACTCTATTAAACAGTCATTTAATAAGTCGAAGGAGGGCTGACTATGGAACTGAAGGAATTCCAGCTCAATGCAGTAAAGTCGTTGTTTGAGGCGATGGACAAGCCCGTCAGAGATATAATCCTGAAAAGCCCCACTGGAAGTGGAAAAACAATCATCCTCACTTACTTTATGCACCAATACATACAGTCTTACCCGAAAACGGTGTTCGTTTGGCTCACTCCCGGCAAAGGCAATCTTGAGGAACAGAGCAAGGCAAAAATGGATAAGTATATCCACGCTTCGCAGACAAAGCTGCTTTCCGATGTGATGACGGCGGGATTTGAAGAAAATGACAGTTGCTTTATTAACTGGGAGAAACTCACGAAGAAAGGCAACAATGCTCTCAAAGACAGCGAACGGACAAACTTTCTGGAACATATCGAGCACGCACTGAACGACGGCCTGCGCTTTATCATCATTGTGGATGAGAGCCATCAGAACAACACAATCAAAGCAGATGAAATTATCCAGTATTTCCGCACGGAGAAGATTATTCGCTGTTCTGCTACGCCTAAGGGCATTGCCAAAGCTGAAGTGATCGAGATTCCTGAGGAAGAAGTTATTGCAGCTGGTCTTATCAAGAAGATGCTGGTTATCAATCAGGATTTTCCGCAGACCGTGGAGACCGAAGATCAAACCGCATATTTGCTGGAGCGTGCCCTGCAAAAGCAGCGTGAACTCCGGGCGGCGTATCTGCAAATGGATGTGGATGTTAACCCCTTGATTATCGTGCAGATACCGAACAAATCGGAAACCTTGCTGGACGGTGTGGAGCGCTGGTTTGAAGCGCAGGGACTTACCTATGAAAACAGTCAGCTTGCGGTTTGGCTTTCTGACCGGCACGAAAATCTGGAGGGCATTGATGCACCTGCCGCACCCTCTACAGCTGTTATCATCAAGCAGGCCGTGGCTACCGGCTGGGATTGTCCAAGAGCGCAGATACTCGTCAAACTGCGTGACAATATGGATGATACCTTTGAAATCCAGACCATTGGCCGTATTCGTCGTATGCCGGAGGCGAAGCATTATGGCAGTGACCTGCTGGATAGCTGCTATCTCTATACATTTGACGAGAAGTTTACTGCTGGCGTCAAGATGGCGCTGGACAAGGGGGCACTCAATGCCTGTACACTGTTTCTCAAGAGTGAGTACAAGGACATAACTCTGACAGGCGAACAACGTTCGATGATTTCAATGCCCAGAAATCCGCAAAAAGCTCTGCGGGCAATTTGGCTCTATGCAGAGGAAAACTTGGGTGTTGGGGCAGACAAAGAGGAGAATCGGACACGCTTACAGGCTGCCGGATATATTCTTCGGGATGATGTGGTGCGCCATACTGTTTCTGGTGAAACCGCTACGCTCGATTTTTCTTCTTCGGATATGAACACGATAAGTGTGACGGAAAAGCTGAATACACACAAGCACGGGCGCGATTATCATCAAAAAATCGGCAAAATCGGTCTGGAAATTGGTATGGAGTATTCGTTTATGAATACTATCATCCGTAAGCTCTTTGATAAGAACTTCAACTATGCTCACAAAATACTTGCACTGGAACCGAGGGAAGTATATGCCTTTGTATTAAACAATGCTGATCGCCTTCGTCATCTGGTTCGAGAAGCAATGGCGGCGGAAATGGCACAGATGCAGCTCGATGTTCAGACCAAATCTTTGTTTGAGTTTCATATTCCACAGTCCTGTTTGTTTACCTACAATGGAGAAGCCAAAACCCAGATCATTTATAAAAAGAATGTTTATCAGAATTACCTTTCTTCTGCTGCACCTCGCTCTACGCCGGAAGTTAAATTTGAGAAATTCTGTGAACATTCCGGCAATGTGGAGTGGTGGTATAAGAACGGCGATAAGGGTAGTGAGTATTTCTCTATCGTTTACGGGGATAACTCCGAGAAGCAAAAGCTGTTTTATCCAGACTATATCGTCGGCATAAGCGGTGAGATCTGGATTATTGAAACCAAGGGTGGCTTTGATCGCAGCGGCAATAGTCAGGACATCGACATCTATACGCCGAAGAAGTTTGAAGTGCTGAAAGCATATCTGGATGCGCACGGGCTAAAAGGCGGTATCGTTCGGAACGACGCTACTACGGACGAGCTGTGCATCTGTATGGAGCACTATTCAGATGACATCGGCAGCGATGATTGGGTGCTTCTCGAAAATATATTTGAGTGAGGTAACTGTATTGAAGATTCTTGAGTTGAAAAGCGTTCCTGTCAATGGAAAAGCATCTGTTCAGTTTATCAGAATAGATCCCGAGGATATTTCTGTAACACTTTCTGAGATATTGAAAGCAATAATGGATTTGTCCTGGCTTAAGAATTTCGACGCAGAGTCTCTAGCTCGAAGCTATGAGCAGAGAGCCCAAATTACGATTGCTGATATGCGCAGAAAAATTGAAAACTGTGATACAGGTAAGCTAACAAAAGATGCAGGCGAATATGTGGTATCCGAGTTAGCAAGAGAAGCAATCGTCTCGGAACTTAATTATTTGGATATTCCTTTAGCGGAGTTATTGGGTAAGAAGATTTCGGGAAATCCGGGATTTGATTTTCACAGTCAAAATAATGCCACAAACACCGTCATATTTGGTGAAGCAAAGTATGTAACCGCTCATAGCGGGTATCCTCGAGCAATAGATCAAATAAAAGCATTCGTCGATGATAAAAAAGATATTGCGGACATTGCTGATTTGCGGGATTTTTGTAGTGCAGATGCGTTGTCTCGAGTCGTTGATGGATTTAAGGGGTTTGCAGCGGCATTTTCCGCGAAAAGCACCCCTAGTGACAGGCTAATTAGCGCTATAACCGCAAAAGACTCATTCCAAGAATTGCTAAAATATGAAGAAGTGATTTTGGTGGCGGTGAACTTATGAACGATGTCATTAAAAGCGGAAATATCATAAAAAAGATTAGGGACGGGAAACAATTAGAAGAAATTGCTCTGTTTGCACGGGACTGCATTTTTAGAGACGGTCCTAAGGATACCTTGGTTCTTGAAATCTTATCCTATCTGAAACTGTTCCAGCCAACTTTTTTTGAAAAATTTGAAGATGAGTTGATAGAAACAATGGGGTTGTTTTTCAAAAATCCCTCTCCAGACACACTTCAAGGTGTTGTTTTTGATATGTATCGCCAACATATTAAAGAAAAGTATGGCGAGGATTATACCCCGATGCAGGCAAGTATCCTAGAACAAATTGAAGATAAACACCATTTCAGTTTTTCAGCACCAACAAGCACGGGAAAGTCATTTGTTTTCCGCAACCTTATCCGTTCTGCTTCAAATGATGTCGTAGTAATTGTTCCATCTCGTGCGCTAATAAATGAATACTATGATCGTATCCGCGAAATTGTCAATATCAAAGAGGTTAATGTCCTTACATTTGTTGATCGTATAAATACCAAATTTGCCAAGAGGAACATCTTTATTCTCACGCCGGAACGTTCAAGAGAACTTTTCAAAAATAAGAGCTGGTTGAATATTGACCTGATACTATTTGATGAAGCACAATTAAGCGATGAAAAATCTGTGCGTGGGTTATATTTTGATAGCATTGTTCGGCGTGCTTTAAAGAGTTTTCCTGATGCTAAGTATGTTTTTGCACATCCGTTTATTTCAAATCCAGAAGCACAACTGGAAAGAAATGGCATAATTGATACGCAATCGGCAGCTATTAATTATGAGCAGAAGAATGTTGGTCAGATTTTCTATGTCCACAACCCGGCTACGGGCGATTTTTATCATTTGGGAACTAGTAAGGAAATATTAGGAAAGCAAAAACTCAAAGCAGAATTTGATCCTATTGAGAGAGCAATTTCGAGCGGGGGAAGCGTACTAATATATGTATCCAAATCACATATTTACAACAAGAGTATTTACAGTGACTTTGATAAATATATCAAATTATGCAATAAACTTGAAAACCCAGATGCGCTTCAGATGATTGACGAACTCCGATCCTATATTGGAGCGTCAAAAAATAATGCACTGTTTTACAATTCTGAGATGCTTGAAAAGCTTTCTCTTGGTATCGTGACACATCACGGTTCAATGCCACTTGCAGCAAGATTGATTTTAGAGCATTTTACACAAAGTGGTTTCTGTCGGATTTGCTTTGCGACATCTACATTGGAGCAAGGGATCAATATGCCATTTGATGTTGTATATTTGGATAAATTCGAAGCAAGCAAATCGTTGTCGGTAAAGAACCTAATTGGCCGGGCCGGGCGTTCAACCGTTGATGCAAAATTTGACTACGGTAGTGTTGTCATTCGAAATAATGCAATCACATCGTTAAGGAGAGTGATGAGAAAAGCGGAGCCTCTATCTAAAATCTCAAATTTGGATGTAACGGATGATTCTCTTGATGAGAAATACAAAGAGTTCAAAGAGGCCATCAACACCGGTGCGTTTTCAGATGAGTATAATCTTCCCAGTGCGGATGTTGAAAAGTTGCACTCAGACGATGTTACAGCAATGATTCCACAATTGCTTGATATGATGTTTGACGATGGCAACATCATATCGCCGAATACTGATATGAAAGAAGTTAACGATCTTTTTTCGAAGCTATATCAGCAGTACCTTGGGCGTAAATTGTGCCAAGCGGAAAAGTCAGTATTAAGTACGGCTGTCAAAATTATGATTTGGAAGATATACGGAAAGACTTTTCATCGTATCTGTCAATATCGCTACGCATACGCATCTCGTACTGCGGAGCGACAGCAGTTATATCGAAAAAGAAACGCGGAAGAAGCAAACAGTATACCGGCAAAATATATAGTTGGTTATCACGACATTCCAGATAAGGATCTGACGGCATATCCTCTTGTTTCTACATCCATTGCGGCCAAAGATGTTGACTATGATCTCATAGTTTATGATACCTATGATTATCTAGACAAACTTATTGGGTTTAAGCTTAGTGACATTTTTTACGCAATATTTTATCAATACTACGAGGCGACGAGTGACGAGCGCGCATTGCGGTTAGCAAAATACTTCAAATATGGCACCGATAAAGAACGTGAAATATGGATGCTGCGCTATGGCTTTTCTTTTGAGGAAATCGAGTGGGTATCTGAATGTGTTGATTCTATTGATGAAACAGAAATCAAATTTAACGATAAAATCAACGCGTTGGATGACGCGCAGCTTAAGTCTATAGAGCAGTATGTACACGAATAATGCTTGCTAATTAGACTTTCAACAGAAAAGCATTTAGATTCCAAGGCCAAGCGGGGATTTTCCCTCGCTTGGCCTTTTCTATATGCTGAAGATTGAATTCAGCCGTCCTCCCATCATCGGGAGGGCGGCTTTTTGCGTTCAGATAAAAAGTATTTGAGAAATTTCCCGAAAACACCCCCACAAACGGCGCCCTTTATTCAGAGTAAGTGAAGGGAGAAATATTTTTGTGGGGAATTTTGAAAAGTACCCTGCCAAAAGGCACCCCTTATTCAGAGTAAGTAGAAAGGCCTTTTGAAAATATGAGAGAATTTTTCAAATTACTTTGCCAAAATCTCAAAAAATTTCCCAATTGGTTAGTAGGAGGGGCACTTAAAAAATTTTTCTAAAACCCATTTGTTATTTGCCCGAAAAGTTCCCAGTTGATTAGTAGGGAGACTCATAGAAAAATTCTCAAAAGTTCTTTCGTTCAAATCCGAAAAAATTTCCAAGTTGGTTAGTAGAGAGGATTTCAAAGAATTTTTTCAAAGTTCCTTCGTACAAATCGAAAAAAATTTCCCAGTTGATTAGTGATGGGGTTAAAAAACAGCCCTTCTCGCTGGCTACCTATTGAGGTGACTGTCTCCCTGTGCACCTTGAAAATTGAATCGCCGCCTCCAAAGGATATGCTTCCGGCAAGTGACGCCACGACTTCCCGAAAAAGGAACGAGCGCATCAAAGAAGCGATACGCCGTGGTGAGACTCCGGGGCAGGAACGATACAGATGAGCGGCAGCAAACAAAAACCACCGCAGAAATGCGGCTTCAGAACAGACAAAGGAGGTTCAAACCTATGAAGAAAGGAGAGCTCAGAGAGCTTTATCAGATGATGTTTCCGGAATACCCGGACATCGTGACCGTCAAAGAGCTGCGGGAGATGCTGGGCATCAGCCGCAAGCTGGCCTACAAGCTGATCGACTATGGGTACATCCACGCCGTGAAGATCGGCACGACGCTGAAGATCCCGAAAATCAGCGTCATCAACTATGTGATGGAGAAGAAGGTGAAGAAAGTTGGATGAGATCAAGCGCCTGACGCCCGCCCAAAGGGCACGCTGTAACCGGCTGATCCGGAGGCTGTGCGCCAACTACGACGGTGGCAACTGTCTGCCGTTGGACGATGGCGAAGGCTGCGTGTGCGTGCAGACGATTTCCTGTTCGCTGCTGTGCAAGTACTTCCGGCGGGCGGTTCTGCCCGCCGACAAGGTACTCTGCGCCGATATTTACCGGCAGCGCACACGGCTCTGCGACCGGTGTGGAAAGCCCTTTGCATCCGGCAGCAACCGGCAGAAGTACTGCCCGGAATGCGGCCGCTCCATCCGGCGCAAGCAGAAGGCGGACTCTGCCAGACGGCGGCGCAGTGTCGAACATTAGGCACCGGGAAAGCCTTGATTTCCAAGGCTTTTGGGATAGCAAAGCGGGGGCGGGTGGCCGTTTCCATCCGCCCCCGCCAAAATCCATTTCTAACATTCTACAAAGGAGAAAAATCTATGAACAACAAACTGAAAACCGTGGACGCAGAGACCTTGCTGTCCACGCCGATGAGCAAGACAATGTTCATCGTGGACGGACTCATTTCGCAGGGCGTCAATGTCATCAGCGGTGCTAGCAAGATCGGCAAAAGCTGGCTGATGCTATGGCTGGGGCTGCAAGTGGCGCAGGGAAATTCCATTTGGGGTTTGCCCACGCTGCAATGCGATGTGCTCTATCTGAGCCTTGAGGACACCCAGCGCCGCATCAAAGACCGACTCTACAACCTCACCGACAGCGCCCCGGACAACCTGTATTTTGCCGTGACCTCCGGGCTAATCGGCGGCGGGCTGGAGGAGCAGATCACGGACTTTCTGACCGAGCATCCCGCTACCAAGCTGGTCATCATCGACACGCTGCAAAAGGTGCGGGACTCCAAGGGCAGCGCCGGAAAGGCGGGAATGTACGGCAACGACTACGACGACATTTCCTCCATCAAGCGTATTGCCGACGGCTTCAACATCGCCATTTTGCTGGTGCATCACCTGCGAAAGCTGCAAGACAGCGACGATCCCTTTAACGATGTCAGCGGCTCTACCGGCATCATCGGCGCTGCGGACACCAACTTCATCCTGCGCCGTAAGCGCAGTGGAAACGCCGCTACGCTGCTGGTCAGCGGGCGGGATGTGGAATATCAGGAACTGACCTTGCAGTTTAACGACCTTGTATGGGAACTGGTGGAGCGCAAGAACAGCGAGGATATTCATAAGGCGGAACTGCCGAAATTTCTGTTTCGGGTGGTGGACTTTATGGAGTGCCGCACCGAATGGGTAGGCACGGCCACGGAGTTGCTGACCGAAATGAGGGAGCAGGAGGTCACGCCCAATATGGTCACAAAGTATCTCGGCCAGTTCGCCTATGAGGTGCTGGAGCCGCTGGGCATCGAGTATCGCACCAAGCGAACGGGAAAAAGCCGGCTCATCAAATTCCTGCGCCGTGACGGCGATGACGCAAATGACGCCGGGATCGCTATATAAGGGAATCCCCGTCACAACCGTCATTGCCGTCACAAACCGAAGAAAGGGGGTGAACAAATGCGCAGCAAAAACTACGGGATCAATGTCCGTGTGACCGAGCAGGAGAAGCAGAAGCTGCTGGAAAATGCCCGGTTCTGTTCTCTGCCGCTGTCGGAATACTTGCGGCGGCTGGGGCTTGGGAAAGAGGTCAGAGCGGCCATCACGGAGCGGGATTACCGCCTGTTTCGGATGCTGAGTGACCTGAAAGCGGAGCTTCCGCAGCTTCAGAAAGAAGAAATTATAAGCAGGCTGGAAGCAATTTTGAATGAATTAAAGTAAGCGAGAATTACGCCATATGGGGTCCCCGAAAAGTCCTTTGGACTTTTTGGGGAGAGGAGGAGCAGCGGAGCGAGTGAGTTTTGCCGCCTGCGGCGAAACGAAGGATACGGAGCTTGTGACGACGAAGCGAGCAGACTGTTTTTACTCCTGTCGGAGCCAAACAGTGTATCCGCTTGCGATGCCTGCGTCATCTGAGCGAGCAGTGCGTTTTTACTCCCGGCAGGGCCGGAGCGTAAAAACACTCGTTAGGGCGTGCCCTAAAACCCCGAAAGAAAAAACTATGAAAGTGAGGACAACACAATGAGAAAATCGGATTTTACTTTACCCACGCTGGATGACCTGTTCTCCACGCAGGCGGAGCGGGACGATGCCAAGCTGGAGCGGGTGCGGAATATTCCGCTGGCCGAGCTGCACCCGTTCAAGGGTCACCCCTTCAAGGTGCAGAACAACGAGGAGATGCAGCGGATGATCGAGAGCATCCGCAAGGTGGGCGCCATCACCCCGGCGCTGGCAAGGCCGCTGCCGGACGGCGGTTACGAGCTGATCTCCGGCCACCGGCGACTGGCGGCGTGCCAGGTGCTGGGTGTCGAGACGATGCCCGTCATCGTCCGGGAGCTGTCCGACGATGAAGCGGTGATCGCAATGGTGGACGCCAACTTGCAGCGGGAGACCATCCTGCCCAGCGAAAAGGCGTTCGCCTACAAGATGAAGCTGGATGCCATCAAGCATCAAGGTGTCACTTCTGCCCAAGTTGGGCAGAAGCTGCTCAGTGTAGAAAAAGTAGCTGACGATGCCGGCGAAAGCCGTAATCAAATTAAAAGATATATTCGCCTGACCTACCTGATCCCCGAGCTGCTTTCGATGGTGGACGACGGTAAGATCGCCTTCAACCCGGCGGTAGAGCTTTCCTACTTAGACTCGCATCAGCAGCGGGCGGTGCTGGACGCGATGGCGCTGAACGACTGCGCCCCGTCCCACGCCCAGAGCATCCGCCTGAAAAAGCTGGCGCAGGAGGGCTTACTGGATGACCAGATAATCTACGCCGTGCTGGCGGAGACGAAGCCCAACCAGCAGGAGCAGCTGAAATTCAAGCGGGAGGAGCTGCGGCAATACTTCCCCTCCGGCTACACCGAGGAGCAGATGCGCCGGGACATCATCAAGGGTCTGGAACTGCTGAAACGGCAGAGAGAACGGAACCGGGACGCCCGCTGATTCGTACCGATACGGCTGCGATAAAACAATTCGCAGAATAGAGAGAACCCCAAACCGGTGGTATACTGATGCTGTCGGTTTGGAGTTCTGTTCTGCAAATAGAAAGACAGGAGGAAAACAAAATGGTAGCAGGACATCTGACTTTGAAAAACGGCAAGTATTATGCCGTGTTGAACTACAAAAACGCCGGAGGGCAGCGAAAAACGAAATGGATCTCGCTGGGGCTTTCCGAAAAGGGAAATAAGCGCAAAGCCGAGTCAGAACTGGCAAGGCTCCGAGCGGAATTTGAGCCGCCCAAAGAAGTGGGCGACCTGAGCAGTGATATGCTGTTCGCCGACTATCTGCTGGAATGGCTGGAGATCGCCAAGGGAAGGCTGGCCCACGCAACCTACGGTGCCTATCAAGGACTGCTGAAAAGCACCATCGTCCCTTATTTTCGCAAGAAGAAATTGACACTGCGGGAACTGGAAGCCCGACATTTGCAGATGTTTTATTCTGAAATGCTCAGGCGGGTCACGCCCAATACCGTTATCCATTATCACGCCGTCATTCACTCGGCACTGAAATATGCAGTCAAGACCGATATGCTGATCCAGAATGTGGCGGACAAGGTGGACCGGCCCAGAAAGAACAGCTTTCAGCCGGTCTTTCTCTCGGCGGACGAGATGCAGAAGATGTTTGAAGCCCTTCGGGGAACCAAGCTGGAGCTGCCGGTGCTGGTGGCTGCCTTTTACGGACTTCGCCGTGGCGAGGTGGTGGGCTTGAAATGGGATGCCATCGACTTTGAGCAGGGCACCATTTCCGTAAAGCGCACCGTGACCTCAACGATCATCGACGGCAAGTATCAGGAGTTCGAGCAGCAATCCGCCAAGACCAAGTCCAGTCTGCGCACCCTGCCGCTCATCGGCAGCTTCCGGGAATACTTTATGCAGGTGAAAGAGGCACAGGAGCTGAACAAGCAGGTCTGCGGCAACTGCTACAACTATGAATACGATGGCTTTGTATTCGTGGACGAGCTGGGGGAGCGGATGCGGGTGGAGTACCTGACCAACGCATTTCCGAAATTTCTGGAGAGCCACGGCCTGCGCCGGATGCGCTTTCACGATCTGCGTCACAGCTGCGCCAGTTTGCTGCTGGCCAATGGCGTCCCCCTCAAACACATTCAGGAGTGGTTGGGGCACAGCGACTTTACCACCACGGCGAACATCTACGCCCACTTGGATTACAAGTCCAAGATCACTTCGGCGCAGGCGATGGAGACAGGGCTTGCTCTGCCGGAGGGCGGCGACTTCAGCAGCCGCTGGAGTTCGATCAGTGCCGGGGAGAACAGCTGATTTTCTCCCCTGAAAACCGAAGATCGTGCAGGCTTATCCTTTGGGCAAAAATAAAAAAGCCTGTAATCGGCGTGATTACAGGCTTTTTGTGGCGGAGAGTTAGGGATTCGAACCCTAGAGACCTTTCGGTCTACAGCATTTCGAGTGCTGCACCTTCGACCACTCGGACAACTCTCCGTGTCTATTTTCGTCCGGTTTTCTTTCCAGAAATTTGCTCAAAAATTCGTTGGAGAGAAAACAGGAGAGACGGCAAAAAATATTCGATTTTGAGATTTTCTGTGTTGAGGAATATCAAGGAGAATCAGGGGGACGAAATTCCCAGCTTCTGCCGAAATTTCGAGTCAGGGCCGTTATGACCACTTCGATACCTATCCATGAATGCGTTTCACGAACGCACGCATGATTATAACCAATCCCGCGAAAAAAATCAAGTATGGCGGTGGAATTTCTGCAAATTCTGTTGTATAGTACTTGCGTATGCGCTAATATGGCGCAAATTCTGCGCAAAAAGGACACCATCACCGTGGACGATATGAAAAAAGAGGCCGAACGGGAAGCGCGCACCATGTGGCAGTTCGTGCGCACGTTTCTCAAGTGGCTCGTGATCGCGGGCGTGACCGGCGGCATCGGCGGGCTGGTCGGCTCGGCCTTTCACCTGAGCGTGAACTGGGCGGCAGCGTTTCGCGCCGCGCACCCGTGGCTGCTGTGGCTGCTGCCCATAGGCGGCCTGCTCATCGCGGCCATTTACCGCCTGACCAAAATGGAAAACAAGAACACCAACGCCATCATCGACGCCATCCACTTCGGCGACAAGGTGCCGCTGCTGCTCGTGCCGGCAATCTATCTGTCGACCGTTATTACGCACCTGTTCGGCGGCAGCGCCGGGCGCGAGGGCGCCGCGCTGCAGATCGGCGGCAGCCTCGGCTGCTACATCGGGCAGCTGTTCCACCTCGATGAAAAGGACATGCGCATCGCCACGCTCTGCGGCATGAGCGCCGTGTTCTCGGCCCTGTTCGGCACGCCGCTGACGGCGACGATCTTCGCGCTCGAGGTCATCAGCGTGGGCGTGTTTTATTACTCCGCGCTCGTGCCGTGCATCGTCGCGTCGCTCGCGGCGCTGGCGATCTCGAATGCCTTCGGCATCGCGCCGACGCACTTTACGTTCGCGCTCACGGCCGTGCCGCGGCTGCTGCTGCTGCGCGTGGCGGCGCTCGCCGCCGTGTGCTCGCTCATGAGCATCCTCTTTTGCGTGACCATGCACGGCACGGAGCGGCTCTTTGCCGGCCGCATCCAGAACCCGTGGCTGCGCATCGCCGCCGGCGGCGCGATCGTGGTCGTGCTGACGCTGCTCGTCGGCACGGGGGACTACAACGGCGCCGGCATGGACGTCATCACCCGCGCCATCGAGGGCGGGCAGGCCGCGCCGGACGCATTTTTCTGGAAGCTGCTGTTCACCGCCGTCACCATCGGCAGTGGGTTCAAGGGCGGCGAGGTCGTGCCGACGTTTTTCATCGGCGCGACGCTCGGCTGTGTGCTCGGCGGACTGCTCGGCATCCCGGCCGGGTTTGCTGCGGCGCTCGGGCTCGTGTGCGTGTTCTGTGGCGCGGTCAACTGCCCGATCGCGTCGATCGTGCTGAGCATCGAGCTCTTCGGCGCGGGGCAGCTTGTGTATTTCGCGCTCGCGTGCGGCATCGCCTATATGCTCTCGGGCTATTTCGGGCTCTACAGCAGCCAGAAGATCCTTTATTCCAAGCTGAGAACCGAATTCATCAACATCCACGCAAAATAAAATGTAAGCGCCATGCCCGGACACGGAACGTGTCCGGGCAATTTTGACGCCGAAAAAAATTATATAATTTGCGTATAAATTTATATAAAAATGCTTGACAAAGTTATAAGGCAGGTGTACAATGCACAATGTAAGAAAAAAGAAAGCGGTGACCAACCGATGAAGAAAACTCTATACAGCCTCATGCTCAACGAGGAGGTCGTGCGCGAGATCGACCGCATGGCCCACCGCATGGGCACGAACCGCTCGGCACTCATCAATCAGATCCTTGCCGACTATACCTCGGTCGTGACGCCGGAGCGCCGCATCGAGAACATCTTCCACGAGATCGAGCAGCTCGTCGCGCCGGCGCGCGACCTGGTGCCGTTTTTCGCGCCGCACACGACGAGCATGTCGCTCAAGAGCAGCCTGGAGTACAAGTACCGCCCGACGGTCAAGTACGAGGTCGCGCTCTACGGCGACAAGCAGGAGGGGCTCGGCGAGCTGGCCGTCATCTTCCGCACCCAGTCGGCGCAACTGCTGCAGAGCATGACGCAGTTTTTCCGCCTCTGGAAGCAGATCGAGGACGCGCACCTGTCCGGCGTAGAGCCGGATTACGCATTGTACGACGGCAAGTTCGTGCGCACGCTCTCGCTCCCGCCGGATCACGACTACACGAGCGAGGAGATTGCCCGCGCGATCTCGGACTACGTGCAGCTGTTTGACCGGCTCATGAAGGCATACCTCGCCGGGAAGTACACCCCGCCTGAGATCGAGGCGCTCTACTGCGCGCAGCAGCAGCGCGCGGCGATCCTCATCTGATCCTTTTCGCAACTATCCATGAAAGGAGGCGCTGCGTGCCGGAACACGCAGCAACCCGACTATGAACGCTGATAAATTCACGCAAAAGACAATCGAAACCATCCAGACCGCCCAGAGCATGGCGCAGGAAAACGGCAACCAGTATCTCACGCCGGAACACCTGCTCTATGCGCTCGTTGACGCCGACGGCGGCCTGATCGGCACGCTGCTCGGCCGCATGGGCGTGGACTGCAACGCCGTGCTCAGCGAGCTGGACACCGCCATTGACCAACTGCCGAAGGTCTCCGGCGGCAGCGGCGAGGTGTACGCCTCGCCGGAAACGAGCAAGATCTTTAACTTCGCCGAGCGCGAGGCCAAATCCGGCGGCGACGCCTACGTCTCCGTCGAGCACCTGATGCTCGGCATCTTCGCCAACGAGACCGCCGCCATCAAGCGCATCTTCAGCGCGCACGGCATCACGAAGGCGGGCTTTGTGGCCGAGCTGAAAAAGGTCAAGACCGGCCCCGTCACGAGCGACAACCCCGAGGACACCTATGACGCGCTGAAAAAGTACGGCACGGATCTCGTCGAGCGCGCCCGCGAAGGCAAGATGGACCCGGTCATCGGCCGCGATCAGGAGATCCGCAACGTCATCCGCATCCTCTCGCGCAAGACGAAGAACAACCCCGTGCTCATCGGCGAGCCGGGCGTCGGCAAGACGGCCATCGCCGAAGGGCTGGCGCAGCGCATCGTGCGCGGCGACGTGCCTGAGGGGCTGAAGGACAAGACCATTTTCTCGCTCGATATGGGCGCGCTGGTCGCGGGCGCAAAGTACCGCGGCGAATTCGAGGAGCGGCTCAAGGCCGTGCTCGAGGAAGTGCGCAAGAGCGAGGGCCGCATCCTGCTGTTCATCGATGAGCTGCACACCATCGTCGGCGCGGGCAAGACCGAGGGCAGCATGGACGCCGGCAACCTGCTCAAGCCGATGCTCGCCCGCGGCGAGCTGCACTGCATCGGCGCGACGACGCTCGACGAGTACCGCAAGTATATCGAAAAGGACGCCGCGCTCGAGCGCCGCTTCCAGCCCGTGCAGGTCGATGAGCCGACGGTGGAGGACACCATTTCCATCCTCCGCGGCCTGAAAGAGCGCTACGAGATCTACCACGGCGTGCGCATCCACGACAACGCGCTCGTCGCCGCGGCCACGCTCTCCAACCGCTATATCACCGACCGTTTCCTGCCTGACAAGGCCATCGACCTCGTCGACGAGGCCTGCGCCATGATCCGCACGGAGATCGACTCCATGCCGTCGGAACTCGACGACCTGCGCCGCCGCATCATGCAGATGGAGATCGAGGAGATGGCCCTCAAGAAAGAGGACGACCAGCTCTCGCGCGACCGGCTCGAAAAGCTCACGCAGGAGCTCGCCGAGCTCAAGGACCGCTTCAACGAGCAGAAGGCCCGCTGGGAGGCCGAGAAGAACAGCGTTGAGGAGGTCAAGTCCCTCAAGGCGGACATTGACCACCTGCACGCCCAGATCGAAGAGGCCCAGCGCAACTATGAGTATGAAAAGGCCGCGCGCCTGCAGTACTCCGACCTGCCGAACCTCGAGAAGAAGCTCACCGAGGCCGAAGCCGCGGCCGAGCGCCGCAAGAGCGACAACTCCCTCGTGCACGACACCGTGACCGAGGAGGAGATCGCCGGCATCGTCGCCAAGTGGACCGGCATCCCGGTGGCAAAGCTCATGGAGGGCGAGCGCGAGAAGCTGCTGCACCTCGACGAAGTGCTGCACCGCCGCCTGATCGGCCAGGACGAGGCCGTGGAGAAGGTCTGCGAGGCCATCCAGCGCTCGCGTGCCGGCATCAGCGACCCGAACCGCCCGATCGGCTCGTTCCTGTTCCTCGGCCCGACGGGCGTCGGCAAGACGGAGCTGGCCAAGGCGCTGGCCGAGAGCCTGTTTGACGATGAGCGCAGCATGGTGCGCATCGACATGACCGAGTACATGGAGAAATTCTCCGTCTCGCGTCTCATCGGCGCGCCTCCCGGATACGTCGGCTACGACGAGGGCGGCCAGCTTACCGAGGCCGTGCGCCGCAAACCGTACTCCGTCGTGCTGTTCGATGAGGTCGAAAAGGCGCACCCGGATGTGTTCAACATCCTGCTGCAGATCCTCGACGACGGCCGCATCACGGACAGCCAGGGCCGCACGGTGGACTTCAAGAACACGATCATCATCCTCACGTCGAACCTCGGCAGCCAGTACCTGCTCGACGGCATCGGCCCGGACGGCGAGATCACCGCGGACGCGCGTGAGCGCGTGCAGGGCGAGCTGCGTCGCGCCTTCCGGCCGGAGTTCCTCAACCGGCTCGACGAGATCCTCATGTTCCGTCCGCTCACGCGCGACAACCTGTCGCACATCATCGACAACCTCGTTGCCGCCCTGCGCAGCCGCCTGGCTGACCGCACGCTGAACCTCGAGATGACCGACGCCGCCAAGGCGCTCATCATCGCCAACGGGTATGACCCGGTCTACGGCGCGCGTCCGCTCAAGCGCTACCTGCAGAGCCACGCCGAGACGCTCATTGCCCGCACCATCCTCTCCGGCGACCTGCACGCCGGCGACACGCTCGTCGTGGACGCCGAGAACGGCGCGCTTGTCTGCCGCGTGAAGGCATAAGGCATAAAAATCACCCCGGGAATCTGTGCATCGTGCACAGGTTTCCGGGGTTTTTGTTTTTGCCTTGTTAATTGTTCCTTGTGTTTTAAGCAGAAAATGCTATAATAGGCATACAAAAATCGAGGCTGGCCAGCCTCATGGTTTATTGCATAAACCATGATAAGCCTCTAATGGCCTGTCACGATAGCCGTGAAACGGCACGGATTATTAGCGGAAAAGGCGGGCTTGTTATGGATAAGTATGTCTTGGAAAGAGATGGTCAGCTTGATTTTTACAAGACTTTCCTTCCTCGTGTCGATCCCCAATTAAATATTGATGAAATTATATCTGACAGCAACGATGGTGTTATCAATGGCAACCTGTTGGAGTTTAAGCTTCATGTTACAGACTTGAACTCTGTGCTGTTTCAGTGTATCAAATACCTGTCTGCTCTGCGCGTCAAGGGGAAGCCTGTTCCAGCTAACATTCTGATCATAGATGTGAACGCCGCGTGCGTTTGGCTGTACCGATCCGCGCCTTATTTGGCGGATATTGAAAAGCTGTATTTCGGCGGTGCATCAAAGGATAACAGCGGATTTATCGGCGGAGATGCTGAGCGGGTACTGCATTATGAAAAGCAACTTGATGCTGAAGGTATTGTTGCCTTGCTCAAAGAAAATAGTTTTACCAAAATACATATTGATGAAAATTGCATCGTTGGTTGGGCGACATCTTTTTACAAGGCTGTTCCCACAGCGCGCAAAGAGGACTTTTTGGGTGATGACACAGGCAAGCATACAACAATTGGTGAAATCAGAAAACCAGTTCACTTTGCACAGTATATATACCCTTATGAAGGACAGACAAACATCAAGTTTAACTACTTGATGGACAAGTTAAATGACACTTTGCAGAAAAAGAACCTTGGTGCATTCTATACACATCATCTTTACGCTGAAAAGTCGATCGAACTTGTACGTGCCGCTATTGCTCGTGTGCCCACCGGAAATGACTATATCATTCTGGACAGGTGTGCAGGGACAGGCAATCTTGAGGCGGGATTGACGGACGATGAACTCACGCATTGTATTGTTTCTACAGTCGAATATTACGAATATAAGGTGCTGCAAGAATTGTTCGGTGCAAAAGTGCGCCATATTATCCCGCCTGTTGAAACAGCTGAGACATTCAACGCCGGACTTGTAACAGGTGCGGACGCTTTAAGTCGTGAATATATTGAAAATCCCGTCATTAAGCAGTACGTTGACGACCCGCAATGCACAATAATATTATTTGAAAATCCGCCCTATGCTGAAACGACGTCTATCGAACACCAAAAAAGGGGCGCTGGCGCAAAATCATCAATATGGAAAAATAGCTATGTTGTCTCGGAAATGAAAAAAGAGGCCAAAGGGACTGCTACCAATGATTTGGGCAATGTCTTTATTTGGTCTGCCTTCAAGTATTATCTGCGCCAGCCAACGGATAGCTATATTGTTTATTCCCCGGTCAAGTATTGGAAAGCACAGCACTTGATCAACAAAGAATTTTTAGGAGGCTTCGCGTTTAACAGACGGCACTTCCACACAAATATTGATGCTTGTATAATGGTAGCGTTATGGGCGAATATACCGGCAAATATAGAAGATTTCATATTGCGAGCATTTGATATTGATGAAAAGACCGACACTTTTGTATTTTGTGGGACTCTTGATGTTCGGCGAATTCATACACTTTATAGCCGGATTTATTATGATAAACGCACTGATAATAACGATGTTTCAGGAACTGAACTTCTTGGATATGATGGTATGCCAGTAAAAGACGGTATAAAAACGTCATTAAAGCCAATATTCAACAATAACATTATTGGTTACATGGTTATAGATGGTTCAGGTTTTGATAATCCGGATTTAATGTCGGTGCTTATTCGCTGTGGCTTGTACAAAGGGCATGGCTTTTATCTCCGATCTGACAACTACCTTGAAAAACTCCCCATGTTCTGCGCCTCGCGTTATATCACATATAACAGGGCGTGGACAGAACGCGCCCGCATTATGAAGTCAGCAGACGGCGCAAATAGGTATCATGCAGATGTTGCAAGTGGGAAACTGACACAATTTCTCTTAAAATGTCTTCTGTTTACCTGTTTAGAAACGCAAAACCACATGAGGACATTTACAGGCAGTGACGGACGCTTTTACCGTAACGAGCTGTGTTTTGATGGTACGAACGGAGAAACGATTGCCCTACAAGATATAAAAGCACTTTTGGTAGGCGGCAAGGAGACCGAACTTTTGGAACAGTGGGAAACCGTTTTGCACTGGGCAAAGCAGGCGAAAAACTATGACCCTGCATTGACATATGGTGTATACCAAATCTCTTCAGAATTGGATACCTCGCACAAAGACGAAATGACAGGGAGTACGGTTTGGGAGAACGTGGAGCTGCATACGGCGCTGGTAGGATTGAAAACGCTGGTGAAAGAGTATTATAACTCCGAAATTGTTCCGATACTGTTTGAGTATGAGTATTTGAAATAAATTAAAAGGGGCGGGAGCCATAATGGTTCCCGCCCCTTTTAACTCAACCGAGAGCTGTTTTTCTCACGCCTCGGGCCATTTCCGGCACAGGCGGAAGATCAGCAGCGTCAGCAGCGCGCCGGTGAGGTAGCCCGCCGTGTCGAGCCAGACGTCCGCGATGCGGCCGCTGCGGCCGGGGACGAAGAGCTGGATTGTCTCGTCGCACAGCGCGGCAAAGGGGCCTGGCAGCAGCGCGCGCGGCCACGAAAAATGCGCGCTCGTGCGCAGCGCGGCGGCCGTCAGCGCGCCGAGCACGGCGTACTCGGCAAAGTGCGCGCACTTGCGCAGGATGTGGTCGGTCATGTGCGGCAGGAGTCGCTGTACCACGGCCAGCAGCGCGCCGCTCTCGGCACCGCTCTGCGCCGCGGGCAGGCACGAGTGCCCCCAGATGACCAGCAGCCACGCCCCAGCGCAGACCGTCAGGATACGGCTGGCACGGCGGTTCATTTGCCCTCTGCTTCCTTCTGCGCGCGGATCTTGTCCACCCAGCACTTGTGGCACATGGCGACGTAGCTGTCGTTGCCGCCGAGGAGGATCTGCCCGCCCTCGGTGATGACGCGGCCGCTGCCGTCGATGCGGGCGTTGACCGTCGCCTTGCGGCCGCAGGCGCACACGGTCTTGATCTCCGTGATGGAATCGGCCAGCTCCATGAGCCGCCGCGCGCCGGGGAAAAAGTGCGTGAGAAAATCCGTCCGCAGGCCGAAGCACAGCACCGGGATGTTCTGCTCGTCAACGATGCGGCGCAGCTGGTCGATCTGCTCGGGGGAGAAAAACTGCGCCTCGTCCGCGATGATGACATCGGCGTGGCCCGCACGGGCAAACGTGGCGATGATGTCCTCGTCCGGGTGGATGACCTGCGCCTCGCGCTGCAGGCCGATGCGCGAGCGGATGATGTTCGCCCCGTCGCGGTCGTCGACCGACGGCTTGATGAGCCAGACCGTCATGCCCAGCTCCTCATAGTTGAACTGCGTGATGAGCGCCTGCGCGGACTTCGACGAGCCCATGGCGCCGTACTTAAAATAGAGTTTGGCCATTTAATCCCGCTCCTTTACATAGGCCCGGATGCGCTCCATGACAAAATCGAGTGCGACCTGATTATGCCCGCCTTCGGGGATAATAATATCGGCATAGCGCTTCGACGGCTCGACGAACATCTCGTGCATGGGCTTGACCGTGGTCAGATACTGCGTGACGATCGACTCCAGGTCGCGGCCGCGGTCGCGCACGTCGCGCACGATGCGCCGCAGTATGCGCACATCGCCGCCGAATTCGTCGAGGATGCGCCGCGTGATGGTGGTCTTGCCGCTGCCGGTGCCGCCGGCGATGCCGATGGTGATGACGTCGCTCATGGTGCCGCCTCCCGTGTGTCGCTGTTTTTCCCCAACATTCTACCACAGGCGCAGGGCCGTTGCAATTTGACTTTTGCATTTTTTGCGGTTAAAATAAAACCGGCCGCCGCGCGCGGCCAAACCTGAAAAAAATAGAAAAACGGAGGTAGTATCATGCCTGTTCCCACGCCGCATATCGCAGCCAAAGCCGGAGACATCGCCAAGACCGTGCTCATGCCCGGCGACCCGCTGCGCTCGAAGTTCATCGCCGAGACCTTTCTGGAAAATCCCGTGCTCGTCAACAACGTCCGCGGCGTGCAGGGTTACACCGGCACGTGGAAGGGCGTGCCCGTGACCGTGATGGCCTCCGGCATGGGCATCCCGTCGATCGGCATCTACAGCTGGGAGCTGTACAACTTCTACGATGTCGACAACATCATCCGCGTCGGCTCGGCCGGCGCGCTCGCGGACGACCTGAACCTGATGGACGTCGTCGCCGGTGCGGGCGCGTGCACGGACTCCAACTTCGCGCACCAGTTCGGCCTCAACGGCACGTTCGCGCCCATCGCGGACTACACGCTGCTCAGCCAGGCCGTCGCCGCGGCGGCCGCCAATGGCGTGACGCTGCACGTCGGCAACGTGCTCTCGGCCGATAACTTCTACGACGACGGCAGCGACGGCCCGGATCAGTGGAAGAAGATGGGCGTGCTCGCCATCGAGATGGAGGCCGCCGGCCTGTACATGAACGCTGCCCGCGCCGGCAAGCGCGCGCTCGGCCTGTTCACGATCTCCGATCACATCTACCGCGCCGAGGAGCTCACGAGCGAGCAGCGGCAGAACTCCTTCGTGCAGATGATCACGATCGCGCTCGACACCGCCGTCAACATGGCAAATCTGTAACACAAGGGCATCTGTCCGCAAGAAACGGACAGATGCCCGATTTGTTTATATTTTTTTTATATTTGCGAAACAAATGGGATTGCTTGCAATTCCTGCGCGTGGTATACTGAAACCGGTTGTGGAAACGCAACCGAAAACGCCCGAATGTCGGGTAAAATTTTAATGGAGGAAAAAATAGCATGAACATGAAGAAGCTCGTTGCTCTGCTCCTCGCGCTCGTCATGGTCTTTGCGCTGTGCGCCTGCGGTCCCAAGGACAATCAGGACACGGACAAGAAAGACGGCAAAAAAACGGCTATGAAGGCAGACGACATCCCGGACGAAATGACGTCCAGCGATGGCAAGTATCAGGTCGCGTTCGTCACCGACGTGGGCGATCTGAAGGACAAGTCCTTCAACCAGGGCACTTACGATGGCGTGAAGCTGTACGCCAGTGCCAACAGCAAGTCCTACAAGTACTATAAGCCCGCCAACGGCGACAAGGCCACCGATGACGATCGTTACGACGCCATGAAGGCCGCTGTCGACAACGGCGCAGAGGTCGTTGTGGCCGCCGGCTTCCTGCAGGGCGCTGCCCTCAAGAAGGCTGCCGGTGAGTTCAAGGACACCAAGTTCGTGTTCATTGACGGTTGGGCTTTCGACGATCTGACCAACCTTGCTGCCATCAACTTCCGTGAAGAGCAGTGCGGCTACCTGGCCGGCTATGCTGCCGTCATGGAAGGCTACACCAAGCTCGGCTTCACGGGCGGCGGCGGCGGCACGAACGATGCCTGCTGCCGTTACGGCTACGGCTACGTTCAGGGCGCTGAGGCTGCTGCAGCCGAAAAGAACGTCAAGGTCGAGATGAACTACACCTGGAAATACGGCGAGAGCTTCCAGCCCTCCGCTGAGCTGCAGACCCTGGCCTCCGGCTGGTACAAGAACGGCACCGAGGTCATCTTCTCCTGCGGCGGCTCCATCTTCGACTCCATTACCGCTGCTGCTTCCGCGAACGACGCGGCTGTCATCGGCGTGGACGTCGACCAGTCCTACACCTCCGACACCGTCATCACTTCCGCCCTCAAGGGCATCGGCGAGGCTGCTCAGCAGGCTCTGACCGCCGCTTACGGCAGCGATTGGGCCAACTACGGCGGCAAGCTCACCACCCTGGGCGCGGCCGAGGGCGCTGTTGGTCTGCCGACCGACACCTGGAGCCTCAAGAACTGGACCGTTGACCAGTACAAGGCCATGTTCGAGAAGATCGTCAAGGGCGAGATCAGCATTGACAACGACTTCAACAAGCTCGCCAGCACCGATCACGTCACCCTCAATCTCGTCAAGTAATTTGACCTGACCCTGTGTAATAAGGAGAGAAAGCTTTGGCTTTCTCTCCTTTTCTTGTTTGCCCCGGAACAGCCGCGCCGTGTGCAGACCCGTGCGCAGCGTTGGAGCCCGAGGGGGCGAAGGGCCCGCCTCGGATGAGATCCATTGCCGCCCGGCGGGCGGCGTCTCGGCCCGGGTGAAAAACTCCGGGTTTTCGCCCGGGCTGAGAGAAAGCGTACGCTTTCTCTCCTTTTTTCGTTCGTATTCTGTACACATTTGGGTCGGAATGCCTTGAAATCAGGCGATCAAACAGGTATAATCAAAATATTAGCAGAGCCATTTCGCGCGCCGGGCAGCGCGGTTTCCCGTCCGGCGGCTGCCGATATGCAAACACAGAAACAGAAATAGGAAAGTAGGTGGCGGTATGGACAACGCTCCTCCGTATGTGATCGAAATGCTTCACATCACCAAGGAGTTCCCTGGCATCAAGGCCAACGACGACATCACCCTGCAGCTCAAAAAGGGCGAGATCCACGCCCTGCTCGGTGAAAACGGCGCCGGCAAATCCACGCTCATGAGCGTGCTCTTCGGCCTGTACCAGCCGGAGGCGGGCGAGATCCGCAAAAACGGCAAGCCCGTCAAGATCGACAACCCCAATGATGCCACCGCGCTCGGCATCGGCATGGTGCACCAGCACTTCAAGCTCATCGACGTGTTCACCGTGCTCGACAACATCATCCTCGGCGCGGAGACGACGAAGCTCGGCTTCATCCAGCGCAAGGAAGCGCGCAAAAAGGTCGAGGAGCTCTCGGAAAAATACGGCCTGAAGGTCGACCTCGATGCCAAGGTCGAGGACATCACCGTCGGTATGCAGCAGCGCGTCGAGATCCTCAAGATGCTCTACCGCGACAATGAGATTCTCATCTTCGACGAGCCGACCGCCGTGCTCACCCCGCAGGAGATCGACGAGCTCATGGCCACGATGAAGGAGTTTGCGCGCGAGGGCAAGTCCATCCTCTTCATCTCGCACAAGCTCAATGAGATCATGGCCGTGGCCGACCGCGTGACCGTCCTGCGCAAGGGCAAGTGCATCGGCACGGTCAACACCTGCGACACGAACAAGCAGGAGCTGTCGAACATGATGGTCGGCCGCCCCGTGCAGCTCGTCATCGACAAGACGCCGGCTCACCCCGGCGAGGAGATTTTGCATGTGGAGGATCTGTGCGTCCTGTCGCACCTGCACAAGCGCAACGCCGTCGATCATGTGTCGTTCAATGTCCGCGCGGGCGAGATCGTCTGCATCGCCGGCATCGACGGCAACGGCCAGACGGAGCTCATCCACGGCCTGACCGGCCTGGACAAGATCACGGGCGGCTCGGTCACGCTCTGCGGCGAGACGATCACGCACGCCTCCATCCGCCGCCGCGGCAGGAACATGAGCCACATCCCCGAGGACCGGCACAAGCACGGCCTCGTGCTCGACTTCACGCTCGAGCAGAACATGGTGCTCCAGCGCTATAAAGAGCCGCAGTTCCAGCACGGCGGCTTCATCCGCCGCGACGCCGTGCGCGCCTACGCCGACCGGCTCATCGAGCAGTTCGATGTCCGCAGCGGCCAGGGCGCCGTCACGATCGCGCGCAGCATGTCCGGCGGCAACCAGCAGAAGGCCATCATCGCCCGCGAGGTCGACCGGGACAAACCGCTCATCATCGCCGTGCAGCCCACGCGCGGCCTCGACGTCGGCGCGATCGAATACATCCACAAGCAGCTCGTCGCCCAGCGCGACGCGGGCAAGGCCGTGCTGCTCGTGTCGCTCGAGCTCGACGAGGTCATGAGCCTGTCCGACCGCATCCTCGTCATGTACGAGGGGCAGATCGTCGGCGAGCTCGACCCGAAGCAGACGACCGTGCAGGAGCTCGGTCTGTATATGTCCGGCGCCAAGCGCAGCGGGAAGGACGGTGAATCGGCATGAAGCAGAACAAACTCCGCACCCTTTATGAAAAGGACATGACCAAGAAGATCCTCGCGTCGCTGCTGTCGATCCTCATCGGTCTCGTCGTCGGCAGCGTCATCATCGCCGCCGTCGGCTTCTCGAATCCGGAGCTCGGCGCGTCGAGCGTCTGGGACGGCATCCGCATCGTGTTCGCCGGCCTGTTCAGCACCGGCCGCACCGCCGCCGGCGTGCTCACCTGGGGCTTCAACTCTACGAACTTCGGCAATATGCTCTTCCGCGCCACGCCGCTGATTATGACGGGCCTGTCCGTCGCCGTGGCGTTCAAGACCGGCCTGTTCAACATCGGCGCGCCCGGCCAGTACCTCATGGGCACGCTCGTGTCGCTGTGCATCGCGCTCGGCATCCCGTCGAGCAGCGTCGCCCCGTGGCTGATCTGGATCCTTGCGTTTCTCGGCGGCGTCGCCGCCGGTGCGCTCTGGGGCGCGATCCCCGGCGCGCTCAAGGCGTTTTTGAACATCAACGAGGTGCTGGCGAGCATCATGACCAACTGGCTGGCGGCAAACCTCGTGACGTGGATGTTCGACATCAGCAACTTCAAAAACCTGGTCGAGAACACCAAGTCCGGCTACATCTACAAGACGACCTATAACGACGTGGCCACGGCGAAGCTCGGACTCGACAAGCTCTTCCCGAACTCGCAGGTCAATGCCGGCATCCTCGTGGCGATCCTCTTCGCCATCGGTATGTACATCCTCATGAACAAGACGACGCTCGGCTACGAGCTCAAGGCCTGCGGCATGAACCGCCACAGCGCCCGCTACGCCGGCATCCGCGACAAGCGCAACATCGTCCTGTCCATGGCCATCGCGGGCGGACTCGCCGGCGGCGGCGCTGCGCTGTACTACCTGTCCGGCAATACGGAGTTTTTCTGGAGCACGTACCAGACGCTCCCGGCCGAGGGCTTCAACGGCATCCCGGTCGCCCTGCTCGCGGTCAACAACCCCATCGCCGTCATCTTCACGGCCACCTTCATGTCCGTGCTGGACATCGCGGGCCTGCAGCTGACCAACCTCACGGCGTATAACGAATACATCACGGACGTCATCATCGCGGCCATCGTGTATCTGAGCGCGTTCTCGCTCGTGATCCGCATGCTGCTCGACGGCCGGAAGAAAAAGCGGAAGTCCGGCGGCGCGGCGGCGGACGATGCGCCCGTCGAACCCGCGCAGTCGCTCGGCGATCCGGAGTTGCATCCGGACCAGGCCATCACAGACCCGGACGCGGATGCGCCCGTCGCGGAAGGAGGCGAGCAGGCATGAGCTTTCTCATCCAACAGACACTGATCTATGCCGTCCCGCTCATGATCGTGGCGCTCGCCGGCGTGTTCGCCGAGCGCAGCGGCATCATCAACCTCGCGCTCGAGGGCATCATGATCTTCGGCGCATTCATCGGCGTGCTCTTCGTGCGCCAGATGCAGGGCCTGGAGGTCTTCAACGCCGCCAAAGCGGCCGGGGACTGGGGCACGCTGCAGGGCCTCGTGCTGCTGGCCATGCTCATGTCGGCGGCCATGGGCGCGCTGTTTTCGCTGCTGCTGTCGTTCGCGTCGATCAACCTGCGTGCCGACCAGACCATCGGCGGCACGGCGCTCAACCTGCTGGCGCCCGCGCTGGTGCTGTTCTTCATCCGCATCATCGCCAACCAGAACACCCTCAACATGGCCAGCGGCGACTCGGCCAGCTGGTTCATGATCAAAAAGAGCACGCTCGGCATCGACAGGTCCGTCGACCTCGGTTTCTTCGGCGAGACGTTTATCAATAAGGTGTATCTGGCCACCTATGTGTGCATCCTGGTGTTCATCATCCTGTCGATCCTGCTGTACAAGACGCGCTTTGGCCTGCGCCTGCGCGCGTGCGGCGAAAATCCGCAGGCGGCCGACTCGCTCGGCATCAACGTCTACAAGATGCGCTACGCCGGCACGACCATCTCCGGCGCGCTGGCCGGTATGGGCGGCTTCGTCTACGCGCTGACCACGGCCAACTGCTCGTCCAACGGCGACGTGGCGGGCTTCGGCTTTTTGGCCCTCGCCGTCATGATCTTCGGCAACTGGAAGCCGCTGAACATCGCGGGCGCGTCGCTGCTGTTCGGCCTGTTCAAGTGCATCGCCGCGGCCTACACCAGCCTCGACATCAACGGCGACGGCGTGTATCTGCTCGCGCAGATCGGCATCAGCGCGCACTTCTATCAGATGCTGCCGTACCTCATCACGATCATCGTGCTCGCCTTTACGTCCAAGAGCTCCCGCGCCCCCAAGGCCGAGGGCATCCCTTACGACAAGGGCAGCCGCTGAGCCAAGCAACGGTTCCGTTACGCACCTGCCGGGCATCCGGCAGGTGCGTTCCATTTTGCAAATGGAACGCTGAGATCCCATTCGAGGCGGGCTCTGCCCCCTCGAGCACCCCCTGTGGCTCGGATATCCGGCAGGCAGCGGCGGCTTCTCGCGCTTTGGCCGGTCAGGTTTGACCATTCACACGTTTTTATTAAAATCGCACAAACAAAATACACATTTCCTGTGAAAAACGCAAAAACATACAAAATTCACAAAATGGTCATAAAACTGGTTGACATTTCGTAGGGACGACCGTATACTGAACTTGCTGAACAAAGCATGATAGAGGCGCGGAAGTCATCAGTACCCTCGCTCACCGGCAGGTAACCGGGAGGGGAAAGGGGCAGCCGCCGAAGGGTCTCGCAGGTTCCTGCCGCGGGATTGCCTGGGCCGTCGGAGAACATCCGCCGGACTGCCGCATTCGCGGAGCGCTGTCATTGACCAGGAGTTTCAAGTGTCATGAACAGTATGCTCTGTTCATGACATTTTTTTATGGGAGGAATTTCAAGATGAATTCCAGACGCAAGATCCTGGCTGTTCTGCTGCTCGTCGTCATGGCCGTGTCGCTGCTGAGCGTGTGCGCGCTCGCCGCCGATGACGGGGACGATGCGGCAAAGTCCATCACCTGCACCACGTGCAATGGTACCGGCATCTCGCAGGGTGAAGAATGCAGTGCCTGCGAGGGCACCGGCGAGATCACATCCACCAGCCGCATGGCGTTTTCGTTCTGGGCACTCGTGCCGCCGATCGTCGCCATCATCCTCGCACTCATCACGAAGGAAGTTTACTCGTCGCTGTTCGTCGGCATCCTGCTCGGTGCGCTGTTTTACTCCAACTTCAACCCCATCACCGCCCTGGACGCCATCATCAACGACGGTATGGTGCCCGCCGTCGCCGACAGCGCCGGCATCATGCTCTTCCTCGTCATCCTCGGCGCCATGGTCGCGCTCATCAACTGCGCCGGCGGCTCCGCCGCCTTCGGCCGCTGGGCCGAGACCCACATCAAGACCCGCGCCGGCGCCATGTTCGCCACCTTCCTGCTCGGCGTGCTCATTTTCGTCGATGACTACTTCAACTGCCTGACCGTCGGCTCGGTCATGCTGCCCGTCACCGACCGGCACAAGATCTCCCGCGCCAAGCTCGCCTACCTCATCGACGCCACGGCCGCGCCCGTGTGCATGATCGCGCCAATCTCCTCCTGGGCCGCCGCCGTGTCCGGCGTCGTCGAGGACTACAACGGCTTCGACCTGTTCGTGCGCGCCATCCCGTATAACTTCTACTCGCTGCTCACGTTCGTGTTCATCATCGCGCTCATCCTCATGAAGTTCGACTACGGCCCGATGCGCCTGCACGAGATGAACGCCCGCTTCAAGAATGACCTCTACACCACCGGCGACCGCGCCGATGCCAACAGCGATGCCATTGAATGCAACCAGAACGGCCGCGTCATCGACCTGATCCTGCCCGTCGCCGTGCTGATCGTGACCTGCTTTGCCGGTCTGGTCTATGTCGGCGGTTACTGGGACGCTTCCGGTGACTACTACCACGACTTTGTCGGCGCTTTCGGCAACACGGACGCCTTTGTCGCCCTGCCCTGGGGCTCGCTGATCGCGCTCGTGTTCACGATCATCTACTTCCTGTGCCGCCGTCTCATCACCTTCAAGGATTCCATGGCCTGCCTGCCGAAGGGCTTCATCAACATGGTCCCCGCCATCATGATCCTGACCTTCGCCACCTCGCTCAAGAACATGACCGGCCTGCTCGGCGGCAAGTACTTCGTCGCTTCCGTCATGAACTCTGCGGCCGGGTCGCTGTTCAGCTTCCTGCCGGCGATCATCTTCCTTGTCGCCGGTGTGCTGAGCTTCTCCACCGGCACGAGCTGGGGCACGTTCGGCATCCTGCTGCCGATCGTCACCTATGTGTTCGACCCGTCGAGCAGCCTGTTCATCATCGGCGTGTCCGCGTGCCTGGCCGGCGCCGTGTTCGGCGACCACTGCTCGCCCATTTCCGACACGACCATCATGGCCTCCGCCGGTGCGATGTGCAACCACGTCAACCACGTGTCCACGCAGCTGCCGTATGCCGGCACCGTCGGCATCATCTGCTTTGTCAACTACATCCTGGCGGGCTTCATCCAGAACGTTTATATCTGCCTCGCCATCGGTGTGGTGCTCGTGGTCGCGGCCCTGTTCGTCATCCGTGCCATCACCGCCAAGAAGCCGCTGCCCGGCTTCGAGGACGTCGCCTGAGAGAGCAAAACCGCATAGCATATGTTCAACGCCGCCTCCGGGCTTTCGGAGGCGGCGTTTTGCGTCTTTTTGCGGCGGCGCAAAAAGGCTTGACCTTTGACAGGGAGTGTGGTATAGTGAATCTACCTGTCAGTCGAGAGGTTCCCTTTTTATGCCCTTTCGGCTCATACAGGGAGGCAATCACGTCCCGACAGGGACGAAATCAATAAGGAGGTGCCGAAAAATATGGCTAAAGCTGGATCCCGTGTCAAGGTGACGCTCAGATGCGCAGAGTGCAAGCAGCGGAACTACAACACCATGAAGAACAAGAAGAACACTACCGAAAAGCTCGAACTGAGTAAGTATTGCCCCTTCTGCCGCAAGCACACCAAGCACGTTGAAACCAAATAAGACTTTCGAAAGGACGGAATGATTCATGGCTGATAAGAAACCGGAAAAGAAAGAAACTTCCACCGAAGCCGTCAAGAAAGTCGATAAAAAACTCCCGTTTTTCAAACGCATCGGCAAATGGTTCCGCGACATGAAGAGCGAGCTCAAAAAGGTCGTGTGGCCGACGCCGAAGCAGACGGCAAACAACACCGCGGTCTGCCTCGTGGTCATGGTCGTCTCCGCACTGGTGCTGTGGGGCTTCGACTCGCTGGCCGATCAGGGCGTGCAGCTTCTGCTGAAGCTGGGTGGATAACATGTCTGAACTTGCAAAATGGTATGTTGTCCATACCTACTCCGGCTACGAAAACAGCGTGGCCGCGAACATCCTAAAGGCGGCGGAAAACCGCAAAATGCAGGATCTGATCCAGGAAGTCAACATCCCGATGGAGACGGTCAAGGAGATCACCGATTCCGGTGAAAAGACCGTCGAGCGCAAGGTCTTTCCGGGCTACGTGCTCGTGAAGATGGTGCTGACCGATGAGAGCTGGCATCTCGTGCACAACGTGCGCGGCGCCGCGGGCTTCGTCGGCTCCGACGGGAAGGCGATCCCCCTGACAGAACAGGAAATTTACGACCTCGGCGTCGAGCATCACGAAGTGGTGGTCGGCTATGAGCTCGGCGACTCCGTCAAGATCACCGACGGCCCGCTCGAGGGCTTCATCGGCACGGTGGACGAGCTCGAGCCCGACAAGGACCGTGTCCGCGTCGTCGTTTCCATGTTCGGCAGAGAGACGCCCGTCGACCTCGAACTCGATCAGGTCGAAGCGATCAAGGATTAAAATCTTACAAGAAAGAGGTGCTTTCAAGTGGCACAGAAAATAGTTGGATACGTCAGATTCCAGGTTCCCGCCGGCAAGGCAACGCCGGCTCCCCCGGTCGGCCCCGCGCTCGGCCAGTATGGCATCAACATTGGCCAGTTCACTAAGGACTTCAACGAGCGCACCAAGGGCGACATGGGCATGATGATCCCGGTCGTCATCACCGTGTACGCCGACCGTAGCTTCTCGTTCATTACCAAGACGCCCCCGGCAGCCCTGCTCATCAAGAAGGCCTGCGGCATCGAGCATGCTTCCGGCGTGCCCCAGAGAGATAAGGTCGCGACCATCAGCAAGGAAGACCTGCGCAAGATCGCAGAGCAGAAGATGCCCGATCTCAACTGCTCGAGCATCGAGTCTGCTATGAGCATGATCGCAGGCACCTGCCGCAGCATGGGCGTTCTGGTCGGCGAATAAGCCGTCAGATTTCGCTCCCTGATCGTGGGAGGATCATCCATCCGACGAACCACTTTATTAGGAGGAAACTGAATTGTTCAGAGGTAAAAATTATAAAGAGAGCGCTAAGCTCATTGATAAGCAGGCTCAGTACGAGCCGCAGGAAGCCTTCGAGCTCATCACCAAGACCGCCAAGGCCAAGTTCGACGAGACCGTCGAGCTGCACGTGAAGCTGGGCGTTGACTCCCGTCACGCCGATCAGCAGGTTCGTGGCGCCATCGTGCTGCCCAACGGTACCGGCAAGACCGCCCGTGTGCTGGTGTTCGCCAAGGGCGACAAGGCCGACGCTGCCCGTGAGGCCGGCGCCGATTTCGTGGGCGATATGGACATGGTGGAGAAGATCCAGAAGGAGAACTGGTTCGACTTCGACGTGGTGGTCGCTTCCCCCGACATGATGGGTGTTGTGGGCCGTCTGGGTAAGCTGCTGGGCCCCAAGGGCCTGATGCCCTCCCCCAAGGCCGGCACCGTCACTCCCGACGTGGCCAAGGCCGTGAAGGAGGTCAAGGCCGGTAAGGTGGAGTATCGTCTGGACAAGACCAACATCATCCACTGCCCCATCGGCAAGGTGTCCTTCGGCGCTGACAAGCTGTATGAGAACTATTCTGCTCTCATCGGCGCCATCATCAAGGCCAAGCCCGCCGCTGCCAAGGGCCAGTATATCAAGTCCTGCGTGGCTGCCGCCACCATGGGCCCCGGCGTGAAGATGAACGCCAACAAGCAGATCTGACGCTGCACCGGGCCGATTCGACCCGAAACGCTTCAATATCTTCGGTAGGGTGCTTGACAAAGCGCCCGGCCGCTGGTATAATATTTGATGCGTTCCAAAGACAGCAGGTGGCGCAAGCCGTAAGTCCTGCCGAGGATGGCAAATCGATTTTGATTGCTTACACCGTCCTTGTGTCCTTGGATACAGGGACGGTTTCCTTTTTTTGAACGCACCGACAATTTTTCCGGAGGTGAAATCAAAGAATGCCCAACGCAAAAGTTCTGTCTGAGAAGCAGGCCGTCGTGGCGGCGCTGACCGAGAAGCTGCAGAACGCAGCTGCCGGTGTCATCGTTGATTACAAGGGCATCACGGTGGCAGAGGATACCACTCTGCGTACCCAGTGCCGTGAGAACAACATTGACTACGCTGTCGTCAAGAACACCCTGCTGCGCTTTGCTTTCAACAATGTGGGCCTGAACGAGCTGGACGATCAGCTCAACGGCGCCACGTCTCTGGCCGTGTGCATGGATGACCCCGTCGCTCCGGCCCGTGTGATCGCAGAGTTCGCAAAGAAACTCAACGGCAAGTTCGAGATCAAGGGCGGCTTCATGGACGGCAAGGTCGTCTCCCTGGAGACCGTCAATGCTCTGGCTGCCATCCCCGCTCTGCCCGTGCTGCAGGCTCAGGTTCTGGGTACCATGCTGGCTCCCATTTCCGCTCTGGCCTGCGTGCTGAAGCAAATTGCAGAGAAGCAGGGCGCTCCCGCTGAGGAAGCCGCTGCCGAGTAATGAGACGTTTCGTCTCGACCCCTATCTAAAAAATATCTTACAATTAGGAGGCTTATCAAAATGTCCGAGAAAGTTACTGCTATGATCGAAGAAATCAAGGGCCTGACCGTTCTGGAGCTCAGCGAGCTGGTTCACGCTCTGGAGGAGGAGTTCGGCGTTTCCGCCGCTGCCATGGCTGCTCCTGCTGCTGGTGCTGCTGCTCCCGCTGCTGAGGAGAAGACCGACTTCGACGTCGTTCTGACTGGCTTCGATGCCGCTCAGAAGATCAAGGTCATCAAGGTCATCCGTGAGGTCATGGGTCTGGGTCTGGCCGAGGCCAAGGCTGCCGTCGAGGGCGCTCCCACCACCATGAAGGAGGGTCTGTCCAAGGAGGATGCCGAGGCTCTGAAGAAGCAGGTCGAGGAAGTCGGCGGCAAGGTCGAGCTGAAGTAAGTTTCACCCAAATAAAAAAATGCTGCAAGCGCTGCGCTTGCAGCATTTTTTTGCGCTTTTCGTGGATTCTGGCGGATAAAATGCCGCGGAATTTTTCCGCTTGTGAAACTCGGCGGGGTCTGATATAATAGCCGTGTATAACTTCAGAAATCCTGCATAAAAGAAACAGAGGTGACGTCTTATCAAGACACAGAAAAAACCGGGGCTTTTCCGGCACCTGGGCCCTGTCCTGGGCCGTTATAAGGGCTGGACGGCAGCCGCCCTGATATTCGGCATCACCGAGGTGGTGCTGGAGCTGCTGATCCCCATGCTGATGTCCACCATCGTAGACGGCGGCCTGTACCGGGAGAGCACCTTCATGCTCCAGGGGCTGTTTTCCCCGGAGCTGATCGCCAACCGCAACCGCTTCGTGCTGACGGTGGGGGCCATTATGGTGGGCGTGGCCTGCCTGTCCATGGCCATGGGCGTTCTGGCTGCCCGCTGCTCCGCCATTGCCACCCAGGGCTTCGCCCGGAATATGCGCAGCACCCTGCTGGGGAAGATCGAGAGCTTCTCCTTCTCCAACATCGACCACATCTCCACCCCCCAGCTGATCACCCGGGCCACCACCGATATCAACACCCTGCGGGACACCATGCGCCAGTCCCTGGTGACCCTGTACCGGGCCCCGGTGATGGTGATCCTGGCCACGGTCATGAGCTTCATCGTCTCCCCGGGCCTTGCGCCTCTGCTGCTGATCTGCATCCCTCTGCTGGTGGTGCTGATGGTGATCCTGCTGAAGGTGGGCCAGCCCCGGTTCAAACGGATGCTGAAGATGATGGACGGCATGAACCAGGCCGTCCGGGAAAATCTGGTGGCCAGCCGGGTGGTGAAGGCCTACGTTCGGGGCGGGTATGAGTCCAAACGGTTTGACAAGACCACCGATGACCTGCGCCAGGCCCAGCTGGGCGCAGGGAGACTGTTTACCCTGTCCGGCCCCATTACCATGGGCATTATGTGGACGTGCAGCGTGCTGATCCTGTTTTTCGGCGGCCGGGAGATCATTTTCCGGACCACCGGCCTGCTGACCGGCCAGCTGGTGAGCCTGGTGAACTACGCCGGTATGGCGGTGAACTCCCTGTCCATGATCAGCTGGCTGGTGATGTCCCTGTCCCGGGCCCAGGCGTCCCTGGTCCGGATCAACGAGGTGCTGGACGAGGAGATCGACATCACCGACGGGCCCTCCGGCGCCGCAGTGGAAAGCGGCAGCGTGGACTTTGAGGACGTGTGCTTCAGCTATACCCGAAACCCTGACAAGCTGGCCCTGCGCCATGTGACCCTGCACATTGACTCCGGAGAGACCATCGGTGTTATCGGCGGCACCGGCGAGGGAAAATCCACCCTGGTAAGCCTGATTCCCCGGTTTTACGACCCCCTGTCCGGCACGGTGAAGGTGGACGGACGGGATGTGCGGGAGTATACCCTGGAGAATCTGCGCAGCGGCGTGTCCATGGTATTGCAGAACGGGTCCCTGTTCTCCGGTACTATTGCCGACAACCTGCGCTGGGCGGACCCCAACGCCACCCTGGCCCAGATGCAGGCGGCCTGCGCCATTGCCCGGGCCGACGAGTACATCGACCGGTTCCCCGACGGGTATGAGACGGTGCTGGAGCAGAACGCCGCCAACCTGTCCGGCGGCCAGCGGCAGCGGCTGCTGATCGCCCGGGCCATTCTGAAAAAGCCCAGGATCCTGATCCTGGACGACT
>ERZ834859.782-NODE-782-length-40763-cov-5.489388_pt1 | contig 40763 bp, 27 predicted proteins | sample MGYA00519947_ERZ834859 | MGnify/ENA primary metagenome ERZ834859 (study PRJEB31850, sample SAMEA3708763) | human gut metagenome | biome: human gut; feature: human-associated habitat; material: faeces | place: China | collected 2014 ...
ACCCCAACATTAAAAGTGTTGTGCTCTACCTGCTGAGCTAGCGAATCAGACCTGTATTGCAGTCATTTCCTGATTGCGAGTGCAAAGGTATGACGTTTTCATGAAACTACCAAATAATACAATAACTTTTTTGAAATTATTTTTCTTCTTTTAATATATCATCTTTATTATCAGAACTGTATGATTCTGATAAAAATGCAAGGTCTTTCTTGCGGATGTAACGCTGATAGTAGGAAAGCAGTAAGGTAGTACAAGGTAAAGCAATAATCATACCCAACATTCCCATCAGAGATCCCCAAACAGACAAGGATAGTAAAATGATGGCCGGGTTCAATCCGGTAATCTTTCCCATGATTTTAGGAACGAGTATGGTATCTTGTATAAGCTGTACAACGCAGAATACCAATAAAGCCAGTCCGAGAACCCACCAGAAGTTTTGTCCTGTATCGGCTGCTTTTAATAAAGCTAACAAAATTGTGGGAATGAATCCTATGATTTGGAGGTAAGGAACCATATTGAGTAGTCCGATAAACATACCTAATCCAATTGCCAAAGGAAAATCGATAATTAAGAAACCGATACTAAACAGAACTCCTACACAAAAAGCAACCAAAGCCTGACCTCTGAAATAGCGGTTCATGCTGTCTTTTATATCGTTGGTGATACGGATAACCATATCGCGGTGTTTGGCTTGTACCAGATTAATCCACCCGCTGGCTATTTGTTCGTAATCCAGCAGAATGAAGAAAAAGTACAAGAGAATAATAAAGCCTGTCAGTATAGCCAGCACGATGTTGTATGAAGTAGATAGTAAGTTCCATACCTGTGGTATCAGCTTTTGTGCTGCTTTTACCATATTTTCTGTGCTTAGTGTTTCTTCCCACCAGTTTATGTCAATGTTATTTCGTATAAATTCGCTTATTGCAGTCGGGATAGAGGAATGGTTTTCTCCTTCTATAAAATAAACTTCGAGCAGATGTTTTAACTTGATGCCTTCTTCTATCATAGGTGGAATGAAGAGCATGCAAGCTGCTGCTATTACAATAATCAGTGTAAGCATGACTGCAAGAATAGAAACAACCCGGTTTTTCAAATGCAATTTGTTCTGGTAAAACAATACCATAGGGTAAGTAAGATAGGCAATCAGCCATGCGATGAAAAAGGGTAGCAGCGCTCCACTCAATCTGTTTAACAGATAGAGTATTCCTATGATGACAGCTCCACTTAAAATACCTCTGATAAAGCTGTCGAAGGTAATTTTCTTTTGGGTAAGCATAATACTATAGGCTTATTTGTGTTCCTTTTGCAAAGCCTGCTGATAGCAACATCTGCATAAAGGCTCATATTCTTGTTTTTCTCCTAAAAGCACTCGCTTGTCATTGGCTACAGTACGGTGCGATACATAGGCAAGGTTTCCGCATTTCACGCAGATGGCATGTACTTTAGTCACTTCATCAGCTATGGCACAAAGTGCTGGAATAGGTCCAAACGGTATTCCTTTAAAATCCATATCAAGTCCTGCGATGATTACTCGTATACCTCTATTGGCCAGTTCGTTGCATACGTTTATCAGACCATCGTCGAAGAATTGTGCTTCGTCAATGCCTACTACGTCTATTTCAGAACTGAACAGGAGTATGCTGGCTGAAGAATCTACCGGAGTAGACTGGATGGAGTTGTTGTCGTGTGAAACCACAGCCTGCTCGGAATATCGGGTATCAATGGCCGGCTTGAATATTTCTACTTTCTGTTTGGCGAAAGTAGCACGTTTCAAGCGGCGGATAAGCTCTTCTGTTTTGCCGGAAAACATGGATCCGCAAATAACTTCGATACGTCCTCTCCGACAGGTTTCCTGTTTGTGATCTTCTGAAAAAACAACCATATTGATTTGTATTGATATTTATTTGTATGGTTGCAAATGTACGTAAAAAACAAATGTATTTGTGTAATACTGGAAAAGAAAGATACAACTTCTGTTAAATATTGGAATGATGTAGACGGCCAAATCAAAAACTTTCTATCTTTGCTTTATTAACATAAAAAATGTATATGGGAAGACTGTATGTGGTTCCTACTCCGGTGGGTAATCTGGAAGATATGACATTTCGTGCAATACGTATTTTAAAGGAAGCAGACTTGATACTGGCAGAAGATACACGTACTTCTGGTATTTTGCTGAAGCACTTTGAAATAAAGAATGCAATGATGTCTCATCACAAATTTAATGAACATAAAACAGTAGAGGGAATTGTGAACAGACTGAAAGCCGGAGAGACTATAGCTCTGATTTCGGATGCCGGTACACCGGGAATATCCGATCCAGGCTTTTTGGTGGTGCGTGAATGTGTGAAGAATGGCATTGAGGTACAATGTCTTCCGGGAGCTACGGCTTTTGTGCCGGCATTGGTATCTTCAGGACTTCCTGACGAACGTTTTTGTTTTGAAGGGTTCTTGCCGCAGAAAAAAGGAAGAATGACTCGTCTCAACGCATTGAAAGAGGAGGTACGTACTATGATTTTTTATGAATCTCCTTATCGTCTGTTGAAAACACTGACACAGTTTATGGAGATTTTTGGTGCTGAACGTCAGGTATCAGTATGTCGCGAAATATCCAAAATACACGAAGAAAGTGTACGGGGAACCTTACAGGAAGTTGTGGCACATTTTACAGCAACGGAACCGCGTGGAGAGATTGTGATTATTTTGGCAGGTAAAGAAGATTGAATTTTAAACTATAAATAATTAAGCTTTATGAAGAAAGTTGTATTTTTAGCATTATGTGGAGCAGTTTTTTTAGCTTCATGTAATAGTGGTACACAAAGTAAAGATGCATTGCAGGTTCAAAATGACTCTTTGATGTTGGAACTTGCCAATCGAGATGCAGAACTGGATGAAATTATGGGCTCATTCAATGAAATACAGGAAGGTTTTCGTGAAATCAATGAGGCAGAAAACCGTGTAGACCTTCAAGGAGGAAGCCTTGAGAGTAAATCGAATGCTGCTAAGATAAAAGAAGATATACAGTTTATCAGTCAGAAGTTGAAATCTAATCGGGAACAGATTGCTAAATTGGAAGCTCAACTGAAAAACAGTGGGTATAAGTCTGCTCAGCTGCAGAAGGCTATCAAGAATCTGACAGCCGAACTTGACTCTAAGCAGCGTCAGATTGAAACCTTGCAGACTGAACTTGCTTCGAAAAATATCCGTATTGCCGAACTGGATGAGGCTGTAGAAGGACTGAATAAGAATGTAGACGAACTGACTGCAGAAAATGAAGTTAAGGCAAGAACTGTGGCAGCACAGGATAAGGCCCTGAATGCAGCATGGTATGTATTTGGTACAAAGTCAGAATTGAAAGATCAGAAAATTCTGAAGAAGGGTGATGTGTTGAAAGATAAAGAATTCAATCAGGAGTACTTCACTCAAATTGATATCCGTACAGAAAAGGAAATTAAATTATTTTCTAAACGCGCTGAGTTGTTGACCTCTCATCCGGCAGGATCATATGAATTGGTTAAAGACAATAAAGGTCAGTTGACTTTAAAAATTACTAATCCCAACCAGTTCTGGAGCGTATCCCGTTATTTGGTTATCCAGGTGAAATAACTTTTCATCACTATAGTGTTTAAGCAGATCCTCTTGTAACCCTTTTGAGGGTTGCAGGAGGTTTTTTGTTATTCAAACTTCTGTTTGTATTCTCTTATACTACTTGTTGCAGCAGAGTCTTTCTTTTCATTTCCTTAAGGTAAGGAATATATCCGGTACATTTGTTTTTATTTTTGCTTAATCCTTACATGGTAAAACTGCAGTCCTTACCTGAAAAAAATCGAGTTTTTTCAGGTAAGGACTGCAGTTGTTATTAATGAGGAGTAGTCACAAGTAGTGGATGGTGAGGCTATTGATAGGAGTCTGTATTATTTCAATGGCTGTTTAGATATGAGTAAAGAGGCATTAAGGTTTTTTGGGCATCATGGCTTTTAGCTGTTTTTTGATAAGTTTGCTATTTTGTATTCATAAAATAAAATTACCCAAGATAGCATAATATGATGCAATCTTGGGTAAAATTTCGGTTCTTAATTTGAAGTAGTGTTAGAAAGTATCTGAATATGATATTCAGATAAAATTACTCATATCCTGGATTTTGCTGTTTTTTTAAATTCGGGTTGGCATCTATCTCAGCTTGTGGAATAGCTAAAATTATGCGATAGTCATCCCATGTAACGGTATTTAAATCTGTAGAGCCTAAGTGATGATCGATAATACCGTTACCTTCAGTGGTTTTACGCTCAACTTTCAATCCCAAACGCATAGCGTCATAGAAGCGATGTCCTTCCATGTTTAATTCTTTTCTTCTTTCTTTTAAAACAAGTTCTACTGTTGCAGTAACAGTTTGTGCAGAAGGAATAGCGCGCTTGATGATCTCATTCAAATAGAAATCGGCTTTTTCCTGATCTTTATCTGCTTTTCTCAGCGCAGCTTCTGCGGCTATCAGGTAGATATCTGATAAACGGACTACGCGGATATTATTTACAGAAGTAGCACCATTGTAGCCGGGGACTTTGTTCATGAAGCGTTTTTCTTTTACCGGATTTCCTTCAGTATCAGTTGTGTTTACATCTGTAAGCAACTGTAAACGAATATCATCTTCATTTTCATTCAATAAAGCCATAAATGCTTTCGTTGTACAGAATTCTCCGTATCCTTTTGGACCTACTACGTAACCAAATCGTTCAAGATTACCTGATTCTGTATCGTCTACATCAAGGTCAAATACAGATTCGGTATTTTCTTTCTGGCTCCATACATTGACATAGTCTTCACGGGTAATAAGTTTGAATCCACCTTTTTGAGCTACTTCATCAGCATATTTAAATGCATTATCCCAGTCTCCTTTGTACAAATATACACGTGCCAGCAAACCTTTTGCTCCCCAGCGATTGATGTGTCCATAGTTCTTTTCTTCACTTAGCAGATTAAGTGAGTTTGACAAATCGTCAATAATTTGCTGGTAAACTTGAGCTACGGTAGCACGTCCTGGCAACTCTTCAGCTCCGAAAACTTTTGTTGCCAAAGGAACACCGTAGGAAGCTCCATTGTCTTTCATATATGGAACTCCATAAGTGAGAAGCAATTCAAAGTGGCACAATGCACGGATTGCCAACGCTTCTCCTTCGGCATTGTTGCGTGCTTCCGATGCCGGTACATTTTTGATAGCAGCCAAAATAGTATTAGCTGCATTTAAAGCTTTGTAAGGCTCGCTCCACATAGCTGTAGGAGAGTTATTCACGCGATGTATAAAACGGTAATAATTATCGGTACGGCTGGCATTGGAATTGATTGTCTGTGTGTCGTCTCCTCCTACTTCTCCTCTTACCAGCAAATAACTTCCAAACATACCTGTATCAGTCAACTGATAATATAAGCCTCTTAGAGCTGTTTCAAGGTCTTTTTGTTCTGTGATAGCTTCTTCGGGTGGAAGTGCACTATCAGGTGTAACATCTAAGAAATCACTGCAAGATGTCAATAATATAGACGATAGCAGTGTTGATAGTATAATAGATTTTAATTTCATATGTTTAGCTTTATTCTGTTTACAATCCTATTTCGATACCGAAAGTAAATGTCTTCAATGCAGGGAATGCCCAAGAAACAAAACCATTAACAGGCTGTTCTGGATCGATGTTATCATAAGCTCTCCAGGTCAACAGATTGTTTCCTGAGAAGAAAACACGAACAGAGTTCATTTTTGCACTATGTACCCATTTTGATGGCAATGAGTATGAGATACTTAATGTCTTTAAACGCAGGTAATTTGAACTTTCCATTACACGACTGCTTCCGTAACGTGAATATTCGTAGTTCGCAATACGGCGTGGTACATCTGTTACGTCACCCGGCTTCTGCCATCTGTCTAACTGATCTACACTTTGTGCCAGATAAGGAGTGGCTCCGTCTGTAGATGTATACAGCAGGGTTTGTTCATCCCAAAGATGACCTCCTAAAGAGAATGTGAAAAGTGCATTCATTTCCAGTCCTTTCCATGAAACAGAGTTTCTCCATCCACCAATAATGGTCGGGTCTGCTTTACCGACAATAATACGCTGAGCTTTTGATGGATCTTTAGTCAATTCTTTGTTCAGACTGCCATCTTCGTTTGTAGTATTAAGTACCCACATTTCTTCACCGGTTTGTGGATCTACACCAGCCCACTCACGAGAGTAAAATGCATATACAGATTCGCCTTCGCGAGTAATATGAGTTCCGTCGATTATATCTTTGCCGCCATACAGTTTTTTTACTTCATTCTTATTATGCGACAAGTTTAGTCCCATATTCCATGCGACTGGGCAATCTTTCAGCATGTCTACATTGATATCTACTTCTACACCTCTATTGTTAATTTCTCCTACGTTTTTTAGAATAGAGCTAAATCCGGTTACATAAGAAACAGGAAGTTCCTGAAGCAAATCTTTTGTATTACGGTTATAGAAATCGAATGTAATGCCAACTCTATTGAATAGACGGGCATCAAAACCTATGTTAAAGTTATAGTTCTTTTCCCAAGATAAATCGGGGTTGGCTAATTGAACTGGTAATGAACCTGGATTTTTCATATAGTTATATCCGTAGCCAATTAGTTGCATATGTCCGGTCAAATCAGTAGGTAATGTACCGTTCACACCATAAGAAGCACGTAGTTTCAAATCATCAATAAATGAAAGATTTTTCATGAAACTCTCCTGTGAAATTCTCCAAGCAGCGGATACAGACCAGAAGTTAGCCCAACGCTGGTTCTTTCCCAAACGTGAAGATCCGTCTCGACGGTAATTAACAGAAGCATAATATTTATGTTCATAATCGTAATTCACTCGTGAGAGAAATGAAAGCATGCGGTCGTTATCATATCCAGAAGAAGCTACTTGAGGATTTGATGCGTTTGTCATTTCCGGTAGTTTATCGGTAGGATAATTTTGATTGACAGCCTGTACATATTCTCTATGACGCATGTCTAGATCCCATCCTGCTAACACATCGAAAGAGTGCTTGCCAAAAGACTGAGCGTAGTTTAATACTGTAGAAGAGTACAAGTTTTGTCTTTGATCGGGTATTTTAATCATCAGACCGTTCTTGTTGTTGTTTGAACCATTCTGAGAATTGCTTGGCCACCAGGTTTCAGAGGTGTTCAGGATAAAATCGTAGCTGACGGTTTGTTTCAAAGTCAGACCTTTGATAAATTCGTATTGAGCCCACAATGAGTTCGCTGTTCTGAATACATCAGAAGTATTTGATTCCAAGCCTCTGTTTTCTACTGGATTCTTCAGGTTCTGCAAAAGCATGTTGCTGTTGAATGAGCCATCTTCATTATAAATAGGGATGTTAGGAGTAACATATGTATTTGTAATCCAGAATGGGTTGTTGTAGCTGGTGCCTTCCATAGCCATTTCAGAAAAAAGCTTAGAAAAAGTTACACTTGCTCCAACTTGGAATTTATTATCTGATGATTTGTGAATTAAATTTAAACGTCCATTAAAACCTTCTACCCCTGAATTGTAGGCCATTCCTTCTTCGTTTTTATACGATAAAGAAGCATAGAATGTGTTTTTTTCATTACCTCCTTGAGCAGAGAATTCATAGTTCTGTGAAAAGCCGTTGTCACGGAACATGGCTCCTTTCCAGTCTGCGTAATTTTCTAATTCTGGAGTATAAACATCAGTGTACTGTTTTGCATATGCCGCTGCGTCTTCATCACTCATGTTTTTGTAGAGCTTGCCTTCATTGTAATAAGCTTCGTATGCCAATTCGCGCTGTTGTGTTCCGTTTACAGTTTCACGGTTTTTTACAGCCCAGTCAGAGAATCCGACAGTAGCTTTGAAGTTAATGCGGGTTTTGCCTTCTTTTCCTTTTTTAGTTGAAATCATTATGACACCGTTTGCGGCACGTGAACCATACAAAGAAGCTGCTGCTGCGTCTTTCAATACAGTGATTGATTCAATGTCTTCAGGATTTAAAGAAGCCATGACATTGAAGGCTTTAGAGTCTCCGCTAATGCCGGAAACAGCAATATCGCCAGAAACGACAGGTACTCCATCAATGACATACAAAGGGTCATTGGAGGCATTCATAGATCCTGTACCACGTACGCGGATACTCAAACCTGCTCCAGGCTGTCCACTTGAGGCATTTACAGTAACTCCGGGTGCACTACCTTGTAATGCTTGTTCAAAAGAAGTTACGGGAATATCTTTTAGAACCTTGTCGGCATTCATAGCTGCTGCTGCACCGGTAAAAGATTCTTTCTTTACAGTTCCGTAGGCTACAACCATCACTTCGTCCAGCATTTCGCTATCGGATTTTAATGTAATTTTCATAATCGGTTTAATTGCAACTTCCTGAGTCTGCAAACCGATAAATGAAACCACCAAAGTTTTTGCTGAACTTTATATATTGTTAATCTATTGATTATTAGGGTATATGTATGTCTTTTCTATTTATATAACCTTACTTCTTGTATTTTGTGAGAAGGTTGTTTGATATAGGTTTCTACCTGTTTTCTATTTAATTAAGATCTTTTACTTTTGCCAGCGTTTTAAGTCCTTAACTATCATTTCAGGGAAAACACTACTATATTGTTGAGTTGTTTTTATATTTCGATGTCCAAGCAGTTTTTGTACAGTTGTTATTTGTACTCCATTATATATTAATAATGTAGCATTTGTGTGACGAGCTGTATGAAAAGAGAAGTGCTTGTTTATATGAGCCATTTTCCCCAATCGTATCAATTCTTTGTTTATCGTAGGGTTAGGCCTTAATTTGAAAAAAGATTCTTTATTTTTATATTTCTTTATTATTAAAAGTGCTTTTCCATGAAATAGTAAATTTAAAGGTAATTTTATTTCTTCTTTCGTTTTTATGGAGCGGAATATCAACCAATGCTCTCCGTTTAAAAAGATGAAATTTTTCGGAGTCAGCTGTTTGAAGTCTGAATATCGTAACCCTGTATAACAGCAAAATAAAAAAGCATCCAGTGTGTGTGAAAGATGATTCCATTGGGATGGAATGGTGAGTTTCTCTAATGCCGCAAGTTCTTCTGGTAATAAATATGAATGTCTGGTAGGGCCTGTTTTTACATGATAATTCCGGAAAGGATAATCTTCTGGGGATAAATATCCTTGTTTGATTGCTTCATTAATCAGGCTTTTCAAGTGTGACATATGTTTAGCTATCGTATTTATTGCATAGTGTTGTTTAATTAGATAATGTTCAAAGTTTAATAAAAAAGAATACCTTATATCAGAAAAATTGAGAGAGTGTGTATAGGTTTGCAATAAATTTAAGGTTGTTTTCAAGTTGTTTTTAGTACTTTCCTTTTTTGAAGAACTTTCTACCCATTTTCTACCAAATGTAATAAATGATTCCGAGGAAAGATGGGATTTGCTGATTTCCGATTTCAATATTGCCAATGTGATAGGTATATTTTTTTTCCAATACTCCAATTCTTTCCATTGTAACTTTAAGATAAATTCATCAATCATACGATTTAATTCCTCTTGATGAGGATGGTTTTGTATAATTCTTTTTTGAGCATTCCATTGTTCGGGAGATATATAAATATGTGTGGAAAAATACACTTTTCTTTTATCAAGATATGCTTCTATCTGGATAAGTGCTTCTCCTTTCTTATTTAATACCTTTTTACGATTATATACAATACGATACTTAATTTTATACATTGACATATCTTTTCCTCCTTTACATAAGTCTATATTTTATTCAATAAATATTAATTATTTATACTTATTTCAGTGGTAAAAGTGTTAAAAAGCAGCTTTTTTTGCCATGATTTGCTTTTAAAATGCAAGATATTTAATTTTTATTATTATTTTTGCACTCGATTTAGAGTAAAACAATAATTATTAATTGTAAGGTTAAACTTTAAGAGAGATTTTTATGAAAAGAAAATTGATGCTGTTAATGACCTTCCTGTTGATAGGAATAGGTCTGGTAAACGCACAAGTCTCTAAAGTAACAGGTGTTGTTACTTCTGAAGAAGACGGTTTACCTATCGTGGGAGCATCTGTATTGGTAAAAGGTACTACTGTTGGTACTGTTACCGATCTGGATGGTAATTTTACATTGACTAATGTGCCAAGTTCAGCAAAAACTTTGGTGGTTTCATTTATCGGTTTGCAGACTCAGGAAGTTGCAATTAAACCGATTATGAAAGTGGTGTTGAAATCTGATAGTGAAATGTTGGACGAAGTGATGGTTGTAGCTTACGGAACAGCAAAGAAGTCTTCTTTCACCGGTTCTGCTTCTACTATCAAGGCTGAACAGATTACTTCTGGTTCTAAAGAATCTTTGGATAAGGCTTTCTCTGGTAAAATGGCCGGTGTGCGTGTAGCTTCTGCTACTGGTGACCCGGGTTCTATGGGTGAAATGAATATCCGTGGTGTGGGTTCTATCAACGGTTCTAAATCTCCGTTGTATGTAATCGACGGTGTAGTTATGAAATCGGATGGTGATATGAACTATTATGGAAAGTCTCAGAGTGTATTGAGTACATTGAATCCAGACGATATCGAAAGCATGACTGTGTTGAAAGATGCGGCTGCTGCTTCTCTGTATGGTTCACGTGCTGCAAACGGTGTGGTTATCATCACTACTAAGAGCGGTAAAGACGGTAAAACTCGTGTTTCTTACAACGGTGAAGTGGGATGGAACAAGATGGCTGTTGACCAGTACAACTTAATGAGCGCTCAAGACTATATCGGATATGTCCGTGAGTCTGTAGCTAACTACTATCTGGAAAATGGATATGCTTCTTCGAAAGATGATGCTTATGCTTTGGTTGAATCGGAAGGTGATGTTGCTGCATTTGTAAACGATCCTTCAGGTAATACCAATACAAACTGGAAAGATGAAATCTACCGTACAGCAGTTACTCAGAATCATCAGGTTTCATTGAACGGAGGTAACCAGAGTACTAAATTCTATGCAGGTGTAGGTTACAACAAGAGCGAAGGTATTGTATTGGGAAGTGATTTCCAGCGTATCTCTGCCCGTGTAAACGTAGACCAGAAAATCAATAACTGGGCTGATTTCTCTGTAAAACAGATGATCGCTTCTACTACACAGAACGGTTTCCGTGACCAGAATGACCAGGCTCAAGGTTTAGGTACAAGTTCTCCGCTTGGTATCCTGTTCGCTTTGGATCCAACTGCTCCAGTAAAGAATGAAGACGGTACATACAATGCAAATGCTGGTTATGGCCAGGTAAGCAACCCTCACCTGATGCTGGGTGGTAAGGATAGCGATACTGCAATGGAATGGATTCAGAGTAAGATGTTCCGTAGCTTGACAAACGCTGAATTGAGCTTACATTTCCTGGATAAGATTTTCTTCAAATCTATCTTCGGATACGACTATATCGACAACAAACACTTCGAGTATTGGGATCGTAACGGTGTGAACGGTGCTTCTGTAGGTGGTATGGGTTCTCGTTATACCTTCCAGAACTCTACATTGACAAGTTCAAATACTTTGACTTATACTGACACTTTCAACGATGTACATAACCTGTCTGTAATGGGAGGTTTTGAGTTGGAAGACCAGAATTTGCTGCAGATTATTACTGTTGCTAAGAACTATTCTAACAGCTTGCCGGAATTGTCAAACGGGCAGCCAGACAACGCTTCAAGTTATGATTACGGTTCTGCAATGATGTCTTACTTCGGTAATTTGAACTATAACTTCGATGACAAATACTATTTCTCTGCTTCATTCCGTCGCGATGGTTCTTCTCGTTTGAGTAAAGACAACCGTTGGGCTAACTTCTGGTCTGTATCAGGTGCATGGCGTTTGAGCAAAGAAAGTTTCATGGAAGATATGCCGTTGTTTACAGACTTCAAAGTGAAGGCTTCTTACGGTACAAACGGTAACTTGCCTACTGGTTACTATGGTTATATGGACCTTTATGCAGGTGCTGGTTATGGAAATAACCCTGCTATTTATTGGGCACAGTTGGCTAACAGCAAACTGACTTGGGAAAAATCAAATAACTTGAACGTAGGTTTCGAATGGAATATGTTCGGTAAAGTGACTTTGTCTGCTGAATATTATTTGAAGAATACTACAGACTTGTTGTTTCAGGTTCCGACTGCCTTTGAAACAGGATTCTCAAGCCGTTGGGATAACTTGGGTCAGTTGAAAAACGACGGTGTGGAAATTGAAGTGAACTCACAGAATATTACCACAAAAGATTTTTCATGGACTACAAACTTTAACTTGACTTATCAGCGTGCAATTGTTGATAAATTGCCGGAAGGTAAGGACATTCAGTACGGTGACGGTCAGATGTACATCCACCGTGAAGGTGAATCAATGTATTCATTCTATTTACCGGAATGGGCAGGGGTGAATCCTGATAACGGAGAAGGACTGTGGTATGTTGATCCAGCAGACCACTCGAAAGGTACTACCAATAAATATGCAGAAGCTGGATGGGGTATCGTAGGAAAGGCATTACCTGATGTAATGGGTGGTTTGACTAACACCTTTACTTATAAAGATTTTGACTTGTCGTTCCTGATTTCTTATCAGTTCGGTGGTGATATGTTCGATTATCCGGGCTATTTTACTCACAATGATGGTCTTCGTTTAGGAAGTATTATTCCTGAAGCTGATGCTGCTGATTATTGGACTAAACCGGGTGATAACGCTGCTAATCCGAAACCTGTTTATGCAGCTCTGTCTACTCAGGGTCGTACAGACCAGTTCTCAAGCCGTCAGGTGAAGTCTACAGACAATATCCGTCTGCGTGAAGTGACTGTAGGATACAACATTCCAGTGAAGAAATACATCAACCGCCTGAGAGTGTACTTCCGTGCAAATAACCCATTCCTAATCTGGGCGAAAACAGACAATGTTGATCCGGATGTGGCAATCAACGGTTACCGTCAGGTAGATACTCCGCAGTTGAAGAGCTGTGTATTTGGTGTAAACTTAGAATTCTAATCTTAAACTTGTTCAGAAATTATGAAATTTAAATATATAGCAGCATTTGCATTTGCTGTGGCATTGTCTTCTTGCGACATCCTGGATAAGCAGCCTTCTGATTCTTGGGATTCAAGCTCTGCCATTCAGACTGTGAGTGACTTGAAATATGCCGTAAACGGTGTGTATGCAACTCAAACAGGTATTGTAAGTCAATTTGGTAACTATACAGGCGACTTTGGCTTGTTTGCTGATATGAAAGGTAGTGATTATAAATGCGTAGGTAATAATAATCAAGCTACTGAGATTTCAAAATATATGGCAACAGCAACTGGAAATTTACCTGAAGCAATTTATAAATTGTTCTATAAGTCGATTGCTCGTGTAAACAAGGTAATGGAACAGACAAAGGCAGCTGGTCTTACTGGTGAAGAGGTAGATGCATGTATGGGTGAACTTTATGCCTTACGTGCTTTATTCCACTTCGACGTGGCTCGTGTATATGCACAGCTTCCTACTGTAGCAAAGAGCATGGATGATATGGGTATCGTATTGGTCACAAAAACTCTTGATTATACATTTGTACCGGAACGTGCGACTTTGAAGCAGACTTACGAAACTATCTTGGCTGATTTGGATGAAGCCATTAAACTGATGGAGCCTATTGAAAGTACACACGATAAGAATAGCACAACTGGTCATATGAACTATTGGGCTGCTTTGGCATTGCGCGCTCGTGTCAACCTGTATTTGGATGATGTGAATGTGTATGGTACAACTGAGCATAACAAACAGGCTTTGGCTGATGCAAAGAAAATTATCGAAGAAGGTCCGTATTCATTGTACAAATATGCAGATTATACTTCTGTATGGGCTAAAGAATTTACAGATGAAAGCATTTTTGAATTCCAGACTACTTCGCAGTATAACCCACAGCGTAATTCGTTGGGGTATTATACAGACCCAACTGGTTATGCTGAAGCTGCAATGAGTGACTCTTTTGTGGATGATTTTGTGAAAAATCCGGATTATGCAAAGGATATTCGTGTAAGCACAGGTATGATTAAAGAAGAAAGTGATGGAACTAAAAACAAAGCTTTCTATACTCAGAAATATCCGGGTCGTGATGGTCAGATTTATGTAAACAATGCAAGAGTGTTCCGTTTGTCTGAAATGTATTTGATCGCTGCAGAAGCTGCATTCAAAACTAATGATGGAACAGCCGCTGCTAAATATATTGATGATTTGCGCAAGGAACGTATCGCAGACTATGTAGCTGGAACTACTACCAGTGTAACTTTGGATGATATCTTGACAGAACGTCGTCTGGAGTTGAATGGTGAAGGACACATGGCATGGGATATGTGGCGTAATGGAAAATCAATTAATAACCCGGTTGCAAAAGAGGTTAAACCAGGTGCTTATAATGCTGTGTTCCCAATCCCACAAGCTAATATCAATACTTCTCACGGAGCATTGAAACAGAATCCTGGATTCTAATAGAATAGGGAATTAATAATATAGGAGGAGTTAAAGCAGTTGGAGTTGAAAAATACTCTGACTACTTTAACTCCTTTTTTATGCTTATACAAATATCAAAAACGTTACTTCTATTGTGAATCGTCGATACAAGTAACGTTTGATGATTGTATAAAGAAAAAATTATATCTTTGCAAGACAAAGAAATACAAGAAACTGAATGAAAGAATTTGTGATATCAGAAGCACAGACCGAGAAGGCTGTGTTGGTTGGTTTGATTACTCAAACCCAAAATGAACGTAAAACAAATGAATATCTGGACGAACTGGCTTTTCTTGCAGAAACTGCCGGAGCGGAGGTTGTGAAGCGTTTTACTCAAAAGTTGGATACCCCCAGTTCTGTAACTTATGTCGGAAAAGGTAAATTGCAGGAAATAAAAGAATATCTGCTTGCTCAGGAAGAGGAAGAAAATGAAATTGGTATGGTGATTTTCGATGATGAATTATCTGCCAAGCAGATTAGAAACATCGAAAATGAATTGAAAGTAAAGATACTGGACCGTACTTCATTGATTCTGGATATATTTGCCATGCGTGCGCAGACTGCCAATGCCAAGACACAGGTAGAACTGGCACAATATAAATATATGTTGCCTCGTTTGCAGCGCTTGTGGACCCACTTGGAACGTCAGGGAGGTGGTTCCGGTGCAGGTGGAGGTAAAGGTTCGGTAGGTTTGCGTGGTCCGGGTGAAACTCAGCTGGAAATGGACCGTCGTATTATCCTGAACCGTATGTCTCTTCTCAAACAACGCTTGGCAGAGATTGATACGCAGAAGTCTACGCAAAGAAAGAATCGCGGACGCATGATTCGTGTGGCTTTGGTTGGCTATACAAATGTGGGAAAATCTACACTGATGAATCTGATGGCAAAAAGTGAGGTCTTTGCAGAAAACAAGCTTTTTGCTACACTCGATACTACAGTCAGAAAAGTGATTATCGAAAACTTGCCTTTCTTGCTCTCCGATACAGTAGGATTTATCCGTAAACTTCCAACAGATTTGGTAGAATCATTCAAGTCGACATTGGATGAAGTGCGTGAGGCTGATTTACTCTTGCACGTGGTTGATATTTCTCATCCGGATTTCGAGGAGCAGATTCAGGTGGTGGACAAGACAATTGCTGATCTTGGAGCCGGAGGCAAGCCGACTATGATTGTCTTCAATAAAATTGATGCATACACATATGTGGAAAAAGCGGAGGATGATTTGACTCCGAAAACGAAGGAAAACATTACTTTGGAAGAGTTGATGAATACCTGGATGGCAAGAATGAATGATAACTGTATCTTCATCTCGGCACGCAATAAGACAAATATTGAAGAATTGAGAAGTGTTCTTTATAAGAAGGTACGTGAGCTTCATGTACAGAAGTATCCTTACAATGACTTTCTTTATCAGACGTACGACGAAGAATAATTTTATTTAAGGCTATGAAATGGGCTTGGATATGTTGTGTCTTTTGCCTGATTTGTTTACATATACAGGCTGGGATTTACCGTAAGCGTGATATAGACAATCCTTGTTTTGTAACGGCAAATACCTCGCGCATAGAATTCAAGCGTCTGGTATTGACTGAGGAGCAGACTCAGGCAGATGCCGTATTTTATGGAACCCCAGGAGAGGTGGCGGTGATTTCATCAGATACTTATTTGACGTCTGGAACACAAAAATTTATGCTTCGGGAGTCTGATTGTTTGTCTATTGACGGACAGACTGAGCCGGAGCGGATTCCTGAATCGGGGAGAATGGAAGTGACTTTGTTTTTCGAGCCGATTCCGGGAGATGTACAGATTGTCGACTTTGTGTCGAAACAAGAGGGATGGAAGATATGGGGTATACAGTTGAACGAAGCGGAACCTTATGTATATGTACCCAGTTTTCTGGAAACACAAAATTTAACTCCTACTTCCTCTTTGCCGGAACCTCGTTTGCAGCCTGGAAGAACGATTATCAATGGATATATTTTGGGCTATTCGGAAGAGATGGAAATGGAGGTAGTCTTCCGTCATGCCGACTGGCTTTTTCCAAATGATTGGGGAAGGAATGTGAAAGTACGTCAGGATGGCTCTTTCCATATTGAAGCAGAACTTTTGATGGCAGGTGGTGCCAGGTTGCAAATCAATCGCGCTCAGCTGGATTTGTTTCTTGTACCGGGTGAGGAGATGACTGTGTATATCCATCTGCCTCGTTTGAGTATGTCTGCATCCCGGGTTCTGTCGCATCTTTATCGTGACAAGCAGAAAGCCTGGTTTGATGGCGGAGAGAAAAATTTGAATACCGAATTGGCTAGATGGGGATATCCGCTTGTGGCCGATTCTGACAAACATATGAATAAATTGTTGACTTCTCTTCATCATCATAAGGAGGCCGGAAAAGGATATAAGAAGTATGTGGAGACGAATCTTCTGCTCGATAGTTATATTCGTGGAACAAAGCAGGGGGAGGTGAAAGAGGAAGTTGTGTCTCCTTATGCATGGTATGGATATGACTATGCTGATTATGCTTCTCTTTTGTATAATAATAGACAACCCCAGTCTGAAATGTGGAAGGAAGTGGTTTTGGCTAAATCAGTATGCAGTAATCTGATTAAAAACCGTAAATTAGAATCATCTGATAAAAAGGTGATGAAAGGGTTTTATCAGACAGAGTTGTGTACCTATATTAATAAGAAAGCAGAAATCATAGAATCTATCACCCGTCAGAATAAAGCAGAAGATGGATATGTGATAGCGGAACTTGATTCTTTGGTCTCTGGGGCAGATATTTTACCGTCTATTATATCTTCTTATAGAGGAAAGGCTGTTCTTATTGATTTTTGGGCTACATGGTGTGGACCCTGTAGGAGAAGCATGTGGGCGATGCGTTCGTTGCGTAAGGATATGATTTCTAAGGATGTAGTATATGTGTATGTTACAGGTCCCTCTTCTCCGGAAGATATTTGGAAAACAGCGATTACAGAGATAAAAGGTGTACATTATAGATTGACACAAAGTCAGTGGGACTATTTATGTCGGACATATGGTATAAAAGGTATTCCCGGTTATATCATTATCAGTTACGATGGGAAATTACAGGATCGTTACGTAGGATTTCCCGGAGTGGATGTATTACGAAAAGATTTGTTGCGCGCTTCCGGCCAGTAAAGCTGGAAGCGTTTTTTATAAACTATATATGGGGTGAAAAAGAAAAATCCTAATAAACAATTGTTTATTAGGATTTTTCTTTTTTATCTGAAATTCGTGCGCATGATAGGACTCGAACCTACACGTCTCACGACACCAGATCCTAAGTCTGGCGCGGCTACCAATTACGCCACATGCGCTAGAAATTCTCTTTTGCGAGTGCAAATATAGATGATATTTTTATTTTTACCAAATATTGAGGTTATTTCTTTAATAAATTACATGCAGTTTCTATAATTGTATCTTTCCCGCGCTGTATATCTTCCGTAGTCATGTCTACTTTTACATCAGGGTCGATACCAAATTCCAGCTGATTCATTTGAGGATCGAACATCGGGCTTGCAGAGAAGCGGATAGACCATCCGTTGGGAATTTCGGAACTGAAGGGAAGTCCGGAGCCTCCTCCTGTTTTGTCGCCGATTATAGTGACATTAGGAAATTGCTTCATGGAGTTCACAAAGTCATTCGTGGCACTATACGATCTGCGGTTTGTCAGTACAGCCACTTTTTTCTGCCAGCGTATACCGTTGGAGGGCTCTATATATACTTCTTTGGGGGTAGAAAAGTCGTTGTGTCCGGGACCGGTTTTATGACACATATAGCCTACTAATGTTTTTTCGTTGGTGAAGCGGGCAGCCAACTTTTGGGCAGTAGTCAGATTACCCCCTCCGTTGTTTCGTACATCAACAATCAGACCGTCGCATAAGCGGAGTTCGTATAGAGTCTGGTCCAGATTACCGTCTCCTATTCCGTTTGAAAAACTTGAGCAATAAATATAGCCTATGTTGTTTTCCAGTATCTGATAAGTCAGTCCGGAAGAGTTTACGTAATCTTTTTTCAGATAGACGCTTTGTATACTGTCGCTGAAATTTCGGGGATAGCTGTCGAACCAGGCTCTGTATTGCGAAGTGGCCAGTGCGGAACTCAGATTCACATGGCCGTCGCGTAATTCGTTCACCATATCCGAGAGTACTTCAAACAACTCGGCAGAAGTCATCGAAGGAGTGATTTTTTGTGCATAGCGGCTATGCACTTCATTCCAGTCTAATCCGTATTCCTGATTTTTATAGTCAAGAAAACAATACTGTTCGTCAATGATTTTCCAAAGCGATTCAAAATTAGATTCCGGAGTATTACCGGATACATCTTCACGAATGCATGAAGGGAAAAACATTCCGGATACGAATATAAATAGGAGCAATATATGTTTCATAAGTTAAAAAGGAGTTACTTTTTCGGGCATGCTTATTTTATTCTTTCCTTTCAGTAAGTAAAGGTTGCGTACGAAACCAATCATGAAGTCGTGTGAGTAGGAGTGAGTCTTCAGATTGTTTACCTTAGATTGCTGAATGTCGCACAGGTAACCGACCCTCATAATGGTTTTCCGTATCGGAAAATCGAGCGTGATGAGCTGTCGGAGCGAGGGGGCATTATGCAGGGAAGTAAACAATACATTCTTCCCTCCATTATTCAGTGAAAATATTTCGTAGTACGATTCTCCATATTCCGGTGAAAACATGACACCCATCAAAGGAAGATTAGCCTGATAGCGTAATACAAAAGGGTATTGTCTGATATGGAATTTGTATATGGCCATTCCGGATGCAGCAATACTTCCATATGCTTTGGCCTGAGCCGGATTATTGGAGTTGCGTTCGTTGTAGATGACTCCTCCGTTCAAGTCGATCATGGGACCTGCCAGAATCTTGAACTGATCGCTGATACGGAACTGGTAATGCAGGGCATAACTCCAGTTAATAAGTCCGTAATACATTTTGGCTGTCTGGGAAATATTTTCCGTATATGAGGCTTGGACTTGAAAGATGCTTTGTGTAGATACGTTTCCCTTCATTAAGCGGGTCATTCTCATCCGTTCGTGCATAATACGAATTTCCGGGCCTGTATATTCCAGTGGAGTGAGATAAGTGTCCAGTACATTGTTATATCCAGCTCCAAAAAGTGTAGAACGCATAACGTAGCGGGTAGTCTGCAAACTGTCTTCCTGGGCATGAGCCGGAAGGCAGAAAAGTAATCCTAATATAAAGGTAAGTAAAGACTGTTTCATGCAGATAGTTCTTAAAATAAATTCATTTGTCCGTTGTCTTCGGCAGGATATTCGCTGTTTTCCGGAGCTGTATTGTTTTCTTCTTCTATAGCCTCTTCGGGTTCGGGTGTATGGACAGGTTCCAGCTCTTCAATACTTTCTGTACAGAAGTTGGTGACTCTCTTACCCTTAGCCTTGAAGCTTCTTACGATAGTAAATTCTGCTGCTTCGAATTCTACCGGCTGCTTGTTACTGTCTTCTCCTCCAAATACAACCTTCACACGTGGATAAGCTTCTCCCGACAGGAATGCCAGTCGGTTACGCTTGTTTTCTCCGATATAATTTTGACGTTTGATGACCGGTTCAAAACAGAAACGTTTCAGATAAGGATAGTTCTGCTGGTCAGCATCATAAATAACAGCTGTCCATACTTTTTCCGAATTGAATTTTTCGATGAACTGTATGTTGGCATCATAGTGATTGTTCAAGTCGAAGTCTGTGGTATAGAACTCACCGTTCTTCATTACTATCAGGATGCGGTCGTCGCTATGGAATTCACCAAGGAACTGTCCGCGTCCGTCGTAGTTCAGTCGCAGTACATCATGGTCGAACCATACTTTACGTCCTCCCAAGGTCGAACCACCCCGATGCTTTAACGTGATTTTATGTACCTCGAAGCGGGTAAGCTTGTTTCCCATTGTCTGTCTTCCCTTGATACTGATCTGGCTGAAATCTTTTTCGAATACCAGTTTCTTGATGCGGGGATTAGGACGAAGCATTACTTTAATAACCTCAGCTTCTCCGTTAGGATTTGCGGTAAAGTATACAATCTTTGAGTCGAGTGTGCCTTGTGTCAGATTGTATTCGCGGTCGCGTACTACAGACGTTATGTTAAATCGCTTGATGTAGTAGAAACCATCTTTTCCATCCCGATAGATTACATTGTATATTGTACGTTTGTCGTTTTTCTTGAACACATTAACGTACAAGATGTTTTTGCCCACAAACAGTTTGTCGGCTATACGTACAATTTTATATTTTCCGTCTTTATAGAAGATAATCACATCGTCTATGTCCGAGCAGTTGCATACGAATTCGTCTTTTTTCAGTCCTGTACCGATGAAACCTTCGTCGCGGTTGATGTACAGTTTTTCATTGGCTTCTGCTACCTTGGTTGCCACAATGGTGTCGAAGTTGCGTATTTCGGTCCGGCGCGGATAATTCTTTCCATATTTTTCCTGAATCCGTCTGTACCAGTCGATGGTATATTCTGTGATATGAGCCAGGTGATTATCGATTTCTTCTATCTCAGCCTTCAGTCGTGCAATTTGTTCGTCAGCTTTATCTTTGTTGAACTTCAGAATACGTGCCATCTTGATTTCCATCAGTTTCAAGATGTCTTCTTTGGTTACTTCACGTACAAACTGAGGATAGAAAGGAGTCAGTCGTTCGTCAATGTGTTCGCAAGCCGCATCCATATTTTCAGCCTGTTCGAAGCGTTTATCCTTATAGATACGTTCTTCGATGAAAATCTTTTCCAGTGAAGCGAAATGCAAGGCTTCCAGAGTTTCTCCTTTCTGGATGTTCAGTTCCTGGCGTAACAGGTCGAGGGTATTGTCGACTGATTTCTTTAAGATATCGCTCACCGAAAGAAAGTGAGGCTTTTTATTGTCTATCACACAACAGTTGGGAGAGATACTTACCTCACAGTCGGTAAAGGCATACAAGGCATCCAGCGTCTTGTCCGAAGACACGCCGGGAGCCAGATGAACCAGAATTTCTACCTTTCCGGCTGTATTGTCATCTACTTTACGTACCTTGATTTTACCCTTTTCAATGGCTTTCAATATGGAGTCGATCAGTGAAGAAGTTGTCTTTCCGTATGGAATTTCGCTGATGCACAATGTCTTGTTGTCTATCTTTGAAATCTTGGCACGTACACGTACCGCACCTCCTCGTTCTCCGTCATTGTAGCGTGATACATCAATGGAACCTCCTGTCTGGAAGTCCGGATAAAGTTGAAAAGACTCTCCGTGCAAATAAGCAATGGCTGCTTCGCACAGTTCGTTGAAGTTATGAGGCAGAATTTTGGAAGATAAACCTACGGCAATACCTTCCACTCCTTGAGCGAGCAGGAGCGGAAACTTGACAGGGAGAGTAACCGGTTCTCTGTTTCGGCCGTCGTACGAGGCCTGCCATTCCGTAGTTTTGGGGTTGAAGACCACATCCAATGCAAATTTCGATAAACGTGCCTCAATGTAACGGGGAGCTGCTGCGCTGTCTCCCGTGAGAATATTTCCCCAGTTTCCCTGACAGTCTATCAGTAACTCTTTCTGTCCTAACTGTACCAACGCATCTCCGATGGAAGCATCACCGTGAGGATGAAACTGCATGGTGTGACCTACGATATTAGCCACCTTGTTATAGCGTCCGTCGTCCAGTCTCTTCATAGAGTGTAGGATACGGCGTTGTACAGGTTTCAGACCATCGTTTATATGCGGTACTGCACGTTCCAGAATCACATACGATGCATAGTCGAGAAACCAGTTCTGGTACATTCCGCTCAACTGATGTTTTACGTTTTCGCCTGTCTGGTCTACCGGCTTGTAATCTGAATGTTCTTCTTTTTCAGGTGTGTTTGTTTCTTCTCTATCCAATATGTCTTCGCTCATAAAATATCTGCTCAAAAAATATAAGTTCAAGCAAAGATACAGAAAAACAAAGAGTAGGACGAATTTTTTTGAAGAAAGTTGTGATGTACTAAGTTGTAGATAGTGGTCTTATAATGTGAATTATACTCTATCTTAATGTAATATATCAATTGTATTAGTTGTCTTCTATAATTGACGGCGGCGTTTGTATAATCAACCTCGCCGATTATATAATCAGCGTCGGCGGATTATGATTCGACGACGCTGGATATAGTTTGCAATTCATAACTAAAAGCTATAACAGCATTTTTGTTCTTGTATTTGGCTTGTAATTGAATTGTGATGTGTTTACAGACTACACCTTTTATTTTCCTTCCACATTCTCTTGTATGGCTTGCGGATGATCCTCTCTCATTCCCTTCAATACTCCTATGGTGAGTGGAATGGCTAGAAGGAATGAACATAAATCGGCTGCAGCCTGACATATTTCAACTCCTTGCAAGCCAAGAAGGTAAGGAAGTATCAGTATAAATGGAATGAAAAACAATCCCTGACGGGCCGATGACAGAATTACGGCACGTACCGGTTTACGGATGGTTTGCAACAACATATTACAAAGAATAACCCATGTGCCTAAGGGGAGGGTGATGAGTTGCCAGCGTAGAGCACGGGCGCCAATTTCAATCACTTGTGCATCCTCTTTTCTGAACCACGATACAATTTCCGGAGCGTAGATGTAGCCGATGATGGAACAGATACTTAAAAAAATCACTCCAAGCTTAATGCAGAACCAAAATCCGTGTCGTACACGAGTGTAAAATCCTGCTCCATAATTGAAACCACATACCGGTTGAAATCCCTGTCCGAATCCGATGACAAAAGAGTTGATAAACATGCAGATACGAGTTACGATAGACATGCCGGCAATTGCCGCATCGCCATATCTTCCTGCTGCTACATTCAGTAAAATTGTAGCTGTACTGGCCAGCCCCTGACGGCAGAGGGAAGGGCTTCCTCCATATAGAATTTCTTTCAATAAAGAAAGTTTAGGAGTAAAATTACTGAAACGTATCCGGATGTTTTCTCCTTTTCTATCCATATAGAGTAGAATAATAAAACTGCATATCTGGCTTGCCAAAGTAGCAATGCCGGCTCCGGCAATTCCCATATCGAAGACGAAAATCAAAAGCGGATCCAGTCCGATGTTGAGTACAGCGCCTACGATAATTCCAATCATGGCATATACCGCATTACCCTGAAAACGCATTTGGTTGTTCAATACCAGCGAAGATGCCATAAATGGAGCACCTAACAGAATAATACCTAAATAAGTCTCCGCGTAGGGAAGAATGGTAGAAGTGGAACCTAAGGCTTTACAGATGGGACTCAGGAAAATCAGTCCAAACACAGTGATGAGTGTACCGGCTATGAACGCACAGAAGAAACCGGTAGAAGCCATTTTCTCTGCACTCTGGTAGTCGCGTGCACCCAGTTTGCGTGAGATATAGTTGCCGGAACCGTGTCCGAAAAAGAATCCGAAAGCCTGGATAATGGCCATCACAGAAAAAGAAATACCTACTGCAGCAGTAGACTGGGTATTGATTTTTCCTACAAAATAGGTATCGGCCATTACATAAAAAGAGGTGATTAACATACTGATGATGGTGGGAACAGCAAGCGAACCAATCAGGCGGGGCACCGGAGCTGTAGTCATCAATGTGTATTTATCGATGTTTTTTTGTTTCATAAGATCGTTTTTCTACTTGCAAAAGTAGGAAAAAAAGATAAATTAAGAGACTAACATCTTTTATTTACTTATAAATATTTATCTTTGTGCCCTACTACATAGACAAATAACTATAAGAAATTAAATAAAACTAAGAAAATGGCACAAGAAGACGTTTTTAAAAAGCTGGTTTCACATTGTAAAGAATATGGTTTTGTATTCCCGTCAAGCGACATCTATGATGGACTAGGTGCTGTATACGATTACGGACAGATGGGTGTGGAACTGAAAAACAATATCAAACAATATTGGTGGCAAAGCATGGTGTTGCTGCATGAAAACATCGTAGGTATTGATTCGGCTATTTTTATGCACCCTACTATTTGGAAGGCATCCGGACACGTAGATGCATTCAATGACCCATTGATTGATAACCGTGATTCGAAAAAACGTTATCGTGCCGATGTCTTGATTGAAGACCAGATTGCAAAGTATGATGAAAAAATAAATAAGGAAGTAGCGAAAGCAGCGAAACGCTTTGGTGAAGCATTCGATGAACAGCAGTTCCGTACAACCAACCCTCGTGTGTTGGAACACCAGGCGAAACGCGATGCGTTGCACGAACGCTTTGCGGCTGCAATGAATGCAAACGACTTGAATGAGTTGCGTCAGATTATTCTTGATGAAGAAATCGTTTGCCCTATTTCTGGTACTAAGAACTGGACAGAAGTACGTCAGTTCAACCTGATGTTTACTACAGAAATGGGTTCTACTGCAGATGGTGCAATGAAAGTATACTTGCGCCCGGAAACAGCTCAGGGTATTTTCGTGAACTATCTGAACGTACAGAAAACTGGACGTATGAAGATTCCGTTCGGTATTGCACAGATTGGTAAGGCCTTCCGTAACGAAATTGTGGCACGTCAGTTCATCTTCCGTATGCGTGAGTTCGAACAGATGGAAATGCAGTTCTTCGTAAAACCGGGTACTGAACTGGAATGGTTCAAGAAATGGAAAGAAACTCGTCTGAAATGGCACAAGGCATTGGGCTTTGGGGATGACCACTACCGTTACCATGACCATGAAAAACTGGCTCACTATGCCAATGCTGCTACCGACATTGAGTTCCTGATGCCATTCGGATTCAAGGAAGTAGAAGGTATCCATAGCCGTACTAACTTCGACCTTAGTCAGCATGAAAAATTCTCTGGTAAGAGCATCAAGTACTTCGATCCGGAAATCAACGAATCATACACTCCGTATGTAATCGAAACTTCTATCGGTGTAGACCGTATGTTCTTGAGTGTGATGAGCGCTGCTTATACAGAAGAAACTTTGGAAAACGGAGAAAGCCGTGTTGTTTTGAAATTGCCTGCAGCATTGGCTCCGGTGAAATTGGCCGTAATGCCGCTGGTAAAGAAAGACGGTTTGCCTGAAAAAGCACGTGAAATCATCAACGACCTGAAGTTCCACTTCAACTGTCAGTACGATGAAAAAGACAGTATCGGAAAACGTTACCGTCGTCAGGATGCAATCGGTACTCCGTACTGTATTACCATCGACCACCAGACACTGGAAGACAACTGCGTGACATTGCGTAACCGCGATACTATGCAGCAGGAACGTGTGGCTATTGCCGATTTGAATAATATTATTGCCGACAAGGTAAGCATTACCAGTCTGCTGAAAACATTGCAATAATTGATACTGCAACATGAATAAGAAGATTTTTGGATTTGTTGTACTATGTTTCATGCTTTCTTTTGGCTTTGTGGCATGCAACAACGATGACGAAACTCCGGATTCTAATAGTGAATGGGCTTTGTTCAATGACTATTATCTGGATTCTATCGCTGCCGAAGCAAAGGCTAACAGACTGCCTGGAGATTTGAACAACAGTAAGGTGACAACCATAGAAAAGGATAAGTGGAGTATTAAGAGCTATGCTGTCCAACCGGAAGAAGATCTTACTTTTACCCCTAACAAATTGCAGCAGGTGTATATCAAATGGATAAAAGATTATCGTGAGGATCCTCAGGAATGTATTTATCCGTTGTATACAGATTCTGTAAAGATCAGTTATAAGGGTATGTATGTAACTGGAGAGGTTTTCGACAGCAACTATTCCGGCGACTTTAACCCGGAAATAGCAGAGCCGACTACAATGGCACTTTCCGGTTTGATTCAAGGATGGGCTGCAGCACTGATTTATATGCCCATAGGTACAAGAGCCGAATTGTATATTCCTTATACAATGGGATATGGAATCTATGGACAAGGTGATATCCCGGGCTATACCACTTTGGTGTTCGATCTTTATCTGGATGGAATAAGTCATCCTAAAGGACCGGACGACCGGAAGTTGAAAGCTGCCGTGTCGGACGAAGACAAACAGTAATACTCACTTTGATAAAATAATAAGAATCCGGTTTTTCTCTTTTTCCTGTCGAGGAAAGGAAAAGAGGAAAACCGGATTCTTGTCTTTTGTCTGAAACCTTCTTGAAGGTAAAAAACGTGACTTGTATCGTGGGCTTGCGATACAAGTATCGAGAGCTGACGATACAAGTCACGTTGCCTCACGATACAAGTCACGTAAACAGATGGTATTTGATTGGATATTTCAGCACATTGCAACCCCGTTGCATGGTTTTTATTTGGAGGGCAAAAATGAAAGTCTTATCTTTGCGTGTGAAAAAATAATAAGATACCGAAGTATGAAGAAAAGAATGTGGGCCTATATTTTGCTGACCGTTTGCATCCTGATGCAAGTGGCCGAGGTTTTTCCGCATCATCATCATGCAGGTTATTATTGTCTGGCTCCCGATCTGGTACATGCGGCCCGTACAGAAACTTGTGCCGACCACATGCATCACTCCGATGATACCGACCGGCATACATGCGGAGCCGACTGTATTGCGAATTTCCAATGTTCGGTTTCGAATAAAGATATTGTGCATATTGCACCCGATCATTCTTTTTATTTTCTTTTTTATTCATTTTTAGACTGTGCCGAACTTCTGGCTCCCTGGGCGAACAGAAAACCTGAGAAAACAGTCTTCTCTTATGTAAACAGCCTGTATACGTGCGCTTTTGTGCGTAGTACGGGGCTTCGTGCACCTCCTGCTGTACTTGTTTAAGCATTAATTTCGATACAGAGTCTTATGTCTCTCTGTATTTCAAATCATTTTTTATTCTGAGTGTTTGCGTTCTTATTGGAGATTGCAGGCTCGGATGCGTATATCGTTTTCTATTGAATTTAATTGTATTATAATCTATGAAAAAGAAACATATTTTAGGAGGGATGCTGATGGTATGCCTGTCGGCTTCTTGTATGCACCATGCGTCACACGATCATGATCACGATCATGAACATGAGGGGGAAAAAGTAGAGGCTGCACACGAACATCAGTCCGATGAAATTGTATTAACTCCCGAAAAGGCTGAGGCTGCCGGTGTAGAAGTGGACACAGTACAGCCTGCACCATTCCGCCGGAGTATTCTGACGCACGGACAGATTCTGGCTGCACAAGGCGATGAGGCAACTGTGGTAGCAGGAGTATCGGGTATCGTGACCTTTACGCATAATATAGCCGAAGGTGTGCAGGTGGCAAAAGGAGCAGAGCTGATGAGTATCTCGGCACGTAATGTGCAGGATGGTGATCCGGTTACTCGTGCACGGGTAGCATACGAAACTGCACAGAAAGAGTACGAACGTGCTCAAAAGTTGGTAGCAGACCGGATTGTGTCGCAGAAAGATTTTGAGGCTGTCCGTGAAAAGTATGAGAATGCCCGTATTGCCTATGAAGCGCTTTCTCCCGATAAAAAAGGAAAAGGAGTAGCTGTATTGGCTCCGCTGGCAGGTTATGTAAAAACTTGTCAGGTAAAAGAAGGGGATTATGTAACGGTAGGTCAGCCGCTTATGAGTATTACTCAAACCCGTCGTCTGAGACTGCGTGCTGATTTGTCCGAACGTTATTACCCGCAGTTGAGTTCCGTTTCTTCTGCCAACTTCAAGACCTGTTATAACGACCGTGTGTTTGAGCTGGATAAAATGGATGGCCGTCTGCTTACTTATGGCAAGTCGCTGGGCGATGCTTCTTTTTATATTCCGGTTACGTTTGAATTCAACAATCAGGGAAATATTCTTCCCGGTTCGTTTGTAGAAGTTTACCTTCTTTCCAATGAAATACCTGATGTCATCAGTATTCCTCAGAGTGCACTGACCGAGGAGCAAGGATTGTATTTTGTCTATGTCCGTATGGATGCGGAGTGCTACAGAAAACAGGAAGTGAAACTGGGTACAACCAACGGCAAGCGTGTAGAAATACTCTCCGGCTTGAAGAGTGGAGATGTGGTTGTGACAAAAGGTGCCATTCATGTGAAACTGGCTTCGGCTTCGAATGCAATTCCGGGACATACTCATAATCATTAATGATTTTGGAAAGCAATTGATTGGAGTAGGTGAGTGGATGAGCTACGCGTGCTTCTCTTTGTAGGAGCATGAACAGAACTCATAAACTTACACGCTCAAAAAAACTAAAAACAGAATATTTATGCTGAATAAGATTATACATTTTTCATTGCATAACCGACTTTTGGTGTTGGTTGCTTCTGTGCTGTTGCTGATAGGGGGAACCTATACGGCTTTTCATACAGAAGTGGATGTCTTTCCTGATTTGAATGCTCCTACCGTAGTTATCATGACAGAAGCCGGAGGTATGGCAGCTGAAGAGGTGGAACAGTTGGTTACATTCCCTATCGAGACAGCTGTAAACGGGGCAACGGGGGTACGCCGTGTGCGTTCTTCATCTACTACCGGATTCTCCGTGGTATGGGTAGAATTCGACTGGGATACCGATGTGTATCTTGCCCGTCAGATTGTGTCGGAAAAGATAGCTGCAGTGGGTGAGAGTTTACCCGAATATGTAGGAAATCCCACTTTAGGTCCCCAGTCTTCTATTCTGGGTGAGTTGCTGATTGTAGGACTTACAGCAGACAGTACCTCAATGCTCGATTTGCGTACAATTGCAGACTGGACCATCCGTCCCCGTTTGCTGTCTACCGGAGGTGTGGCGCAGGTAGCTGTGTTGGGAGGAGATATCAAGGAATACCAGATTCTGATTCATCCGGAGCGTATGCGTCATTATGGAGTGACTTTGGGAGAAGTCATGGAGGTAACCCGCTCGATGAACCAGAACACAAACGGGGGTGTAATTTACGAATACGGCAATGAATACATTGTACGCGGAGTAATTTCTACCGATGAGATTCAGAAGATGAAGCGTACTATGGTGAAGTACGTGGAGGGAGATCCTGTCATGTTGGAAGATGTTGCTGATGTACAGATTGGTGCACAGCAACCTAAACTGGGACTCGCTTCCGAAAAGGGTAAACCGGCAGTGCTGATTACAGTCACCAAGCAGCCTAATACCGGAACCATTGAACTGACCGAACAACTGGAGGCAGCTTTGAAGGATCTGCAGAAGAATCTTCCGCCCGATGTGAAAGTCTCTACCGACATATTCCGTCAGTCTCGTTTTATCGAAAACTCAATCAGCAATGTACAGAGCTCTTTGTACGAGGGAGCCATCTTTGTAGTGATTGTACTGTTCCTGTTCCTTGCCAATACGCGTACTACACTTATCTCTTTGGTAACACTGCCTTTGGCTTTGGTGGTAGCTATTCTGGTACTTCACTACATGGGACTTAGTATCAATACCATGAGTTTGGGAGGTATGGCTATTGCTATCGGTTCGCTGGTCGATGATGCCATCGTGGATGTAGAAAACGTATGGAAGCATTTGCGTGAAAACAGAATGCTGCCGGTGGCAGAGCGCCGTCCGGTGCGTGAAGTTGTGTTTAATGCTTCCCGTGAAGTACGTATGCCTATCTTGAATTCTACTCTGATTATTATAGTCAGCTTTATTCCTCTGTTTTTCCTGAGTGGAATGGAAGGACGTATGCTGGTTCCGCTGGGAGTTGCCTTTATTGTATCCTTGTTTGCTTCTACTGTAGTGGCTCTTACTTTGACTCCTGTTCTGTGCAGTTATTTGCTGGGAGGTAAGACCTTGGAAAAAGGGTTGCCGAAGGAGGCTTTTCTTGCAGTCTGGTTGAAGAAGCATTACGAGGCAAGTTTGTGCTGGGCATTGGAACATAAGAAAGCTGTACTTGGATTTACCGGTGCCTTGTTTATGGTGGCATTGGGTTGTTTCTTTACATTGGGAAGCAGTTTCTTGCCTCCGTTCAATGAAGGTTCGTTTACGATTAACGTAAGCTCAATGCCTGGAATTTCATTGGAAGAATCGGATAAGATAGGTCGCCGGGCAGAAGAGCTGCTGATGACAATTCCTGAAATTCAGACCGTAGCTCGTAAGACCGGTCGTGCAGAACTGGATGAGCATGCATTGGGAGTAAATGTTTCCGAAATAGAAGCACCTTTTGAATTAAAGGATCGCTCGCATGCAGAGTTGCTGGAGGAAGTTCGTCATAAGCTCTCTGTACTTACCGGAGCCAATATCGAAATAGGACAGCCTATCAGTCACCGTATCGATGCCATGCTGAGTGGTACACAAGCCAGCATTGCCATCAAACTGTTTGGAGACGACTTGAACCGGATGTTTGCCTTAGGTAATCAGATAAAGGCTGCCATCAGTGACGTGGAAGGTGTTGCCGACCTGAATGTAGAGCAGCAGATTGAACGTCCGGAGTTGAAGATTGTTCCCCGTCGTGAGGCTTTGGCCAAATACGGTATGTCGCTTCCACAGTTCAATGAGTTTGTCACAGTCTGCATGGCAGGTGAAGTGGTATCGCAAGTATATGAAAAAGGAAAAGCGTTCAATCTGATTGTCCGTTCGGCAGAAGAAGACAGAGGAGAAATAGAACGTGTGAAAGACCTGATGATTGATACCGGAAAAGGAAATAAAGTTCCTTTGTCGTATGTGGCAGATGTGATATCGTCTATGGGACCTAATACCATCAATCGGGAAAATGTAAAGCGTAAGATTGTAATTTCTGCCAATACAAGCGGACGCGATTTGCGCAGTGTGGTAAACGATATCCGCGAAAGGGTGGATAAGGAAATCAGTTTGCCCGAAGGCTATCATATCGAATATGGCGGACAGTTTGAAAGCGAGCAGGCTGCAAGTCGTATTCTGATGCTTACTTCGCTGATGAGTATTGTAGTGATATTCCTTTTGCTGTATATACAGTTTAAGAATGTGGCTCAAAGTGGAATTATCTTGCTGAATCTTCCGCTGGCGTTGATTGGAGGTGTATTTGCCCTGCTGTGTACTACGGGAGAAATGAGTATTCCGGCTATTATCGGTTTTATCTCTCTCTTTGGCATTGCTACCCGAAATGGTATGTTGCTGATCAGCCATTACAATTTGTTGCGTGAGGAGCAGCATATGGGAATCCGTGAAAGTATTGTACACGGTTCGCTGGATCGTCTGAATCCTATCCTGATGACGGCATTGTCATCGGCATTGGCACTTATTCCGCTTGCTTTGCGTGGAGATTTGCCGGGAAATGAAATACAGAGTCCGATGGCAAAGGTTATTCTGGGTGGTCTGCTGACCTCTACTTTCCTGAATGCCTTTATTATTCCTATTGTATATGAGTTAATGAATCGGAAAAAGTCAACTGTAAAAAAATAATGTTATGAGAAAACAATATATGATTGGGGTTGTGGGACTGTTTCTTGCCGGCTGTTTGCAGGCTCAGAATATAGCAGATGTCTTGCAGAGTATTGAGCGTAACAATAAAGAGCTGCAGGCGCAGTTGCAACTGACAGAAGCTGCAAAGATGGAAGTTCAGACACAGAACAGTCTGTCGGATCCAACGATAGATTATAGTCCGTTTTTTGCAAAAGGAGTAGATGGAGTAGCCAGTTCGGAGCTGGTTGTTTCACAGGAATTTGATTTTCCTACTCTGTATGCGGCACGCAGGCAGTCGGGAAAATTGCAACAGGAAGTATTGGACAGACAGCAACAGGCTGTCCGTCGTACCATACTTTTGGATGCCAAAAATCTGTGCCTGGATTTGATACGTCTGAATCAGGAGAAAGCCCTGCTGGATGCCCGTAAGAAAAATGCCGATGAACTTCTTGCTTTGTTCGAAAAGCGTCTTCAGGAAGGGGATGCCGGAATACTTGAGGTCAATAAAATAAAAATGGAACGGATGAATGTGCAGACTGAGGTTACTCAAAATAATGCTGCACACCGTACCGCTTTACAGTCGCTGTTGGCAATGAACGGTAACTTGCCTTTGGAGTTTACTGCTGATACTTATCCGCAGATAGAAAAAATAAGCGATTACAATGCGTTGTACGATGAAATTATGCTGACTGATGCCGATTTGCTGGCTTCGGATGCGGCTGCTCGTGCTGCTGCCAAAGAGGTAAGTGTAAACAAGCAAAACTGGTTGCCTAAGCTTTCGGTAGGCTACCGCCGGAATACTTCTTTGGATGAAAAGAGTAACGGATTTCTTATTGGAGGAAGTATTCCTCTTTTCTCCAACCGGAAAAAAGTGAAGATTGCCCGTGCCCAGGAAGTAGGAGCTCGCTTACAGTTGGATAATGCACGTTTGCAGGCAGAAGCCTCGGTACAGAGCCGTTATAATGAAGTACTGCAATTGCAGGAAGCAATGAAAGCATACGATGTGCCTTTGATGCACGAAACACTGGATATGTTGAAACAGGCTGTTATGGCTGGGCAACTGTCTATTATTGAATATTATGTAGAGGTAGACGGAGTATACCGCAATCTTCAAGCTTATATTCAGATAGAAAATCAATATCAGAAACTGATGGCTGATATTTATAAAAACAGGTTATAGGCTGTAAAATTCTCGGTTTTTGTGGCATTTCCGATGGAAAAGCCACGTAGTATAACATTAAATGTAGAATAAATTGTATATTTACATAAATATACGATTGCTATGCTACGATTTACTGTATTATGCCTGACAATCCTCACTTTTATTAACTTGTTTTCTCAAACTCATGTGATAGAAGAAGTTGATAAAAGGGGGACTGTTTCTGATTCGACAGAAATTTCTGCTCATGATTCTTTACAAACTGAAAAAACAGGTTTCTTAAAGAAATTTCTAGCTTATTTCAATGATGCCAACAAGGAAAAAAGTGATAAAAAATTTGATTTCAGCATCATTGGAGGACCTCATTATTCTACTGATACCAAACTGGGTATCGGGTTGGTTGCGGCTGGATTGTATCGGACAGACCGTGCAGATTCTCTTCTTCCTCCTTCCAATGTTTCCTTGTACGGAGATGTTTCTACTGTAGGCTTCTATTTGCTGGGAGTGAGAGGTACTCATTTGTTCCCGAAAGACCGCTATCGCTTTAATTATAATCTTTATTTTTTCTCTTTTCCGAGCCTTTATTGGGGAACGGGGTATGATAATGGAGCTAATGACGATAACGAAAGTGAATATAAACGCTTTCAAGCTCAGGTTAAACTGGATTTTATGTTCCGCGTCAGTTCCAATCTCTATGTAGGACCAACTTTTGCTTTTGACTACATTCGGGGGTATGATTTTGAAAAGCCGGAATTGTTAAATGGAATGGATCAGAAAACAATTGGCATTACTCCCGGGTTTTCTATAGTATATGATAGCAGAGATTTTCTGACTAATGCTTATAAAGGAATGTATGTACGTCTCGACCAGAGATTCAGTCCTTCGTTTTTAGGTAATGATTACGCCTTTAGTAGTACGGAACTTACTGCAAACTATTACAGACCGGTATGGAAGGGAGGTATATTGGCCGGACAGTTTCATACCCAATTGAATTATGGAGATCCTTTTTGGGGGTTGATGGCTACATTGGGAAGTTCTTATTCCATGAGAGGGTATTATGAAGGAAGATACCGGGATAAATGTGCTATGGATGCGCAAATAGAACTTCGTCAGCATGTATGGAAACGGAATGGTATAGCTGTATGGGTAGGAGGTGGTACTGTCTTTCCCGAATTTTCTGCTCTGAGATGGAAACATTTACTACCCAATTATGGTGTCGGTTATCGTTGGGAGTTTAAGAAAAGAGTGAATGTAAGGTTAGACCTAGGATTTGGCAGGCACCAGACCGGGTTTATTTTTAATATAAATGAAGCTTTTTAGCAATATGAAGAAGTGGTTTGAAGATCAAAGGAATTTATTTTACTGTTTTTTATTTGTTTTAATTGTCCCCAATATATTGTTGTGTATCACCGAGCAGATGTCTGTTGGTGCGAAACTGACCAATATTCTGTTGCCGCTTGGATGCTATTATACGCTGATGACATTGTCGAGAAGCAGTGCTAAGATGGTGGGATATTTGTTTTTGTTTGTTTTTTTTGGAGCTTTTCAGATAGTCTTACTTTATTTGTTTGGAAAGTCGGTCATAGCTGTTGACATGTTTCTGAATCTGGTAACGACTAATTCCGCAGAAGCATTTGAATTATTAGACAATTTAATCCCCGCATTGGTGGTGGTGTTTTTATTATATATCCCTATAATTGTTTGGGGAATAATAAGCGTGGTACATAAAAGAACTGTTTCCGAAGATTTTCTTCGCAGACAGCGTAAAAAATCGGTATTGGGGCTTTTCTTAGGAGTTCTGGCTTTACTCTTGACAGTTTGGACTGATGAACAATATGAATTCAAGTCCGATTTTTATCCGGTAAATGTGTGTTATAATGCATATTTGGCAGCACAGAGGGAGATTAAGACCGAGTCGTATGACCAGACCTCAAAAGACTTCTCTTTTCATGCATATTCTTCCCATGCAGAAGAGGAGCGGGAAATTTATGTGATGGTTGTGGGGGAAACATCTCGTGCATTAAATTGGCAATTATATGGATATGACCGTGACACAAATCCTTTGTTGTCTGTAACGGACGGGTTGGTCGCTTTTCCGAAGGTTCTTACAGAATCGAATACCACTCATAAAAGTGTACCGATGTTGCTGTCGGATATTTGTGCAGAAAACTTCGATTCTATTTATTTCCGGAAAGGAATATTGACGGCATTTAAAGAAGCTGGTTTCCATACTGCCTTTTTTTCTAATCAGCGGTATAATAATTCATTTATTGATTTTTTCGGTAAAGAAGCGGAGAATAGCTATTTTATTAAAGAAAAAGAATCTTGTCTCAATCCCGGGGATGAAGACTTGCTGTTGTTATTAGAAAAAGAATTGAAAAAGAAACAGAGAAAGTTGTTTGTGGTATTGCATACATACGGTTCTCATTTTAGCTATAAAGAACGTTATCCGAATGATTTTGCATATTTCAAACCGGATTCTCCGTTGGATGTATCAGTCAAATATCGCGAAAATTTAAAAAACGCTTACGACAATACCATTCGTTATACAGATTATTTTTTATTTCGTTTGATGTCACTTTTGAAGCAGGAGCAGGCACAAACAGCTTTTGTCTATACTTCTGATCACGGAGAAGATTTATACGATGACGATCGTCGTTTATTTCTTCATGCATCTCCTGTTCCTTCAGCTTATCAGATTTATGTACCTTTTGTTGTCTGGACTTCGGATGAATATCAGACTGCTTATTCCGATAAAGTACAGGCTTTGGAAGCAAACCGTCTGAAAAATATTTCCTCCAGTTCTTCTCTGTTTCATACTATGCTTGATTTAGCAGGAGTTGAAACTGTATACCGGAAGGAAAATTGTTCTGTAGCGAGTCAAAACTTTGTGGAATCTCCACGTGTGTATCTGAACGATCATAATGAGGCGCGCTCACTAAAGGATATGAAGATGGACGACGAAGATTTTCGTTTGTTGAAGAAATGGAATATTGATTATTGAGCTTCTTTATATTTCTGTAATCCGGCCGAAATGTTTAATTTTGTCATGGAAAAGAATAAAGAGAAGATATGCCATTAAATTTACCCGATAGACTGCCTGCTATTGATTTATTGAAAGAAGAAAACATCTTTGTAATTGATAATTCGCGGGCTACGGCACAGGACATCCGTCCGTTGAAGATTGTGATTTTAAACCTGATGCCGATAAAGATTACTACAGAGACTGATTTGATTCGTCTCTTGTCCAACTCACCTTTGCAGATTGAGGTCAGCTTTATGAAGCTGAAGAGCCATACTTCGAAGAATACCCCTATTGAGCATATGAAAGCTTTTTACAGGGATTTTGAACTGATGAAGAATGAGAAGTTCGATGGTATGATTATTACTGGTGCTCCCGTTGAACACCTTGCTTTTGAAGAGGTGAACTATTGGGAGGAAATAGCTGATATCTTTGCCTGGACACGTACTCATGTTACATCTACTCTGTATATCTGTTGGGCTGCACAGGCTGGGCTGTACTATCATTATGGAATACCTAAGTATCCGTTGGACAAAAAGATGTTTGGTATTTTCGAACATCATATTTGTGAAGGATTCCGTCAGTTACCTATTTTCAGAGGCTTTGACGATTTGTTTTTTGTTCCCCATAGCCGCCATACAGAAATACGCCGTGAGGATATAGAGAAGCATCCGGAACTGAAAATCATTTCAGAATCGGATGATTCGGGAGTACATATTGTGATGGCAAGAGGAGGACGTGAATTTTTTGTAACCGGTCATTCGGAATATTCTCCCTATACATTGGATACAGAGTATCGCCGTGATGTGGCAAAAGGATTGCCTATTGATATTCCCAAGAACTATTATGTGGGAGATAACCCGGATAACGGTCCGTTGGTGCGCTGGCGTAGTGTGGCCAATCTGCTGTTCTCTAACTGGCTGAATTATTATGTATATCAGGAAACACCATACGATATAAATGAAATAAAATAATGGTAAAGCAACGTCCTATTGAATTATTGGCTCCGGCTAAGAATCTGGAGTGTGGTATCGAAGCCATTAATCATGGTGCTGATGCAGTATATATTGGTGCTCCCCGCTTTGGTGCCCGTGCTGCTGCCGGCAATTCGCTGGAAGATATTGCTGCACTGGTGGAGTATGCACATACGTTTAATGTGCGGATTTATGTGACGGTGAATACCATATTACATGATGAGGAACTGAAGGAAACAGAAGAGATGATATGGGACCTTTATCGGGCAGGAGTAGATGCACTCATTGTTCAAGATATGGGAATCACTCGTTTGAATCTTCCTCCGATTCTTTTGCATGCCAGTACACAAATGGATAATCGTACTCCTGAAAAGGTTCGTTTTCTTGCTGAGGCCGGATTTCGTCAGGTGGTGCTTGCCCGTGAGCTTACTCTTGAAGAAATTAGGAAAATTCATCAGACCTGTCCTGATACTCCTCTTGAGGTTTTTGTACACGGAGCATTATGTGTCAGCTATAGCGGTCAGTGCTATGTAAGTCAGGCATGTTACGGACGTAGTGCCAATCGTGGAGAGTGTGCACAGTTCTGCCGGTTGGGTTTCGATTTGGTTGACTCAGAAGGTAAGGTGATAGCAAAAAACAAACATTTGTTGTCTTTGAAAGATATGAATCAGAGTGAAAATCTGGAAGCCTTACTTGATGCAGGAGCTTCTTCTCTGAAGATTGAAGGACGACTGAAAGATGTTTCGTACGTAAAGAATGTAACCGCATATTACAGACAGAAGCTGGATGCTATTCTGAAGCGCCGTAAGGAATATGTACGGGCTTCATCGGGACGGGTGAAACTGGCATTTACTCCTCAGCTGGATAAAAGTTTCAGCCGTGGTTTTACTGATTATTTTGTACATGGACGTAATCCGGGTATCTTTTCTTTTGATACTCCCAAATCACTTGGAGAAGAAATGGGAGTGGTGAAAGAGGTGCGTGGAAATTATCTGACGGTGGCAGGTGTAAAGCCATTTTCCAATGGAGACGGACTATGCTTCTTGGATGAGCAGGGAAAATTGCAAGGCTTCCGTGTAAATAGGGTAGAGAATAATAAGCTGTATCCTCAGGAAATGCCCAGACTAAAACCTAAGACAAAACTGTATCGCAACTTCGACCAGGAGTTTGAAAGAGTGATGCAGAAAAAGTCGGCAGAGCGTAAAATTGCCGTTCGTATGGAACTGACAGAGTCGAATTGGGGATTTGCTTTGGAAATGGCCGATGAAGATAATAATCGTATCGTAGTTACCTTACAGAGAGAAAAAGAACTGGCGCGTACTCCTCAGGCTGAGAATCTGAAAAATCAGTTGAGTAAGTTGGGAAATACACCTTTTGAGATGAGAGAAATAGTCATTTCTTTATCCGATAACTGGTTTATACCTTCTTCTGAATTGTCGGAGTTGCGTCGTAGAGCCGTAGAGAAGTTGTTGGAATCTCGCAAGATAAATTATCGTAGGGAGATTGCGAAAATGCCAGAAACTACACATGCATTTCCAGCACAGGAACTTACCTATTTGGGAAATGTGATGAACCGCTCTGCATGGAGCTTTTATCATGACCATGGTGTGAAACGTATTCTTCCGGCTTTTGAAAAGGAGCAACCGGAACAGGCTGTATTGATGTTCTGCAAACATTGTATCCGCTATAGTATGGGATGGTGTCCTACACACCATAAGACACGCTCTCCTTTTAAAGAACCTTATTTTCTAGTCAGTGCAGACGGACGTCGTTTCCGTTTACAGTTTGATTGTAAGGCTTGTCAGATGAAAGTATTGGCAGAATAAAAACAGATGAGGCTCATAAGGTATGTAATAGGGTTGTTGGGGGTAATATTTTGTATTACAGCATGTCATTATCCGGCTTCTTTTCCTTTGCAGAAAGGGAAAGGAGCAGACTCTTTATACCTTAATACGCCTCGTTTATATGCATTGAATAGCAATTTTGAAGTCACTGCAGACTCTTTGTGGCTCTATCAGCTTCCTTTTACAGATTCTGTAAAGGTCTTTCGGGGGGACCGTTTGGTGGTAGCCGAATTTTCGGTACATCGGCAAGAAAAAGAAGATTCGGTATGGGTAAAAGTGGCGCGCGATCAGGAGACCATTGGCTGGCTTTGTGAACGTACGCTTTTGAAAAATATTGTTCCTGTAGATCCGATATCTAAATGTATCCATTGGTTCAGCAATACACATACAGTCGTTTTCTTTATAATAGTAGGATTGTTTTTCCTTTGGACGGTGTTGAAGGCTGTTCGTAAAAAGCAGATAAAACTTTTAGGACTCAACGATATAGATAGTGTATTTCCTATAGTATTGTCTTGGTTGCTTTCCTCATCAGCAGTACTTTATAATAGTATCTTGCATTTTGTTCCTCAAACCTGGATGCAGTATTATTATAATCCGACTTTAAATCCTTTTGAACTTCCCTTCATTTTAGGACTGTTCATTGTTTGTGTGGGGATGATTGGTTTAGTAGGTATTGCAATGCTTGATGACTTGTTTCATCAGGCTACTTTGGAAATTTCATTTTTCTATTTGGTAGGATTTATTTCCTGCTGTATTTTTCTTTATATCTTCTTCACTTATATATGGGTTTATCTGGCTTATCTTTGTTGGATAAGTTATACGGTATTATGTATTACCCGATTAAGAAAGTCCAATTCTTATCCTTATGCTTGTGGAGCTTGCGGAGCTAAGATGAGAGCCAAAGGAATTTGTTCGCATTGTGGAGCGTTAAATCAGTAATTTTTATTTTATAATGAACATATGTTCATTATATTTGCATCGTAATATGATGAAGATATGTCTCCACGTCCTAAAAATATCAGAAAAGTAAGAGGTATTCCTCTATCTGTAGGCTTTACACCTTTAGACAACCCTTTATGTTTGAAAGAAATCATATTGTATGTTGAGGAGTATGAAGCTGTTTATTTGTGTGATTATGAGGGAAAAACTCAGGCTGAAGCTGCAGAGAGTATGGGGATCTCACGTCCTACTTTAACTCGCATTTATGCATCTGCGAGAAAAAAAATAGCAGAGGCAATCATTGGTTCATGTCGTTTGATTATAGAAGGGGGTACTTCTTATATGGATGCCCGGTGGTTTCGTTGTAGTAAGTGTGGGTTTTTGTTTAACAACATTATTCCTAGTGCTACACTCGATCATACGGTATGTCCGTTGTGTAAGGAACCTTGTGTGGAGATTGAAGATAAAGAGTTAAAACCAATTTATTATAAAGAGATGAAAAAAATAGCTTTACCTACCAGAAATGGAATGATAGACGACCATTTCGGTCATTGTGAGTTTTATACTATTCTTACAGTAGATGATAACAATAAGATTGTGATGAGTGAGACTATTCCTTCTCCGCAAGGTTGTGGATGTAAATCGAATATTGCTTTCAAACTTCAGGAAGACGGTGTAACAGTAATGTTGGCTGGAAATATGGGAGAAGGAGCTTTGAATAAACTTTCATCGTGCAACATTAAGGTAATACGAGGCTGTAAAGGTGCTGTTTTAGAGGTAGCTGAAGCTTATCTGGCTGGTAAAATTCAAGATTCAGGAGTCGGTTGTGCAGGACATCATGAAGCCGGCCATGTGTGCTCTCATCATTGATTCTGGATTTCTCTATTTGCTTCTTACGGCGTGATGTGAAAGTTGCATGACTTTTTAGGGATATTCAGTAAATGTCCCTAAAAGGCACTATAAAATATTTTGTGTAAATGGAAAATACGGGATTCAAGTTTGAGTCTCGTATTTTTTATTTTATAGATTTGCAAAAT
>ERZ834859.789-NODE-789-length-40646-cov-12.052327_pt1 | contig 40646 bp, 36 predicted proteins | sample MGYA00519947_ERZ834859 | MGnify/ENA primary metagenome ERZ834859 (study PRJEB31850, sample SAMEA3708763) | human gut metagenome | biome: human gut; feature: human-associated habitat; material: faeces | place: China | collected 2014 ...
AGCCAAAGCAGCCTGCCTTGTGGTAACAGACTGTTTTACTGCTTCAAATACATTCAATTTTCGCACCTCCAATCCAAAATAAAAGGCACCCAATTTCTTTCAAAATCAGATGCCTGTCAAAGTTCCATATTCTGTTTTTTCTGTTTCTCCTGTGCCTGCTTTTCACTATCTTTTTTCCGTTGATCCTCCATTCCTCGACGAAGCGCTTCCACAATGGAAGGCTTTGTCTGTTTTTTGATTTCTTCTGTGACAGCCTTCTTCTTATCCGCATGAAGCAGCGTAGCCTTCATTTTTTCCAGTGTAGACTGCATTGCTTTTCGGATTCTGCGTACCACACCATCCAGCCTTGCCACCGCATAGTCCCGTTCCTTTGTCGGCGCTTTTCGCTCTGGGGATTGCAACCATGCTTTGGTGTCCTCGATCATATCAATATCTTCCTGATGGGTCATGGTTTTTACCTCGTCTGTTACCAATTCCACCGCCTTGTCATAAGCAACGCTGGACACCTCATCAATCAGGCTGTCCACATCCTCAATTTTCAGAGTCAGTTCTTCCAGCTTCTGCTCCTGCGCCGCAAGTTGCTCCTTCTGCTTCATCAGGATATAATCCTGCTTTTCCAAATACGCCCGCCCGCCATAGGATGGCTCCTGCTCCAGATGCACCGCTGATGTCAAAAAGCATCGTGCGGCATACTGCATCAAAAGTCTGTTTACGATTATTGTGTTTGCCCTTGGGCTTACTCGGATCAGGCAATTCAACCCCCAGTTCCTCCAGCGCCTTTTCCTGCTGGGGACACAGCTCCCCATACCGGTTTTTACAGTCAAACACATGGCGTTCATGAATATGGGGTGTACCCTCATCCAAATGCAACGCCCAGTCCAGAATGTGGATATGGGAACCAAAGCGTCGTTCAAACTCCTCATAAAATTCGCTGACGACAAGAGCTAAAGTTTCCAGTGGTACCGATTCTTCCATGGTGCCAATCTGGTAGATGCTTTCCTCTGGGCAGGTCTTGCTATTTTTCAAAAGATTTTCCACTGTGCGGTTGCGCTCGATGTGTCGAGTTTTCTCGTTCCGGGCGTTCTGAGCATCGACATAGTCAGCATAATGCTTATAGTAGTACATCCTCTCAATTTCCTCAAAGCTGAAATCCGGTTGCTCTGGGTTTTCCCGAAAGTCGTGGGTTGTAAAGCCCCGGTAACAGTCCCAGTACATATTTTTTCTGGCACGCTCAGAATCAATATGTTCGCTATTCTCCAAGTCAAACCGACGGTCATTGTGCCGGGGATTATAGGTGCCATGCTTGCCAGAGTGTCCATTGTGCCGTGTCAGTTTCAATTTTCATCCCTCCCAATCTTTGTTGCGTTTCCCAAAGGGGCGTAGCGGCGAAGCCGCCAAACCTGTGAGTTTCTGCGTCAGGTAATACCCAGTACGAATTGACGCAAGCATCAACTCTCCCTGGGCAAGGCGTTTCACCCTTGACCCGATGGGGCTGGCTGCCCCAGGCCCGCCAATGGGCTTTGCCCCTTGACCTCAACAGGGCGCTGCACCCCTGTACCCAGCACAAAGGGATTGCGTCCCTCTGTACTCCTGCCCGAAAAAGCTGACTGCCCAAAACATAGCCAGCCAGCTTTTCCGATTTTATCGTGTACTGCTGTTCGGAATCATTCCGGCAGGCTCAGAAAACCTTGTAGTATTGCACCGGGAAACTGGAACTTTTTCTCCGTCCCTCCAAACAATACAACAATCAAGCCACCTTGGATTTCTTTTACCGTCCCCATACCGAATGCTTTATGCCGAAGCTGACCGCCAACCACAACACAGGACAAATCCACCAGCTTTTGTGGTGCAGGTTCTGCCGGTTTTGGCACTGGCGGAGTGTAGCGTGGCTTTTCTAAATGCCGCCCATACGCAGCCGGTTTTTCTGCAACTTTCAGTTCTTTTTTGGGCTGATCCATATCCCGGACAGCTTCCGCAAAATCCAGAAACGGTTTTTCCGGCAAATCATCTGCTGAAGGAATCGGTGCTTCCATCGAAGCCTGTTGCAGAGCAAACATACTGTTATAATCAGCATCCGAGATAACCGTATCCCAACCGCCACGGTTTTCACCCTCATGCCGGTCAATGCCTGTGTAGCTCAAGCTGGCATCTTCGTATCTCTTGAACTTGTAAACAGCATCATTCATCAGCGAATCATTGAACACCCCGAGAGATACCAGCAGCTCGAAATCTTTAACATCCAGACCTGTTACTTTTTTGAAAAGTCCCGGTTCCAACTGTGTAATAACATCCTTCAGGCATCGTTCTCGATAATCGGTCAAGTACATAAAAACTGAAATACGGGTAGCAAACTTAATCAGCTTTTCCTGAATCTGTTTGCGTTTGGATTTGTACTCTTTTTCTTCCTCGCTCAACTCTTTTTTCTCTTTTGGCGTGAGTTTTTCTGTACCCTCTTTCTTTGCCTTTTTTACAGCTTCGGACTTATTGATAATGGTCTGTATATCCTCATTCAGACTACGGAAGCCCTCAATTTTCATCAGAGCATCCATCGCCGCCGGATTTGCCATCAAACGGGAAAGGGTATCGTTGTCCACATTGACAAGCAACGCACTTTCCCAGCGTTTGGCAAGCAGGGTGGCAGATGTACCTGCCATAGCGATGTCCAGAACCTCCCCTGCATCAATCTGCCGCATGGTGCTGCCATCATAGGCAATGACCGGAAGAAAATTGATAAACTCCGCTACCTTCTTTTCCGGGTTTCCTTCGTCAATGTTCAAACGGCAGCTGTAATCGGAAATCTGTTTGAGCGCTCGGTCAAGAGCAAAGTCAAACACATAGCATTCCTTTTTGACAATTTCTTTTTTGCCACCGTCCGTTGTGATTTCCCACGGGCTTTGCACACGAAACGCCGCCTGAAAATAGGTTTCCGGGCTGGACAGATTTCGTAACATAAAAATGCCTGTCCAAGGCTTGACTGTAACACCCGTTGTCAGCTTGCCGCAGGAGAGGGTGATCGTTTTGCTCTCCAATGGATCACGCATGGATTTTTGCACCGGCTCCAGAGCCGCCGCACCAATTCCAGCACCTGTACCTGCACAGACATTGATGGTGTAATCATGATAGAACGTATTCTGTTTCTGCATCAGCAGATTTTTCATCGCATAGCAGGAAGCCACATTGGGCAGAAACCAGAGCGTATGCTGCAACACATTCAGCAAGCGCACATCAGCATACGGCATGGCAGGCTTCTTGGCTCCCAGTTTCAAATCATCCACACTGGTTTCCAGATAAGCACCCCGAATGAGATCCAGCCACTTCTGCACCTCGTTTTCATAGACAAAGCAAGCGTCCGCACCTTTGCCTTTGGCTGAGAAAAACACATTCAGGTCAAACTCATTGAACTCTCCCTGCATGGCGATCTGACGGATACTGTCCGGGATGCGGTAAGTCATCATCACCATGCGTGGCAGTGCGGCATAGGGATTTCGGTCACCCTGCCAATTTTCCTTTGCCCGCTGTTCATCCGAGTATGTCCAGTTGTAAATCTGATCCTCGATAAATTCACCGGAATTCAGCGCCCGAAACGGCGTACCGGACAGATACAGATAATACATGGTTGTGATGGGGAGGAACGTTTCATCGTAGGCGTTGCCACGGTCATACTTATCCATATCCTCACTGTCGTAGCTGTCCTCGTCCTCCTGCTCAAACAGCTTTTTGGCGTTTTCCTTCCATGCTCCGAAGTGGTACTCATCAAAGATAACCAAATCCCAGTTGGTGGAATGTACCCACTCATTTTTTGCCTTGATGCCGCCGGTTTCCTTATTCACTCCCAGATAGTCCTGAAATGAACCAAAGCAGACGACAGGACGGGACTTGTCCGCCGTTTCATAGGTCAATTCTGTGTTGCGGCTGATAAACTGCCAGCCTTCAAAATCAATGTGGCTGTTCAAGTCCTCCTGCCATGCGCTGACCACGGCAGGCTTGAAGGTCAGAATCAGAATCCTCTTGAATCCCATTTTCTTTGCAAGCTGATAGGACGCAAAGGTTTTGCCGAAGCGCATTTTGCAGTTCCACAAAAACTTAGGGTAGCGTGTAGAATCCTCCTCATAAGCACTCTGAAAATAAGCGGCGGTTTTGTCCACGGCTTCCTGCTGTTCCGGGCGCATGGAGAAGCTGTTGACTCGATTCTCCACATTGACAGTATGGTTTTTGACAGCAAGCACAGCCGCCCGGACATCATTTACCGTACAGTGAAACCATTCACCGCCCATGCCGGTAATCTGCTTCCGTTTCAAAACACGGTGAACATCATGGTCCGTGAACGAGGAGCCATCCGGATACATGGCACTTTCCCGATAGACGATTCGATAAGGAACACTGCCGTCCGGTCGTTTGGTGGGATATTGTTGGGCAACACGCTTGTCCACATCAATGGCAGTATAGCCCACCTTTAAAAGTCCTTGATACTGCGGATTGGTGTCTTCGTAGGCATAAATCATCGGGTGGGCATTGGGACGTTGCGGGAAGAAATCAGTTGCCATTGTCGTCACCACCCACCTCCATTGGTTTAATCATACTTTCAATAAAAGTAATCTCATCATCTGTTAATCCATATTTTTCGTAAAGTTCTTCATCTGTCCATGACTTTGAGAAATCTTGCATCGGGACAAATTGAAACACGATTTTGGACAATCCAAACCCGCTAATACATAGTAGCATGAGAAACCTAACAAATTTCGTTCTCATATAGCTTAATGCGTTTTCAGCAGTTTGTGAATTCTCCCAATTACCGATTATAAAATAGGAATGTGTGCACACTTCCCCTGGGTGCAATACTTTCATAGAAGAAGGGATGACCTTAAACCTTCCATCTTTGCCCGGCTCCCCTGCATGTTCTGCGCTTGTCTTACTTACAAGCAACTTAAAGCTGTCCACTGTTTCGTAGCCCTTGGAAATTTCTTGGCGATCGATATATGTCACTCCGTTACTTGCGTGTAAAGCAAGATCATTTTTGCCTTGAGGGGAACTATGTCCTCTATAACTTGTAGACAATCCATACGGCATAAGAGAACTTATCTTTTCTGCAAGAAGGCTCTCTTTTTTCTGCTGTATCTTATGAATGATAGAAACTGCCTTATTATATCTAACAAGAGTTTGAAATTCATTCAACGGACGAGTGATAGCGTCTTCTGAATTGTTTGTGATATTTATAAATTCACAATCCGATTCTTTATCACGATTCCACAGAAAATAGCAGACACCTCCACTTACACTAATCCCAGGAAAACAATCTTTAGAATTCGTATAATCAACAATTTTAGAAATATGACGGTCATTCATCATCGAATTTCTGAAATCATCAAGTCCCATACCTCCCGCAAACCATCTTGACGGAATGATCATTGATAAATAGCGAGGCTTAAGTTTTTTGGCTTGCTCAATGAATAAATTATATATCGGTTTTGCCTGTCTTCCTGCTCCTGCTGTATCTAAAGCATACGGCGGATTGCCGATTATGACATCAAATTTCATCTTAAATATCTCCTCCGGTTTGATCGTATGTATCCACTCATAAGCGTGGGTTTCCAGTTCATCCCCTCGCTCGTATTCGCTTTCAGATGCACCACAGAACAGACACTTGCCGTTCTGCCAGCGATGCGGTATCCTCTTGTATCGGATGTTGCCGCTGGTGTCCTCAAAAAGCGTGATGGAATACTTGCTGTTGGGATACTTGGAACAATACACACTTCTTCGAGAGAGAAGGCTGGTCAGTTCCGTGATTGCTATACCATACAGCTGCTTGTGAAAAATGTGGTCGATGCGTTCCTGCAAATCCGAAATTTCCTCTTGTAATCCCTCAATCAGGCGTTTGGCAATTTCCCGCAGGAACACCCCTGACTTACAGGCCGGGTCGAGAAATGTTGCGCTGCTGTCATGCCACAGTTCTTCCGGCAGCATATCCAGCATCCGGTTTGCCACCTCCGGCGGCGTAAACACCTCATCGTTACTGAGATTCGCCAGACAGGTGAGCACATCCGGGTTATACATACTGCTATAAAAATCACTCATAATCCTGCACCCTCCTGTAATCGGTCAGCGGATATTCCTTGATGGGCGATGGAATAAATGCCTGAACTTCTTCGTCATACTCCCAGCCGATCATGAAAATATTCATCTGTTCCTCGTGTCCGTTCAGAAGCTCATCAAGTGCAAAATCACGGCGTTTCATCTGATTGCCTGTAACCAGGCTCCACTCTGCAAAAACAATAGGGGACCCGTCTGCCTGGAGCATAGTAAGCGCATCTCCGCACAGAATATTTTTGCGCAGAACAAACCGTACCGCTTCCCGGCACTGTTCATTTGCCTGGGCTTTGGCATTGGCAGTATATTCCTTGTTCCAGATGTCAAACAGACGCTGGCGGCATTCCTCTGCGTTATCCTTCAAAATATCAACTCCGTACAGGCTGGTCATTGCCAGTACCGAGTACCGTTCATAATCAAAGGGGCTTTTCCAATAACGACTTTTTACCACTTCCAGCTTCCGGCGGAGAACTTCCGCAAGAAAATTCCCGTTTCCGCAGGCAGGCTCCAAAAATCGGCTTTCTATTCGTTCTGTTTCCTGCTTTACAAGGTCGCACATAGCTTTTACTTCACGCTCGGCAGTGAATACCTCGCCGTGATCCGCCACACGCTGCCTTGATTTCACCTGTTGTTCTGCCATTTCTTTACACCTCATATATCCATGCGCTGACAGAAAGGCAACCACCTGCAAGATGGTGTACTTTTTCGCAGAGGCATTTTCTGGTGTTTAAAAATGGGCAAAAGAGCTTTTGTTCATAGGTTTTGTATAGAAAAAGCTGGTGTTCTGTGGTATCATTTTCTTATAGCTAAAAAACAGGCGTTTTACAGAAAAGTACAGGTTCCTGTAAAAACACCCGCTTACAACAACTTGGCTTTTTCGTAAATCTCCGCACGATAGCGGAAGGAGGAAAGCGGCATACCACACAGCTTTGCAGCAGCTGTTCCGGTGATTTTTCCATTTTTCCATTGTTGGTATAGGTGGTGGAAATTTTCCGGTAAAGGCTTTGGTGGGCGACCAAAGCGGACTCCTCTTGCTTTGGCGGCGGCAATTCCTTCTGCCTGACGCTGTCGGATATTGCTTCGCTCGTTTTCTGCCACAAAGGACAATACTTGCAGCACAATATCACTGAGGAATGTCCCCATCAGGTCTTTGCCCCGACGAGTATCCAGTAAAGGCATATCCAGCACCACAATATCAATCCCTTTTTCCTTGGTCAGTATCCGCCATTGCTCCAGAATTTCAGAATAGTTACGCCCCAGACGGTCGATGCTCTTGATATAGAGCAGGTCGTCTTTTTTTAGTTTCCGTACCATTTTCCGGTACTGCGGGCGTTCAAAATCCTTGCCAGATTGCTTATCGATAAACAGGTTTTTCTCTGGGATAGAAAGGTCTTTCAGTGCAAGAATCTGCCTGTCCTCATTCTGTTCTCTGGTGCTGACACGGATATATCCATACAAATTTCCCATTGCTTTTTCCTCCTTTCTTCTGACCGAGAAAACAGCTCCCGAACCGGATATTTTTCATCTTCTATGGTACTGGATACTTTTACCCCTGAATAAGCAGCCTGTGAAAATGCCAGGTGCAGACCCGGCATTTTGCAGTCACTTGCCCTGTAATCAGGCACTTTCCTTTTCTGTACGCAAAACCTGAAATCCATGTTGTTTGGCGTACTTTCTGGCAGCCGCCAGCCTTTCCTCACTGTATGGTGAAATCAAACGGACAGACAGCCGAGACTTTTCAATCACATAGGTCACGCTGCCCTCCGTGGTACTGCGCTCTAACCAACACAGTTGGGGATATTTCCGACTGAATTCTGCCAATCTGCGTTTCAGATCAGCGTTGAACGTATATATGCTGGCGGTGCTTTCCGCTTCGTTCCAGTTGATAATGGTTTCTTTCTCATACTTAGACAGCTTCATCATAAAAATCCTCCTCATATTCCATTTCACGGTTATGCTGTTTTCTTTTTTCGTTCTCGTGGGAATTGCCGCCGCTGTCCAGCCAATTAAAAAAGGCTTTCTTGCTGATTTTAATCAACCGGCCACTGCGCACCACCGGAAACCCCGGTGTGTGTACCAGCTCATAAGCACTGGCTCTGGAAATTCCCATGATATGCTGAATATCCGTAACATCCAAAATCAGGGGCAGCGAATCGTAATCATTCCACTTCATTTTTTCTTTCATATCGGTGTTCCTCCTTTATTTAAATTGATTGATTTTCATTTTCCGCATATTTGCCGTTCTACCTGTTCCGTTTCCTTCATGCTGCCCTGCTCGACATACATGAGTCATCAGTTTTTTCGATGCGCTCGCCCTCCGTTTTAGGAGAGGTCATGGCGGTTTATCTCGGTTCAGACGGTCATTCAGTTGTCAAGGTACACGATGGAACGAAATTACCATCTGATGCCATCATATCGCCACAAACTTGACAAAACAATAGTTTTGCAGTACCATGAGTGTAACTAATATAACAGAATTACAAAATTACCATAAAGCGAAGCGAGGAAATTGTATGGATTTTGAATTTGTGCGGCATGAACCGCTTTATGACCGTATTCTGCTGGTGCTGACGCTGGACAGGCAGAAAATGAAAGAGCGTATTTTAATTGGAGAAGAACTGCAAATCCGATTTCGTTTACAGGGATATGACGATAAAGAGGTGCTTTGTGATGTTACACGCCCTTTGGGAACTATGCTTTCAGCCTTTGAGCATGATTCGGGCGGCGAATGGAACCGTTTTGGTTTAATACCACTGAGAGAAGCCCTGCACTCCAATCGTTGGAAACAGCCCGAACTGGAACAGGCTTCCGGTGATTTTCTGGCAAAAAAATATCTCACCGGTGATCCGGTGAGAATGTATGTGGCACTTCGTATCTGGAATGAATATTTGAAGGCAAGAGAACCACGAGATCGGGAATCTGCCTGCGAACGTTTTATCGAAAAAATGAATGGCTTTACAGCCTTATTTATGGGCAATCCACCCCTTGACTTTGACGAGGATACAGGGAAGCCAAAACGACTAAATATTTCCACACATATTTATGGCTCTGTGCCGCAGGAAGATACCCGGCTTGACCTCTGGTATCCAGACAGCAAACGAAAAATGGAGTGTGTTGCCGCCTATTCGTCCCTGTATCCGCTGATGATCTATTATCTGAACCGACTGAACGATTGGGGGCTTTATTTCCGGAAATGCAAAATCTGCGGGAAAGTATTCCTTGCCAAAAGCCAGCGGTATGAGCTGTGCAGTGATAAGTGTCGTAAAAAGCAATCTCTCCAGAACAAGCGTGAATTTGATGAACGAGCCAGAGAAAACAATTATGATCTGCTTTACAAAAATGAGTGTCAGAACTGGCGAAACAAAATCAATAAGGCAAAGAAAACTTCTGGTTTTCCTTCTGAGTGTCTGGAAGAAATGCTGGCTGCTTTTGAATCCTTCAAAAAGGAAGCCTTGCAGCGGAAACAGGCTGTGAAAAAGAAAGAAGCCAGCCCAAAGGAATTTTCGGACTGGCTGCTCCTGCAGAGTAATGTTATTATGAATTTTTTTGATTATAACAATATTCTACAGCAATAAAGCAAAGCGTTTCTTGCAGTTCTTACTTTTCGTAGAGTTCATGTATAACTTCCGACTTCGTTTTTTTCGACATAGCATCCAGCACATCTTGTTTATTATATGGATGCATATTATCTAAAACCATAGGATAATTTAAATAGAATATCTCTAAGTAATGTTCAACGCACCCTATGTAAATATTCGCAAATTCTGCCAAAAGCTTTTCGTCATATTCCGGCAACAATGATAAAGCACTGAGCGGATGCATTACAGAAGTATCACCGTGTACTGTATGGCATAAAATTGTATAAGCGTTACGAATTTTTTGTCGTACTTTATCACCTGTCACCGTGGCAAAATGTTTATCTTTAGTTGCCGCATCAAAAATTGCATACACACTGGTTTCAACAACAATTTGGGGTGTATCAATCATTATTATAGCTTTAATAAAATTTTCGATTCCACAGCGCAATTGAAGCTTTGCGGGTTTATACATTCCCTGTATAGCACAAAAAAGTGATAACATAAGATCTGAAGATACTTCCGAAAGAAACTTATCGCTATTCTTATTGATGCTTTGTCTTTCGAACTCTGCTACAAAAACTAAGAATGCGTATAATTTTTTATGCATAGATTTATATTTCTCAATTTGTTCTGGATCGGAGTTATATTTGGAAAGCTGATAGTTTGTAATAAAATCTTCTAATAATAAAAAATCATCATTTATACGTCTACTCATTTGTTTCTCCGGTCAGTCTTTGAATTGCTTCATTCCATGAAAAAAGATTACCAGTTTTTTCAGCGTTTTCTTGCATATCTTTAACTTGAACTTTATGATTCAAAATGTTTCCTACCCATTGCGACAATTGATCTATGCGTTGCTTGTTAGTATCCTCCACCTCACAAATAATTAATCCAATGATTTCATTTCTAGATCTTTTATCCCACCTAAGAATGGACAACGATAATACTTCCTCTGAAAACTGTGCTAACTTTGCATTGTTGGGAAAAAGTTCCTTATCCTTTAAAAGAGACGGCAATACACCTATCAGGCTATAGGATTTTTCTACCTTGTTGGTCTCGCATTCTCCATGTATCATTAAATTTCGCCATTGTTTTAAAGTCTTGCTTGCGTCCTTAAAATTTATATCTTTATTAGAATCAAGCAACCAACATAACTCTTCAAAAAAATTTATTGATCGTTGAAAATCGCCATCTATTATTCGTCTTTTTTTATCGTTTACCATTATTGCATCCCCAATCTTTTTAAAAATTCTTGAACCACCCCAGAAAACTGAAAGTTGAGTTTGTTATCATCGATATCAGAAATAAAAGTCCCATTTAATTGCCCTTTTGCTACAGATGTACGCTTCAGAACATCACACCTATATAAATATTGTTTCCACTTACCTGTGCTTGAAAAATATTTTCTTGTATCATGATAAATTGTAGTGTTAGTTTCAACCATAGTAAGTACTAACCCAAGACATTTACATGTACAACCATAATTCTCTTTTCGTTCTCTAATGATACTATCAAGAAGATCCAAGCCTGTCATACTGATTGGATCTGGTTTAGATGGAATAAGGTAATAATCTGAAGCAATTATAGCACTTGTCATCCAAACTGAAGGTGTTGGCGGACAATCAATAATACAGATATCATATGCATCATTTTTTCTTATATGATTCAAATAATTTTTTAAACGTAGCTCTGTTCCTTGACCAGGCGCCATTTCAAATCGAAATAAATCAAGTTGTCCTGGAATTAAGTCAAAAGATCTGTCGGTAGTATATGGGCGAATATTTTCATAAGGACATTCAACAGAAGATGACACACCACCCACTACTGATACATTAGCTATATTTACATTCTTAAATACATCAACAACCGTAGTTCCACCATGGCTTAAATATTCAATATAATTTTCGCTACTCATTAAACATTGTGTGGCGTTAAATTGTGGATCCATGTCAACAAGTAACACTTTTTTTGAATGACGTTTGGCAAGAAAATCAGCAACATTAACTGCTAGGGTAGTTTTCCCTACTCCACCTTTCATATTCACAAAACTAATAACGATCATTAAACAATTCCTCTTTTCTCTGTAGTATATTTTTACGAAACAATAAGGATTGACCTCAGCAAACCATACACATATTTTAATCAAAGCATTTTAAAATACCTGAATGCATCTATTATAGCTATTTCCTTTTCTAATGGACACTGGGGCTGTCTAGTATCCTTAGACTTTGGTTTATTATAATTTACACGCTCTATTATACCACATTTCTGCTTTACCTGTGCAATATATAAGCTACTAACCTTCAACCCATGTTTTTGCAGTATGTATGCCTTAATTTCATCATAAGTAGCCTTACTCTCCACTGAAGTCAGATCCAGCTCATCCATCTTAATCTCAACCTCGATATGTTGCTTCGCATTGAGTTTGGACAAAAGACATACCGTCTCCACATGCACCGTCTCACAGAACTGATCCACACAACACGCTCTCTCTAACTGATACCCTGCCTCCAGAAATGCCGGCAGATCTCTTGCGAGACTCGTCGCCTTACAGGAAATATAGACAATATTTTCCACCCCATAAGCCAGAATCTTAGGCAGAGCCTTCGGGTGAATGCCGTCTCGCGGCGGGTCGAGAATGATCGTGTCCGGCTTCTCGAGAAGTTCATCTAAAACCTTCAAAACGTCCCCGGCAATAAAACGGCAGTTTGTAAGACCATTTCTCTCTGCGTTTTCCTTTGCCGCCTCAACTGCCTCCTCCACGATTTCCACACCAATCACTTCTTTCGCAACAGCGGCTGCAAGCTGGGCAATGGTTCCTGTTCCGCTGTACAGATCAAAAACTTCCTGACCCTTCGTATCACCGATATAATCGCGCACAACACTGTACAGAACTTCTGCAGCCAGGGAGTTTGGCTGGAAAAATGAAAATGTACTCACCTTAAACTGAAGACCAAGAAGCGTCTCATAAAAATAATCTCTTCCGTAAAGAATGCGTGTCTCGTCGCTCTGTACCACATCGGAAAGGGAATCATTTAAAATGTGCATAATCCCCACGATCTTTCCTTCCAGAGGAAGGGAAAGAAGCTCCTGTACAAGAGGCTCCATATCCCACTGCTCCTGCGTAGTTGTCACAAGATGCACCAGAATTTCTCCTGTTGTCACACCTCTTCTTAAAAGAAGATGGCGCAGAAAGCCTGTGTGCTGCATCTTTTTATAGTAGGAAGCGCCTCTTGAGCGAAAATATTCCCATACGCAAAGAAGAATCTTTGTCATATCCTCATGAACCAGCTTGCAGTCTCCCGCTGTCAGTACATCGTATGTACTTCCCTTTTTATGAAGTCCAAGAGAAAGAGGACCATCCTTATATTCATCTCCGAAAGAAAATTCCATCTTGTTGCGGTAACGGAATTCTATAGGACTTCCATGAATCCCATCCCATTTATAAACCGGAAGATTTTCTTCACAGCCTGAATTTTGACTCCATTCCCTAATTGCTCCGTCAAGAAGGCTTCTTACCTGCTCCTCTTTCATGTGAAGCTGATCTTCATAAGCCATCGTCTGATACATACAGCCGCCGCAGGCAGGAAAAATACTGCACACCGGCTCTCTTGTCTCAAGAGGCGACTTTTCCAGTACCTCGAGAAGACGTCCCTCTGCTCTTCCGGAACGCTTTTTATTTATCATAAAACGGATTTTCTGACCTGGAATGCCGTTTTTCACAATGACCTTCTGTCCGTCCACATACACAAAACCTTTATTTGGAAACTCCACCTTTTCAATTACGCCTTCGTAAATTTCACCTTTTTTCATTCTCTCTTCTCCTCGTCTCACAGTTTAAAAATAGCCCCGGTTTTCGCCGGAGCTATTTCTCTCTTCATAAAATTACTCTTCTTCGTCCTCAAAGTAATCGTCAAAATCATCATCGAAATCTTCTTCAAAATCTTCCAGATAATCTGGTGTGAAGAAACGATATACGGCAAATGCGATGCCTGTTACTGCTGCCACTGCACCAATAACCGCCAGTACCCAGAGGACTGTATTTTTCTGTTTCTCGTCTTCTTTTTTCTTTAATGCTGCTACTAATTCTTCTAATTTATTCATGTTCATATCGTGCACCATCCTCTCTAAAATCATACAGCGTGTCACCGCTTTGGTGTTCCTATTATATCACATATATCCGGATTTTACTACTGATTCCCTATATCTTTTTCAATTTTGCAAATCCTGCAAACATTTTTTTGACGCCGAACCGGTCAAAATCTACAGTAACTTCGTAGTCTCTTCCGCCCTCTGTAATATTTTTTACGATACCAACGCCAAATTTCACATGACGAACCGTATCTCCCACCTCATAATCGAGAGATTCCGCCTTCGTAACCTTAAACTCTTTGGGCTGGAAGGGCTTTGCATGGAACGCCATCTTCATCTGCATATAACTGTTGTTTTTCGGCGCAATGTCCTCGAGGCGGGGCTTTTTCTCCTGAACGGTATGCCCCAGATCCACAAGCTCTCTCGGAATTTCCCTCACAAACCGGGATACCCGGTTAAACTGCGTTTCCCCGCGGATCATTCGCTGCTGGGCACAGGTGAGCGTCAGCTCCTTCATGGCTCTTGTAATTCCCACGTAACAGAGGCGGCGTTCCTCCTCCAGGTCAGAAGGGTCTCCCGTGCTGATGGACATATATCCGGGGAAAATCCCGTCTTCCATTCCTGTCAGGAAAACTTTTGGAAACTCAAGTCCCTTTGCACTGTGAAGAGTCATAAGAAGCACATAGTCCTGATCAGGGTCTACTGAATCAATATCTGCCACAAGCGCGATCTCCTCCAGAAAACCGGAAAGTGTTGCCGGCTCATTCTGCGCCTCCATTGTCTCCTGATACGTTTCTGCTTTGGAAATCAGCTCGTCAATATTTTCAATTCTTGCTTCCGCTTCGTCCGTGCCTTCCGCCCGAAGCTCGTCCACGTATCCCGTAAGGCGGATTACCTCCTCCAGAAGCTCGCGGACCGTATACACCTCTTCCTTTGAGCGAAGAGATTGGATAAACTCCACAAATCCGTTGATTTTGGAAAGGCTTCTTCCAATAGACGGAATCTCCTCCGCCACGCGGAGCGCGTCGTAAAAACTCACCTGCATATATTCCGCGTAATCCTGAACCTTGCTTACGGTTGCCGCTCCGATTCCCCGTTTCGGCACATTTAAAATTCTCCTTACCGCCACGTCGTCTTTTGCGTTGCTGATCGTTTTCAAATAACAGAGAAGATCCTTGATTTCTTTTCTTGCATAGAAATTGATTCCGCCCACAATCTTATACGGAACATTTGCAAGCAGGAATTTTTCTTCAAAAAGGCGGGACTGGGCGTTCGTTCTGTATAAAACAGCGCAGTCCTTATAATTGCAGTCCCCGTTTCTTCTTGCCTTTGTAATCTCCCCTACAACGTACTCCGCCTCCTCGAAACCATTTAAAAACTGGCGGAAATGCACCTTATCTCCTGATTCGTTTTCTGTCCAGAGTCTCTTTGGCTTACGCTCCGTATTATTTTCAATGACGCGGTTTGCAGCCTCCAGAATATTTCCTGTAGAACGGTAATTCTGCTCCAGGCGGATAACCTTTGCTCCCGGAAACGCCTGCTCAAAGCCCAGAATATTCCCGATATTCGCCCCGCGGAATTTGTAAATAGACTGATCGTCATCGCCTACCACGCAGAGATTCTGATATTTTGACGCCAGAAGGCTTACAAACTTAAACTGCGCCGTATTGGTATCCTGATACTCATCCACCATTATGTACTGGAAACGCTCCTGATAATATTCCAATACATTGGGATAATTCTGGAAAAGCTCTACTGTTTTCACAATTAAATCATCAAAATCAAGGGCATTATTTTTTCGGAGGGTAGCCTGATATTCCTTATAAACAGCGGCGATCTTCTTTTCGTTAAAATCTCCTCCCGCATTTAACTCCATCTCTTCCGGAGAAATCAGCGCGTCCTTTGCGTGGGAAATTTTTGCCATCAGAGTTCTTTCTTTATAAATTTTCGTGTCAATATTCAGACGCCTGCAGACCTCTTTTATCACCGTTTTCTGGTCCTCTGTATCGTAAATGGCAAAGTGATTGTCAAATCCCAGAAAATCAATATGTCTTCTTAAAATACGCACACAGGCAGAGTGGAAGGTAGATACCCATATGCTCTCTGCGCCCATGCCCACAAGCTTATCTACTCGCTCCCTCATCTCCTGCGCCGCCTTATTTGTAAAGGTAATGGCAAGGATATTCCAGGGATTGACTCCCTTTTCTTCCATGAGGCAGGCGATTCTGTGAGTGAGCACTCTCGTTTTTCCGGAACCTGCTCCCGCCAGAATCAAAAGGGGCCCTTCCGTGTGAAATACTGCCTCTTTCTGAGGCGGATTTAATGTATCGTATATACTCATTTCTGACTCCTATCTTCTTAAAATTGCCTTCGGATAAATTTGCTTCATTCGCTCATCAGGGAAATGCTCGTCGAAAAAGTCGTCCACTGCAGTCGTCACTTCCTGTTCTTCTGTATGACGTTCTGTGTACCTGCAAAGAGCAAGACTTGACATTCCCATATCAAACAGCATAAACACGATCATAATCCAGGAAAGAATGATTCCCGGTTTTTTAGGAATTTTTTCAATCAGTCCGGATAGACGCGGATAGAGGAAGCAGAGCCACAAAACAGCAACAATTCCCCAGAAAAAGCAGAAAAGAAGGTTGATCCTTCCGCCCAGATTAAACGGAATCTTGCTGTAATCCCAGAAAACCGTACCAAATACAATCTCTGTGAAAACGCTGCACACATACTCGTAAACACCGCCTACCACGGTACCGAAAATGAAAATATAGCCCTTGCTTCTGTTTCTGTACTGGTAAAGGATTGCTGTCAGAAGCACACAGCCAAGTCCCCACACAATGCTGAAATCCCCGTACACCACGCTGCTTCGGCTCATAAGCCTTCCCATCGTGATCCAGCAGAAAATCGTCTCTATAATATCTCCCAGAAAAGCGCCGATAAAAAACAGGCAGACCAGCTTATAAAAACTGCAGCCCACTGCAAAAACGCCTGCCTTTTCTTTTGCCTTCTCTGCCTGACGCTCCTGCTCCTGCCTAGCTTCCAGAAGTTTCTTTGCCTCAAGGTCGGGATAAGCGCGGCTTACATATTTTAAAGTCCAGCCCACAAGACCTTTTCCCATTTCATCTGCAGCCTTCTGCAGATTTTCAGAAACACTGGAGATAATCGCAAGCTTCCTGATCCTTTTATTTACAGCTGCAAAGCTTGCCACAGTTCCCACAAAATCAATAGCAAGAACAATGTAAAGAACAATAAGTATAATTTCTCCGATTCTTCTCGGAATCATTCCTATCATTTTTCCAAGAAACGGATTTACAAAACAGACGCACACAACTGCTGTAATTCCCCACACAACTGTATACGGCAGATTTACATAACCTCCGAACTGGAACTTCTTTCTGGAATAATCCCACCATTTCTTATGAAAAATCTTTTCCAGCACAAATCCGGTTGCAAGGCTTACAAGAAAAGACAAAACTACTCCTCCTATAAATAAAAAGAGCAGCTCGTTTTTTAATTCCCGAAGGAATACTGCAAACATCACGCCTCCGAAGCCATATGCCGGACACCAGGGACCAAAGAGAAATCCCACGTCAACAAATTTCTTTTCCCGAAATGCCGCTGCCGCTGTGCCGATCACCCAGCCGGCAAAAGAAAAGATTGCAAAGACCCATAATAATTTATACATTGTCACTTCCAAAGCATTTCCTCCTGTGTATGTCTGTCAATCCAGGCAGAACTGCCCGGACACAAGATGCGCTGTAATTTGTCAGGTATCTTTTTATAAAGTTTTTTATGCTATGGAACATTACAGAGTAATTTCCCATAGCATAAAAAAACCACTGGAAACTCTCATTTCCAGTGGCAGTTACGTGTGTTAGAGGATTCGAACCCCCGACCTTTTGGTCCGTAGCCAAACGCTCTATCCAGCTGAGCTAAACACACATTTTTGCGTTTTTCCTTCGCAACAATGAGTATTCTACTCTATAAAGGATAAAATGTCAAGGGGTTTTTGAAAATTTTTTTATTATTTTTTTCAGTTTCTTCGAAGAGCCTCTATAGGGCTTAATTTTGCGGCTTTCCGCGCCGGATAAATTCCGAAAAATACGCCCACTGCACAGGAAAATACGGTGGCTGCCAAAATTGTGGCGGCGCTGATTCCAGGTGTGATCTCCATCTGCATACTCGCGCTCATAACCCCGCATATTGCATAGCCGCCTGCAATTCCCAGAATAATACCGATAATTCCTCCGATTACCGTAAGAATGGCAGCTTCAGCCAGAAACTGCAGCATGATAGAAGATGTTTTCGCCCCAAGAGACTTTCGAATCCCAATCTCTCTCGTTCGCTCTGTCACAGAAACAAGCATAATATTCATAACGCCGATTCCTCCTACAAGAAGAGAAATTCCCGCCACAAAAGAAATAAAAGCCGTTACCATTCCCAACATATCATTCATGGATTTTAATACGTCCTGGAAATTTTCCACACGGTAATAATCCTCGCCTGCGCTTTGATGGCGCTTTTCCAGAAGTTTTACAACACTGTCCGCCACCGCCTGCGTATCCAGGCTTTTATCTGCCTGAACCGTCATGGAATAAAAGAAATCCATATTTCCGGTGAAATCGTCCATAGCTGTAAACGGAACGCTTACTGATACCGGCATTCCCTCATACGTATAGCTTACAAAAGTACCGTTTTCTTTCTGCGCCGTTACCCCGGCAATGCGAAACGTCTTTGTAATATCGTAACAGGTAATATCGAGGGTCATTCCCACCACATCGTCTGTTCCAAAAAGACGCTTCGCATCTGCGTCTGAAATCACGCACACATTTTGCGCCTCCATAAGCTCATTTTCCCCGAAATATGTGCCATGCTTCATATTTATGTTATTTACAAGCTTTGCGTCCGGACCTTCCGCTGTCACATAAAGAGGAAAACTTCCCTTTCCTGTCACAGTTTCTCCCTGGTATGTTTCAGAAATATTTACGCCCTCAATTCCCTCAAGCTCACGCACCGCGCTCACATCGTCCGGCGTGATCCACTCTTCATCTGTCTGGGCGTCCTCGCTGCAGCTTATAAAAATCTGTCCTCCGCCTATATCGTTGATCTCGCTGTTCATCTGATTTTTTGTTCCCTCACCAATCGAAACAATCGAGATCACAGATGCGATGCCAATGATAATTCCCAGCATGGTAAGAAACGAGCGGCCTTTATTTGCCATGATATTATGGACTGCCATCTTGACATATTCATAAAGATTTCCCATGTTAAGCCTCTCCTTCTTGCGCTGCTGCCTGCATTCCTTCCTCCAGGCTTCCAAGGTCGGAAATTACCTGATCTCCCTCTTTCAGACCTTCTTTGATCTCCACGTAATCCTGAGAACTCAGCCCGGTTGTCACATTTTGTCTTGTGATCACACCGTCTTTCAGAATATAGCAGAAGGAGCCGTCCTTTCCTATATTTACAGCCTCCACAGGAAGCGTCACCACATCTTCAGCAGACTCCGCGTGAATTTTTACTTTTGCATCTACACCCAGAAAAATATCTTCATCAGGATTTAAAATGCTGACTGTGGCTGAAATCACAGGTGTTCCTTTTTCATTTGGAGAAGCGATGTGGCTTACCTTTGTTACCTTTCCTTCATATGTACGGTCTGCCATTGTAATTTCCGCGCTCTGCCCTTCTTTTACCTTATCATAATCGTATTTCGAAATATTTATATCTACACTTACCTTATCTGTGTTCTGGAGAGTAAAAAGCTCCATACCCTGCGTCACAGTGGAACCTTCCACAGCCGCTGTTTTGGAAATGACTCCGTTAAACTCAGCGGAAATTCCCTTTTTTCCGTCCTCCAGAAGTTCTTCTGCTGTCTTGGCTTCCATCTCAGAAAGATTATTTGTAATTTTCATCTTTTCCTTCTGCTCTTTGGAAAGACCGGCTTCATCAGCCTCTGCAACTGCTTTTTCTGAAGCAAGCTCAGACTGAAGCTCTGCCAGATTGCTGCTTGCGTCCTCCAGGGCTCTCTCAATTCCGGAAGTATCGACCGACGTATAGGAAGCTCCCCCTGTCTGAACATTTTCTGTCTCTGGGCCTGCCTGACTTCCGTCTGTCAGCTCGTCGCTTCCTGAAAATACAGCATTTTCAAAATCAGAAAGCGCCGGCATTTTCGGCTCCTGCGCTTTCATTGTCTCATAAGCCTCTTTTGCCTGATTCTTTGTAATTTCTGCCTGGCTTCTCACCTGTTCTGCCTGATGGAGCGCCTCTGTATTTGCCTCGGAAGGATCTGCCTGCCATGTTGCAAACGCCATCTGATAAGCGGTATCTGCCTGATTAAAATCGCTCTGCGCCTGATTTGCGCTGGAATTTAATTCTCCAAGCTCCTGCTGATATTTTGGAAGCGTCTCGTTCTGATACACACTGAGAGCCTCTGTATACGCCTTCTGTATCGCCTGATTTTTCTGCTCCTGCGCCTTCTGCTGGGCGGCAAGCTCCGCCTGCGCCTGTGCTGCCTGCGCTTCCGCCTGATCTCTGGCTGCCTGCGCCTGTACCTGGGAAAGCTGGGATTTTAAAGACGATACCTGATTCTTCTTGCTTTCTATCTGCTGTTCCAGAGTCTCTACATTCTTTTTGGCATCACTCTGTTTCTTTTCTGCCTTATCTGACTTCTTTATGGTGTCCTCATAATCGTATTTTCCGGACTGGAAAGACATGGCAGCTTTCTGGTTATCTTTTTCCAGATTTTCCATGTCAAACGCGATCAGTTTTGTTCCTTTTTTTACAGAGTCTCCTTCTTCAAAAGAAACTTCTGATATTTTTGCGTTCACAGGAGAAAAAAATGTTTTCTGCTCCTCGCTTACCACCGTTCCTGTGGCGTCTACAATCTGTTCCACATCTCCCACAACTGCAGTCTGCACCGGAACAGCGGGAACTGACGCTTCTTTTGAACCGCCCTTGCCTGCAACGGCAACGCCTCCTGCCACAACTGCCACTACGCCTGCACATATTAATATTTTTTTATTTCTTTTCTTCATGCCTTCATCTCCTCAAACTTCTCGTTTATGGTATCTGATTCTATTTTTCCGTCCATAATACGGACCACCCGCTTTGCCTGATCTGCAATTCCATTATCATGGGTGATCAGAATAATCGTTTTTCCTGTTTTGTGCATATCCTTCAAAATCCCAAGAATTTCCCTGCTGGACGCAGAATCAAGATTTCCGGTAGGCTCATCTGCAAGAATCACAGGCGGCTTTGCCGCGATCGCTCTTGCTATGGCAACCCTCTGCTGCTGACCTCCCGACATCTCGTTTGGTTTGTGATGAAGTCTTTTTTCCAGACCTACCATTTTTAAAGATTCGATGGCAAGATTTCTTCTTGTTTTCCTGTCGATTCCCCTGTAGATCAGAGGAAGCTCCACGTTTTCAATGGCTGTGAGATTTGCGATCAGATTAAATCCCTGAAAAATAAAACCAATCTCCCGGTTCCGCACTACGGAAAGCTCGTTGTCTTTCATAGTGGATACGTCTGTGCCATTCAGATAATATTCTCCGGAAGTGGGAACGTCGAGACACCCAAGCATATTCATAAAGGTGGATTTTCCGGAACCGGACTGACCGATGATCGCCACAAATTCCCCTTTCTGAATCTCCAGATTCACATGATCTAACGCCCTTACCTCGTTTTCTCCCGGATTATAAATTTTACATAAGTCTTTTACTTTTATCAGTGCCTCTTCCATGTTACGCCTCCTGCCCCTGATTATATCATTGCACTGTCGTATTTTCTATAACAGAGCAAAGAATCTCGCTTGCGAGATTCTCCGCCAGCATAAAAAAACAGAACCGGGGCGTTCAGTACCCTGGTCCTGCTTTCCCTCTGTTTGTTATAACGAGGAAGGATTTATTTTTGATTCATCTTAAATAATATTTTTTACGCATCAAGAAGAAATGCTTTATATGCTTTTTTCGCCTCGTATACGTCTGCCTTGCTTGTTACTTCCCACGGAGCGTGCATACTTAAAACAGCAACGCCGCTGTCGATAACTTCCATTCCGTAAAGAGCTGCGATAAACGCGATAGTTCCGCCGCCGCCAACATCAACTTTTCCAAGCTCTGCTGTCTGGAATGCAACTTCATGGTCATCAAAGATTCTGCGTACTCTTGCAACGTATTCTGCGTTTGCATCGTTGGAGCCGGATTTTCCTCTTGCTCCTGTAAATTTGTTGAGAACAATGCCTCTTCCAAGGAACGCTGCGTTTTTCTTCTCAAAGCATTCTGCATAAGCCGGGTCAAAGCCTGCGCTTACGTCAGAAGAAAGCATGCTGCAGCCGCGAAGAGTTCTTCTTAAAGCAAGATCGGAATATACGCCCATTGCGTCCATAAGCTCTGCCACGCTGTTCTCAAAGAAACGTGACTGCATACCTGTTGCACCTACACTTCCGATTTCTTCTTTGTCTACAAGGAGACAGCAGCATGTACGTTTCGGAGCTTCCATCTCAAGCATTGCTACAAGAGAAGTGTAAGCACATACACGGTCGTCCTGTCCGTAAGCAGCGATCATGCTTCTGTCAAGACCGCAGTCTCTTGCTTTTCCTGCCGGAACTATTTCAAGCTCTGCTGAAAGGAAATCTTCTTCCTCAATTCCGTATTTCTCTGTGAGAAGCTTCATAACATTTTCTTTTACTGCTTCTTTTTTATCTTCCGGAAGGTCTTTTAACGGTCTGCTTCCAATAAGGAGATCAAGGCTTTCTCCCTCAACTACTGTAGAAGCCGGTTTCTCCATCTGCTTTCCTGCAAGGTGTACAAGAAGATCTGTGATATATACGATCGGGTCGCCTTCTTCTTCTCCGATATTTACGTTTACTACAGAACCGTCTTTCTTTGCGATCACGCCGTGAAGTGCAAGAGGAAGAGCTACCCACTGGTATTTCTTGATACCGCCATAGTAATGTGTATCAAGGTAAGCAAGGTCGGAATCCTCATACAGCGGATTCTGTTTGATGTCGATTCTCGGAGAGTCGATGTGCGCGCCAAGAATATTCATACCTTTTGTAATATCCTCTTCTCCGATGTGGAAAAGAGCAATGATTTTATTCATATCAACTGTGTAAACCTTATCTCCGGCTTTTACAGTCTCACCTTTTGCAAGTTTTTCTTCCAGGGAAACATAGCCTTTTGCTCTTGCCTCCTCGATTGTTCTGTCTACGCATTCGCGCTCTGTCTTTCCATTGTCAAGAAAACTCTTATAAGCTTCTGCGAGAGCTTCCATTTCTTTTTCGTCTGCTTCTGTATAAGAAAGCCAGGCATTTTTTCTTTCCATTTTTATCCACCTTTCCTACCCTTTTTTATAAAAAAGGATATTATCTTTTATCGTTTTCGATATGTTTTCTATTATAGAACAAAACCACAGATTTTTCCATATCTAACTTTACAAAAACACGGGAATTCGTTATAGTGAATTTAATATCGCCAAAGGAGGTTTTTACATGCAGTCATCTACACAGCTTCAGGAACAGCTTCGCTCTCTCAACAGAAAGAGCTACCCTGCATATAAATCACTAAAGGGAGCGTATCGTTTCCCAAAATACATTTTATCCATTGACCATGTACAGGGGGATCCGTTTGCCTCCCCTTCCCATATAACTGTCTCTGTCTCCCATAAAGACGCCGGTTTTCCCGCTGATTATTATAAAGACAAACTGACACGCACCACCCTTTCCGACTATCTTACGAGACGATTTGAACAGCAGATAAACCGTTTTTCTTTCCGGGCAAAAGGTTCCGGAAAAAGCGGTCTGATTTCCGTGAGCCACTGCGGTCAGGAGGTTTTAAGCCGCACTGCCTGCGAAATTACAGATGAGGGAATTACCGCCCGTTTCTTTGTGGGCTTTCCTGCAAACGGACGCACCATCAACGCGCCGGAGCTTGAAAAAATTCTTTTTGATTTCCTTCCCGCAAGTGTGGAACAGAGTTTCTTCTATAAGAATATAAACGGCGCTCATTTACAAAAATCAATCTGTCTCGCAGAAGACCAGGCGTATATCCGCAAAACTTTAAAAGAGCGTAATCTCGCCGCCTTTGTTGCAGACGGAGCCATTCTTCCAAGGGAAAGCGGCGTTTCCCAGAAGCCTATGAAAAATGCAGTTGCCTTTTCCTCCCCGGAAAGCCTTCGCATCACTTTAGAGCTTCCTCACAAGGGAAAAATAACCGGTATGGGCGTTCCCTGCGGCATTACCTTAATTGTGGGCGGCGGCTATCACGGGAAATCCACTCTCTTAAATGCACTGGAACTTGGTGTATATAACCACATTCCGGAAGACGGAAGAGAGTATGTCATCACAGAGGAAAGCGCCTTAAAGCTCCGTTCAGAAGACGGACGTTTCATTAAAGATACGGACATTTCCATGTTCATTAACGACCTTCCAAACAAAAAAGACACCCGCTGCTTCTCCACAGAGGACGCCAGCGGCAGCACCTCCCAGGCTGCCGGAATTGTGGAAGGAATCGAATCCGGAAGCCGCGTTTTCCTTCTTGACGAGGATACTTCTGCCACCAATTTTATGGTTCGCGATGAATTTATGCAAAAGGTAATATCCCGGGAAAAAGAGCCTATTACCCCTTTCCTTGAGCGCGCCCGCTGCCTTTATGAAAAAGGCGGCATTTCCACCATTCTTGTTGCCGGAAGCTCAGGAGCATTTTTCCACATTGCAGACACCATTATTCAGATGGATAACTACTATCCGGTGGACATTACCGCCTCCACAAAAGAGCTCTGTAAAAGCTACCCTCTTACAGATTCTCACGTGCCTCCCTTCCATATGCCGGAAAGCCGCCGGATTATGACAAAGGCTGCTGCCGTAAAAACAAAGGGAAGAAATTATTTCGGAAAAGAAATGGCAGCCGTTCCGGAGCGTCTGAAAATCAAGGTTCACGGAAAAGACGGCTTCTCTCTTGGCAAGCAGGAAATTGACCTTCGCTATATCGAGCAGATTACAGACGGGGAGCAGACCGCCGCTCTCGGGCTTCTCCTCAAATACGCCTGCGAGCATCTGATCGACGGAAAACGAACACTTGGGGAAATCGTGGAATTTTTAAATAAAGAACTGGAAGAAAAAGGCTTTAATGCCTTCCGGGAAAACGGATATGTTTCCGGCGGGTATGCCATGCCGAGGGTTCAGGAAATTTATTCCTGTTTTAACCGATATAGAAGGGTATAATTTTACCCAAACAAAAACTACCTCTTCTTCGGCGGTCCTGCCGTGAGAGGTAGTCTTGTTATTTACATATTTAGGGAAAGGAAAGAGTTATCTTAAAAGCTCTGTTCTTTTAAGATGTATATATCATATCAGGTAATTGTGAGGAAATTTTGTCTTAATTCTAATAAATTTATAAAAACAATTAAAAAGATATTATAGAATTATGATTTTCCTTCCTCAGTCGTGTCGTTCATCTTCATTATCGTAGCATTCGCAGAAACGGGCAGCAAATGCCGGCGGTTCGTCCTTCACATAAAGATGAGATATATCCCCGAACGAACTGATACGGAAAGAAGCGATTCCCTTCCGTCTCTCCTCTGTCACAACTGTTGTGACAGAAGTAGGCGCCGCGCACATTCCATGCCATAAAACCATAGGAGACGCTCCGATCAGATGTGCCAAAAGCACACATTCCAGTCCGAAATGGCAGAAAAATACAAGCGTATCCTGATTCGGTTTTTCTACTTTATAAATATGTCCGTCACGCACATATCCGTGCTTTGCAAGAAGTCTGTCAAACTCCCCTGTTACCTTTTCGTATTCTTCTTTAATATTCTCCGGAGTAAAACGCTCGTTTTCAAACCAGTGATCATACTGATAAAAACGCTCGTCCTTTGTCCAGTCCTGTGGCAGCCAGTCCCATAATCCCTTCTTTCTGTCTGTTACATCGGGACGGTTAATGTAATACGTAAACTCTCGAAGCCAGTCGCATTCTTCTGCTGTCCTGCCCATCTTTTTTAAAGTAAGAGAAGCCGTATCCTTTGCTCTCCCAAGAGGGGAAACGTAAAAATCCTTTATATCCAGCTTTGAAAGCCGTTCTGATAAATATTCCGCTTCTTTCCAGCCTTTTTCTGTGAGAGAATCTATGGAATAATCTGGGTCTCCATGTCTTACAATTAATAACTTCATTTCATTTCTCCTGCCTGCATAATATTATCCTTCAAGTATATATCCTTTGCCAGCACATTGTCAATCAGGATAAAATAAGCCTCCTGTAAAAATACAGGAGACTTATTGCATTTGCCGTTATTATCCCTTTACACCGGAAGCCACAATACTCTGCTTCAATTGTTTTGAGAAAAGAATGGAGAGAAGAATGACCGGTGTAATCGTTACTACCGCAAGTCCCATCAGAGCGTTCTGCTTTGTACTTACATTATTGGAAATATTATAAAGAGCAACATTTAAAGTCCATAAATTCTGATCCTCTGTTACCATCCATGCCCAGAAGAAGTCATTCCAGTTTCCAATAAACGTCTGAAGGGCGATCAGAGAGATAATCGGTTTTGACAGCGGCATACAGATTTTACTGTATAAGTATAAGTTAGAGGCTCCATCAAGAGAAGCCGCCTCAAAATAGCTTCCAGGAATCTGATCAAAAAATCCTTTGTACAAGTATACATAGAAACCATACGGATACAAAAACGGAAGCAAAAGAGCTGCGTAATTATTGTAGGCTCCCATTTCTCTGTACATAACCAGCTGCGGAAGCATAATACTCGCAAACGGCACCATCATGGCCCCCATAAAAAACATCAATACCACTTTTCCGGCTCTTGGGGTCAGAAGTCTGCTGATTACAAAAGCACAGACAGAGCAGAGAATTACCTGTGCAATCATGGCAAAACCGATAACGATCACACTGTTTCCCACAAACGTCATAAACCCGAATTTTGCAATCGTTTCATTCTTCGGATATATGTATCCCGGCATCTGAAGATAGTATTTAAAGCTCTCTACGTTCAGCCAGTTATTCCGTTTATCGCCTACAGAAACAAGCTTTCCTGTCAAAGGATATTTTTCATTGATCAGTTCTGTTACGGATTCTTTAAAGTAACTTCCAAGCCCTTCCGGACATTCCTTTGAAATGCCATTCAAATCAAACTCGTATCCAATAGATTCACTTGCTCTTAAATATCTGTCACCATGCAAAATTACTTCTTTTTTAATTGCAGAACGGGTAAAGATTCCATAATCGCATTCCATCTGCAGTTTCATCTGATGGGCTCTTGAATGAAATACAGTTTTCCCATCCCTTGTACCATAAAACTGTACTTCCATAATGGACTGATCACCCATTTTATAGTTGATTCCAAACATGGCAAGCACACTGTCCTGCTGCATCAAATCTTTTAACTCTTCCTCACTTCCCTCTATATCTGAATAATCTGCCACAAGAGAGACACTGTTTGCAGAAGAAGGCAAAAGCTTTGGAGGGACTTCATATATTTCCGAATTATTTTTCATAGAGCCGGATACTGCAAATATAAAGGGATACAACATAAGTGCCGCAAACATAAGGGACAGCACAACTGCACATATCTTTAACGTCCGGTCAGATCCGCTCATCCGGATTTTATTTTTATTCTTCTTTTTTGACATAGCTGTTCTCCTATTCTCTTTCCGATTTTTCAAAGTGCATCTGCACCATAGTCAGCAGCGCTGTTACAATAAGAAGGATGATGGAGGCGGCAGAACCGCGGCCATAATTCAAATCCTGATTAAATGCCTGATAGATAAAAATGCCCTGTGTCGTGGACGAACCGCTTGGACCACCCGATGCATACATATATGGCGCATCCAGAAGCTGCATAGTTGTAATCACACACATAATCAGCTGGATAAATACCATAAATGAAATATTCGGAAGAATAATTTTTGTAATTTTAGAAAATCCTGTACATCCGTCAAGAGCTGCGGATTCCAGAATATCTCCTGAAATTCCCTGAATAGCAGACAGATACAGAAGAACGGTAAGACCGCCTCCAAGAACACCAGGGAAAATAATACAGAACTTTACAAGCGCAGGATCGCTTAACCATGCCTGAGGTTCCCCACCGAAAAACTTCACAATCTGATTTGCAACACCATAATCCGGATGCCATATCCATCTCCATATAATTACATTTACAGAAGTAGGGATCAGCGCCGGAAGAATATATAACGTCGTCAGACCTTTTTGAAGCCGCTGCAGCTCATTTAAAAGAAGTGCCTGGATCAGCGGAATAAAAAAGCACATCGCAAGCTGCAAAAGAAGAAAAATCAAAGTATTCTTCCATGACTGCCAGTAAAAGTCCATCTGAAACATATCCTGATAATTTTTAAACCCTACAAATTTTCCCGGCGGATTAATAGGATCATACTTAAATAGCGATATGAAAAAGGCACTTACAATCGGGTAATATTTTAACCACAAAGTAAAAAAAATAGGCGGTGCAAGAATACACCAGGGAGCTACTTTTCTTCTGAAGGTGTAGCTTGACATCCCATGTTTTTTCTTTTCTTTTTTATTCATTTTTATCTGATACCTCCTACCCTCGATTCTATACCTACAGTATAATAGAAAATTGCCTTCTGAAAAATCAACAGGTTACACTTTTTATGTGTCTTTATTTAACCTTTACATTTTCTTTTGAAAAAGAGATAAAAAAGTAGACATTTTTTGCACAAAACGTTAATTTCCTGTAATTTCTTTATATTAAAATTCTCTGTTATAATAAACACACAAAACGAGTTCGAGATGAACCAAAGGAGGATGTAGCATGAAAAAAAGAAGTTTAGCTATCTTATTAAGCCTCAGTATGGCAGCTGTTTCCATGATAGGTGCAGCCACAACTGTATTTGCTGAAGAAAAAGCAGAAGAAAAAGAGCCCGTAGAGCTGACCCTGTGGGTGACAAGCCGTGACGAAGACGACTTTGAAGCAGAAATGGACGCAAAATTTGAGGAAGAGCATCCGTGGATTACTTTAAATAAAATCGTAAAAGAAGGCGATCCGGGAAACGAATTTTACCAGGCAGTTGCTGCCGGCAATGCTCCTGATCTTGTAAACTGTTCCTTCACTATGATGGATACTTATATGAAATCCGGAATTCTTGAACCATTAAATGCTTACACAGACAACTGGGATGAATGGGGCAATTTTACAAAAGAATATGTAGATATGTTTACACTTGACGGAAATGTTTACGGAGTCCCTTACACAGTAGCGCCTATGCTCTTTGGCTATAATAAAGCCCTTTTTGAAGAAGCAGGAATTGAAAAACTTCCGGAAACATGGGATGAAGCTCTGGAGGCAGCAAAAAAAATCAATGACCCAGACAATCAGATTGCAGGATATGCAACACTGGCAGCTGAATGGACAGAATGGTTCTTCCAGTATTATGTATGGCAGGCTGGCGGAGACCTTACAAAACAGAACGAAGACGGAACAGCAGAACTGACCTTTACAGATCCTGCAGTTATGGAAGCAGCAAAATATTATCAGCAGCTTCGCAAGGATGACGTTTTACAGAGCGATCTCACTCTCAAATTTACAGACCTTGTCACAAACTTTGGTCTTGGCAAAATCGGTATGATGCCATTTGCAGCAGACTGGGTAAAAGATGCCGTATCTCAGGGTATGGATCCAGACGACCTTGGCCTTATGCTTCCTCCGGCAGGACCTTCCGGTGAAAGAACAACCGCTATTGCAGGTACTACTTACGTAATCAATGCAAAAGCAGATCAGGCAAAGAAAGATGCAGCATGGGAATATATTGCACACAAAGCAGGTGCTGAATACCAGAAAGCTTACTACGAAAATCTTGCAACAAAAGGTGCTCCAAACCCGATGATTATTCCAAGAGACGATATGACAATTACTGATTTCTATGAATTCCCTGAGGAATATTCCGATGTTCTTGAACAGGCTAAGACAATTGGCCGCCTTGAATTCTACGGTAAAGCAGATTTCGGTACTTATGTAGACAGAGCTGTACAGAAGATTCTTGTTGATCCGAATGCAGATCCGGAAAAAGAATTTGCAGACGCACAGAAACAATGTGAAGATGAAGTTCTGGAATCTTTCAATGAAACAGCTAAAAAATAATTCACACAAATATGTTATTTTTTCCGGAGCAGATATATAATGTATCTGCTCCCTTTTATTTTAAACAACTTCACAGGAGGCTAATTTTATGAGCAAAAAAATGACTGTCGCCATTTTGGGACTTGGAAGCCGTGGTCTTCAGGTATACGGAGAAATCGTCAAAAACTACGGCTCTATTATGGAAGTAACTGCTGTTGCGGATTTACTTCCTGAAAGACTTGCAAATGCAAAGAAACTTTTCAATCTCAATGAGGATGCCTGCTTTTCAGATGCAGACGAATTACTTTCCAGGGAACAGCTTGCAGACGCTGTTTTCATCTGCACACAGGACCGGGATCATGTCCCTCAGGCAAAAAAGGCTCTGAAAAAAGGCTATCACATTCTTCTTGAAAAGCCGGTTTCTCCCTCTGTCAGGGAATGTACCGAACTTTTAAATGAAGCAAAAAAATATGACCGTAAAGTATGTGTCTGCCATGTGCTGCGCTATACTCCTTTTTATTCTACCTTAAAAAAAATGCTGGCACAGGGAGATATTGGAAAAATTATTAACATACAGGCTCGGGAAGACGTTGGATTTTTTCACCAGGCACATTCATTTGTACGGGGAAACTGGAGAAACAGTGAAGAAACAAGTCCTATGATTCTTGCAAAATGCTGTCACGATATGGACCTTCTTGTATGGCTTTCCGATTCTTCCTGCAGACAGGTATCTTCTTTTGGAAATCTTACATGGTTTAAAGAAGAAAACGCACCGAAAGGAGCTGCCAGAAGATGCCTTGACGGCTGCCCTGTAAAAGATACCTGCCCGTATGATGCAGAAAAAATTTATATTTCCAATCCAGATACCGGCGTGAGATACAAAAATGGATGGCCAGCCAATACGTTTGCAGTTCCTCCTACGGAAGAAAATGTAAGAAAAGAATTAAAAGCAGGACCTTACGGCCGCTGTGTATACTACTGCGATAATAATGTTGTGGACCATCAGGTTGTAAACCTTCAGATGGCAAATGACATCACTGTAACTTTCTCCATGTGTGCATTCAGTGCAAAGTGCAGCCGTATGATTAAGGTTATGGGAACTTTGGGGGAAATTGAAGGAAGTATAGATGAAAATAAAATTTATTACACTCCTTTCGGTCAGGAAACTCAGGTAATTGATCTTACTTCATTCACTGATGATTTCAGTGGCCACGGAGGCGGCGATGTCCGTATGGTAAAGCAGTTTGCCGATTATGTAATGACAGGAAAAAGGACAGATTCTATCACGGACCTTGACATTTCCCTGGAAAGCCATCTGATTGCCCTTGCAGCGGAAGAATCCCGCAAAATGCAGGGAAAATCCATTTCCATTCGGGAATTTATGTTATAATAAATCTACTAAAAAGCAGCAGAAAGGACGTATCCTATGAAAAAACATCGGAAGTATTCACTTCATAAAAGCAAAAGGGTTCAGACATTTTTACGAAAAACCAGCATTTTCCGAAGGCTTATTCTATCCTTTCTGCTACTGATTGCGCTGTCCTCAGCCTTTATTACTTTTTTCTTCCTCTTCCGCTATTCTAACCTCCTGGAGGAGAAAATTGAACACACCGTTTCTCTCATGGTCCAGAATGCTGCTTTAAAAGCCCAGGACGTTATGCAGGAATATGAGGAACTTACAGTCTCTTTTTACGGAGATTCTCATTTAATAAAGGCGCTTCATGAAAATGCCTCATTAAAAGAAAATTCAGATTCCTTTATCAAAATAATAAAACTTACATAGAAAAAAGACTGTATCACACCTCTTCCGAAAAACGCAATATTTTAAATATGCAGATTGTTACCCCTTACTGCCAGTATTATATGATGGAAGAAAACGGTTATCGAAGAGGAGGCTGTATCCGCAATCTGGACGAGTTTTATAAATCTGACTTTTACCTTCTTCCCCAGGAAAAAAGAGGATACCCTATCTGGATTGAAACAGAAAATCAAAGCAGCACATTTTATCAGAGTGAACAAAATGTGTATGGTTTTGGAAATCTGATTACCTTATGCGTCGGCATTTACACACCTGTAGACCGTGAATTTCTCGGTGTGCTGATTGTAAATATCAATCTGGAAGCCTTCTCTGAAATATGGGACGGCTCTGCCCATTCCAAAGAGGGAAACGCCTTTCTTTCAGGAAGAGACGGACTTTTAATGTCATATTCTCCAAATATACATGCTCCTTCTTTTCCAAAATCAAACGATGGATATGAACAAATGCTGGAAAATGAAAAAGGAATTGCAGAAAATACAACAAATGGACAGACCGTTCTTACGGCATACCAGAGAATCCCTTCTACTAATCTGGTTGCCACTTACATGGTAAATAAAAAACTTGCTTTCGAGAGTATTTATCAGCTTCGCAATTTCTGTCTTCTGATTCTCGCTGCTGTAATCGCAGCCTGTGTCCTGATTGCCTATTTCGTTACAAAAAGTATTTCCCAGCCTGTGGCTCAGTTAATTTCTGTTATGAAAAAAGCAGGAAACGGTCAGTGGAACGAGCGTTATCCCAACAGCGGAAATGATGAGATTACTATTTTGGGCGACTGTTTTAACGAAATGGCTGAAAAAACAAGTCAGCTTATTGAACAGGTATATCTTTCTGAAATACGAAGACAGCAAATCTCCCTCAGTTTGAAAAACGCGCAGCTTGATGCCCTGCTGATGCAGATTAATCCTCATTTTCTCTATAACACACTGGATATTATCCGGTGGGAAGCAATGTATGAGGCAAATGGCGAAAGCAGAGTCACACACATGATAGAAGCCTTCAGCCGTCTGTGCCGTATGGGAATCCACTCCGGAAGTAATACCATTACTCTTTCTGAAGGAATCTGTCATGGAGAAACTTATCTGGAAGTCATTAATTTCCGTCATCAGTACAAAATAGAGCTGGAAAAAGATTTCCCCATAGATACTGAAAAAGTTTATGTTCCTCCATTTATGCTGCAGCCTCTTTTTGAAAACGCAGTAACCCATGCTTTTGGGGATGCAAGCAAAGGATGCCGGATTATTCTAAAAGTCAGGACAGACAACAGGAAACTTTTTATTACCGTTTCCGATAATGGAAAAGGAATCTCTCCGGAAGAATGCCAAAAATTAAATGACCGTATGATGGAACCGGATGCTTCCCAAAGCAGTTCTGAAAGTATCGGCATGGTAAATGTAAACCAGAGAATCCGGCTGTTCTACGGAACAGAATATGGTATTCATGTAAAAAGCAAAGAAAACGCAGGTACAGAGATTACTATCACTCTTCCTGTAAGAAATATATCAGAAGACATGAAAATGGAAGCGGAGGAAGAAAAAAATGGCATATCAAGTACTGATTATTGACGATGAAGAAATTGTATGCAGAGGAATGGCACAGTTTATAAAATGGCAGGAACACGGTTTTTCTGTTGCCGGAACTGTATATCTTGCAAAAGAAGGACTTAAATTTCTGGAAAATCATCATGTGGACGTTATTTTTCTTGATATAAGAATGCCGGAGATGACTGGTCTGGAAATGCTGAAAATCATTTCTGCAAAATACCCTTCCATAAAAACAGTAATTTTAAGCGGTTTCAGCGAATTTTCCTACGCAAAAGAGGCAATCCGGTACGGAGCTTACGATTATCTGAATAAGCCTGTAAACTTAAAAGAAATTGAAGAACTTTTAGACCGTCTGGCTCTTGAATTTCAAAAAGCGGAAAGCGAAAATACTATAAGCAAAAATCGTTTAGAAGGGCTTCTTCTCTCTATTGCCAGAGGGCACTCAAAAATTCGAGAAGAGCGGTATCAGCTCCCTCCTCTCAAAGACTGGTACGGACTTTCTATGGAAATGATGCCCCGCGGACTTTCAGAAGACACAATTTCTAAATACAAGAAAGAAATGCAGCATGAAATCCGCCTTGTAATTCCAGATGCCATGATTCTTGACAGCCAGCTCTATGGCTTATTTGCTCTGATTCCATATGATAATCCTGCAGAAGCAGCAAGTTTTACAAGCTTTTTAGAACAAGCCGGAAAAAGAAACGGAGGATGGTTTTTCGGAGGAAGCAAGTATAAAAGCGGATACCATAGTCTTCCTGCCGCATATGAGGAGGCAGAACAGGCGCTCCGGTATAATAAGGCAAGAGAAGGAAGCGGCATTATATGGTACAAAAATATCGAGATGCTTTTTCCCAGAGAAGCACCGGAAATGTCTGATGCGGCAAACACTCTTGCATCTATGCTTACAAACCCGGAAGAACGGAAAAATGCCGTTGCTTATATGGATTCTGTTTTAAACTCTCTGGGAGAGAAACGTTTAAATGTACTTCAAATTCAGGCAGCCTGCATTGGAGGGCTTATTGAGCTAAATGGAAATCTTCAAAATCTCAAACTGAAATCAGTCAATCTCCGGCAAAGTTTAAATTCCATTCTCGAAAGCATCCTTCTTTGTCCCGATTTCCAAAATACAAAAAACTGTATTCTGGATTACGTACAGAAGCTTTCTGATAAACTCAATGAAGCAGACGAACAGCAGCTTTCCAAGGGAATTGTCCGGGATATACAAATGTATATCCGAAATCATTACCAGGAGCCGATTAGTCTTGCCTCCCTTGCAGAACAATTTTATCTGCACCCCAATTATTTAAGCCGCCTTTTTAAAGAAAAAACAGGCAAAAATTTTATTGATTATATTACGGAAATACGAATGGATAAAGTAAAAGAAATGCTTGCAGACCCCAACGGGAAAATCAGTGACATCAGCCAGGCGGTAGGCTATGAAAATCCCCGGTATTTCAGTAAGGTCTTTAAACAGACAACCGGTTTTACCCCAAGAGAATACAGAGAACATATCCTTTCTCAAAAAGACAGTTAGCTCCTTAAATCCTTCTTCCATTTAAAAAGGTGCTGTTGGGAAATAGATAGTTTCAAATAGTTTTTTTAACAGACTATTTTCCCAGTGTAAACGCCCACTCTGGAAACTGTTCTATTTCCCCGCCCGGTATCCTTTTTCCTTCTTCATCAATTTCCGGTATATAGGGAATCAGCTTTATAAAAGAAGAATCTCTCAAAAACTCACCTGCTCTTAATTCAAGCTCCACACCTTTTCTCCATTTTCCGTCTTTTTCTTCCCATTCTCCTGTTTCTGTACTCAGACAGATTTCTCCGTAATCACTATCTTCACATTCACCTTTTTCATTATAAATTTTATAAGTATGTCCCCAGATTCGTTTCATTTCTGCTGAAGGCTCTTCTGAAAAAATCCAATAAAATTTTAAATATGCCATACTTGGAGAAATGGTAAATTTTTCTACCTCTACCGCCCCTTCCGGAAATTCTATTATCTGATTTTGTATTCTTTTCGTCTGTTCCAGGTTTTCCGCTTTTACTTCAAAAGAAAACTCCTTAATTTCTCCGGAAACATATAAATACAAAAGAACAGTAATCTTCTGAGAATCCAGATTGTCAGGCAAGGGAATCCTGCACATATATTCTCCTGATTCCTTCATAAAATCTACAGGTGCACAGTCTTGTCCGTTTATCTCTCCATGATCTTTTGATTCCAGACTGACATTTTCATATTTTTCAGAAGAAGCTGCCGTAAATACAAGATTTGTTCCATCTATGTAAACGTCCTGTATTCTCAAAATCGGCTCTGTATGATAAACAACCTCTGCCCCCTCCTGTACCAGTTGTTCTTTCCTTTCCTGCTTTATTCCCATTTCCTGCATCCAGTTTGAAAGAAGCTCCGGCTTACGTAATACGTCATAAGCAAATACAGCGCCGCAGCTTATAATAAACACTGCCGCCGCAGCAAAACCTGTCCTCCAGAGTATTTTTTCTGCTTTTCTCCTTCTTTTCTCACTGTTTATTTTCCGGCTTATTTCTCCGTTTTGAATTTCTGAATTTTCTTTCTGTTTCCCAGCTTTTTCTTTTTCCTTTATTCGAACTATTTCATACGTTTCCAGAAGCTTTCTTCCCCGCCTTAGCCGCGCTTTCACTGTATTTTCATTTATTTCCATAACCTCTGCTATTTCTCTTGTTGTGAAACGCTCGCCATAATACAGAAGAAAAATAATCCTGCTCTCCTTCGGAAGCATATCAAGTATCTGGCAAAATTCCAGATAATGAAGCTCCTTATTCGTATAAGTCTGCTCCGGAACTTCTTTAAAACCTGAGAATCTTTTTTCTTTTCGAAGAATATCCATACACTTGTTAATTAATATACGTATCAGCCATGTTCGAAAATACGATGCTTTTTTTACTTCTCCTATATGCTCAAATGCAGCCAGCATCGTTTCCTGTATGGCATCTGCTATATCCTCTTCCCTTTGCAAATATCCTTTTGCAATCTTATACAGCATATGTTTATTTTCTTCCATCAGCCAGATAAATGCTTCCGCATCTCCGAGCACAGCCTTTTTCACATGTATTTCCATCTCTTTGCACCTCCTTCTGCTTCTCTATCTGTTAGACGCAAAAGTATTCAAAAAAGTTGCAAAAAAAGAAATGCGAACTCCATATTTCCGCATTTCTCTAATTTTCTAAATTTGTTTTTCCAGGCGTTTAAACACAACTATCCCAATAATATACTGAAAAATAAAAAGTCCAAACAGCATGGCAATAATCCAGGGTTCTGCTTGAAATACCGCAAGAATAAAAGAAATACTGAGAAGAACAAACGTCATAATCTGATATGCAATCTGTCCTGATTTTGCCCTGATATACTGTTTTCTCTCATCAATCATATTAATATGCCATTCTTCTTTTCTGGCATTATATTCCGCCTGTCTGGACGGTCTGCTCCAATACAAAATCCTTACAAGACCTGCTGCAGAAGAAAATATAAAACCGAATCCTATGGAACACAAAAGAGTGGCGTTATAGTCTTCTTTTACAAGAAATCCCGCGGCAATAAAGACAACACCTGCTAAAATACAAATTAAAAATGACTTTATCTTTTTCATTCTTCTTCCTCCTCGTAAATAAAAATTTCCTCAATACTCATTTTAAAGTACCGGGCAATTCGAAATGCCAACAATATGGACGGATTATAACGTCCATTCTCCAATGAGCCAATGGTCTGTCTTGATACTTTTAAAACAGACGCCAGTTCTTCCTGCTTAATTCCACGCTCTTTGCGAAGTTCTTCCAGCCGGTTTTTCATAATCCTCTCCTTCTGTTTATGGAAAGCAAACTTTCCTTTTGTAACTTTAATATATAACTTTTCAAGAAAAATGTCAAGCAAACTTTCCATTGCATCTAACATTTCTTAACAACAGCACTGATGCACTTCTGTACTATTTTTCTGGTAAATAATAAAATGCCAGAAATCCGTAAAAATCATCGCTTGATTTCCTCCGGTATTTCTGGCATTTTTTACTATTCGCTTACTTCAACTTCTTTAAACAGACCGTCTTCTGACATTTCCAGCCAATCCAGACAAGTTTCCCTGAACGCCCCTCTGTCCCAGCCGGACACACCTTCTGGAAGGGAATGAGAAAATCGGTGATACGCAATCAGATATTTCCCTGTTACAGGGTCTTTTATCATACCATGATGTCCTGTTCCAAGAATATCTTTTTCCACATTCTTTTGTAAAATCGTTCCGATAACTTTTACAGGACCCAATGGGGAATCAGAAATGCCATAATTCACATGATAATCTTCACTTCTTGTATCATCACAAGACCAGGTAAAATGGTATCTGCTCTGCTCATAAACTGTCATAAAAGCTTCCCGGCAGTCTGCCTTACCCTCATAGATAATATTCTTCATCGTTCCCGGAATCATAGTGCACATATCATCTTCCAGCTCTACCACTGCCGGAGTTTCAGAATTTCCAAAGTAAAGATAATTCCTGCCGTCATGATCCACAAAAATACTTGGATCGATTACCTGATCAATCACAATTCCCTTTTCCAGCTTTTCCATTGATAGAAACGGTTCCTCCACAGAAAGATTCTCAAACGGACCATACGGATGATTTGATACTGCGAGCCCTATACTCTTTTCTGCACAATAATAAAGATAATATTTCCCGTTTTTGCATTCTACTGTAGGTGCCTAGGCAAAATCTTTCGCCCATTTTGAATTACAGGTTATATCAAAAATTACTCCATGGTCTGTCCAGTCCTTTAAGTTTTCTGAGGAAAAACACTTAAAAGAAGTCCCATGCCATTTATTTCCATCTGTAGTAGGATAAATATAATAACGCCCCTCAAAATAACGGATATCCGGGTCTGCATAATATCCCTGAATAATCGGATTACTCATTTTTTCCCTCCTCAATTTTATAGCTTTTTTGCTCTAAATTTCTACCTCATAAATACCGCCCTTCCAGACTGCCTTCTTTTCCCCATACACAAAATCAGCAACAGCAGCTCCAGGCAATTCTGCGTGGAATATAATCTTCCTGCCAGGCTTTTCTCCAGATTTCTCCACTTTTTTCCATCCCAAACGAATTGTTCCCCACACAGTTGTGTAACTCATTTCTGCATGCTCCATATCTCCCGGAATATACGGATTAATTTCCAGATGCACACCTCCGTCTTTTCCCGGCGTCACCTTTCGCAAACCACAGATTCCCTTAAAGAACCATGAACCTAATGAGCAAAGTGCCGGATGATTGTGTGAATTCATTTCGTTATGTACCAGATACTGCCATCTCTCCCATATGGTAGTTGCTCCCTTAGACAGCATAAATTTTAAAGACGGATAATCTTCCCTGCTGAAAAACTCATAAATAATATCGTCTCTTCCTATATCTGACAGACACTGATTTAAAATTCCAGAAGTAAGGATTCCTGTGGGATACTGCACCGAACCTCTTGATTCTGCCACTTGAAAAAGCATCTCCCGAATTACTTTTTCACGGAATTTTTCCGGTACAATATGAAACTCCAGTGCCATGGCACTTGGTGCAACAGCCAATGTATCACACGTTCCATAATAGCCTGTCCCAAGTGGATTATCCATACATTTTCCATAGTACTCACGATTAATTGCTTCCTTTAGAGCTGCCAGCCTGGTTTCATATAATTCCTTTCCTTTCACATCTTCCATCACATCAGCAAATAAAACAAGGGCTTCATAGAAATCTGCCAGAAAAGAATTGGCACTCATCAGATTATTGGCAAATTCCAGCGCCAGCCAGTCATTATAAAAATCATACGGCAACTCTTTTTATCTTGAATGTTACCCCTTTATAGACTACAATTATATTGTCAAATAGCTATATCAGGAGAAAGATTATACCGAAAATGAATTATTTTATTACTTTATAATCAATACTTCTCTTGCATATAATGGAAGGATATTTATATAAAAATGAAAGAGAAAACACTGATGAATACTAAAGAAACAGTAACAGAAGTTACAAATAGAAAAGGAACAGAATTTTGTAAAGAAGAAGCAAAGCTTTGTAAAGGAATAGCAATTATTCTAATGCTCTTTCACCACCTGTTCTACAAAATGGACAATTACTCAGGATTTATCATAAATTTTTCACCTTTCTCAGAGGAACGCATCAATTTTTATGCATTATTAGGGAAAATCTGTGTAGCAATCTTTGTTTTTATAAGTGGATACGGAATTGCCGCATCCTATCGCAAAGTATTTCAGCATAAAAAGGCAGATAGAAAAGAAATCGTTTCTTTTATTTGGAAAAGATTATGGAAACTGGAAACATTTTATTGGTTTGCATTTATTCTTACATTAATTTGTCAGCCTTTGGGAAGAACCATTTTCGACGCTTATGGGACGGAGTTTAAAAATATTGTTGTTTGTTTCTTTATAGATTTTTTTGGTCTTGCCTATCTTTTTGCAACACCTACGTTAAATCCGACTTGGTGGTATATGACACTCGCTATTCTTATTATAGTACTTATGCCATTTATTATGAATCTGATTGAAAAAATAGGCGTATCTCTTGTTCTCATTGGCGGAATTAGTATTCTTTTTTTCTTGAACGCATCCAATCCAAATACTTTTTATTTATTTAGCTTATGTATAGGTGCAGGATGTTTTGAGAACAGAATATTTGAACGAATTGGAGAATTATGGAACGAAAAAAAGTGGGGTATCTGGATTTTCCATAGGTGCCGTTTTGATTCTTTTATCCTTGCGGACAAATTACAATTATTTTGGAATTGTTGACGGACTGATTGCCATGAATCTGGCTGTTTTATCAAGCTTATTTTTTATACATATTCCTATAATTTCTTCCATTATGCTGTATCTTGGAAAACACTCTGGAAATATATTCCTCATCCATAATCAGATTTATTCTTATTATTTCCAGAGCTTTATCTATTCTTTTGGGCATTGGGCAGTTATTTTATTTGCATTGCTTATAATTTCTCTTTTTGTTTCTATTCTTATGGAGATATTAAAGAAAGCTTTGCGCTACAATAAATACATGGGGATTTTAGGAAAGAAAATTGCTGTACTTTTAAACATTGATTTGGCACAATTAAACTATCAAAGAAAATAATCATTATTTTATGAAAAAAGGTTCAATATTGAGCCTTTTTTGTTTATTAGATCACATCGTGTAATATCTAAATTATAAACAGAAGGGTGTCCATGCCTTCCAATGTAAGTAATCAAACTTTTGGAAACAAAAAAATAAGAGAAACGCTGTAAGTTCAACGTTTCTCTCATTTCTCATCAATGCCGCAGACCGGAATCGAACCGTTTTTCTTAATCTCAAATACTGATAGAAAGGGGCTTTGAAGACTTCATCACGGTTGCGGTGTTCAAAAA